>Ga0335082_10000796_pt1 | contig 32991 bp, 35 predicted proteins | sample Lox_Sample_41_FD_206718 | JGI IMG/M metagenome (GOLD analysis project Ga0335082, IMG submission 206718) | Soil microbial communities from Loxahatchee National Wildlife Refuge, Florida, United States - Lox_Sample_4.1 | ecosystem: Environmental > Terrestrial > Soil > Wetlands | place: USA... | reverse complement strand
CGCGGGTCGCGAGCCTTCGCGAGCGCCCGCTGCTTCGCGCCTCCCGCAGCGCCGCGCGCACCGCTTCGCTCGGGTCTCCTTCGAAGCGCCCGTCGGGATGGAGCGCGAAGCGCCGGCCGAGCTCGCCGCCTCCCAGCGAGGTCGCGAGCACGCCGATCGCGCGCGCGTCCCTCCACGCCGCGAGCCAGGTGAGCGGTCCGGGCCGCTCTCGCGACACGGGCTCGAGCAGGACGTCCACGACGCCGGCGCAGCCGAGACCGAGCCCCCACACGATGTCGTCGTCCGCGCTCGCGTCGTAGTGGACCAGGCGCGGCGAGCGCTGCGCGCGCACTTCGCCCGCGCGAAGCAGCAGGTCGCTCTCGAGACAGCCGCCGCTGAGCAGCCCGACCCAGCGATCGTCCGGAAGCACGAGCATGCGCGCGCCGATCCGGCGGTAGGTCGAGCCCGCCGCGTGGACGACGCTCGCCAGGACCGCGACGTCGCCGGGCGCGAGGCTCCGGAAGGCAGCCAGGATGTCCCACAGCTCGCGCATCGCGCTCAGACCTCCGAGCGCTTGCCGATCCGCTCGAGGAAGTCGGGGAGCTCTCCTGCGCGGCGCACGAAGCTCGCGACCATGAACTCGATGTCCGTGGCGCCGGCCGCGCGCGCGGCGTCGATCGCGCCGAGCGCGGCCTCCAGATCGCCGCGACCCTTGTCGTCGTAACGCACCGGTGTCGTCGCGCGCACGCGGAGCGAGGCCGGATCGCGCCCTGCCCGCTCGAACGCGCGGCGGATGAGATCGACGCCCTGCCGGACGAACTCCGGGTCGGGGTAGATCGGGACCCAGCCCTGCCCGAGCTCGGCGATGCGGCGCGCATTGGCCTCCGTCGGCGCGACGCCGAACCAGAGCGGCAGCGGCGATTGCAGCGGCGCGGGCCGCGACCAGATCCGCTCGAAACGCACCGTCTCGGAGTCGAACGATGCCGGAGCATCGCGCCAGAGCGCGCGGCACGCGCGCAGCTGATCGTCCATGCGCGCCGCTCGGCCCTCGAACGGGATGCCCGAGGCGTCGTACTCCTCGCGCTGCCAACCGGTGCCGACCCCGAGATCGAGCCGACCGCCCGACACCACGTCGAGCGTGGCGGCGATCTTCGCGAGCAGGACCGCCGGGCGCAGCGGCGAGATCAGCACGCCGGTCGCGAGCCGGATCTGCGACGTCGCGCCCGCGATCGCCGCGAGCACGGTGAGCGGCTCGAACCACGGATACTCCGGCGGCACCGGAAACCGGCCGAACGGGTAGCGGTCGGTGCGCTCGCCCATCACGACGTGGTCGGTGAGCGTGAGCGCGTCGACGCCGGCCGCTTCGGCCTGGCGCGCGACCTCGAGCACCCCTCGCGGATCGCCGCCGAAGAGCCTCTCGAGGCCGTAGACTCCGAGCGTGATGCGCAGCGGCTCCATCGGGGTTCCTCGCGAGCGTCGAAACGCGGATCCTACTCGATTCCGGACGGGAGTCGCCGGGCTGTGCGCAGGCGCGTCGGTCGCCTTCGGGTAGCATGCAGACGTCGATCCGGCGGCGCGCTGCCCGTCGGTGTCGTGCGGAGAGAAGCGATGATCTACGACCCCTACTCGCGTCCGTTCCAGGAAGATCCCTACCCGCTCTACCAGCACTTCCGAGACCAGGAGCCCTGCACGTACAACCCGCAGGCCGACTTCTACGCGCTCTTCCGCTTCGAGGACGTCTGGAACGCGACGCTCGACTGGCAGACGATGAGCTCGTCGTATGGCCCGTCGCTGGAGAACCGCGGGCAGTTCCCGAGCGATTTCTTCTCGATCATCGGCATGGATCCGCCCGTGCACACGCGGCTGCGCAACGTGATCAGCCGCGGCTTCACGCCACGCCGGATCGCCGCGCTCGAGCCCGAGATCCGCGGCATCGCGAAGCACTACCTGGAGCCGCTCGCCGCGCGCGATGCCTTCGACTTCGAGCAGGAATTCGCGGTGAAGTTCCCGATGGACGTGGTCAGCGCGCTGCTCGGGATCCCGGAGGAGGATCGCGAGCAGTATCGGCACGCGGTCGACCAGGGCCTCAATCGCGATCCCGAGGCCGCCATGGACACGACCGCCTCGGTTTCCCGGAACTTCGGCCACGACTACATGGCGCGCCTGATCGCGGCGCGCCGCAAGCACCCGCGCGAGGACCTCGTGAGCGTGCTCGCGCAGGCCGAGTACGAGGACAAGCACGGCGTGCGCAGGCCGCTCGACGAGATGGAGTGCATCGCGTTCACGACCCTGCTCGCGGCCGCGGGCGCCGAGACGACCGCGAAGCTGCTCGGCCACGCGATCTATCTGCTCTGGAAGCACCCGGATCAGCGCCAATCGCTCTGGGACGATGCGTCGCGCATCCCGCACGCGATCGAGGAGACGCTCCGCTACGAGGCGCCGTCGCAGTTCCAGGGCCGCGTCTCGCTGCGCGACTCCACCTGGCACGGCGTCACGATCCCGGCCGGCAAGCGGGTCGCGCTGGTGACGGGCGCCGCGTGCCGCGACGAGCGCGAGTTCCCGGATCCCGACCGCTACGACGTGACGCGCACGCCCGCGCGCGAGCTCTACTTCGGCCACGGCCACCACGTGTGCATCGGGAAGAGCCTCGCACGGCTCGAGACGCGCATCGCGCTCGAGGAGATCGGCGCGCGCTTCCCGCACTACGAGGTCGACGAGTCGGGCATCACGCGCACCTATCAAGCGCACGTGAAGGGCTACGTGAACCTGCCGATCTCGACCGGGCGCTGAGCCGGGGCGGATCCCCTGCACGGGCACGCGCGATGACGAGCTTCGTCCTGGTGCACGGCGGCGCGCACGGAGCCTGGTGCTGGGATCGGCTGGCTCCGTTCCTTCGCTCCGATGCTCGCGTCGACGCGGTGCTCGCCGTGGATCTCGCCGGGCACGGCGAGCGCCTCGCCGTCAAGCCGCAGGACGAGATCACCCGGGCGGACTACGTCGAGGACGTGGTGCGCGAGATCGAGGCGAGCGATCTCCGCGACGTCGTGCTGGTCGGGCACTCGATGGCCGGCATCACGCTCGCCGAAGCCGCCGCGCGGGTCGCGCCTCGCCTCCGGCGTCTCGTCTACGTGTCGACCTCCAACCCCCGACCGGGCGAGTCGATCGCCGACCTCATGAAGCATCCGCTCTCGCCGCTTTCCCGGGGCGCGGACTTCCGCCTGATGTTCTGCAACGACCTCGACGACGATACGGCCGCCTGGCTGCTCTCGAAGCTCGGCCCGGAGCCCGCCGGTCCCTTCTCCGAGCCGGTCACCGTCGCGACCGCGCCTCCGGGCGTCGCCTCGACGTACGTGCTGCTCCTGCGCGACGAGGCGCTCCCACCCGCGTTCCAGCGCGAGCAGGCCCGGAACGCGAGCGCCGACGAGATCGTCCCGTTCGACGCCGGCCACAGCGCATTCGCGTCGCGGCCGCGCGAGCTGGCGGATCTCCTGCTCCGCTACGCATGAGCGCGCGCTCGTCGCGAGCCGGCGTCGCATAGAATCGCGCCATGAACGCCCTGCGCGACCAGGCCGCGATCGTCGGCATCGGGCAGACCGCGTACTCGAAGGGGCTCGGGCGCTCCGAGTTCGACATGGCGGTCGAGGCGACCCTGGCGGCGTGCGCCGACGCAGGCATCTCCCCGCGCGAGATCGACGGCGTCGTCCGCTACGACCTCGAGACCACGGACGAAGAGCAGCTGCTCTCGATCGTCGGCCAAGGTCTCCGCTACCAGGTGAGCACGAGCTGGGGAGGCGGCGGCTCGGTGTCGGTGCTCGTGCACGCGGCCATGGCGATCGCCCTCGGCATGGCGAACCACGTGCTCGTCTACCGCTCGCGCGCGCGCGGCAAGCGCTCCGTGTTCGGCAAGGCCGCGAACCAGGGTGGCCGCTACTGGGAGCGCATCCCCGAGCGCGTGAGCGACCTCACGAAGTGGCACGTGCCGCACGGACTGGTCAGCGCATTCCAGGAGATGGCGATGATCACGCGCCGACACATGATCGACTACGGCACCACGCAGGAGCAGTTCGCGGAGGTCGCCGTCGCGACGCGCCGCCACGCGCAGCGGAACCCGAACGCGGTCATGCGGGGGCCGATGACGGTCGCCGACCACCGGGCCTCCCGCATGATCGCCGAGCCGCTGCGCCTCTACGACTGCTGCATCGAGACCGACGGTGCCTGCGCGCTGATCGTGAGCTCGCGTGAGCGCGCGCGCGACCTGCGCCAGCCGCCCGCGCTGATCCACGCGGGCGCGCTCAACGCGGGCTCGCACCACATGCGGCTCTCGAGCCTGTTCGCGCGCGACCGCGACGACGACGGCCCGGCGCGCGTCGCGCGCCAGCTCTGGGAGAGCTCGGGGCTGCGCCCGTCCGAGATCGACGTCTTCCTCTGCTACGACTTCTTCACCTCCTTCGTGATCATCGCGCTCGAGGACTACGGCTTCTGCAAGCGCGGCGAGGGCGGGCCCTTCGTCCAGGATCAGGGCCTCTACTTCGAGGGCGGACGGCTGCCCTCCAACACCAATGGAGGTCAGCTGTCGGAGGCCTTCATCCACGGGATGAACAACGACCTCGAGGCGGTGCGGCAGATCCGCGGCACGTCGACCTCGCAGGTGCCGGGCTGCGAGCATGTCCTGGTCGCGGGCGCCAACACCGATCCGACGGGCGCCGTGATCCTGCGGAGGGACGCGTGAGCGATCGGCTCGATGCACGCGTGAGCGATCTGCGCGACGCGGTGATCACGCGCGGTGCGCCGCTGCCGCAGCCGGGCCTCGACGACGCCCCCTTCTACGAGGCCGCGCTCCGCGGCGAGCTGCGCCTCCAGCGCTGCGCCGACTGCGGCGCCTTTCGCCACTACCCGCGGCCGATCTGCCCGGAGTGCCAGTCGACGCGACATTCGTGGGAGCTCTCGGGCGGACGCGGCGTGATCCACACGTGGACCATCGTGCACGGACCCACCCTGCCCGCCTTCCAGGATCAGCTGCCCTACAACGTCGTCGACGTGCTGCTCGACGAGGGCGTCCACTTCCAGAGCCAGGTGCTCGACTGCCCACCCTCGGAGATCTTCGCGGGGATGCGGGTGCGTGCCGTCTTCGTGCCCGTCGACGAGGACATCGCACTCGTGAAGTTCCGGCGGGCCTGAGCGGGTCTCGTCTTCAGGCGGCGTCCCACGCCACCCGCAGCGTTCGGGGACCGCGCAGCACCACCCCGGTGATGCGAGGCTCTTCGACCAATCGAAGCCCGGGCAGCCGGCGCAACAGCACCTCGAGGGCGACCTCGAGCTCCGCGCGCGCCAGGAACGCGCCGAGGCAGAAATGGCGACCGATGCCGAATGCGAGGTGCTGCTTCGGGCGCCGGTCGAGGTCCCATCGATCCGGATCCGGGAAGACGTCGGGGTCGCGGTTGGCCACGGGGACGGCCAGGCGTACCAGCTCGCCGGCGGGGATCTCGACGCCCGAGACGACCACGTCTTCGGTGGTCGACCTCGCTTCGGTCCCCGTCGTCGACTCCCACCGGAGCGTCTCCTCGATCGCCCAGTACCTCTCCTCCTCGTCGGCGAGCAGGCGGCGATGCACATCGGGATGCTCGAGAACCGCCACCATGAGGCTGCCGAGCGCCAGCCACGTCGTATCCGCGCCCGCCGGAAACAGCAGGCGAAGGAAGCCGAATACCTCCTCGTCGGCGAGGCGCTCCCCCTCCACCTCCTCGGACACGATCGTCGAGAGAAGATCGTCCCCAGGACGCGCGCGCCGTTCGTCGACGAGCGGTGCGACGTACTCGGTGAACTCGGCGTGCGCCTTCGCCGCCCCTCGAGGGTCGCCGGCCATGTCGAGCATCGCGACGGCCCAGCGGCCCATCTGGTCCTCGTCGTCACGCGGGATGCCGAGCAGGCGGGTGATGACCCGCAACGGGTACTTCTTGGCGAAGCCGGTCATCAAGTCGCACTTCCCGAGCGGCGCGAGCTCGTCGACGAGATCCTCGGCGATCGGCCGGAAGAGCGACTCGACGTACCGTGGAATCGCGCTCCGGCGGAACGCTCGCGATACGAGCGCCCGCTTCACCCGGTGCTCGTGACCGTCGTAGCCCATGAGATTCGGGCCCATGAACGGGAACGTGATGGGTCGGAGCGCCTCCGACTTCGAGAAGCGGACGTCGTCACAGAACGCATTCCTCACGTCTGTGTAGCGGAGCAGCAGCAGACCGCTGCTGGCCCCGAAGCGGAGCCGCACGACGCCCTTCTCCGCGCGAAGGGGAGCGAGGCGCGCCTGATAGCCGCTGAGTGTCGGGTCGTTGTAATCGGCGTCGTCGTCGAGTTCCACTGTCGGCCTCCTCGCTCCCGCGGGCCTCGCCACGACTCCGATCAGCCGCCGCCGAAGACGCTCTGGCTCAGCCTGGCGACCACCCGAACCCGCGTGCGGCGCCAGCCCGCGCGGAACCGGGCCAGCGGCCCCCAGTTGTAGACCGGGCCCAGCGGCAGCCGAGCCAGGCCGACTTCCGCCACCTCCGCCGGCGAAGCCATCCGGGACGGCAGCGGCTGGCCCTTCTCCGCGAGGAGCTTCCGCAGCGCCGGTGTGTCGGTCATGACGAGCATGAGAGAGAGCACGTCGACGCCAGACGGGCGCAGCTCGGCCCACAGCCCCTCGCCGAAGCACAGCTCGAATGCCTTCGAGCCCGCATAAGTGGCCATGAACGGCCCCCCGCCATAGCCCGCGCCCGAGCCGACGAGGAGCAGACCGCCGCGGCGCCGCTCTCGCATCAGGCCGCCGAAGTGATGACAGCATCGCATCATGGTCAAGAGGTTCATCTGCACGAGCTGCAGCCAGGTCTCGATCTCGCGGTCGAGGAAGTGCGAGCCGTTGGGATCCGCTCCGGCGTTGCTGATGTAGAGCCCTATCTCTCGAGAACCCACGGCCGCGACGATCCGATCGAAGGCATCCGGCGCGGCCAGATCGATGCTCGCGGGGATGCATTCGACGCCGCTCTCGGTCCGGATCTGCTCGGCCAGCTCGGCCAGCGGCTTCTCGCGCCGCGCGATCAGGATGCAGTTCAATCCGTTCGCAGCGACTTTCCGCGCGAGCTCCCGACCGACGCCCTCCGAGGCCCCCGCGATGAGCGCCCACGGGCCGTATTTCTGCGCGAAGGCCGACGCGTCGCTCACGGATGCAGGGTCACGACGTCGCGATCCCGGCCACATACGTGCCGAGCAGGCTCACGGCGGTGAAGAGCAGCCACCCGTCGGTGAGGCGACACAGGAGTGCCGGCGCGTGCCTCACCTCCATGAACTCCCTCAGGATCACGCGAACCTTGACGAGCGCGATCGCGATCACGCCGAACGTGAGGGCGGCGTTCGGCCGGAGCGCATCCCGACCGCCGAGCGATGCGAGAGCCCCCGACGCGATCGTGATGGCGGACAGGGCCAGCCAGGCGACGAGCAGTCTCTTGTCCGACCCCGCGCTCATGGATCACCGCATCACATAGAGCAGGGAGAAGATCATGACCCACAGGAAGTCGACCGTGTGCCAGTAGGTGGCGCCCGTCTCGACGAGCTCCTGGGAGCGCCGCGCGGGGCTCCAGAGCTGGTACACGACCACGCCGAGGACGACGAAGCCGATCAGCAGGTGCAGGAAGTGGATGCCGGTGAGGAAGTAGTAGAAGGAGGAGAAGCCGTCCGTCGTGAACTGGAAGCCCTTCCGGATCTCCCGGCTCCACTCGAGGACCTTCGACGCGAGGAACACGAGGCCCAGGAACGAGGTGAGGAACGCCCCCCGCAGAGCCGCCGGGTGTCTCCCTTCCCGGGCCGCCTGGACGCAGCGTGCGATCGACCAGGAGCTGAAGAGCAGGACGAGCGTGTTGAAGACGCCGACGCGCAGATCGAGCTGCGCCTGGGAGCGGAGATACAGCTCGGGGCTCTGCATCCGGCAGACCATGTAGACGCTGAAGTAGCCGGTGAAGAGCATCGCCTCGAAGAGGACGAAGGCCCACATGTCCGGCTGGCCGGGTACGAAGCTCGCCGGTGTCGCGAGATTCTTCATTCGGGAAGCGGTCCGGTGCCGAAGTCCTCACGCACGATCATCTTCCGGATCAGCGTGATGAAGACGCCCGTGTAGATCACGAACACCACCATGTCGATCCACCAGGTGATCGCCCCGTCCCAGGCGAAGACGCCGCGCTTGAAGATCCACGCAGGCGCGACGACCACCTCCGTGAGCGCATTGCACAGATTGAGGTAGCCGAACCACTTCGGGAACACGCGATTCCGGTCGAGCAGGATCGCCGCCATCCAGACCAACGAGCCGATCAGGAACACGCCCATGGTTCCGTCGAAGGCCATGAACGCGAAATCGTAGAGCCAGCTGATCAGCCGGGGATCGCGGTCGGGGCGCATCGCGCCGACCACGAGCGCGATGCACGTGAGCAGCATGCCGGGCACCGCGCTGAGCGAATAGATCAGCAGATACGAATACGCGAACGCGGGGCTCACCGACATGCGCCGCATCGAGTAGGCGAGCAGCGCGTTGACCGCGCCGAGCATGCCTGTGATGAGGAAGACGATACCGAAGCCGATCAGCAGGCCATGATGCCGGTCGCCGAACCACTGCACGATCCTCGGCACGTCGAACGAGGGATCCGGCGGGGGCTGGATGCGGGTGACCAGGAAGAACAGCAGGCCGTAGAGCTGGTAGAAGACGATCATCGCCCACCAGCCGATCCACAGCTCGAGCTTCGGGTCGTAGCGCCAGTGCCAGGCGACGCGTCCTAGCCACGAGCGCGACGCCTCGGGCAGCGGCGCCGTCCGCGTCGCCGAGGCGCTCATGCGGCGACTCCTGGCTCACGCCGCTCGCGGTAGATGGCCTGACCGAGAACGATCCCCATCACGACGATCCAGAGCGCGATGGCGGCGTTGCGGATCCAGAACGAGACGAGCCCGTCCCAGGCCATGACACCCGCCATTGCCAGCGCGGTGAACGACGCCGGCGCCAGCGCGGCCGCGACGAGCAGATTGAAGTGCGCCACCCATTTCGAGAACACGGGCCGCGGCTGCCGGTCGAGGTGGATCGCCAGGGCGATGAAGACGCATTGCCCGATCAGGAAGCCGACCTGGCTCGTGAAGGTGACCCAGGCGAGATCGTTGAAGAGCTGCGTGAGCTGCGGGTCCCGTTCCGGGCGGAAGGCGGCGAGCAGCCAGAACAGGTTGGCGACGAGGAAGAGCGTGGGTCCACCGGACGCGCATCCGAGCAGCGCGTAGGAGAGGATCGGCGTGCGATGCGCCATCCGGCGCACCTGCAGCACGATCAGCACCAGGATCGGAATCATCCCGACGCCGAACCAGTTGAACAGGATCATGCTGTAGCGGATGCGCGCGAGGTTCTCGGGATCGCGATAGAAGGCGGCCACCTCCTCCGCCGACATCGTCGGCGCCATCGGGTGCACGAAGCCCGGGAAGAGCAGGAACGCGGAGATCCAGAGGACGGCCAGTACGGGCAACGTCCAGAGCAGGATCAGCTCGCCATCGGCCCTTCTCGTCACGTCGGCGAGATAGCCGAATGGCTAGGTCGATGCAAGCCGATCGGCTAGTGTCGCGAGATGACCTCGGCCACGACGCCCGCCGCGACCTCGCGCGTCTCCGCCTCCTTCACTCCGCCGAAGGCGCGCATCGTCGAAGCGGCGCTCGAGCTCTTCACCGAGCACGGTGTCAGCGGGACCTCGCTCCAACGGATCGCCGACGCGATCGGCGTGACGAAGGCGGCCGTCTATCACCAGTACAACACCAAGGAGGAGATCGTCCTCGCCGTCGCGGAGGTCGTGCTGGCAGGTCTCGAAGCCGGAGTGGACGCGGCGGAAGCCGAGCGCTCCCGCTCGCGAGCGCGAGAGGTGTTGATCGCGCACATGATCGATCTGGCCGTCGAGAGCCGCCGCATGGCGGGCATCCTCCAGCGCGACCCCGTCATGCTGCGCGCCCTCGACGCGCACGAGCCCTTCCGGCGCGTGATGGAGCGCTTGAACCGCCTGATGATGGGCGGCTCCTCCGACCCGCAGGCTCGCGTCCGGGCGGCGATGATCATCGCCTGCATCGGAGGCGCCGTGATCCACCCGCTCGTCGTGGACCTCGACGACGAGAGCCTGCGCGCCGAGATGCTGAAGCAGACGCGGAAGCTGCTGCCGCTGCGCGCCTAGCGGACTCGGCGGGCGCCGCGGGGTCGGGCGCCACACCCGAAGAGGTCGCACTGCCACACGACCAGCTCGGGCGGCGCTCTCGCTCCTTCTCGCGTTGGTACGCGACCTGCAGGTCTGTGTTAGAGGAGTCCGGCGCAGGCCGACGGGAGGGATCCATGCCGCATTTTGCGAAGCCTCGCGAGGGATCGTGGACGCAGCACTTCGGGCTCGACACGGCGCCTTCCTCGTACGAGGACTCGATCTCCCCGGAGCACTACGAGCTCGAGCGCAAGGCGATCTTCGAGCGCACCTGGCTCAACGTGGGCCGCGTCGAGGAGCTGCCGAAGGTCGGCAGCTTCTTCACCCGCGAGATCGAGACCGCGCGGGCGTCGATCGTCGTCGTGCGCGCGGCGGACGGCGGTCTGCGCGCCTTCCACAACATCTGCCGGCACCGCGGCAACAAGCTGGTGTGGACCGACGACCCACGCGAGGAGTCGCGGGGCACCTGCCGACAGTTCACCTGCAAGTACCACGGCTGGCGCTTCGGCCTCGACGGCGAGCTTCGCTTCGTTCAGCAGGAGAAGGAGTTCTTCGGCCTCAGGAAGGACGACTACTCGCTGATCTCGCTGCAGGTCGACGTGTGGGAGGGGTTCATCTTCGTGAACCTCGATCGTTCCAACAGCACGCCGCTGCGCGAGTACCTCGGCCGCATCGCGAAGGGGCTGGAGGGCTACCCGTTCCATCGGATGACGGAGGTCTACAAGTACCGCGCGGAGATCGGCAGCAACTGGAAGCTCTTCATCGACGCCTTCACCGAGTTCTACCACGCTCCGATCCTGCACGGGCGCCAGGCGGTCCCGGACGAGTCTGCCAAGCTGTCGACCTTCGGCTACGAGGCGCTGGCCTACGACATCGATGGCCCTCACGCGCTGGTGTCGTCGTGGGGCGGCATGTCACCTCCGAAGGACCTCGCGATGGTGAAGCCGATCGAGCGGAAGTACCGCAGCGGCCTCTTCGGTCCGTGGGACGGGCCGGAGATCGGGCCGCTGCCGCCGGGCCTCAACCCGTCGCGCCACGAGAAGTGGGGCGTCGACTCGTACCTGTTCTTCCCGAACTTCATGCTGCTGATCTGGAAGCCGAACTGGTTCCTCACCTACCACTACTGGCCGACCTCGTACCACACGCACGTCTTCGAGGGGGCCTGCTACTTCGTCCCGCCGAAGAATGCGAAGGAGCGCCTCGCGCAGGAGCTGGCAGTGGTCTCGTTCAAGGAGTACGCGCTGCAGGACGCGAACACCCTCGAGGCCACGCAGACGATGCTCGAGACGCGGCGGGTGACGACCTTCCCGCTCTGCGACCAGGAGATCCTGCTGCGACACCTGCACGCGACGGCAGCGGGCTACGTCCACGCGTACGAGGACTCCCGGCGGGCGCCGGCGCGCGCCCGAGCGAGGTGAGAGATGCAGAACGTCCTTCCGGCCGACTTCGCCGACCTCGAGCGCTTCGCCGACTGGGTGCTGCCGACGGAGGCGGCGCGCTACGAGAAGCGCATCGCCAGCACGATGGAGCAGCTGCAGGAGTTCTACGACGCGGCGTTCCCGCGCATCGACGACGCCATGGCGTACCTCGAGAAGTACGAGCTCGGCGAGATGCCCGAGGACGCGACTCGCCTGCTCTGGCTCTTCTGCGCGCTCGCGCACGCGTCGTTCCCGGTCGAGGTGTGGCGTCAGCCGCGCGTGCCCGATAGCGGGGCGGCCTCCCTGACTCCGGTGGTCCAGCCCGCGATCTGATTCAGAGGTCGGCGCTCGAGCGCGTGATGCGGAGGTGTCGGCGCAGGCGCGCTCTCTGCTCTTCGAGATCGCCCTGGACCTCCACCGCGATCGCCACGTGCGCGAAGCCGAGCATCAGGTTCAGGAGACACTGCTCGCGGTCGTCGAGCTCGCCGAGCGGCCTGCGGTCGAGCGATGCGAGCGCGGGCGCGAGCAGGTCCTTGCCCGCGCGGTAGAACGCGATGCGCTCGGCTTCGCTGCTCTCTGCGCGCAGGCGATCGCGCTCCGCGGCGCTCTCCGCCGCCCAGCGGGCAGCGAAGGGCTCGAGCGCCTCGAAGCCCGCCGGCAGCCGACTCCCGTCGTTCATGCGAGCGCTCCGGCCGTCCGGCCTGCCTTCCAGGCCTGGACCCTGGCGTCCACCGAATGGAAGAGATGCCGGCACAGGACTTCGTGCGACTGGAAGTGGATGTGCTCCAGGGCGCCGCTCGACAGACCGCGCTGGCCCGCCTCGATCACCGCGCGGTCCTCCGCGTGCACCTCGCGCGTGACCGCCATCGAGTATTCGCGCGCGAAACGCTGGCTGGCGCACTGGTCGGCACCCGTCCAGTAGAGGCGGACCACGCCGCGCGAGCGCTCGGGACCGAGCGGCATCACGCAGTGCGAGAAGGGCGTGGCGGGCGAGCCGAACAGGAAGAAATTCGGGAACAGCGCGAAGTATTCCTTGGCGTAGACGCTGCCGAGGTCGGCGGGGGACAGGAAGCGCAGAAGATGGCCGAAGGCAACGGCCTGCACGGGCTTCGGGACCGCGCCGGGATTCGTCCAGATCGTCTGCGTCCGGTGCAGGCCATGCAAGCCGTACTTCTCCGGATAGCCGAAGGGGTTCTCGGGGCCCGAGGCGGCTTCGCCGGTGCGCGGGTGGATGAAGCGCAGGTGATAGTTCTCCTGGAAGTTGTCGTAGGTCAGCTTCCAGTTCGCATCGATTTCGTAGACGTACTCGGAGAAGCCGGTCGCGCGCGCCACGTGCAGCGTCTCGAGCTGCGGCGCGAGGGGGCCCAGGAACTCTCGCAAGCCCTGCGCCGGCGACGGGTCCAGGTTCACGAAGATCAGGCCGGCGCAGACGTCGACGGCGACCCGCGGCAGGCCGCAGCGCGACTTCTCGACGTAGAAGCGCTCGAAGTCGGGGGCGGAGCGCAGCTCCCCATCGAGGCCGAAGCTCCAGCCGTGGTAGCGGCAGCTGAAGAGCGGCCGCCTGCCGCCGGACTCTTCCACGAGCTGGGTGCCCCGATGCGTGCAGACGTTGTGGAAGGCGCGAATCGCCCCATCCCTGCCGCGCACGACCAGGATCGACGCCCGGGCGAACTCCAGCGGGCGCACGATGAAGCAGCCCGGCTCGGGCAGCTCGCTCTCGTGGCCGATCTGCAGCCACGTCCGCCCGAACACGGCCTCGCGCTCGAGCTCGAAGTAGTCGGCGCGGTAGTACGGGCCGGCCGGGATCGGCGCCGTGCCGAGCCCCGCGAGCTCCTCGTTCGACGGCGACGGATGGGTGATCGCCGGTGTGCTCATGGCGGCATCCTCCAGCCGATGCGAACTTACGACACATGTGTCGAAAGTTCAAATCCAGCCGATCGGAGGCCCCGTCGCCGTCAGTCCCGCAGCAGTCCGTCCAGCCGGAGCAGGCGCTGCCGCTCCTTGCGGAAGCGCCCGACGATCGAGTCGGTGCTCGCCCGCGGAGCCACTCGGTTCCGGAAGACGCGCGGGCCGATGATCGCGCTCGTCAGCAGCACGACGCTGTAGACCTCCGCGTCCACCGCCTCGCGCCGCCGCTTCGACCGGGACGTCGCCGCGATGCCCTTCACCAGCGCATCCCAGAACGGGTAGCTCTGCCGGATGTCACCGGGCGAGAGCAGCTCCTCGATCCAGAGCTTGATCAGCTCCGGATTCTCGAGCACGAAGCGGGTGATCGAATCGATGCGCTCGTGCTGCGGCGCATCCGCGCTGAAGGCGCTCGCGATCCGCTCCGCCGACCAGACCTTCACCGCCCGGATCAACGCCTCGCGGCTCTCGAAGTGGTAGTAGACGGTGGTGCGATGGATGTCCATCGCGCGCGCCAGCGCCGAATTGGAGAGCGCGCCGACGCCCTTCTGCGAGATCAGACGCACCGCGGTGTCGAGCATCTCCCGGTGCGTCTCGTAGTAGCTCTTGTGGCGTCGCGGCCTGCGCGACCCTGCCTTGCGTGCGGTCACCCTGCCCTCCGTCGCGCGGCAGCTTCGCGCAGCTGCTGCGCGTCGGCATTCGCTGCGATCGCCGCGGCGGACGCCATCCCTTATCGTGCGCGGAAATCGCGGAGGACGACGTCATGACGGTCCGAGCCATCGTGTTCAACGGCGACGGAACCTGGCAGCAGCGCGAGTTCCCCGTCCCGGCGCTGCGGCCCGGCGGCGCAGTGCTGCGCGTGGAGGCGACGGGCCTGTGTCACAGCGACGTGGACCAGTTCTACGGCAGGTCTCCGGTGCCGTCGGGGGGCGTGTATCCCACGGTCCCCGGACACGAGATCGTGGGTCGCATCGAGCGGATCGATCCGCGCGCCGCCGAGGAATGGGGTGTGCGCGAAGGCGATCGGGTCGCGGTCCGCACGATCGTCGTCACGCCGAAGGGCACGCGGGTCTACGGCAACGACTTCCCGCTGAGCGAGGGCTCCGGGCTCTTCGGCGGATACGCGGAGTCCATGGAGCTCGTGCCGGGCTCCGCGGTGCACCGCCTGCGCGACGACCTGCCGGCCGCGGAGCTCACCGTCTTCGAGTCGCTCTGTAACGCCGTCACCTGGGTGCGTCCGGTGGGCCGCGGCGACGTGCTCGTGGTCGAAGGCCCCGGACACATGGGGCTCGCCTGCGTCGTCGCGGCGAAGGCCGCGGGCGCCGGCACGATCATCGTGACGGGGCTCTCGCAGGACCGCATGCGACTCGACGCCGCGTTGCGCGTCGGCGCCGACCACGTGATCGACGTCGAGAAGGAAGACGCCGTGCGACGGGTCGCGGAGATCACCGGCGGTCGCATGGCCGACGTCGTGCTCGACGCCGCATCGGGGAGCCCGGTGACCTTCCGCGTCGCGATCGATCTGGTGCGCCCGAGCGGCACGATCATCGCCGCCGGTTTCAAGGACCGTCCGGTGGAGGGGTTCGACGTCAGCCTGATCCCACGGCGCAACCTGAAGATCCTGCCGGGCGCCGGGCTCGACCTCGCGCAGGCGTGCACGCTGATCAACGAGGGACGGGTGCCGACCGCGGAGCTCCTCGGAGCGACCTTCCCCCTCGAGCGCTTCGAGGAGGCTCTCGCCCTGCTGGACCGTCGGCTGCCCGGCCGCGACGCAGTGCGCGTGTCGTTGCAGATCGCCTGACACGCGCGCGAGTCGTCAGGAGCGCGGGCGGCCGGCGCTGTCCGCGCTCGGGCGGCCGGCGCTGTCCGCGCTCGGGCGGCCGGCGCTGTCCGCGCTCGCGTGGATCGACGCCATCGCCTCGTCGCGCTTGCCCCTGGGCATCGGGTTCACGAACCACAGATTCTCTTCGACGAGCCGCTCGCTCTTCCAACCCTCCGGCGTGCGCACGACGTCGTGGTGGTAGTAGCCGCCGCAGTAGCTCATCTCCGCCATGCCCGGCAGCTGCATCGGGTTGTAGAACATCGCCGTCACCTTGGCGCGGTCGCCGTGCAGCTCGATCTCGATGTTGGAGATGAAGTGCTGCGTCATCGGCATGGTGGACAGAGCGTTCTGCAGGAACGCGCACACCTCGTCGCGCGAGCCCGCCGGGCAACCCGCCGACGTGTAGTCGAGGTACGCGTCGGGCGTGAAGCACGTGGGCAGCAGCTTCCAGTCCTTCCGGTCGCACGCGCGGGCGTAGCGGTAGAGCAGCTCCTTGATCTCGATCTTGTCTCGGACGGCCTGCAGATCCATCGGGGGGGTCCTCCGTCGGGCATCGAGCGCCTCGTGGCAGCGGACGGTAGGATGGCTTCGGGGCGCCGCCAAACCGACTCCGTTCGAGCCGGTCCCGGAAGGAGGCGACTGTGCAGACGGGCCTCGCAGGCCGCACGGTGATCGTGACCGGGGGCAACGCCAACATCGGGCGCGGGATCGCGCACGCGTTCGCGGCCGAGAACGCGAACGTCGCGATCGTCGCGCGAGACGCGGCGCAGGGCCGGCGCGTGGTGGACGAGCTGCTCGCGCACGGCGCCCACGACGCGCTGTGGCATGCCGCCGACGTGACCTGCCGGCCCGAGGTGGACGCGATGGTCGACGCGGTGCGCGCACGCTTCGGCGAGATCCACGTCCTCGTGAACAACGTGGGCGGCAACGTCGCCGTCGACGCGTTCGTCGACTCGGATCCGAAGACGTGGGACCAGGACATCGCGCTCAACTTCAAGAGCACGTTGAACTGCACGCAAGCGGTCCTGCCCGGCATGATCGAGCGCTCGCGCGGCAGGATCCTCCACATCGGGTCCACCGCGGGACTGGTGGGCGACCCGCTGCTCTCCGTGTACTCGGCGATGAAGGGCGCGATCCACGCGTTCACCCGGGTGCTCGCGAAGGAGGTGGGCCGACACGGGATCACGGTCAATGCCATCGCGCCCTACGGGACCATGCCCGAGGACCCCGAGAACGCATTCAGCAGCGGCAGCCGCTTCCATCGCGACGGCGTCATCTCCCGAACCCTCGCCACGCGGCCGCAGGAGATGGCTCGCATCGCGCGCCGCACCGTGCTCGAGCGCCAGCTCGCGCTCCCCTCCGAGATCGGCGCCGCCGCCGTCTATCTCGCCTCCGACGCCGCCGCCTTCGTCACCGGCCAGGTGCTCGCGGTGGACGGCGGCACGCAGATCGCCTGACGCCGCTCACCGCGCGACGCCCGAGCGCCAGCAGGGCGGGCCCCCGCGCAAGACGGGCGGAGCCGAGCGGAGTTCGGAGCTAGCTTCTTCTCATCCACGGCCCAGCGAGGATCCATGACGTTCGTAGCCACCGACCTGACGCCCCGCATCGGCTCCGAGATCCACACCGACCTCGAGACCTTGATCGATGGCTCGAAGGCGCAGGAGATCCGCCGCCTTCTCGAGGAGCGCGGCGTCGTCGCGGTCCGCGAGATCGGCCTCTCCGACGCCGAGCAGGTCGCCTTCACGAAGACGCTCGGCCAGATCGTCGACGAAGGCGAGGACCACATCTACAAGATCACGATGGACACGGCGGAGAACGCGCAGGCCGACTACCTGAAGGGCGCCTTCTACTGGCACATCGACGGCACGATGTCCGAGGTCCCGATCCTCGCTTCGATCATGAGCAGCCATCGCCTGTCGCCGACCGGCGGAGAGACCGAGTTCTCGAACACCTATGCGGCCTGGGACGATCTTCCCGAGTCGGAAAAGAAGGCGCTCGAGAAGCTGAAGGTCGTCCACATGCTCGAGGTGTCACAGCGCTACTGGCATCCCGAGCCGTCGTATGCGGAGCTGCGAGCCTGGCAGCGGATGCCGCCGAGGACGCTGCCGCTCGTGTGGACGCACCGCTCCGGCCGCAAGTCGCTCGTGCTCGGCTGCACCGCCTCGCACGTGGAGGGCATGGAGCTGCGGCAGGGCTGGGCGCTGCTGACCCGGCTGCGCGACTACGCGACACAGCCGCAGTTCGTCTACCGGCACGAGTGGAAGGTCGGAGACCTCGTGGTCTGGGACAACACCGGCACCATGCACCGGGCGCTCCCCTACCCGTTCGAGAGCGGGCGCATGATGCATCGCACCAAGCTCCACGGTGAAGAGGCATTCGCGTGAGCCGCGCTCCCCAGATCACGCGCAATGGCTCGGAGTGACCTGCTCGGGATCTTCCGGGATGATTCTCCCGTCGCTGGCGCCGCACTGAAAGGAGTCGGCCATGGCACGTTGGCCCAAACCGCCGGAAGGCAGCTGGACACGGCACTATCCGGGCGTCGGCACCGATCCGATCTCCTACGAGGACTCGATCTCGCCGGAGTTCTACGAGCTCGAGCGCAAGGCGGTCTTCGAGCAGGCGTGGCTCAACGTCGGCCGTGTGGAGCTGCTGCCTCGGAACGGCAGCTACTTCACCAAGGAGCTCCAGGTCGCGAAGACCTCGATCATCGTCGTGCGCGACATGCGAGGTACGATCCGCGCCTTCCACAACGTCTGCCGGCACCGCGGCAACAAGCTCGTGTGGAACGACGACCCGCGGCGGGAGACGAGCGGCACCTGCCGTCAGTTCACCTGCAAGTACCACGGCTGGCGCTACGACCTCGAGGGCGCGCTGACCTTCGTCCAGCAGGAGAGGGAATTCTTCGATCTGGACAAGAAGGACTACGGCCTGGTGCCCGTGCACTGCGACGTCTGGGAGGGCTTCATCTTCGTCCACCTGTCGAAGCAGCCGAGGCAGCCGCTGCGCGAATTCCTCGGGCCGATGATCACGTCGCTCGAGGGCTACCCCTTCGACAAGCTGACGGAGCGCTTCCACTACCGCTCCGAGGTGAAGGCGAACTGGAAGCTCTACATGGACGCCTTCCAGGAGTTCTATCACGCGCCCGTGCTGCACGCGGGGCAGTCGCCGCCGACGTACGCGAACGCCGCGCGCGAGGCCGGCTTCGAGGCACCGCATTACCGCATCGAGGGCCCCCATCGGCTGATCAGCACCGCCGGGATCCGCGCGTGGGAGCTCGACGCGGAGCTGCGCAAGCCGATCGAGGAGATCTGCCGCAGCGGGCTCTTCGGGCCATGGGAGCAGCCCGACCTCGGCGTCGCGCTGCCGAGCGGCGTGAATCCCGCCCGCTGCGATCCCTGGGGCCTCGACTCGTTCCAGCTGTTCCCCAACTTCACGATCCTGATCTGGGGCCAGGGCTGGTATCTCACCTATCACTACTGGCCGACCTCCTACGACAGCCACGTGTTCGAGGGGACGCTCTACTTCGTGCCGGCGAAGACGCCGCGCGAGCGGGTCGCACACGAGCTGGCGGCGGTCTCCTTCAAGGAGTACGGCCTCCAGGACGCGAACACCTTGGAGGCCACGCAATCCATGCTCGAATCCCGCGTGGTCGAGCGGTTCCCGCTGAACGACCAGGAGGTGCTCTGCCGTCACCTGCACGAGGAGACGGCGAAGTGGGTGGACGAGTACCGGAAGAGCGGCGTACGAGCGGGTCTGCGATGAGCGCGATGCTGCCGAAGGAGTTCGCGGACCTCGAGCCCTTCGCCGCGGCCTGGTGCCTGCCCAGCGAGCCGCAGCGCTTCGAGAAGCGCCTGGCATCGTCGATGGACGAGATGCAGGCGTTCTACGACGCGGTGACACCGCGCGCCGCGGCAGCTCTCACGTACCTCGATCGTTACGCGCTGGACGACCTGCCACACGAGGCGCTGAACCTGATGCACCTCCTCTACTCGATGATCATGGTCTCGTTTCCCGTCGAGTGCTGGCACGCGCCGCGCGTGCCCGACTCGGGCGCCGCGCGCATCGACCTGATCGCGGAACCCGTACCGTGAGCGGCACGATCGTCCTGCGCGCCGAGCGCTGGGTCGACATCACGGCCGGCGAGACGCGCGGACCTTGTGTCCTCGTCGTCGAGGGGAACCGGATCGCCGCGCGGAATCCCGCCTCGGCGCCGCGCGGCGCGGCGGAGATCGACCTCGGCGACGTCACGCTCGTACCCGGGCTGATGGACATGGAGCTGAACTTCCTGATCGGTGGGCCCGGCGGCCCCGACGGCCTGCCCAACCCGATGCACGGCGTCCAGGACGACCCTGTGTACCGCAGCCTGCGCGGCGCGGTGAACGCGCGCACGACGCTGCTCGCCGGATTCACGACCGTGCGCAACCTGGGCCTCATGGTGAAGAGCGGCGGCTACCTGCTCGACGTGGCGCTCCAGCGCGCGATCGACCAGGGCTGGCACGAGGGACCGCGCATCGTTCCGGCCGGCCACGCGATCACGCCGTACGGAGGGCACCTCGACCCGACCGTGTTCCAGCGGCTCGCGCCCGGCATCATGCCGCTCAGCATCGCGGAGGGAATCGCCAACGGCGTCGGCGAAGTGCGCGCCTGCGTCCGGTATCAGATCCGCCACGGCGCGAAGGTGATCAAGATCTCGGCGTCCGGCGGCGTGATGTCCCACAGCACGGCGCCCGGCTCGCAGCAGTACTCCGACGAGGAGTTCGCGGCGATCACCGACGAGGCGCACCGCGCCGGCATCCGGGTCGCGGCACACGCGGTCGGCGACTCCGCGATCCAGGCGTGCATCCGCGCCGGCGTCGACTGCATCGAGCACGGCTTTCTCGCCAGCGACGAGTCGATTCAGATGATGGTCGACCACGGGACGTTCCTGGTCTCGACCACGTATCTCACCGATGCCATGGCGATCGAGCGCGCCGCGCCGGAGCTGCAGAAGAAGGCCGCCGAGGTGTTCCCGCGCGCGAAGGCGATGCTGCCGAAGGCGATCGCGGCCGGCGTGAAGATCGCCTGCGGCACCGACGCGCCGGCGATCCCGCACGGCCAGAACGCGAGGGAGCTGATCGCCCTGGTGGACCGGGGCATGAAGCCGGTCCAGGCGCTGCGCGCCGCGACGGTCACGAGCGCCGAGCTGATCGAGCGCGACACGGAGCTCGGCCGCCTCGAGCGGGGCTTCCTGGCCGACGTGATCGCCGTCCCGGGCGACCCCTTGCAGGACATCTCGAAGACGCTGGACGTGCGGTTCGTGATGAAGGACGGCCGCGTCTACAAGCGCGTCTGAGCCCCCGCGCGACGCCGGCTTCGCCGGCACGCAGGCGTCCACGACCTGGAGACCGCTCAGAGCTCCTGACGCAGGCTCGCGAGGAAGGCCTGGGTGCGGCGGCGCGACTCCGTGCGCGCGGCCGCGTCGGCGCCGAGCGGCACGATCCGCGCGGCGAGGTCGGTGGCGCCGGCGTCGCGATAGCGCCGCAGGCGCGCCGCGATGGACGACTCGTCTCCCACGGCCATCGTGTCCCCCACGTCCTTCGCGTCGCCGTGCTCGAGCAGGCGCACGTAGTTCGGCGAGAAGTGGGCGTGGCCGAGGATCTCATTGGCGCGCGAGCGCGCGGCATCGGCCTCGCGCTCGGGGCAGAGTGCGACCGGGACGCCCGCGACGATCCGCGGCGCCGGGCGACCCACTGCGGCGGCAGCCTTCGTGATGCGCGGCACGACGTGCTCGGCGACGGCGCGCTCGTCGGCCATCCACAGGATCGTGCCCTGGGTGCGCTCGCCCGCGATGCGCAGCATCACCGGCGCGAGCGCGGCGAGCAGCACCGGTATCGGCGCGGCGTCGGCGACGTCGATCGGGCTGTGCACGCGGTAGCTGGCGTTCTCGACATCGACCGCGCCCGGACCGGCGAACGCGGCGGCGAGCACCTCGAGGTAGTCGCGCACGAGCGCCGCCGGCCGTTCGTAGGCGAGGCCGAGCTGGTCCTGCACGATCCAGTGGTGTGACGGTCCGAGCCCCAACGTGAAGCGCCCGCCGCACAGCGCCTGCGTCGTCAGCGCCTGCTGCGCCATCGCCACGGGATGCCGCGTCTGGATCGGCACGACCGCGGTGCCGAGCTCGATCTGCTGGGTCACACGGCCGATTGCCGCGATCGCGCTCAGCGCGTCGAGATAGCCGGGGATCTGCGGCAGCCACAACGACGCGAAGCCGGCGCGGTCGATCGCGCGCGCGTCGTCGATCAGCCCGGCGACGCGCTCCGCGCGGGAGCGCTCCTTGTCGGAGCCGACCATCAACCCGAGCCGCACGGCGCCCTCCTTCTCACGGCAGGTAGCGATCCCACTCGCGCGCGACGACGCTGTGGAACGGCGCAGCGAGGAGCGGCGTCACGCCGGTTCGGGTCCAGCGCTGCTGGAGCACCGCCCGGAGCCGCAGTGCGACGGCGACCGGGTTCTCGTCGAGGAAGCAGAACGTCAGCCGGTGGCCGGACTCCGCCCGGGTGAGCGTGGGATCCGCGGGCACCGCGACCGCGCACCAGGTTCCGGCGATGCCGGGCACGTCGTGGAGACTTGCGGGCGTCGCATCCCCCTGCTCGACGAGCAGGTAGGCGCCCTGCGCCGGCCACCAGGGCAGCACGTCGGCGCCGATCTTGATGCGTGGCGCTGCATGCGTCTCTCGCACGCTGTACACCCCGCGCTCGACGACCGGCAGGAGGTACGGGACACGACCCGCCCCGTGCAGCGCGGTCGAGAGATCGGCGAAGCCCGAGAGCGCGCGGTCCGCGAAGAAGTAGGTCATCACGTGGTCGGTCGCCTCGAAGCGTGGATGGCTGGCCGCGCGCGCCCGCCGGCACTCGGCCGTCGACACGAGCCGCAGGGAGGCGCGCAGCGACGCCAGCCGGTGCTGCTCCGGGCGGTGATCGAGCCCGTGCCACGCGAGGTACTCCGCATCCTCGCCGCTCGGGTGCCGCGCCGACATCGAGACGAAGAGCGTCGTGATGCCCCCGCGGCCGGCGGCGAGGATCGCTCCGACCTCGTCCGACGGCGTGCCGATGAGCGCCACCCGCAAACTCGCTCAGCGCTCGCCCGAGAGGACGAGCTCGGGGTGGCGGGCCTCGATCATCCGGCGGAAGCCGTCGCGCCAGGAGACGCGGGTGCGGCCCAGAACCTCGTGCATGTAGGTCACGTCGGGCCACAGCGGAGTGTGGGCCTCCGGCGTGTACTCGAAGATCGGCTCGACGCCGACCAGCTCGCCCATGTACGCGCAGTAGTCCTCGACGCTGACCGTCTCGCTGCCTGCCCAGTTCACCACGATCGGAGGCGTGCTCGCGACCTCCAAGGCGCGGATGCCGAGATCGACGTAGTCGTCCTCGTAGATCGGGTTGTAGTTGTTGGGCTTGTCGGGATGCAGCCGGATGGGCTTGCGCTGGAGCAGCAGCTCGAGCCGGTCGGCGGGCGCGCCGCCCCGAGGCCCGTAGGTCGAGCAGATGCGAAGGATCGTGAGCGGGATGCCCCAGTGCCGCGCGACCCACGTGCACACGGCCTCGCCCGCGACCTTCGAGAAGCTGTAGCTGGCGCGCAGCGGTACGCCCGGCGCATCGGCTTCGCGGAGCGGCCGCCGGCCGCGGTACGCGTAGACCGAGCCGCTCGAGCAGTACACGAAGCCCTTCGCCCGGCGGCAGTGATGGAGCAGCTCGCCCGAGCGCTGCGCGTTCGTCTCGACACAGCGACGCCAATCTGCGTGGCCCGGGTCGACCGCCGCGTGGAATACGTAGCTGAAGTCGGTCGGGAGCGACGAGAAGTCGTCCGCGCTGACGTCGAGCGCGACGGGCTCGATCTCCGCATCGGCGAGCAGGGTCCGGTCGCCGGGCCCGCGCAGGCGCGCGACGCCCCACACCTCGTTGCGCGCGGCGAGCGCGCGCGCCATCGGAAAGCCGATCTTGCCGGTCGCGCCCGTGATGAGGATCTTCTCGCCGTCGAGCACAAGACCTCCCGGAGCCAGGCCGGAGCGCCGCCGGGCCGCAGTATGGACCATCCCGAAGATGAAGTTCGCCTTCGCCATGCCGCACTTGATCCGACTCAAGGCGATGACGCAGCCGTGGGAGGCGAGCGTCACCGGCGCGGACCAGACGCTCCTCGCGCGGCGCGCGGACGAGCTCGGCTACGACATGCTGAGCTCGCCCGAGCACTTCATCATCCCGAAGGAGCACGTCGAGCTCTCGGGACCCCACCACTTCCACGCCGCCGCCGCGCAGGGCTACTTCGCGGGCGCCACGCGGCGCATCCGAATCAACTCGTCGATCGCGATCCTGCCACTGCAGCATCCGATCGTGACGGCGAAGGCGCTCGCGACGCTCGACTGGATGAGCAGCGGCCGCATCACCGCGACCTTCGGCGTCGGCTGGCTCGCGCGGGAGTTCGAGATCCTCGGCGTTCCGTTCCACGAGCGCGGGCGCATGAGCGACGAGTACCTGACCGCGATCATCGAGCTCTGGACGAAGGAGTCGCCCGAGTTCGAGGGAAAGTACGTCTCCTTCCGGGACGTCGCGTTCGAGCCGAAGCCGGTCCAGAAGCCGCATCTCCCGATCTGGATGGGTGGCGACTCGGATGCGGCGCTGCGGCGCGCGGCCCGCTTCGCGTCGGGCTGGTGGCCGTTCCTCACACCGCCGCAGCAGATCGGCGCGCGCATCGAATTCATCAAGTCGCAGCCGACCTGGAAGGGCGGTCCACTCGAGGTGATGTACGGACTCGCGACCTCGCGCGTCGGCGAAGGACACGTCGTGGTGGACGACCCGACGGCGCGAGCGGGCATGAGCGCGCAGCAGATCGTGGATCAGCTGGGGGCGCTCGCCGATCAGGGCGTGACGATGAGCTCGGTGCCAATTCCACCGGTGCCCTCGATCGACGCCTATCTGGATTACGCGCAGTGGGTGATCGAGGAGATCCAGCCGAGGGTCGCGTGACGCGCCCGGATGATGCACCGCACGAAGCCCCATCGCGCGGTCCAGCCCTCACGGACCCGGTGCAGAGCCGCGCGCCTCGGCGGCCGCCAACTCCACCTGCTCGGCGAAGCGGGCGACCTCGGCGTCGGCGGGGAACGACGCACGCGCCCGCTGCACTTCGTCGAGGGCCAGCTCCCAGTCGCCGCGGCTCGCCGCCAGGGCGGCAGAGCGCGAAGAGCCCCCCGCGACGCGGCGCTGCGCGAGCTCGATCAGCGACCGCGTCAGATTGATCGAAGCCCGGAGCTGCGTCTCGGGGTCCATCGGCGCGAGGCGGAGCGCCTTGCGGTTCGCCGCGACCGCCCCCTCCAGATCCCCTTGGCCCGCGAGCGTGATCCCGAGGTTGAACTGCACCTCGGGAACCTCGGGAGAGGCCTCCGCGATCGCGAGCGTCATCGCGTCGGTGTCGAGGCTCGGAATTCTCGATCCGACGGCGAGCGCCGCGACCGGGAGCAGGAAGAAGAGCGACCACTTCGCACTGTGCAGCAGCCACGCGGGAACGGCTCGCCGCGGCGGCGCGACTTCAGATCCCCCCTCGAGCCCGAGCGAGGCGCGCGTCCCGCGCTCCCGCATCTTCCAGATGAAGCCGTCGTAGTAGAAGTGGAGGAGCGCGGAGGCGGCCAGGATCCCGCTGAGCGCCTTGGCCGGAAACTCCGGCGGCAGCGCGTGCGAGATCAGATCCAGGGATCCATAGGCGAGGATCAGGCCGAGGTAGAGCAACACCATGATGCGTCCACGTCCGAAGACCAGGCGGGTGAAGGCTCCGACTTCCGGGTCGGCCTGCGCACGCCGCTGGTTGAAGAGCCACACGATCGCCAGATACTGGACGTCGTGGAAGAGCTCCCACATGACGATCCCGACGAGCAGGTTCGGGATGCTGACGTTCACGGTCCACCAGTAGAGCACCGTGGTTGCGAGCAGCAGGAGCTTGATCGGGCTCGGCGGCCGACCGGCCCTCCAGGCGGCCATGGCGTTCACCGCGTAGGCGAGCGTGACCACCGCCGTCGCCGCCACCGCCGCGTGCTGCACGCCCTCGATGGCCGCGAGCGGGATCTTCGGAGCCCCGGCCATGTACAGCCCTTCGAGCACGTAGGGAACACGGGTCGGTGACAACACGACCGCCGACCCGAACCAGCAGAGGCAGGCGGCCTGGTCGAGGACCGCGGTCGCGATGGCCGTGCTCTGGCGCTTGGTGTCGTAGATCCGGAGGAACCCGTGGGTCTGCATCGCCGCATGCCACACGCCCCAGAGGTAGACGAGCAGGGTCGTCACCCTCGGCTGCGTGAAGGCGAAGTAGAGGCAGACGGCGACCAGGAAGGCCGGTGCCACGAGGAAGCGCAGCTTGAAGCGCGAGAAGAGCGCCCGGTCGCCGTAGGCGCGCATCATGCCGGGCAGGTGGTGCCCCAGCGCGCCGAAGGCGGCGACGTAGAGGTAGAGCCGGGAGGGGCCGGCGTAGCGCAGGGAGAGCAGGATCAGCGGGACGATCAGGACGGGCGTCGCGACGAAGAAGGCGAGGTCGAAAGGCGCCGACGTGATCCAGGGCGAGGCGAGCGCCCCTGCGCTCGGGACCGGCTTCGCGTGCGCGCGGACTGCCGTCGCCATGTGCGCGCCATTCTAGACCTCGGAACCGATTCCTCGGCTGCGAGGACGAGCTAGCATTCGCGACCTCGCCCATTACCGCGCCTCGTCGCGCGGATTCCAACAGGAGTCCCATCCCCATGGCATCCCCCAACCCCGCGCCGATCAAGCATCCCGACCGCTTCTTCATCGCCGGTTCCTGGGCCGATCCGTCCAGCGCCGCGAAGATCGACGTCATCGACAGCGGAACCGAGGAGCTGTTCACCCGGGTCGCCGAGGCGCAGCCGGCCGACGTGAATCGCGCGGTCGCCGCGGCGCGCCAGGCCTTCGACCGCGGCCCGTGGCCGCGCATGAAGCACGTCGAGCGCGCGCAGTACCTGCGCGGGATCGCGCGCGAGATCGGCAAGCGGATCGACGACCTCGCACAGATCTGGACCCGCGAGACCGGCGTCGTCCACGCGATCGCGAAGGGTGGCTCGGCGGCGATCGCCGGCATCTACGACTACTACGCGGGCCTCGCCGACACGTTCCCGTTCGAGGAGCAGCGCCAGCCCGGCCCCGCGAGCGGCAATGTGGGCCTGCTCGTGCGCGAGCCGGTCGGCGTCGTCACCGCGATCATCCCGTGGAACGCGCCGAGCTCGCTGATTGCCTACAAGTGCGCACCCGCGCTGCTCGCGGGCTGCACCGTCATCCTGAAGGCGTCGCCCGAGGCGCCCGGGGCGGCGTACGTCTTCGCGGAGGCCTGCGAGGCGGTCGGCCTGCCGGCCGGCGTCGTGAACGTGCTGACCGCGAACCGCGAGGTGTCGGAGCTGCTGGTGCGACACCGCGACGTCGACAAGGTGACGTTCACCGGCTCGACCGCGGCGGGGCGCAAGATCGGCGCGATCTGCGGCGAGCGCATCGCACGCTGCACGCTCGAGCTCGGCGGCAAGTCGGCCGCCGTGATCCTCGACGACTACGACGTCGGCAAGGCGGCCGCGACGATCGCGGGCTACGCGACCTTCATGACCGGCCAGGTCTGCTCGTCGCTGACGCGCATCGTGGTGAACCGGAAGAACCACGACAAGCTCGTCGATGCGCTGAGCGCGATGTTCAGCAAGGTGCGGGTCGGCGATCCGTTCGATCCGAAGACCCGGATGGGTCCGCTCGCGATGCAGCGCCAGCGCGATCGCGTCGAGGGCTACATCGAGAAGGGCAAGGCCGAAGGCGCGAAGCTCGCGACCGGCGGCCACCGCCCGAAGGACCTGCCGCGCGGCTGGTACATCGAGCCCACGGTGTTCGGCAACGTCGACAACCACTCGACGATCGCGCAGGAGGAGATCTTCGGGCCCGTGCTCAGCGTGATCCCGGCGGACAGCGAGGGCGCCGCGGTCGACATCGCGAACGACTCGATCTACGGGCTCAACGCGTCGGTGTTCACGAACGACATCGAGCGCGCGTACGCGACCTCGCGCGAGCTGCGGTCGGGCACGGTCGGGCACAACTGCTTCCGCACCGACTTCAACATCGCATTCGGAGGCTTCAAGCAGTCGGGCATCGGCCGTGAAGGCGGCATCGAGGGCCTCTACCCGTTCCTCGAGTCGAAGACGGTGCTGCTCGACGAGAAGCCGGCGCACGTGAAGTAGTCGCCGAGCCGGCCGCCGGAATCCGGCGGCCGGCTCGTTGCTTCCGAGCTCCGCAGCATGCCCCCTCATCCCCGCATCTCGGTGAACGAGCTCTGCTCGCTCTTCCAGTCGTTCGACGACGACCTCGCGATGTGGCGAACGCTGGGTGTGCGGCAAGTGGGCCTGATCTCGCCGAAGCTCGAGCAGGTCGGCTGGGACGCGGCGCACAGGCGTGTCGACGAGGCGGGGCTCCGCGTCTCGACCCTGGCGGTCGAGGAGCGCGTCGTCTCGGAGTCGCTACGCTTCGCCGCGTCGGTCGGCGCGGACTCGGTGTACATCACGAGCGGCGGCGTCGGCGCCCTGCCCTGGGACGAGGCCGCCGCCGCCTTCTGCGCGCGGGTCGCGCCACACGCGGCGCTGGCCGGCGAGCTGGGCGTCCGGCTCGCGGTCGAGCCCACCCACCGGTTCCGGGCGGATCTGAGCTTCGTCTTCTGCGCGCGCGACGCGTTCGAGCTGGCGCGCGCTGCCGGCATCGGTGTCGTGCTCGACCTCTACTCGTGCTGGAACGAGCGCGAGCTCGAGCCACTGGTGCGCAAGAATCTCGACGCGCTGACCCTCGTCCAGATCTGCGACTTCTCGCTCGAGCCCCACGGCACGCCGAACCGCTCGGTGATCGGCGACGGTGACATCCCGCTCGAGCGGCTCTTCGGGATGCTGCTCGACGCCGGCTACGCGGGCGTCTTCGATCTCGAGATCCTGGGACCGCGCATCCAGCAGGAAGGCTACTCCTCCTCGATCGCGCGGAGCCTCGAGCGGGCGAGCGAGATTCTCGAGCGGCTCGGGGCCTGAGCCCACGGCGTAGCGCGGGGAGACGACAGATGGGATCGAACCGAGCCGAGCCGCGACTGCCGAGCCCCTTCGCCGACCTCGAGCCCTTCGCGGAGCTGTGGAGCCTCGCGACCGAGCGCGAGCGCTACGCGCGCCGCCTTGCGAGCTCGATGGAGGAGATGAAAACCTTCTACGCCGCCATGACGCCGCGACTCGACGCTGTGCTCGATCACTGCGACGGCTTTCCTCTCGACGACATGCCGGACGACGCCACGCGCCTGCTCCAGCTCGTCCACTCCTTCATCATGGTGTCGTTCCCCGTGGAGGTCTGGGGCCGGCCGCGCATTCCGGACGTCGGCGACGCGGCGCTCGACCGGGTGATCGAGCCCGCGCCCTGAGCCATGGCTCGCTTTCCGAAGCCCGCCGAAGGCAGCTGGACCGAGCACTACCCGGAGCTCGGCACCGCGCCCGTCTCCTTCTACGACTCGTGCTCGCCTGCGTTCTACGCGCTCGAGCGAAAGGCGATCTTCGAGCGCTCGTGGCTCGAGGTGGGAAGAGTCGAGCAGCTGCCCCGGAACGGCAGCTACTTCACGCGGGAGATCCAGGTCGCCGACACGTCGATCGTGGTGGTGAGAGGTCACGACGCGCGGATCCGCGCGTTCCACAACCTCTGCCGTCATCGCGGCAACAAGCTGGTGTGGAGCGACTTCCCGCGCGAGGAGACTCACGGCACGTGCCGCCAGTTCGTCTGCAAGTACCACGGCTGGCGCTACGACCTCGATGGCGCCTGCAGCTTCGTGCAGCAGGAGGGCGAGTTCTTCGGTCTCGACCGCTCCGGCTACGGGCTCGTCCCCGTCCACTGCGACGTGTGGGCCGGCTTCATCTTCGTGCATCTCGGCGAGACGCCCCGCCAATCGCTGCGCGATTTCCTCGGCGCCATGGTCGGCGCGCTCGAGAGCTACCCGTTCGACCGGCTGACCGAGCGCTACGGCTTCCGCGCGGTCGTGCCCGCGAACTGGAAGATCTTCTTGGACGCGCTCCAGGAGCAGTACCACGCGCCGATCGTCCACCGGAGCCAGCGGCCCGAGAATTTCGACGACGCCATGCAGCACGGCGGGTTCGAGGCGCTCCACTACCAGCTCGATGGGCCGCACCGCATGTTCAGCTCGCCGGGCATCCAGCCCTGGCAGCTTCCCGCCGACCAGATCAAGCCGTCGGAGCGGCTGCTGCGCAGCGGCCTGTTCGGCCCGTGGGACGACTCGCCCGTCCATCCGGCGACCGCCGCGGTGGCCGGCACCAGGCCCGGCGGTCATGACTCGTTCGGTGTCTCGCTGTTCGAAATCTGGCCCAATTTCGGCATCCAGTTCTGGCAACGCGGCTGGTACCACACCTATCACCACTGGCCGATTTCGCACGAGGCGCACGTCTTCGAATGCAACCTCTACTTCGCGCCCGCGCGCAACGCACGCGAGCGCGTAGCCCACGAGATGACGTCGGTGACCTTCAAGGAGTTCGCGCTCCAGGACGACAACTTGATCGCGTCCATCCAGACGACGCTCGGCGCCGGCGTGCTCACCACCTGCCCGCTCGGCGACCAGGAAATCCTGGTCCGCCACCTGCACAAGACCGCTCGCGACCAGGTCGAGGCGTACGAGCGCGAGGGGGGGACATCGTGACCGCGAGCCATCACCAGATCGTGCGCGACTTCCTGGCAGCGCTGAGCCGAGGCGACCTCCGCGACGACATGCTGACTTCCGACTTCTCGGGCTGGACCGTGATCTCCGGCCCCATCGGCAGGCAGGCCTATCAGCGCGCCTTCGAGATCTTCCCGCGGATCTTCGCGGAAGGGCCCTCCCCCACCATCCACTCGCTGACGGCGGAGGGGGACCGGGTGGTGGCCGAGTTCCGCTCTCAGGGAACGCTCCTGAATGGCGACGTCTACCAGAACGACTATCTGTTCCTGTTCCGGATCCGAGACGGGCAGATCGCCTACATCGGGGAGTACTTCAATCCGGACGTCGTTCGCGCGAAGATCGCGCCCGCGATGGCCGCGGCGATGGCGCGGGGGAACCAGGCCCGGAGGACGACCGAGGAATGAGCGCGAGCGACTTCGACGTGGTCGACTTCTTCCACGCGGGGCGGCTCTACCAGGATCCCTATCCCTACTACGAGTACCTCCGGGCTCACGGGCCGGTGTGGCGCGAGCCGCGTCGCGGTCTCTACATGGTGACGGGCTACGAGGAATCCCTCTCGGTCTACCACGACACCGACACCTTCTCGAACGCCAACGTGGTGACCGGACCCTTTGCCGAGTGGCCCGAGCCGCTCGTCGGCGACGACGTCAGCGCCCTGATCGAGAAGCATCGCGATCAGATTCCGTTCAACGACCAGCTGCCGAGCTTCGATCCGCCGAAGCACACCGCCCACCGCTCGCTGCTGGGGCGCCTGCTCACGCCGAAGCGCCTCAAGGAGAACGAGGAGTTCATGTGGCGGCTCGCGGACCGCCAGGTCGACGAGTTCCTCGCGCGCGGGGAGTGCGAGTTCATCCACGACTACGCGGACCCGTTCACCTTGCTCGTGATCGCCGACCTGCTCGGCGTCCCCGAGGAGCAGCACGCGCAGTTCCGGGAGGAGATGCAGGGCGAGCGCGAAGGCATGGTGGGCGAGCACGGCACCGTGACGCACGGGCCGATGGACTACCTCTACGAGCGCTTCACGAAGTTCATCGAGGAGCGCCGGCGCGAGCCGCGCAACGACGTGATGACCGCGATGGCCACAGCGACCTTCCCCGACGGCACGCTGCCGGAGGTCCGGGATGTGATGCTGATCGCTGCGAATCTCTTCTCGGCGGGCCAGGAGACCACGGCGCGGCTACTCGGCCAGATGTTCAAGCTGATCGGAGAGCGGCCCGAGCTCCAGCAGCTGCTGCGCGACGAGCGCGAGCGCATCCCGAACTTCGTCGAGGAGTGCCTGCGGCTCGAGCCCCCGATCCAGGGCACCTTCAGGCTGGCGCGCGTCTCCACGCAGATCGGCGGTGTCCCCGTGCCGGCGGGCGCCAGCGTGCTGCTGCTTCCGGGGGCCGCGAACCGCGATCCACGCCGGTTCGAAGCGCCCGACGAGTTCCGGCTCGACCGCCCGAACTGGCGCCAGCACGCCACATTCGGGTCCGGCGTCCACAGCTGCGCGGGCGCACCGCTCGCGCGCGCCGAGGCGCGCGTCAGCGCCGAGCGCCTGCTCGACCGCCTGGCGGACATCCGGATCTCCGAGAAGGCGCACGGCCCGGCCGGCGCACGGCGCTACCAGTACCCGAACTTCTACATGCTGCGCGGCCTGGTGCGCCTGCACCTCGAGTTCACGCCGATCGGCTGAGCCGCGGAGGCGTCATGATCACGCGAGCCGAGAACGAGCTGCTGACGCGCATCGACGGCGACGCGCCGATGGGCCGCCTGATGCAGCAGCACTACTGGATCCCGTTCGCGCTCTCGTCGCAGCTCGTGCACGGAGAGGCGCCGACGCCGGTGCGCCTCTTCGGCGAGACCTACATCGCCTTCCGCGCGCAGGACGGCCGCATCGGCTTCCTCGACGAGCTCTGCCCGCACCGCCGCGCCTCGCTCGCTCTGGGCCGCATCGAGGGCAACGGCGTGCGCTGCATCTACCACGGCTGGAAGATCGACGTCTCGGGCTGCGTGGCCGAGGCGCCGACGCAGCTCGTCCGGCCCGAGCAGTTCGCGGCGCGCGTGCGCGTCTCGCACTTCCCCGTGCACGAAGCGGGCGGGCTGGCGTGGGTGTGGCTCGGCGGTGCGGATGCGCCCGCATTCCCCGAGCTGCCCTTCGTCGGCGAAGACGTGTGCGCCTTCTGGTGCGTGTCGCGCGTGCCCTGCAATTGGCTCCAGGGCGTCGAAGGCACGATCGACTCGGCGCACGTCGGCGTGCTGCACCAGACCTGGCTGCGCCAGACGGCCCAGGTGGAGGGGTACGGGAACATCCACCTGGCCCTGGACCAGCCGCCGCGCTACGAGACCGAGCCCGCGCCTCACGGCATGCGTGCCGCCGCGCTGCGGCGCACGAGCGACGGCCGCACCTACGTGCGGGTCACCGAGTACTTCATGCCGCTCGTGACCGTCGTTCCGGTCGGCCGCGGCCGGCCCCGCGACGGCTCCATGTTCGTCTTTTCGCCCGTCGACGACACGCACCACCTGCTCTTCTACGGGTACTTCGCGGACACGCCGGTGAAGCCACCGCAGGAGCTCGGCGGCGCGGCGCCCGACTTCGTGGCCGACCCCCGCGACTTCGCCGGTCTGCGAGGCGACCGCGACAGCCGCTGGGGTCAGGACCGCGAGCTGATGAAGGCGGGTCACTTCACCGGCTTCGGCAGGACGCTCCTCGAGGAGGACGTCGTCGTGCAGACGAGCATGGGGGCCATCCTCGATCGCACGAAGGAGAACCTCTCGTCGAGCGACGTCGCCGTAGCGCAGGCCCGCCGCATGCTGCTCGATGCGCTGCGCGCCGCCGGAGCGGGGAAGCTGCCGCCGGGCAGCGCTCGCGCGCCCGAGGCCGTGCGAATGCCCAATGCGCTCGAGGCGCTGCTCGAGG
>Ga0335082_10000794_pt1 | contig 33000 bp, 27 predicted proteins | sample Lox_Sample_41_FD_206718 | JGI IMG/M metagenome (GOLD analysis project Ga0335082, IMG submission 206718) | Soil microbial communities from Loxahatchee National Wildlife Refuge, Florida, United States - Lox_Sample_4.1 | ecosystem: Environmental > Terrestrial > Soil > Wetlands | place: USA... | reverse complement strand
CCGCTTACGGGGACTTCGACCACGCCATCAATCTTGCGGTGTCGAAGCTGCGGGCGGCGCTGAATGATCCCCCCGACAGCCCAGAGCTGATCGAGACCCTGCCGAGGCGGGGGTATCGGTTCGTCGGGAAGGTGGAAGCGGAGGACAGCGAATCCCTCGGACCGGCTCTCGTGAAGGGCAGGCCGCACCCATGGCTGAGGCGACGAGCGACGTGGGCGATTGTCGCTTTGGTCATCGTCGCAGCGGGATTGGCTACTTTCCTCTACGTTCGACACAAGCGCCAGCAGAGAACCATTGCGCTTACCGAAAAGGACACGATTGTCCTGGCCGACTTCACCAATAACACCGGTGATCCCGTATTCACCGACACGCTTCGGCAAGGGCTGACTGTACAGTTGGCTCAGTCGCCGTTCCTAAACATTCTGTCTGACCTACAGGTGCGCCAGACGCTCCTACAGATGGGCCACGAGCCCCAGGACCCCGTCGTCGATCAGGTGGCACGCGAATTGTGCTTGAGGACAAAGAGCAAGGTGTACGTCACTGGCTCGATTGCCAGTGTCGGCAGCAACTACGTCGTGGGGCTGAAGGCCTTAAATTGTGCGACAGGAGAAGCGGTCTTTCAGGAACAGGCGGAGGCCGGCCGTAAAGAGGACGTCCTGAAGACGCTGGGCAAACAAGCGAGTGTGCTCCGCTATGGCTTGGGAGAGTCGATGGCCAGCTTGCAGAAGTTCGACACGCCGATGGAGGAGGCCACGACCTCTTCGCTGGATGCTCTGAAAAGCTACAGCATGGGTGTCAAAACATGGCGCGAGAAGGGAGACGCGCCGAGCATTCCCTTTTTTAAGCGGGCAATTGAACTCGACCCTAACTTCGCCATGGCGCATGCCTGGTTGGCGGTCCATTACGACAATCTCCAGCAGCCGTCGCTCGCGTTGGAACACGCCACCAAGGCATACCAATTGCGGGGCCGGGTCACGGAACGGGAGAAACTGCGGATCGCTGCGGCTTATTTTCTCGACCGGGGAGAACGCGACAAGGAGGCGGAGACCTACGAACTGTGGATAGCCACCTATCCTCGGGATGCCCTTCCTCACGCAGATTTGGGCGTTATCTACTCGCACAAGGGGGAATATGATAAAGGTCTCGTGGAAGATGAGGAAGCGTTGCGCCTTGCTCCTAATCTCATCCACTATGCGAATGTGGGGGTAGGATACCTGTTCCTGAACCGGCTGGACGAAGCCAAGGCCACCTTCGATCAGGCTTTGGCACACGAGCTAGATGGCGGATTTCTGCGCCAGAACCTGTACTTTCTTGCCTTCCTGCGCGGAGATGCCGCGCAGATGGAGCAACAGCTAGCCTGGGCAGCGGGCAAGCCCGGAGACGAGGACGTGCTGCTGTCGATGCAGTCTGATACTGAGGCTTACCACGGACGGCTCAGAAAGGCGCGGGACTTCTCCCGCCGAGCTGTGGACTCGGCCGTGCGCGCCGACTCGAAAGAAACCGCGGCCTCATGGCGAATCAACGCCGCGCTGCGGGAGGCGGAGTTGGGAATTGCCGCCTCCGCGAGGCAAGACGTAAGGGAGGCTTTGGCGTTGTCTCCGGGGCGGGATGTGAAGGTGTTTGCGGCGCTTACTCTGGCCCGCATCGGCGATGCTCCCCACGCTAAGGCGCTGGTCGAGGAATTAGAGAAAGACTATCCGACCAATCTCTTCTTGAAGGTTTATTGGCTGCCGGCCATCAAGGCTGGCATCGAACTCAGCAAAGGCGATTCATCCCCAGCGATCGTGTTGCTGGAAGCGGCCGCTCCGTACGAGCTGGGTGCTCCGCCGCCGCCGCTCGAACTGGGGACGCTTTACCCTGCCTATCTGCGCGGACAAGCCTACCTGCTGGCACACAATGGTAGGGCCGCAGCCGCTGAGTTCCAGAAGGTGCTGGATCACCGCGGCGTCGTGGAGAACTTTGTGACAGGATCTCTGGCTCATCTGCAAATCGGCCGTGCTTACGCGATGGCAGGCGACGCGGCCAAAGCAAAAGCAGCGTACCAAGACTTCTTGGCCCTCTGGAAAGACGCAGACCCTGACATTCCCATTTACAAGCAGGCCAAAGCCGAGTACGCGAAGTTGCGGTAGTGGCGCTGGGGCTTACAGGCTGCGGAAGAAGTCCACTCTGGATTGGCCGCGCGGACTAGAGTCCGCGCGGGATGACAAAAACAAAAGACTTGGACGCTGGCCTGAAGGCCAGCTCTACCCAAAACTGACTTTTTCGCAGGCTGTGAAGTCGTGCCCTGATACAAAGCGGTACACAATCGATTTCTTCCGCCGGCTGTGAAGGCGCGATCCGCCCGCGCCCGGTCAACGCTAGTGGTGAAACTGCTCAGCTCTTGAATGCAGCGATCGCGGCGGCTTCGTCGTCCTTCACATCGAAGACGGTATAGAGCTTGGTGATTTGAAGCACGTCGTGGACCTTCTTGGTCAGGTGCAGCAGCTTCAGCTCACCGCCCTGGTTGCGAACCGAAGTGAAGGCACTGACCAGTTCGCCGATGCCGGCGCTGTCGATGTAGTTGATCTCGCCCAGATTCAGCAGGATCTTCTTCTCGCCTTTTCCAAGCAGATCCTTGACGATGGCGCGTAAAGCCGAACTGGCTTCGCCCAGCTTGATCTGTCCGCTCAAATCCACGATGGTGATGTCGTCGAATTGCCGGGTGCTCGCTTTCATGCTCATGGAAGCCTCCTGACGAATATCGCCTTCCGGCTGTGTAATTCGCCTATCACAGTCTATGCTCCGCCGAGGGGTTGGTGCTTGTCTGTGATATTGGCGCCCATGGGCGAGCGCGAGGATGCGGGGCGGCGGTCCGCGTAAACCTGCTATGGAGTATGGCTCGCAAGTAATGACCGCAGCGCTTCGCCCGGACTTGCGGCGCGCATGAGGGATTCGCCGATGAGGAATGCGTCGAAGCCGGCGTTGCGGAGGCGAGCGATCTCGGCAGTGGATTCGATGCCGCTCTCGGCAACCTTCACCACGTTCGCGGGAATGCGCGGCGCGAGTTCCAGCGATGTGTTCAGGGCCACGTGAAACGTGTGCAGGTTGCGGTTGTTAACGCCGATGAGATCGCATCCGGCGGCGAGGGCGCGGTCAAGCTCGGCGGCGTCGTGGACTTCGACGAGAACGTCGAGGCCCAGTTCGCGAGCGCGGCGGTGGAGTGCGATGAGTTCGTCCTGGGTGAGGGCGGCGACAATGAGAAGGACGGCGTCGGCGCGGTGGGCGCGGGCCTCAAGCAGTTGGAATTCGTCCACCACGAAGTCTTTGCGGAGACAGGGGATCTTGACGGTCTGCGACGCAAGTTCGAGGTTGCGGAGCGAGCCCTGAAAGAACTGCTCGTCGGTCAGAACTGAGAGCGCTGCTGCACCGGCATGTTCGAGTTCGGCTGCGAGTTTGGGAACGTTGAAGTCGCTGCGGATTAAACCCTTGGAGGGCGAGGCTTTCTTCAACTCGGCGATGATGGCGGGGCCGGCCGGGGAGACGCGCCGGACGTTGCCGCGAAAGCCCCGGGGTTGGTGACGCTCGGCTGCGGCGGAAAGTTCTGCGAGGTCGACGGTTGATTTGGCAGTCGCCAACCGTTTGCGAGTATCAGCGAGGATTAGTTCCAGCTTGGTGGGCATGGGCGTGGGGAAAGTATAGCGGGTCGAAGAGTCGTGAACCCGGCACCCTGCCGGACGCACGGGAGGCGCTGGCGTCGGTGCTTTGTCTGATATATTCCGACATAATCAACGGTCCTTGTTGACCTATGAGAGCCCGGCCAAACCGTTCCAGACCCGACCTCTCGCGGCATCGTAGCGTTGCCTGGGGATCAGCCGCGATTCAGGTCGCGATTCTCCTGCTGCTGGTTGGAGCGGGAATGCGATGCCTCGCCCAGCCGGCCAACCAGTACTACCAATCAGCCGGCACGAAGGAGATGTCGGAGCTACTGCAGAAGATCTATCGCGAGCAGGACGTGAACACGGACCCCAGCAAAGACGGCGAGCGGGCCACTGCGTTGCGCATTGAGCTGGCGGGAAAGTCGTCACTGGGGGAGGGACTCAAGACCCGCTACGCGCTGGCGGACGCTCTATTGCGCGCGGGAGACAGCGCCGGAGCCATTCAGGAATTGGAGCGAATCCGAAGCGAGTGCACGAAGAATTATCTGCGGCTCGATCCGTACAGCGAGCAGCACCTGCGGGAGACGCTGGCGCTAGCCTATCTTCGGCTGGGCGAGCAGCAGAATTGCTCGCTCCATCACAATGAGCACTCGTGCATCTTTCCGCTGGAAAGCACGGGCATCCACACGGACAAAACTGGTGCGCAAGGAGCGGTGCGGGAACTGACTGCCGTGCTTAAGGCGGACCCGAACAACCTGCAGGCGCGGTGGCTGCTCAACCTGGCTTACATGCAACTGGGGGAATATCCGAACGGCGTGCCGGCGCAGTGGGTCATCTCGCCGCACCTGTTCGACTCGGAATACGATATCGGGCGGTTTCCAGATGTCGCCCCCAGACTGGGACTAGGTGTCACGGGACACGCGGGCGGCGTCGTCATGGAGGACTTCGATGGCGACGGCCTGCTGGACCTGATGATCTCGTCGTCGGGCCCGCTGGACCAACTGCGGTTCTTTCACAACAACGGTGATGGAACCTTTACGGAACGCACGCGCGAGGCCGGATTGCTGGGCGAGTTCGGGGGACTGAATCTGGTCGCCGCCGATTACGACAACGACGGACACATGGACCTGCTGGTCTTGCGCGGGGGCTGGTGGGAGGAGCACGGAAAGTATCCGATGTCGCTGCTGCACAACAACGGAGACGGAACGTTCGACGATGTCACCCGGAAGGCGGGGCTGATGTCGCTGCATCCGACGCAGACAGCGGCCTGGGCCGACTTCGACAACGACGGCTGGCTCGACCTGTTCGTCGGACATGAGAGCACCGGGCCGGAGAAACATCCCTCGCAACTATTCCACAACAATCACGACGGAACGTTTACGGAGGTGGGTGCGGCCAATGGACTGGCGGACCTGGGCTTTGTGAAGGGCGTGGCCTGGGGCGACTTCAACAACGACGGGCGTCCTGACCTTTACATCTCGCGCAAGGGCCAGCCCAACTTACTCTTTCGTAACGATGGGCCACGGGAGGCGAAGAAGCCGCGGGCCGATCGCTGGAAGTTCACGGACGTGACGGCGTCGGCGCATGTGGCGGAACCGCTGCACAGCTTCGCGACGTGGTTCTTCGACTACGACAACGACGGCTGGCCCGACCTTTTTGTGGCTGGCTATTACAACGAGACGCAGAACGACATCGGCGCGTTTGAGATGGGGTTGCCGTACAAAGCGGAGACGCCCCGGCTCTATCACAACAATCACGATGGGACGTTTACGGATGTCACCAAGCAAGTCCACCTTGACCGCGCCATTCTGGCCATGGGAGCGGGCTTCGGCGACCTCGACAACGATGGTTGGCTGGATATCTATCTCGGCACGGGTTCGTCGGAATTGGATGCGCTCTTGCCGAATCGTATGTTCCGCAACGACGAAGGTAAGTGCTTTCAAGACGTGAACACGTCGGGCGGCTTTGGCCATCTGCAAAAAGGACATGGGGTGGCGTTCGGGGACATCAACAACGACGGCAACGAAGATGTTTTCGAGGAGATTGGAGGCGCGCTTCCGGGCGACTCTTACCAGAGTGTGTTGTTCGCCAACCCGGGGCACGATAATAACTGGCTGAGCCTGGAGCTGGAAGGGGTTCAGACCAACCGGTCGGCGTTTGGCGCGCGCGTCGCGGTTACGCTGAAAACGCCCGCGGGAGAGCGCCACATTTACCGTACGGTGGGATACGCGTCGAGCTTCGGCGGCAACCCGCTGCGGCAGCACATCGGGGTCGGCAAGGCCACGACGATTACGGAAGTTGAGATTTCGTGGCCAACCTCGAAGACGGTGCAAAAATTCCACGACCTTCCCGCGAACCAGGCCTTTCATATTCGGGAGGGAGTGGATACGATCGAGCCGAGGAAGTATAGGACGTTCTCTTTGTCGGGCGAGGCGGATGGGGCGGAACATCCTTGACCGTTGGCCGTGGCGGCGGGGTCACTCCCGTGATTCCGGCCGCTTTGGCGGGTTGTTCCCCTCGGGTGGGAGCCTATAATTATGGTGCTCTGACGATTGGTCCGCCGGACTACTCCCCTGCGCTAGGTGCGCAAAGGCGGTGGTGTAGTCGGAAGCTTGTCTCGTGATGCCCAGCCCCTGGCGCACAGATCGCGGACACGCGGAGTTCCTTTCCTCGCAGCCGTTTGTGGGTGTTCAATATCTCACCTGTCGTCCCTCCGGGACTCGTTTTCGCTACGCACGCGTACCCAGCGCTGAGGCGCTGGGCTATGATCTGCCGTCCCTCCGGCACTGCTCCATGCGTGTCCTCATAGTGCTGCTGATCAGTCTGGCAATCTCCGGAAGCTCGTTTGGCGCTCTTGCTGGTTCCCCAGCATCGCGCAAACAGCAGGCGCGGACGCAATACGAAACGGCACAGCGCATGCGCGAGGCGCTGAATGGCCGCCCGGACAAAGAACGCACCCGCAAGGAATACAGGAAGGTGGCGGACGCCTATCGCAAGGTCTATTACACCTCTCCTGCGTCTTCGAAGGCGGACGAAAGCATCATGGCAGTGGCGGAGATCCTGGCGGAGATGGGGCGCCAGTTCGCGCCGGACGAAAAGGACCTGCACGCGGCCATAGCGCAATACGAGTTCCTGCGGCGCGAGTATCCGGGCAGCAAGTACCGCATGGAGGCGTTGTTCACCATCGGGCAGATCTACAAGGAAGACCTGAACGATGATGCCGCCGCCCGGGCGACGTTTGCCGAGTTTCTCAAAAAGTATCCCCACAACCAACTAGCGGGAAAAGCAGAAGAGGCGTTGGCCGAGCTGAACCAGCCAAAACCGAAGAAGAAAACTGAGGTAGCGGCGAAGGAGGAGGCTCCGGCGAGCGGGGAGGGCGCGCCGGCGCGCCGGTCCGGCACGCCAAGGGTCACGGGGATCCGCTACTGGTCGACGGCCGACTACACCCGCGTCGCAATCGATTTGGATGCGGACGTGAAATTCGAGTCGGGGCGCGTGCCCGATCCCGACCGTATCTTTTTCGACTTGTCGGACACGCGGCTGGTTTCGACCCTGGTTGGCAAGGGCTTCGATGTGCAAGACAGCTTCCTGAAGAAAATCCGCGTGGCGCAGTATCAGCCCGATGCCACACGTGTCGTGCTGGAAGTCGATAACGTGGCGGAGTACTCGGCGTTTCTGCTGCCTAATCCGTACCGGCTGATTATTGACATCCACGGCAAAAACGCGAGCGCATCGACACAAGTTGCCGCGACTTCGCCGACCGACTCTGCGACCGACAACTCCCACGCCGTGAGCGGCACGGCTGCGCCGGTGACGAATGAAGCGGCGAAGTCGACCAGCAAGCCTGCCGCTACCACCGCTGCAGCCACACTGACCGAGGCGCCGGCCAAGCCGGAGCAGAAGCCGGCTGCCGCGCGGGGCGAAAAGGCGTCGGCCAACACCAGCGGTGAGACAGGCAGCAATGCGCCGCTGCAGGAGAAGCCATCCGCAACCACGACGACAGCATTCAAGAACGCAAAAGGTGATCTCGTCAAGGAGACCAAGCCTGCGGCCAAGCCGGCAGCAACCATGCGCGTAAGCAAGTCAGAGCCTACGAATGACAATCAGTCCGGCAAGAGTGGCGATGTCGAGGTCAAGACAATCGCCAAGGCCTCGGCCCCGGCAACCGCGCCTGCGGCCGCACCCGATGTAAATTCCAGGAAGAGCAGCAACAAGAAGACCGCGAAGAGTAACGCTGCCGATGCGCAGCCCGTGCACGCGGCAACGCCCACATCGGAGGGCGACCGGAGCCTGATCCGGGCGCTGGGGCTGAAGATCGGCACCATCGTTGTTGACGCGGGGCACGGCGGCCACGACACTGGCACCATTGGACCGGATGGCCTGCAGGAGAAAGACCTGGTGCTGGACGTTGCGTTGCGCCTCGGCAAGCTGCTGGAGTCGAGATTGGGCGCCGAGGTGATCTATACCCGTGACGACGACACCTTCATTCCACTGGAGACCCGCACGGCCATCGCCAACGAGAAACAGGCGGACCTTTTCATCTCGGTGCACGCCAACTCGAGCCGGGACCCCTCGGCGCGGGGCGTGGAGACGTACTATCTCAACTTCACCACCAACGCCGACGCGCTGGAGGTGGCGGCGCGCGAGAACGCGGTATCGGAGAAGTCGATCCACGAACTGCAGGACCTGGTGAAGAAGATCACTCTTAAGGAAAAGATCGACGAATCGCGCGAGCTGGCAGGCGATGTACAGCAGTCGCTCTACGCCGGGCTGTCGCCCAAAAACCCGACGCTTCGCAATCGTGGAGTCAAAAAGGCCCCGTTCGTGGTGCTGATTGGGGCCAACATGCCGAGCATCCTGGCGGAGATATCGTTCGTGTCGAACCCTACGGACGAAAGAAAACTGGAAACGCCGGAGTACCGGCAGAGGATTGCCGAGTCGTTGTACAAGGGCATCGCGAAGTACGTGAACGGGTTGAGTGGGGTGAAGGTGGCCAGCAAAATGGACAAAGAGACGGGACAATAGCGCAGGTAGCAATTAGCAATTCGATTTCGGTCCACCCATCGCGATTCGTTTTCCTTCCGCGGAGTTGACCCGGGCAAATGTCTAAACCAAGTTCAGGGCTCGAGAGCATTTCCGAGGTTGCGCGCCGACTCACACAGCAGTACGCTTCCCTGCCCCAGGTGGAAGCGGTAGCGCTGGCGGGTTCACGAATCTCGGAGCTTGCGGATGCGGAGTCGGATGTCGATCTGTATGTCTATGTGACCAGCGACATTCCCCTGGAGGTGCGGGCGGGGATCGCCGCCGGAGCACCCCGTGCGGAGATCGGCAATGCTACGTGGGAGCCCGGAGACGAGTGGATTGATTCTGCTGCCGGCACGCCGATTGATGTGATGTATCGACACACGCGCTGGATCGAGGAGCAGCTCGATCGCGTGCTGGTGCAGTACCAGGCGTCGGTGGGGTATTCGACCTGCTTCTGGTACAACCTGCTGCATTCGCGGGCCTTGTTTGACCGTACGGGCTGGTTTGCCGAGTTGCAGACGCGAGCGCGGCAGCCGTTTCCGCCCGAGATGCGGCGGGCCATCCTAGCGAAGAATTACCCTCTTCTGCGACATAACCAGTCGTCGTATCTGCATCAGATCGAGTTGGCGGTGGGGCGCGGCGATCCTGTGAGTATCAACCATCGCGTGGCGGCCCTGCTGGCCAGCTACTTTGATGTGCTGTTTGCGGTGAACGAGCTACCGCATCCGGGAGAGAAGCGGCTGTTGCAGCATGCCGCCGGGTGCGCGAAGGTCCCCAGGGAGATGGAGCAGCAGGTGCGGGCTGTGTTCGCCGCCTTAGAAGATGGCGACGTGGTGGCGCGGATCAACGAGCTAATCGACGGGCTGGATGACCTGTTGCGGCTTGAGAAACTGGCTGAGGCACGACATGATTAAGGCGGCAATTCCTTTGCTGCATGTCTCGAGCGCGGCAGCGGCGCAGGAGTTTTACTGCGCCGGGCTGGGGTTCAAGCTGGAGTTTGCCCAGCGCGGCGATCCGGCGCTGTCTGATCCCTGCTATATGGGCTTGTCGCGCGATGGCGTGTGGATCCACCTGTCGTCGTTCTCCGGGGATGGGGTGGCGGGCGGAGTGGTGAACTTCGCGGTTGAGGATGTGGATGCTCTGCATGGGGAGTTTGTCACGAAGCGCGTGCCAATCGCTGTCGCACCGGTTGACCAGACGTGGGGTACGCGGGAGATGTATGTTAAGGACGTTGACGGCAACTCTCTAAGGTTTCAGTGCTAAGAGGCTTGAGCAGGGACCGGCGGTTGGAAACTTTACCTGGCGAGCAGTAGTCTAATGTCGTGGTGGGGAGTCCTGCCTTGCTCTGCGCGCTTGTGTTGCACATGAAGTCACTCCGCAAACCGATTGTTTGCTTGGCGATTCTGGTCGTCCTGGCGGGGACCGCAATGGCCGAGGACATTCTCCCGAAGACATTTGCCGGATGGACGCAGACCGGCGACGTCAAGATCGTCACGCAGCCGGAGCAGGCCGATTCCGCGTATCCGGCGGTGTTGAACGAATATGGATTCACCGAAGCCGAAACCGCGACGTACACCCGTCCGGACGGGCGGAAGCTGACCATCAAAGCGGCTCGCTTTAAGGACGCGACCGGGACGTACGGCGCATTCACCTTCTATCGCGATCCGGCGATGAAGAGCGAGCAGATTGGGACCAAGGCTGCGTCGGCCAACCAGCGGATCCAATTTTTCCGCAGCAACATCCTGGTGGACGCGACATTCGACCGCGTGACCGGCATGTCGGCGGCGGAGTTGCGCGAGCTGGCAGCCATGCTTCCGCAAGCGAAAGGCAGCGCCGACAATCTGCCGAACCTTCCCGAGTATTTGCCGAAGCAGGGCGCGGTGGAGAATTCCGCGAAGTACATCCTGGGACCGCAAGCCCTGGCCGCAACCAAAGCGCCGTTGTCGGCCGACATGATCGGCTTCGGCACGGAGCCGGAAATCCTCACGCAGAGCTACTCGACGCCGGACGGACCAGTGACGCTGATGCTGGTGCAGTATCCGACGCCGCAGATCGCCGCCGAACGGTTGCGCGCGATTGAGGCCGCGACGAGTTCGGGCGGCAACCTGATAGCACGCAGGACCGGCCCCATCGTTGTGGCGGAAAGCGGGAATGTCGGGAACAGCGATGCCAGGTCGCTGCTCAACTCGGTGGCCTACGAGGCTGACGTCACGTGGGACGAAGCGACTTCCGTCAGCAAGCGCGACAATATTGGAGATCTGTTGCTCGCGGTCTTCGGGCTGATTGGAATTCTGCTGCTGGTGGGCATTATCTTCGGAGTGTTTCTGGGCGGAATTCGCGTGCTGGTGACGAAATACTTCCCCGGCACGGTTCTTGACCTACCGGAGAATGTGGAAATTCTGCAACTGCACTTGGACGACCATCCGTCCTCTAATAAGTAATTGGAAAATAAGCATTTGCATGGTGCCTAAGGCAAAAACGGTCATTTTCGGCCAATTTCCTCAGATTGGCCGTAAATCGCGTAAGTTGTTGAAAATACAGCAATTTAAGTCCTAGAAATTGCTTGACACGCTGGTAGCATGAACCTAGTATTTGTGCAGAAAGTTTTGACGGTCTAGCCTCCGTTGGAACTATTCTCCCTTGAAGAGAAGGCCGCCCTGTTGCCGGGTGGCCTTTTCGTTTGCTTCCTGCACTCCGCGCGTACTCTTTTGATGGCGCGCACGCGATTGGAATATCAACATCCGGTCTTCAGCAGGCGTTCCCATCTCGCGAGAGGGAGCGACGATGGAGACATTGCACAATCCTTGAGTCTATTTGCCTGTTGCTGACGCCGATCATTTCGTTGGCGAATCACTCAAGCCGTAGAGCTTCGCTGCGTTGTCGTGCATCACCATGTGTGCAAACGTGGTGGCCTGTTGGCGGGTGATTTCGCCGTCCTGCATCATGCCGGTAAGCGCGATCGCCAGTGCCGTCCGCCCGGCCGTTGCCGTCTGGTAGCCGGTCTCCTCCCAGTTCAACTGCGGGTCAAAGGGATACAAGTCGGTGCCGAACAAGACCTTCTCCGGGTAGAACTCCAACATGGATCGAATGCTGGCCGCGATGTGGCGCGGTGAGGTCATCCAGGTTTGCTCGGAGAAGTCGGCGTAAACATTCGGCTTCATCAATAGATACGGGATCAGCGCCTCATAGCCCCCTGCGCCCCCATGCAGCATCACGAAGTTAGTCTTGCGCAACGCGGGATCGTTGAATACGGAATCCAGGAGCAGCGGGTTGCTTCCCTCCATGGCGAAGTAGCCGCCACATCCGCCGCCGGTGTGCAAGTGAACCGCCAAACCCAGCCGACCAGCCTCGCGGGCAATTTGGCGGAAGAGATAATCCTGAAGCGTCTTGTACTCGGTTTCGCCGGGAACGCCGCCCTTCACGTAGCGCGCATAGACACGGGCGGCATCGGCCTCATTGGCGGGAGAGAAATCCAGGGACCGCAGATACGCGGCCTCGAACTTGATGGCCACGGCACCGTTTGTCTTCTGCAGCTCAAGCATGGGGCTGACGATCCTGGCGGTGAATTCCGCGAGGGTAGGCGGCAAATTGTTCACGTTCAGCTGCTTCAGATATCGGGCAAGAACCATCGCCTCGCGGCTGAAAAAAATCTTGCGGTCCGGCGATTGCGCCGCCAGTGCGGAGTTGTTCAGTGGAAAGAGCAGCGTGTCGTCGAAGGGGACCCAGCGGAAGCGAGGTGGCTTCAATCCGCGCCCCATGGCGACGCGGTTGGCCAGTTCGCTCTCGATGCCAAGCTGGTCGAGCACCCAATTGGGATAGTTCTCGCCTTCCCGCTGCTTCACCTGCTCTCGGGCGGCAAGCAGCTCTTTCACGTGCTCCGGGCTGGCGTCGTCATACTTGTAGCCGAAGATCTTCTGCCAAGCCTTGAGGTATATGGGATTGTCGGCGCGGAACATCAATCCCGCCGCGGTGGGCTCCAGCGGATCGCAGGGGAGCGCGTCGAAGTCGTCGTCCGGCCGGCCCGCATTGCCGAGTGCCGGGGGGTGCGAGTGGTTGTCGATCGCTGGGATGTGGTTGATCTCGTCGAGCAGGCCCGGATCAGGCATGAGCTGGTGGTTGTCTTGGCCAACCAATAGCAGGGGAAGCAAGAGCATGGCGGCACAACCCAGCAGGATTTTCATCGCACCTCCTTCGCCTGCATTATCCTACCCACCGAGGGGTAACGAAAGCGCTGCTGGACGGTTTCCGAACCCTACCGCCTCCAGGCCGAATCTAAAACTACTTGGCACGCTCACCGGAAAGACAGTACTTCTCTCGCATGGGTCCCGAACCGTCGAAATCGACGGCCAAGACGCCTGTCTTCAAGGCCCTACCTGAAATCTGGCAACTGATTCGTCCGCGCCGGGGATTGCTGGCGTTGGGCTTCGTGCTGATGGTGATCAATCGTGTGTCGGGGCTGGTGCTGCCTGCTTCGACAAAGTTCCTGGTGGACAACATCATCGGCAAACACCAGGTGCAGAAGCTGCCTGTGCTGGTCGGCATTGTGCTGACGGCTACGCTGGTGCAAGGACTGACCTCGTTCACGCTGACGCAGACGCTTTCGAAGGCGGCACAGAAGCTGATCGCCGAGCTGCGGCGCCGGGTGCAACAACACATCGGGCGGCTGTCGGTATCGTATTACGACTCCAACAAGACGGGCACCATGGTCGCACGCATCATGAGCGACGTCGAGGGCGTGCGCAACCTGGTGGGCACGGGACTGGTGGACTTCACCGGCGGCCTGCTGACGGCGCTGATCGCCTTCATCGTGCTCATGCGTATCAGCACCGTGATGACGGTGATCGCGTTCAGCTTCCTTCTAATATTCGGAGTCGGACTGCGAAAGGCCTTCAAGACAATTCGCCCTATCTTCCGCGAGCGGGCGAAGATCAATGCCGAGGTCACGGGGCGGCTGACTGAGTCGCTGGGCGGCGTGCGGGTGGTGAAGGGGTACCATGCCGAAGAGCGCGAGCACGCGGTATTCAGCTCCGGCGTCGAGCGGTTGCTGCAGAACGTGTACAAGACACTAACGGCGACCTCGGTGATGAGTCTGTCGTCCTCGAGCCTGATGGGAATCATCGGCGCGATTGTAATGTTCATGGGGACCCGGCAAATTCTCGAGGGCAAGCTGACGTTGGGCGGCTTTTTTACCTACACCATGTTCCTGGGATACCTAGCCGCGCCCTTGTTCCAGGTGGTGAACGTCGGCACGCAGATTACTGAGGCGATCGCCGGGCTGGAGAGGACGCGGGAGGTGATGGACGAGACTCCCGAGGATGAAGACCCAGAGCGCAAAGTCACGCTGCCGCCGATTCGGGGCGATGTGGCATTTGAGAACGTAACCTTCGCCTACGAGGCGAAGAAGACGGTGCTGCACAACATCTCATTCCACTCTGAGCCGGGGACGGTGACGGCGCTGGTGGGGTCGTCGGGCTCGGGGAAATCGACCATCATTGGGCTGGTGGCCGCGTTCCATAAACCGAACGCCGGCAAGGTATTGGTGGACGGCGTCGATCTGGCGACGGTGCGGCTGGAATCGTATCGCACGCAACTGGGCATGGTGTTGCAGGACTCATTCCTCTTCGACGGAACGATTCGCGAGAACATCGCCTTCTCGAAACCGGATGCAACTGAGGAGGAGGTCCTGCGGGCTTGTCGCATTGCGCGCGTCGATGAGTTCGCGGAGAAGTTCGAGCAGCATTACGACACTATCATCGGCGAGCGCGGGGTGAAGTTGTCCGGAGGTCAGCGGCAGCGGGTCTCGATTGCGCGGGCGATCTTGGCGAATCCGCGGATTTTGATTCTCGACGAGGCGACCTCGAGTTTGGATTCGGAGTCGGAGCAGCTCATTCAAGCTGGCCTGGCGTACCTGATGCAAGGGCGGACGACGTTTGTGATCGCGCACCGGTTGTCCACAATTCGGCGGGCGGACCAGATCCTTGTGGTGGAAGCGGGACAGACTGTGGAACGCGGGACACACCAGTCGCTTTACGAACTCGGCGGGCGTTATTTCGAGCTTTACACCAAACAGCATGGGCTGGAGCAGAATTTGTTCCTGGCTCCGGGGGAGGGCGATGCGCCGGAGGAAGCCCGAGCGAATGGTGGAGTCGCGAGCGAGAGCGAGGCGGAAGTGTTGGATCGGGAGACGGTGTAGCGTTCGCTGGCGTTATCATTAGACATCTTCCCTGCCACGAAGGAGGGTGCGGTGCACCCGCTACGCTACGCTTTGTTGGTCGTCCTCGCCATCGCCGTGTACGCTCTCGGTCAGAACGGTAGATCCAAGACTCCTCAAACCCAAAACCGCATTGTGGCACAGGAGGTCGTCATTTCCGGTACCACGACGCTCGACACCTCGCAGCTCCAGGACATCGCCAGCAGCTTAACCGCGGTGACCATGCGCGACGACGAGGACGAAGTGAAGGAACGCATCCGCAATGCCTTTCAGGAGCGTGGCTACTTCGACGCCGAGGTGACGAACCTGAAAATTCAAGCTCTCGACCCTTTGGCCAGCAAGAAGCCGGTGCGCATCGAGGCGGAGATGCAGGAAGGCCCACGCTACAAGTTCGCCGGCTTCAACTTCACAGGGAATCAGGCAGTCAGCGGCGACGAGTTGCGCAAGATGCTGCCTCTGCACGTGGGAGAGATCTTCAGTACCGGGAAGGTGCGGAGCGGGTTGGAGAGCCTGCGCGAGCAGTACGTGGCCATGGGGTTCCTAGACTTCTACGTTGTCCCGAGCACGGACAGGACCGGTAGTGCCCAACTGACACTCACTTTCGACATCACGGAAGGGAAGCAATACCGCATGGGAGCGATGGAACTCGAAGGCAAATCGGATCTCGTGCAACAGCTTCAACCGCGCTGGGAGTTGAAAGCGGGGGAGCCGTTCGATCCCGCCTATATCGAGAAATATCTGAGCCGGAATTCGGAGTTACTGCCGGAGGGATTCGACAGGGGCCGGGATATACAAGGCGTGCGCGATTGCCGGGACAGGACGGTGAACGTCCGCATCGAACTCGATCCGAAGCGGCCGTGGACACCCAAACCTCAGGACAAACCATGCGAGGAGGCGAAGTAGCTCCGCGCGCGATAGAAAGTGAGGTGGCTGGCTCACCGTAGCTAGACCGCATAGAATCGACGGCCAGCCTCAATCCGGCGTCCATTGTCGCGGCAATCCAGTATTTCCCGTTGTCGCTGGATAGAGAAGCCGGGGAGTACTTCCCCGGCTCGTTCGCCCCACCATGCAACCAATTACCTGTTGACCTTGCGGCGCAGAACGCCTGCGAGGCCGAGGGTTCCTGTGCCCAATAACAGAAGAATATTGGGTTCCGGCACCGGCGAATCAAACGTCACAGTGACATTTGTGTAAGCGTAGCCGCCGAAGTTCGAGATGTTGGTATAGCCGTCGAATCCACCACAGCCAGTGCTGGCGCAGAGATTCACGTCTCCCAATCCTGCGACATTGAACACCAACCCATACAAGTCCAGGGAATATCCGGAAACGGGCGGAAAATAGACCAGGTTGTTGTAGATGAAAGCTGCATCGGCGCCGGGAGCAACCAGCGAAATGGGGCTTCCATTGTAGGTGCCGGTGGCCGACGTAGCGGTGAAGACGCCGCCGGCAAACGTTCCTGTGAGCGTACCCTGCACAAACAGGGTGGAACCGTCACCATACGAGAAGTTGACGGAGTTGGCGAAGGCGGCAGTTGAAAACATGAGGAGTGCGAGGGCGCATCCTACATTAAGAATTGAACGCATTTTGAGTCCTTTCGAAAAACAGTGTGGTGCTGGTGGCAGCAGCCAGAGTAATTCAGCTAAACAAGCGCTTACGCATGAATCCAGCCAGTCCGAGCAAACCTGAGCCCAACGTCAGAAGCGTGCGCGGCTCGGGGGTGGTAGAGGTGCCGACGTTGACGAAGACGAACTGATCGTCGTTGTAGTCCAAGTCCGACTGGCCGAGCGGGAGATCTTCCATTCCCAAAAAGATGCCCGCGGGAATACCTCCGCCTCCAGGGAAAGCCGTAGCATACGCATGATTGATGCCGTCATCACTCAGGCTCGGATCGGACGCGAAGTGCAGGCCGGAGGAGGCGTCCAAGAGCTCAAATACCAGGACATCTCCGGCAGTCACAGGCCCGAAGTCGGCGCTTGTTCCCGGCACGGTCGTCTGGTTGTTAAACAGCCACCCGCTGAAGACTGACGTCGTCACATTCAGCATTCCGACATAGTCGGTGTCTCCCGCGCTGAAGCCGTAGAAATAGCCAGTCACGTTTCCCGTGGCGGTGGCCGTGAACACATTGCTGGGGGCGATGGATCCGATGTTGCAGTATGGAATGCAGCCTGCAAACATCGGAAGTGTGTAAGCCGTCATCATGAGTAACAGCGTGAGAATCGTTCTCTTCATAGCAATTCCTCAGTTTCAGTGTTCACGGTCTCTTTGCAGTTCTAACGATATGTCGGCGGGGAAATAGCGAAAAGAGAGCGAACAGCCCATTGCGGGTCTGCTCCCGTGCGATGTCCGCTACGGTATAACCTGCTTGGAGGAAAGTATGGGACTAGAGGAGAAGACCGGGCATGAGACGCCGCGCTTGGTAATTCGGGCCGGTAGGGGGGCGCTTTGATGTCGGCCGAGTAATCGTGAAGGTCGAGAAATCGCCAACTTACTCACTACTGACCACCAAAGACAACAAGGGCGAAGACCAAAACACCCCTAAGCGAGCCTTCGCCCTCCCAAGTTCTTACTGGTTGATGTCCTCTTTCTTTTCGAGGCGGTTGATCAGACCCTGAATCTGCGACTTGCCGGCATCGGGAGCGGCGGCGAGGCAGAGCTTCATCTGCTTGACGGCTTCATCGTAGTTTCCTGCTCCAACCGCGACGCGCGCCAGTCCGGCGTAGGTGTACAGGTTGGTCGGATACTTCTTGGCCATTTCGCGGTAGATGGCGAACGCTTCATCCTGCTTGTGGTCGCGCTGCAATTGACGTGCATACTGATACGATTGCGCAGCATTGGCCTTGGCCAGCGCCATGTCCGAGTACTTCTTGGCCTCGTCGGGTTTGCCCATGGCAGCAAGAATTCTGGACTTGGTCATCAGGTTGTCGTAGCGTTCTTCCGCTTCGATCGACTGATCCGCGTATTTAAGTCCGACCGGCAAGTCGGCTTTGGCAGTGAGAAAGTAGTTGGCGGCATCGTCATAACTGACCCAGGTGTACTGCACGATCCCGCGGAACTGCTTCTGCAGGCTCGCCTCGACCGTCTGCGGAACGTTGACCGCGACCTTGAAGGGCACGGCAAGCTTGTCCCAGTGCAGGGTGACCAGGGCTGAGTCCGGTGTCAGGTCGTCGAAGTCGTAGAGCAGGGCGTCGTGAAACTCAGAGGCAGCGGGCTTGACCGTGACCCGGAGCACGTCTTCGTCCGGCTTGTAGGTGAAGGCGCCCCAAGCGGTATTGGTCTTGGAGAAGATCACGGTCCACTCGTCTTCCTTGGGGATCATGAACAGGCCGTAGGTGCCTTTGTCGAGCGGCTTGCCTTCGATGGTCACCGGATCGCTGAAGCTGATGGTGGTGTTTTCGTTGGCCCCGGCGCGCCAGACCTCACCGTATGGCACGAGGCCTCCCCAGACTTTGCGTCCGTTTACCAGCGGCCGGCTGTACTTCAGGGTGACGTTGGTGATGCCGATGGTTTGCGTGACTTCGGCGCTCTGGCTTTTGCGCGGAAGATCGAGCAATGCGGATTGTGCGAAGCAAGTACTGGCGACAAGCGCCAGAGCCAGGATGAGCGGCAGAGAGCGACGTTCGAACATGCGCAACTCCTTCATATGTAGAGATTCTGCTGGCGGATGACCATGCAGTTGCGACCACCAACCCCGAGCGTGGTATGCGGCGATTGGACGGAGACACTCTCGACGGGTTAGCCGGCGAGTGACAAAACGCCTTCCTCCGGAGGCAGAAACACCCGGAGTCGGGACAGGACCCTCCGCAATACCGCAATCGGGATGCCTAATCCGACCACGGCGCGGGTCTGCGGTCCCAGCGGTGGCGGCGCAACTCGGCGATGAGAGCGGTGGGGAGCGGTCCTTTGTCGCTATAGCTGACGTTGGCGGCGACGTGCTCGGGCTTGCGCATGCCAATGATGGTAGTACTGACCACCGGGTGCGAGAGCACGAAGCGAATGGCCATTTCGGGCAAGGTCATTCCCTCGGGCACGATCTGCTTGAGCCGCTCGACGCGCTCGATTGTGGGGGCGAGGTTCGCGGGGCAGAAGTAGCTGGCGCGCCAGTCGCCTTCAGGGAAGCGCGTGTCGAGCGTCATGTTGCCTCCGAGGCTGCCTTCGTCGAGGGGGACGCGTGCGATGACGCCTATGTTGAGCTCGCGACAGAGCGGGAAGAGTGCGTCTTCGGGCGCCTGGTCGAAGATGTTGTAGATGACCTGCACAGCGTCTACCAAGCCGGTGCGGAGGGCACGCAAGCCGTTCTCGGGTTCCCAGCGGTTGAGGCTAAGGCCAAAGGCGCGGATGATGCCGTCAAGTTTGAGGCGCTCGATTGTGTTGCGAAAGTCGGGCTCGTCGGCCCAGGCGTCCTGCCAGACATGGAACTGCAACAGGTCGATGGTGTCGGTGCGCAGGTTCTTGCGGATGAGGTTGGCGAAGCGCAAAACGTGTTCAGGAGGAAAGACCTCCGCATACGAAGAGGACGGCAACGCCGGCCATTGGAAGTTGGCAGGAGGAATCTTGGACGCGGCGTAGAGACGGCGACCGGGATTGTTGGCGAGAAGGTCGCCGAGCAGGCGGTCGCTCTTGCCCGAGCCATAACCCCAGGCGGAGTCGAAAATCGTGCAGCCCGCATCGGCTGACAGTTGCAGTGCGGCGGCCGATTGCTTGTCGTCAGAGCCGGACCAGCCGGACATCCCCCACAAGCCGTAGCCGATATCGCTGACATTCCATCCCGTGCGTCCGAAGGTGCGGTATTGCATAAGAGCGGTGCCTCGAGGATCGGGGTTCGGTAAAGAACGATCGTACCAAGAGTCGAGTTTCGAGTTTCAACTTATCGGAGATTCCACCTTTGATTGAGATGGTTGAGCCTGCCAACTGGCACGAGTATTCTGGAGAATGCACCTGCGGTTCGTATGTCATGCCACGGCAGGTGTGGAGGAGAATATCGTGTTTGCCGCTTTTTCTCGCCGTACTTCCCTGCTTCTCACCCTATTGCTGGTGGCCGGGGCCACGCAGGTCTGCTGGGCGCATGCCATCCTGATGGAATCTACGCCCAAGATCAATTCCGCCGTACAGGGACCGGATTTGGACATCACGCTACAGTACAACGTGCGCATCGATGGCAGCCGTTCGCGGGTGCTGCTCGTGGCGCCGGACGGAAGCAGCTCCGCGCTCACGATCGCCGGCCAGCCCAAACCCAACATCCTGCAAATGCATGCCTCCGGGCTGAAGCCGGGCGCCTACAAGCTGCAGTGGAAGGTGCTTGCCTCCGATGGCCACATGAGCAACGGCGACGTTCCCTTCACGGTGAAATAAGGCCGAAATGCTGGTCAAGCTGGTTGACCTATTTTCGTTCCTGTCGGTGGTGCTGCGCGCCGGCACGCTGGTGTTCCAGTCAGTGCTGCTGGGCGGCGTGCTGTTTGTGCTGTGGACAGCACGGCAGTCGCCCGAAGTCTCTGAGGACGCCATCGGGAGGTTGCAAGCGTCGTCGTGGAAGCTGTTGCGCCTGAGTGCGGTCGGCCTGGCGGTGGTGCAACTGCTGTACCTGTATGTTGACTCCGCCGTACTGATGGCTTCGGCTGACATTGGGTTCGACGGAGTGGTCGGCGCCAACTTCTTCATTTCAGGCTGCATCGTTCTGGTGGCGGCGCTGCTGACGGCGATCGTGGCGAGCGGCAGCAAGAACGTCGCTAGGTGGGCGCTGCCGGTGTTGACGGTGGTCATTATGGGCGCGTCGGTGATGACCAACCATGCGGCATCGCGCCTGGAGGGACGCCCGCTTCTGATCACGCTGTCGTGCATCCACGAACTGGCCACCGGATTCTGGATTGGCGGCCTGCCGTTCCTGGTGCTGGGACTGTTCCGCGCCAAGGATTTGAGCACGCAGTGGTATGTCACCGAGCGCTTCTCGCGCATGGCGCTGGTCAGCGTGGGCGCGCTGGTCATCAGCGGCTTGGTGATGAGCGTGATTTACATCGGCTCGTGGAGCGGGGTGCTGGGCACGGCCTACGGCGTGATGGTGTTGGCCAAGGCCACGATGCTGGGCGCGCTGCTGCTGCTGGGCGGTGTCAACTTCCTGCTCATTCGCAACACATCCAAGGAGTACGCCCTGCCCAGACTTCGCAGGCTGATTGAGGCCGAAGTGGGTATCGGGATCACCGTGATTCTGACAGCGGCGTCGCTGACTTCGCAGCCTCCGGCGGTGGACCAGGTCAGTGACACGGTGACCATGGCGCAGATTTGGCAGCGCTTCAAGCCGGTGGTGCCACGCTTGACCTATGAGTATGTAGCAGAAGCGGCAAACACCGGAGCCGAGGCTGCGGGCGTCGCGCCGGTGGGCAAGCCACAAGCCTACAACATCGATGGACTGCCGCTCACGCCGCGGCTGATCAACAACTCCATCGAGTCCGAGTCGAACCATCACTGGATGGGCGTAGTGGTGCTGGCCATGGGGCTATTGGCTCTGCTGGCGCGCACCGGGAAAGCACCATGGGCGGAATATTGGCCGCTGCTTTTGATCGGCATCGCCATCTTCATTTTTCTGCAAGCCGACACGGAATGCTGGCCGGTGGGGTCGAAGAGCTTCGGGGCGTGCTGGGCTGACCCGGAAGTCTTTCAGCACCGCATCGCCGCGCTGGTGTGCGTGGGATTTGCAGTGTTTGAACTGCGCGTGCGCCGGCAAAGGAAAGACCACGATCCCTGGGCGATGGTGTTTCCCCTGATGTGCGCCTTCGGTGGCGCGGTTCTGCTGACGCACCAGCACGCCATCACCAACGTGAAGGAGAACCTGCTGGTGGAACTTAGCCACGTTCCCATGGGCGTTATCGCGGTGTTCGCGGGATGGGCGCGGTGGCTGGAGCTGCGGTTGCCCAAGGAAAACCGTGCGATCCCGTCGTGGATCTGGCCGTTCTGCTTTGTACTGATTGGTGCAGGGCTGCTGAATTACCGGGAGATGTGAACCGCGCGAGTGACCGAACAGCAGGCCCACTCGTCACAGCGTTGCCGTTCGCATTCGTGGTAGAACCGGAGCGGAAGATCGGAGGACCACGATGGCTTCTCTGCAGGAACAATTTGCTCAAGCACAACTGGACGTCAACAGCCTGCCCTCGCGCCCCGACAACGCCACCATGCTGAAGCTCTACGCACTCTTCAAGCAGGCGACGAAGGGGGACGTTTCCGGCGAACGCCCGGGCGGATTCGATTTTGTGGCGGCCGCCAAGTACGACGCCTGGAGCGAGGTCAAAGGAATATCAGCCAAGGACGCCATGCAGCAGTACGTCGTCCTGGTGGAGTCGCTGCTCCAAAAAGCCTAACCGTGACGAGCACACGTCTTGGTTGTCGCAGGCTGCGTCCGCATGTGGACGCCAGGGGCGACTTCTACTGCACAACGAAGCGCTGCGGGGCTCCGTGTTCCTTTTGAACATCGGCGAGGCTGCTTCTAATCAAGTCAACGCTCGAAGTCGGCATTGGTCCGTGAACTGCCGTCTGGCGCGTTATTCGGCACGGCGGAGGAATTCCGCTACCATACCCAATCGTCGGTTGCCGGAAACCGTTCATGGCCAATACCACTGACACTCGCAGCGCTACCATGTCAGAAGTAGATATTCTCTGGCTGACGGCCGGCCTGAGTTGCGATGGCGACACCATAGCCATGACCGGCGCCAGCCAGCCTAGCATCGAGGACATTGTTCTGGGCGCGCTGCCGGGGCTTCCCAAGGTCCATCTCTTCAATCCGTTTCTTGCGTACGAGGTGGGAGACGAATTTGTAAGGCCATTCCGCCTGGCAGCGGAGGGCAGGTCGAACCGGCCCTTCATTCTCGTGGTAGAAGGCTCCATCCCCAACGAGAAAAATAAGAGCGAAGGATACTGGGCCTCGTTCGGGACCGACCCCGTCACCAAGCAGCCGATCACCACTTGCGAATGGATTGATCGCCTTGCGCCACATGCGTGGGCGATTCTCGCCGCCGGAACGTGCGCGACTTACGGCGGAATCCACGCCATGGAAGGCAATCCCACCGATTGCATGGGACTGCCGGACTATCTGGGTTGGGATTGGAAATCCAGTGCGGGCATTCCCGTAGTGTGCGTTCCCGGCTGTCCGGTTCAGCCGGACAACATGACGGAGACGCTGCTCTACCTTCTTTATATGGCCACGGGACGTGCGCCCATGATCCCGCTGGACGAGGCGCTGCGTCCAACGTGGCTGTTCGGCAGCACCCTGCATGAAGGGTGCGACCGGGGCGGCTACTATGAGCAGGCGGAATTCGCTGAAGAATATGGCTCACCTCTTTGCATCGTAAAGTTGGGCTGCTGGGGCCCGGTGGTGCAATGCAACGTGGGCAAGCGGGGATGGATGGGCGGCATCGGTGGCTGCCCGAATGTGGGTGGCATCTGCATTGGTTGCACCATGCCCGGCTTCCCCGACAAGTTCATGCCGTTCATGAATCAACCGCCGGGATCGTTGCTGTCATCGCATGCGGTACAGTCCTATGGCCGCGCAATACACGCCCTGCGCAGGTTCACGCAGGCGTCGTTGAACAAAGAGCCAAGCTGGAGAAGCCGGCCAAAGACCGCGCCGGGCGCATAAACATTGACGGAATGGAAATCCGCCTCGGTGAGAACGGTTGGGCAGATGTCTGACGCTACAGCTTCGGCCGCCGACCCTGCGGTAGAGCAAGAGCTGAGTCCGAGCGACGCGGAAGCGGTTCTTTACGGACTTGCCAACACGTACTCCAGAGTCAATGTCCAAGCGCCGGGAACGGGGCACCACTTTGTCGAGTGTTTTGACTCGCTCCCCAACGCGGAAGGAAAAGTACCCAACCCTGAAGCCAAATACCGCGCCCTGCTGGAACAGCTTCCAGCGGTGGTGTTTATGGCTTACCTGGACCGGGGCATCGGGGAAGCCTACGTCAGTCCGCAGATCGAGGCCTCGCTGGGCTTTTCGCAGGCCGAATGGCTGGAAGATCCAGTGAGGTGGTATCAGCAAATCCATCCCGACGACAAGGCGCGATGGAGCCTGGAAGCCTCGGAGATGTTCGTGACGGGCAAGCCATTGCGCTCGTCGTATCGAGTGATCGCGCGCGACGGCCATGTGGTGTGGTTCCATTGCGACGCCAAGATGATCCTGCATTCCGATGGCCGGCCATGGTTCATTCAGGGGGTGGCCTTTGACATCACCGACCTGAAGCGCACCGAAGAGCAACTCCAGGACGAACGCAGCGTCGTATCCGCGATTCTCGATACAGTGGGCGCGCTGGTGGTCGTGCTCGATGGCGGGGGACGCATCGTGCGCCTCAACCGGGCTTGCGAACTGATGACCGGACAGTCGATTGAACAGGTACGGTACAGGTGCGTATGGGACCTTTTCGTTGCTCCCGAAGAGAAAGAGCATTTCAAAGCATTCTTCCTGGAGTTGTGCAATAACCCGGGCCGAATCGAGTACGAGAGCTGTTGGATCGCCCGTGACGGCAGCTCCCGCACAATTGCGTGGTCGGCGGCTCCGCTGCCTGAAGCGAAGCATTCGCCCATGTATATCATCGCGTCGGGCATTGACGTCACGGAACAGAAGCGGGCGCAGGCAAAGTTCCGCGGACTGCTGGAAGCCGCACCCGATGCCGTTGTCGTGGTGAATCAGAAGGGAAGAATCGTTCTGGTCAACGCGCAGGTGGAAAAGCTGTTCGGCTACCAGCGCTACGAACTTTTAGGCGAGGAGATGGAAGTCCTCGTTCCGCCACGTTTGCGTAGCAGCCACCCCGCCCATCGCCGGAATTTCTTCGCTGAGCCGCGCGTGCGTCCCATGGGCGCCGGGCTGGAGCTTTACGCGCTGCACAAAGATGGCCACGAGTTCCCTGTCGAGATCAGTCTGAGCCCGCTGGAAACCGAGGAAGGCGTTCTGGTGTCGAGTGCCATCCGCGACATCAGCGAACGCAAGCGCCTGGAGAAGACAGTGCTCTATATCAGCGAACGTGAGCAGCGGAGAATCGGGCAGGACCTGCACGATGGGCTGGGTCAGCACCTCACGGGAATCGCATTCATGGCCAAAGTGCAGGAGCAGAAGCTGGCGGAAAGGCGGATTCCTGAGGCCGCGGACGCCGCCAGGATCGTGCAGCATGTCAATGACGCAATCCTGAAGACGAGGGAGCTGGCGCGCGGTCTGCTGCCGGTCGTATCGGATGCGCATGGACTGATGTCGGCGCTGCAGCAATACGCCAGCGAGATCAAAGACTTGTTCGGAGTCGCCTGCTGGTTCCAGTGTGACAAGCCAGTCCTCGTCCATGATGCGCGGATGGCCACTCACCTCTATCACATCGCGCAGGAGGCCGTGAACAACGCCATCAAACACGGCCATCCGCAATCGATCCTGATCCGACTCTACGCGGGAGAACGCGAGGGCACGCTGATCGTAAAAGACGACGGAGGGGGCATCAAGCGGTCCCCGGGACCACACACGGGCGTGGGCATGCACATCATGAACTATCGGGCGGGAATGATCGGAGGGACGCTGGAAATCCGCCGCGAACAGCCGCGGGGCACCATCGTTACTTGCCGCTTTCCAGTCAACGCTGATGGGAAAGGCGCGGAGGAAATGCGATGACTCATGCTCCTTCGGCGGCGAGGAAGAACAGAGTCCTGGTAGTGGACGACCATCCCATCGTGCGCCCAGGACTCGCCTTGCTGATCAATCGCGAGCCCGATCTCATGGTGTGCGGCGAGGCGGAAGACGCGCGCACGGCGATGCAATCCATCACGGCAGCAAAGCCCGACATCCTGGTGGTGGACATTTCTTTGAACGGTCCGGACGGCCTCGACCTGCTCAAGTACATCCGCACGCGCTATCCGGATTTGCCGGTGTTGATCCTGTCGATGCACGACGAATCGATGTACGCCGAGCGTGCGCTGCGCGCCGGGGCGCAGGGCTACATCATGAAACAGGAGGCAACAGAAAAGGTACTCGTGGCGCTGCGCCGCATTCTGGGCCATGAAATCTATGTCAGCGAACGGGTCTCCAACCGGATCCTGCAGCGCTACATCGGCAGCCCTAGCGACGGAGGGCCCTCGTCGATTGCGGACCTGACCGACCGGGAACTCGAGGCCTTCCGCTTGATTGGCGCAGGCCATTCCACCCGCCAGATTGCCGAGGAGCTGCACATCAGTGTGAAGACGGTTGAATCCTACCAGGCCCATATCAAGGAGAAGCTCTCGCTGCGCAGCGCACGTGAGCTGGTACAGCACGCCATTCAGTGGAGTATCACCGAGAAACCGTCTTAGTCGCTGAAATTCCTGCTCGGCGCGAACTGGAGTGTGAGCCGGCTTCGCAAAGCCCTCTCATCGGGGATTCCCTGATATCGCCATGGGATTTGACAGGGGCAAAAATCGAGGCCACTCCTGCTTGTGGCTGGTGCTCCCTTTTGTCCATCCTAGATTCCGGCATTTCGGGAGCCTGCCAAACGGATCGGCCTGTGGTCTGAGTATCGACTGCCGTTTGGAAGGAGCCGCTACGGCATCAAATACATTTCGACTGGGTAACTCGGCAGTGCGGGCCATGGTTCGCCAGGCATCATTTCGTCGCTGATCTGAAATCTCGAAGGGAGGCCCACCTATGGCGGCGGAATCCGTTCCGTACGGTCGAGTCACGCAAAAAGCGCCGGCCGTGGCGGAGATCCACGTAGTCTGGATGACAGCCGGACTGGGCTGTGATGGAGACTCAGTTTCAATCACCGCGGCAACGCAACCCAGCGTTGAAGACGTGCTGTTAGGCGCCATTCCCGGGTTACCAAAAGTGCACCTGCACAATCCGGTGCTCGCCTACGAGGTGGGCGACGACTTCCTCAAATACTGGTATCTAGCGGCCGAGGGCAAGCTCGATCCCTTCGTCCTGGTGGCGGAAGGCTCCATTCCCAACGAGAAAATTCACGGCGACGGCTACTGGGCGGCGCTGGGGACAGATCCCAAAACCAACCAACCCATCACCACCAACGAATGGATCGACCGGCTCGCTCCGAAAGCACTGGCGGTTGTGGCCTGCGGGACGTGTGCGACTTACGGCGGCATCCATGCCATGGAAGGCAATCCCACAGGCTGCATGGGGCTGGCGGATTATCTGGGGTGGCAATGGACTTCCAAAGCCGGACTGCCCATCGTGAATGTTCCCGGCTGTCCGGTTCAGCCCGACAACTTCATGGAGACGCTGCTGTACCTGCTCTATCAGGTGGCGGGTTACGCGCCCATGATTCCTCTGGACGAGCAGTTGCGGCCGACCTGGCTGTTCGGCAAGACCGTACACGAGGGCTGCGATCGCGCCGGCTACTACGAGCAGGGCGACTTCGCCGACCACTACGGGTCGCCGAAATGCATCGTGAAGCTGGGCTGCTGGGGCCCGGTGGTGAATTGCAATGTACCGAAGCGTGGGTGGATGGCCGGCATCGGCGGCTGTCCCAACGTAGGCGGGATTTGCATCGGCTGCACCATGCCGGGCTTCCCCGACAAGTTCATGCCTTTCATGGACGAGCCGCCGGGTGCCAAAGTCTCCAGCGGCTTCGCCAGCGCGTATGGCCGCGCGGTCAGTGCGCTGCGAACCATGACGCAAGCCACCGTCAACAAGGAACCGAAGTGGCGGCATGCCCGCTCTGAGCTGACCACTGGCTACCATCCAAGATCGTATTGAGAGGAGCGAACGAAATGAGCACCGTTACTGAACCGGTCAAGGAAGCCGACACCAAGGGCAAGAATCTGGTCGAGATGAACTGGGACCCCATCACCCGCATCGTGGGCAGCCTGGGCATCTTCACCAAAATCGACTTCGCCAACCGCCAGGTGGCCGAGTGCCATAGCACCTCGTCGATCTTTCGCGGCTACAGCATCTTTATGAAGGGGAAGGATCCGCGCGACGCTCACTTCATCACCAGTCGCATCTGTGGCATCTGCGGTGACAACCATGCCACCTGCGCGACCTATGCGCAGAACATGGCGTTCGGCATTCGCCCGCCGGCGTTGGCGGAGTGGATCGTGAACCTCGGCGAAGCCGCCGAGTACATGTTCGACCACAACATCTTTCAGGACAACCTGGTGGGCGTCGATTTCTGCGAGCAGATGGTCAAGGAAACGAACCCCGGTGTCCTGGCCAAGGCGGAGAAAACGCCGTCTCCTCACGCAGACCTGCATGGGTATCGCACGATCGCCGACATCATGCGAGCTCTCAATCCTTTCACCGGCGCCTTTTATCGGGAGGCGCTGCAGATGAGCCGTATGACCCGCGAGATGTTCTGCCTGATGGAGGGCCGGCACGTGCATCCTTCCACTTTGTATCCGGGCGGTGTCGGTACGGTTCCCACCATCCAACTCTTTACCGATTACCTGGTGCGCCTTATGAAGTACGTCGAATTCATGAAGAAAGTTGTCCCCTTGCACGATGACCTGTTCGACTTCTTCTACGAGGCCCTTCCGGGATACGAGGACGTCGGCAAGCGGCGCGTGCTTTTGGGCTGCTGGGGTTCGTTTAACAATCCGGACGAGTGCGACTACACCTACAAGAACATGACCAACTGGGGCCGCGCCATGTATGTGACTCCGGGTGTGTTGGTGGACGGCAAGCTGGTGACCACCGACCTGGTCGATATCAACCTGAACATCCGCATCCTGCTGGGCAGTTCGTACTATGACGACTGGGAGCGCTCCGAGACCTTCGTGAAAACCGATCCGCTCGGTAATCCGGTGGACAAGCGGCATCCGTGGAACCAGACCACGATTCCGCGGCCGCAGAAACGCGACTTCGCCAGCAAGTACACATGGGTGATGTCGCCGCGCTGGTACGACAAGCGAACCGGCGACCACCTCGCACTCGACACCGGCGGCGGACCGATCGCGCGCCTATGGGCGACCGCGCTGGCTGGATTGGTGGACATCGGCTACATCAAGGCGACTGGGAGCAGCGTCAAGATGTATCTACCCAGGACCACCTCCCTGCCGGAAGTCGAATTCGAATGGAAGATTCCGAAGTGGAGTAACGCCATCGAACGCGATCGCGCCCGGCCGTACTTCCAGGTTTACGCCGCTTGTGCGGCATTGCACTTCGTCGAGCAGGCGCTGGAGGAATTGCATGCCGGCCGGACGAAAACGTGGACGGACTTCAAGGTGCCGGAGGAGGCCATCGGCTGCGGCTTCCATGAAGCAGTACGCGGTGTGCTCTCGCACCACGTGGTGATTCGCAAGGGCAAGATCGCGAACTACCATCCGTATCCGCCGACGCCCTGGAACGCCAATCCACGTGATGTGTATGGCACGCCGGGACCCTACGAGGATGCGGTGCAGAACACCCCGATCTTTGAGGGGAACGGCCCCGACAAGTTCAAGGGAATCGACATCATGCGCGCGGTGCGCAGCTTCGATCCCTGCCTGCCGTGCGGCGTACATATGTATTTGGGGAACGGCAAGGTGCTGGAGACGCGGCATTCGCCCATGTTTGGATTGCAAGCCTGAACCCTGACCGTTGTGGGGAGGGGCGTGGGCGGACAACCCCTGCGTTTCGGGGGGAATGCCTGGGGCTGGATTCGCCCTCGCCCCCATTTTGCGAAGGAGGATTGTGGCTGGGGAAAGGGATTTTCAGCAGCGCGTGCAGAACATCGCCGGCCGAGTGGAGGAGCTGGAGGCCATCGCCGACCCTGCGGTCCGAGCCGCCGCGCGCGGACTGGTCCAATTATTGATGGAGCTGCATGGTTTCGGCCTCGAACGCATGCTTGAGATTATCTTCCAGTCGAAAGAAGTGGGCCCGCGAGTCATCGATGAGTTGGGAGCGGACCCTCAGGTTAGCGGTCTTCTCATACTTCATGGACTGCATCCCGCAGACTTGCAGACACGGATTGAGCGAAAGCTGGACGAAGTCCGCTCGCGGCTGTTCAAGATGGGCGCTGAGGTGAATCTCGTCAGCGTCCATGAAGGCGACGTTCGTGTGCGGGTGAGCCTCGACCGGCACACTTGCGGATCCACCACCCAAGCGGTTAGGTCGGCGGTCGAAGATGCGATCTACGAAGCCGCACCCGACCTCACGTCGCTGGTGGTGGAAGGACTGGACGCCCCGGCTGCCTCGGGTTTTGTGGCGATGGAGGCATTGGCACGGAGTTCCGCTCCAGCGGCCCATCGCGAAGGCATGCGGCTTCACGGCGAGGGAATGGATTGATAGCGACGATGGATTGGATGCTTGCGGGGACTACATGAACTCGGAAGGGTCGCAAAACACGGTACAGGCGTTCGGTGCGCTGCGACAACTAACGCGCCGTCAGCCCCGGAGAATGGAGCGCTGCGAATTGTGCAGCGTTGCCCTGTACTCCGAGCATCCCCACCTGATTGAGCCGTCGCAGCGCCGGCTGCTGTGTGCCTGCGATGCGTGCGCGCTGTTGTTTAGCGGCCGCGAGGACGCGAAATTCAAACTTGTGCCCCGCCGGGTGCGCAAACTGAGCAGCTTTCATATGTCGGACGCCGACTGGGATGGGCTGCTGATCCCGATCAACCTTGCATATTTTGTCCGGGGTGGCGCGGATGGGCGAATGAGTGCGATGTACCCAAGCCCGGCCGGCGCGACCGAGTCGCTGCTGTCGCTGCAGACTTGGAATAGCATCGTCCAGGCCAATCCTGTGCTGGACGAGCTGCAGCCCGATGTTGAAGCGCTTTTGGTGAACCGCGTTGGACATGCCCGTGGAGCATTCCCGGCGGAGTATTACATCGCGCCCATCGACGCCTGCTATTGCCTGGTTGGCCTGATACGCATGCACTGGCGCGGGCTCTCGGGAGGAGAAGAGGTTTGGCGCGAGATCGGCAACTTCTTCACCGGTCTGCGGTCCAAAGCGGAGGTTGTGGCGGAGGAGGCCAATGCCTGATCTCGATTTCCAGATCGAGGGCGCTGAAACAGCCAGCTTTGCCGCCACGCCCACCATCGTTTTCAAACTGCGGATTACGAATGGCGACGCGCAAGTCGATTCACAGCATCGCGCTGCGCTGCCAGATTCAGATTGAGGTAACTCGCCGGCGTACACCCCAGAAGACCAGCAGAAACTGCGCGACCTGTTTGGCGAGCCCGAGCGCTGGGGCCAAACCTTGAAGAACCTGCTGTGGACGCATGTAAGCGTGAACGTGCCTCCATTTCAAGAGGCAACGCTAGTGGATCTCCCCGTGCCCTGCACGTTCGACTTCAACGTGGCGGCAACCAAGTATTTCCACGGTCTTGGAGACGGTGAGGTGCCGCTGTGCCTATTGTTCAGCGGCTCCGTGTTTCATTCGCACGACGGTGCGGGCGTGCAGGTAGCGCCTATCTCCTGGGACAAGGAAGCGCGCTTCCGGCTGCCGGTGCAGGTCTGGCAGGACATGATGGACGCGTACTATCCCGGCAGCGCATTGCTATGTCTGCGACGCGATGTCTTTGTGCGCTTGTACGACTACAAGGTGCGGCACGGGATTCCGACTTGGGAAGAGGCGCTGGAAACGATGCTAGCGGCGGAAGAAACGGTGCGCTCATGAGCCTCGCGCAGGTCGAGCAGATCGCTAAGGCGTTGCTGTACGAGGGGTACATGCTGTATCCCTATCGGCCGTCGTCGGTGAAAAATCAGCAGCGCTGGAATTTCGGCGTGCTGTATCCGCCAGCGTATTGCGATGCCCGGGGCGGCAGCGACGCCAGCGCTATGCGGACCGAGTGCCTGGTAACTGGAACAGTTCGCACGATGATGGAAGTGCGGTTACGCTTTTTGCAATTGCAGTTGCGCTCAATGCGCCGTTTCGACGAGCCGGTGGTAGATCCACAGAGCGTCGGCTGGCAAGAAGCCGTGGAGCGGAAAGTCGCCGTACCGGTATTTCCGTTGGAAACCGGGTTGTTCGGGCCAGTAACTCAGAAATTCTACTTCCCGGCGCAAACGGTGGTTGACGCTGAGTCAAACTCGCGCGGAGTCGCTGGTGACGCCGTCGTGCGCGAGCAATCGGAGCTTCGTGGCGAACTTGTGATCACATGTCAGCGAATTCGTGCGGATTTGCTGAAGCTCAGAATCGACGTCAGTAACACCACTTCGCTGCCAAATCCTGGCGTCAGCCGGGACGAGGCATTGCAGCACTCGCTGGTTTCCACCCACATGATTCTGGGCGCCGAAGGCGGCGAGTTTGTCTCGCTGCTGGAGCCACCGGACGAATTGCAAGAGCTGACTGCACAGTGCGACAACACCGGCGCCTGGCCGGTGCTGGTCGGCGCGCCTGGCCAGCGCGACACTCTGCTGGCGTCGCCCATCATCCTTTACGACTATCCGCAAATCGCGCCCGAGAGTGCTGGCGATTTGTTCGACGGAACCGAGATCGACGAAATTCTTTCGCTGCGGATTTTGACTCTGAGCGACGACGAGAAGCGAGAAATTCGCCAGTCGGACGAGCGCGCTCGCCGGATTCTGGAGCGAACCGAGGCCATGCCCGCCGAGCAGTTCCTGAAACTACACGGCGCCGTGCGCGGACTGCGTCCGGTCAAGAAAGGGACTCGATGAACGAGTGGGAGTGGCAGTTGCTGGAAGACAAGCCCGCCGTCGATCGCCTAACCATCGGCAACGCGGAGGTGAAGGTGGGCGATCGCGTGCGCCTGCACCCGCGGCCGGGCGGTGACGTGCTGGACATCGCGCTGGCCGGGCAGGTTGCCCGCATCGAGAGCATCGAGCAGGACTACGAAGGAACGCACCACGTGTGCGTAGTACTGGACGACGATCCGGGGCGGGATCTCGGATTATTACGCCAACCCGGGCACCGGTTCTTCTTCGACGCTGAAGAAGTGGAGCCCTTGCCGGCCGACGAAGCGCGGCACTCGACCATCAAAGAGCAGTCCCGTATCCTCGTGGCCGGCATCGGAAACATCTTTTTGGGTGACGATGGTTTCGGCGTCGAAGTGGTACTCATGGTTATGGCCTTAGCCATGGTGGGGTTGGATCGGTCTCCCATTTCCCTGATCCGGAGCAATACGGGCAATCTTCTGCAGTACTAGAGCGTGTTTCATAAACGGTGCCTCAGCGTAATCCAGAAGCAAGCCAGGTAGAAGAAGGCGCGATAGGTGGAGAGCAGATGCTCGTGGCGGACCAACAATCT
>Ga0335082_10000793_pt1 | contig 33003 bp, 32 predicted proteins | sample Lox_Sample_41_FD_206718 | JGI IMG/M metagenome (GOLD analysis project Ga0335082, IMG submission 206718) | Soil microbial communities from Loxahatchee National Wildlife Refuge, Florida, United States - Lox_Sample_4.1 | ecosystem: Environmental > Terrestrial > Soil > Wetlands | place: USA... | reverse complement strand
GCCGCGGATCCAGGTCGAGCAGCGGCGCGGTGGCGATCCGCTCGCGGCAGAGGTCGAGACGCGCCTCGATTGCCGTGGCCCGCTTCGGCACGAGCGCCACGAGCCTCCGCGCGTCGGCCAGGTCTCGCGGCGCGAGACTGGCGACGTACGCCGGAAGAGGAAGAATTCTTTCGCTCAAAACAAAAACCCCCGAGCCCGTTCGGCCCGGGGGTCCATTCTCTCGTTTCGGATTCTGCCCCGCCCGAACGCATTCGGCAGGGCGCAGACGGCCCTACCGGCTAGCCTCCCGCCACCACCAAACGCGAGCCGAGCGGTAAACGTTCATGCGAACGCGAATCATGCGGCAACCGGAGGCGGGTGTCAATTCGAATCGGTTGCGGGTCGAGCCGCGGGCGACACCGCGCGGGCCGGAGGCGGGTCGCCGTGGGTCGAATAGGAAAGCGGGAGCGTCCAGCCGGTATCGGGCGCCGGCGGAGAGCCCCGAAACTCGATCTCCATCCCGAAGCCGCTCCGGCGGTAGCCGTACGTCGCGCCGGCGCAGACATGCGAGGACTCGTCGTCGAGCCTTTGCGGCCACTCCCCAGCGCGCGAGTCCGACCGCGCCAGACGAAGCTCCAGGATCTTCCTCGTCAGTTCCGCTTCGACGGCGAGTCGGCCGGCTCGCTCGAGCCGGTTCTTCAAGCCCGGCAAAATGATCTGCGGGAGAAGCCTCGCCATCTCCTCCGGGTCCTCGCCCGGCTCCTTCGACCTTCGGAATTCCTCCTCCATCGGACGTCTGATCTGCTCGGCCGAGAGACTCGACAATTCGCACGGCGAGATCCGCCGAAGCACGTCGGCAGCCGCCCGGCGGGCGCGGGCATTCACATTCGAGAACGAATCCGAGAGCCCGAGGGACGGATCACCGGCGTCCAGGCCGGCGGGCTCATTCTCGAAGCTCGAGATCGCCTGTTTCCATGGATCGGCGCGGGACAGCCGGTCCAGCCACTCGACGGAAATCGCCGGGAGCTTGCGGAGCGCTCCCACCTGGAGCCTCAGGGCGGCGAAGGCCAGCATCGAGCCCGAGATTGCATCCGAGTCTCTCGACAGCGACCGGTAAACCGACCAGGACGCCTCCATCAGCCGCCGCGCCTGCGCGGCGCTGCCGGCGCGTTGCTCCGTCAGAGCGGCGGCGACGAGGAGCCGGTTCAGGCGATTGAGCGCGGCGAAACGGGGCGGGATGGCGGTCTCCTCGGCTCGAGGCGAGGACCACTCCAGCGTCTCCCGCTCGAGCAGCCCGACGACGGACCAGAGAGCGTCGCGACGGGTGGCGAGAAAGTCTCCAAGCCCGTCCGGAGCGGGAGCGATCGACTCGTCGGGCGCGCCGAGCTGGTCGGTGAGCCAGCGGTAGGCCGCCGCTGCGTCCAGGGACTCCGCGTCGGGGTGCGAGGGATGCTCGGCCTTCGGGTTTTCGGGATCGAAGTCGATCCCGAGCCTCAGGGCTCTCCGCGACAATTCCTGGGCGGCAGCGTTCCCCTTCGGCTGCGAGGGCGGCGCCGATCCCTTCGGGCCGCGAGGCGACGGCTGGGCCAGCGCGACTCCGACCCCGACACAGAGGCCGATAGTTGCGAGCTTCGCCGCGCGGATCAAGTCCTCTTCCACCTCGTCCCGGTTGGGCCGTCTTCCAGAACGATGCCGCGGCCGGCGAGATTCTCGCGGATCCGGTCGGCCTCCGCGAAGTCACGCCGCTTGCGGGCCGCGTTGCGCGCCTGGATCTCGGCCTCGATCTCCTCGGAAAGCGCCTCCGGGCGACTCGGGAGAACGCCCAGGACTCGGTCGGCCTCGGTCAGGGCGGCGCGTGCTTGCCGGGCGCCGGCGGAGTCGAGCGTCCCTCCGTCGATCGCGCCGTTGACCTCCCGAAGGAAGGTAAAGAGCGCGCCCTGGGCTCCCGACGTGTTCAGGTCGTCCTCCAGCGCGCCGGTGAACTCCTCGTGCAGCCTCGCGGCGCGCTCGCCGACCGGGAAGCCTCCCGGGCCGGGTTTTCCCGAAGCCGCCACCTCTTCGATGCGCACGGCAGCCGAGCGAATTCGGTCCACGGCGGCCGCCGCGCCGGCCAGGCCCTCCCAGGTAAAGTTGAGCTTCTTGCGGTAGGGAACGGAGAGAAGCAGGTACCGGACCGCCGCCGCATCGTTTCGACGCGCCAGGATGTCGCCGAGCGTATAGAAGTTCCCCTTAGACTTCGCCATCTTCTCGCCGTCCACGATCAAGTGCTCGGCGTGCAGCCACAGCTCGACGAAGGGATTTCCCGTCGCGCCCTCGCTCTGCGCGATCTCGTTCTCGTGGTGCGGGAAGATGTTGTCGACCGCCCCGGTGTGGATGTCGAAATGCTCACCGAGGTACTTCATGCTCATGGCCGAGCACTCGATGTGCCAGCCGGGCCGACCGGCGCCAAACGGCGAGGGCCAGGTCGGCTCGCCCGGCTTGCCCGCCTTCCAGAGCACGAAGTCCTTGACGTCCTCCTTCTCGTACTCGTCGTCGGCCACGCGCTCGCCTCGGCGGGTCTGCGCGAGGTCGATCTGCGAGAGCCGTCCGTAACCCGGGAACGAGGCAATCCGGAAGTAGACCGAGCCCTCCGACTCGTAGGTGTGACCGCGCTCTCGGAGCCGCTCGATCAAGGCGATCATTTCGGGGATGTGCTCGGTCGCGCGCGGGTAGCGCTCGGCCTTCTCGAGGTTGAGTGTCGCGATGTCGCGGAAGAAGGACTCGATGTACTGGGCCGTGAAGGAATCCAGCGAGACGCCCGCCTGCGTCGCGCCGCGGATGGTCTTATCGTCCACATCGGTCAGATTCATGATCTGGGTGACCCGGAGGCCCTTGGCGCGCAAGTGGCGCCGCAGGATATCTTCGAAGACGAAGGTGCGCAGGTTTCCGATGTGGACGACGTTGTACACCGTCGGCCCGCAGGTGTAGAGACGCACGTGTCCCGGTTCGAGGGGAGAAAGCTCGACGATCTGCCGGCCGAGCGTGTTGTACAGCTTCATCGTCTCACCACAGCCCGCGCGCCCGAGATCTCTCGATCTTGCGCCAGGTCAGCTCCCGCTTCAACCCGCGCAGCCGGTCGACATAGAGAATGCCATTCAAGTGGTCGATCTCGTGGCAGAGCGCCCTTGCAAGCAGACCCGTCGCCTCGATCTCGTGCTCGGCTCCCTGGGCGTCGCGGTGCCGCACCCGAACGCGTGCGGGGCGAACGACGCGTTCGGCCAGGTCCGGAATCGAGAGACAGCCCTCCTCTTCCTTCTGCTCGCCCGAGGACTCGAGGACTTCCGGATTGACGAGAACGATCCGCGCACCCGGATCCGCGCCCACCGAGAGATCGATCACGGCGAGGCGGCGATTGACGCCGATCTGTGGGGCGGCCAGGCCAATGCCCGGCGCAGCGCGACAAGTCTCGAACATGTCGGAAACGAGGGCCTCGAGGTCCGGGGATGTGGCGTTCGCTTCCTCGTTTGGAGCGAGCAGGCGCGGGTCTCCGACGCGAACGATGTCTCGGATCACGGCTGAGGTGTCCTCCCCCGCCCGGCACTGTCTCCACCAGGGTACAGGTGGCTTGCGTTCCTCAACGTTCGTCGATCCATAAGTCCTTTATTCAGAGCATATTTCAGGCCGCAGGACAAGTCCGGTTCATGGCATGCGAATCGCTCTTCTCAGTGACCGGAGGTTGAGACTCGATGGATCTGAAACGCGGCGGGCTACTGGCGGTCGGGCTGGCCATTGCTCTGGCGGGCCAAGCGGCGGGCCAGACGGGCAGCCCGCGCGGCGGTTACTCGTATGTCCGCGAGGTCAGCGGCGAGGTTACTGTCGACTCCCGCTGGAATGGTCAAGTCCAGGCCGCCCGCAACATGCCCATCTCGGTTGGCGACGAAGTCAGCGTCTCCTCCGGTGGCCGCGCCGAGATCGGACTGGCCGACGGCAATATCCTCTACCTGGGCGGCGGAACGCGAGTCGCCTTCGCCTCGATTCGGAATCAGCAGGGCGAGAGCGACGATACCTCGCTCGTGCGACTCGACGAAGGATCCCTGATCCTGGCGGCCGTTGGTTCCAACGAGAATGCCATTCCGCGCATCGATACCGAGGACGCGAGCACCTATCTGACCCCTGGCGCGCGAGCCCGAATCAACTACGACCCCAACCGGGGCACCGTCGTCGTCGCGCGCGCGGGGACGGCCGAGGTGCGGACGCGGGACGGGCGGCACCAAGTCCGCGCCGGAGAGTACCTGATGGTGCGCGGCGAAGAGGAGCCCGAGATCGAGCGAGGAGCATTCTCGCGCGACCGGTTCGACATCTGGGCCGCTGACCGATATGAGTCGGCGTTCGAGACGCAGAGCGCCTCGGCGCAATACGTCGACGAGAATGCCTCGGTCGACGTCGGCGCCATGGACGGTTATGGCGATTGGAGTTACAACGACACCTACGGCACAAACGTTTGGACCCCGCAGGTCGCGCCCGGCTGGAGCCCGTATTCGAACGGCTCCTGGTACTACACGCCTGCCGGCCTGACCTGGTGGTCCTATGACCCTTGGGGCTGGTATCCGTTCCACTACGGAAACTGGTTCTTCAACGCGGGCAACTGGTGCTGGGCCCCCGCCAGCGTCTATTCGCCCGCCTGGGTCTATTGGGGCTATTCACAGGGAATCGTCGGATGGTGCCCCGTCGGTTGGTACTCCTTCTACTCGCCCTGGTGCTCGACTTATTACCGCCATTGGGGCTGGACCGGCCGCGGTGGCGTCTATCTCTCCGTCCACGGGACCTTCCCCGCTCGGTCGGTGGACTTCCGCGGCTGGAACTTCGCCGGATCGGGTGGCTTGACCACCGCTGGCCGCATGGAAGTCATTCCGGGATCTCGCATGGCCGGCCGCATCGGTTCGACGGTCGCGATCTCCTCCAGGCCCATCGTCGTCGCGGCTCGGCCCGGAGAGGCCCGGGCGGCGGTTGCGAACTTCGTCAAAGAAGCGCCGCGCACGATCGAGCGCACGGCCTCGGAGGACTCGGCGCGACTTGCTCCGGTTCTCGCGCGGGAACGCACGCTCCCGCCGGCTACGGTGGATGCCCTTCACAACCGCGGCGTCGTCGCCGACAGGGGCCGGTTGGCCGGGCCCGGTGTCGCGGACATCGCGCCGCGAGGGGCCCTCGTGGATCGCGCGCGGTCGATCGAGATGGGCGGCGCCTATGCAGCAGGCGGCGGCACGGGGACCGGAATGACGCCGGAGCGCGGCCGCCCGCAGCCCGGTGTCCGAGAAGCGCCCTCTTCCGGCGGCGGCCAAGGCGTCGCGCGCAGCGCCCCCAATCGCGTCGAGCCGCACACGATCGTCCGCGGAAACGAAAGCGGCGTTCGCGCGCTACCGCCCTCTGGCGATCGAGAGTCCGAGGCGTGGCGCGGGGCATCTCGTTCCAGAGAATCCGGCGGGTCCGCGCCTCGATTCGGCCAAGACGTCGGCACCCGCACGATCGAGCGCGGCACCGAGACTTCTTCCCCGCCCCGCCAGAGCGCGCCGCAGGCCGACTGGAGAGGGCGCGGGCGTTCCGGGGTCCCGCGGCAGGATGTCCAGCCGCTTCAGACGCAGCGATCGGGCGAGGATTGGCGCTCCCGCTCCTCGCTCCCGCCGGCACGGCGTGTCATCGAGGGCTCGGTGCCAGGCCGGTCCGCTCCGGATGCGGGCGGCGGATCGGCTCAACGCAGCGACGGGCGCTGGCGCGGCGGATCCGCGCGCCCGGAGCCTCGAAACATGCCGAGCGGCGGGTGGCGGGACTACCGACCGCAAGTGTCGGCTCCGGCGCGAGAGATGGCGCCGGCGCCGCGCAGCGCACCGGCGCCGCGTAGTGCACCGGCGGCGCCCCGCGCGGCCCCGGCGCCTCACGCCGCCCCTCACACGGCTGCTCCGGCACCACCTCATCGCGGGCGCGACTGACTGTCCGAACGATCTCCTCTCCTCCTTGCCGCGCTCCGAGCGCGGCCTTTTTTTTGCCACGACGATCCCCCGCCGGCCTCTGCCTGCGGGAGGGTCCCCCGTCCCTGCGGTCGAGGCGAACCGAATCAGTCCTCCGCCGGAATCACCCAGGGGGGCTCTTCTCGCGCCTGCCGCGTGGCCCAGAGGTAACCGGCGAATGCCGCGGCCGCGGCGTCCAGCTGGTCCTCCCGAATCGCCTCGCAACCGAGCGGCAGCTCCAATCCCTCGGCGCGGAGAATCTCGTAGCGCCGCCGCCTCACCGCTTCGGGGCGGGTCCGCGCGGTTCGCTTCTGATCCTTCAGCCCTTCCCAGAGCTGGGACGGCCTCGTCTGGACGAGGTCCGTTTCCTCGCGCGTGCCTCGCCCCAGGATCCCGCAGCCCAAGCGCAGGAAGACGTCCGAAAGCGCCGAGGCATCCTTCGCCTTCACGGTGATCGCCGCCACGAAGCCATCGCGCTCGGCCTCGGGCGGCAGCAGCCCTGAACCGCTCGGGTCATAGCTCCAGGTCGAGATCCGACAGCGGCGCCAGCGGTCCATCTGACAAACGATGACGGGCCGCTCCGGCTGGAGCGGCCCCGTCGAGGCGACGCCCAGAAACCAATGCCGTGTCGCCGGGTCCGTCGGCTCGCGGCGCCGAGGGGCGGACACCGACGGAGCCGAGGCGCCTCTCTGCGCCAACCGCTGCAGCCCGTCGTAGGCGGCGTACTTGAAGCTCTCCGAAAGAGTGGGAAAGTTGAAGACCGCGTCGAGAAATACTCCGATCGCTCCGCCGGCGGCCATCACCAGCATCGGAACGTGGATCAATTCCGTCGCGTGCTCTCCGAGGACATGGGCCCCCAGCAGTTTATGCGTGGCCGGGTCGAAGAGCAGCTTGATGAACCCCTCGAAGTCCCCGGTGATCTGGCCGCGCGCGCTGTTCTCGAAACGGGCTCGCCCGACCTCGTAGGGCAGCCCCTTCTTCTGAAGTTCCTGTTCCGAGAACCCCACGGTCGCGACCTCGGGAATCGAGTAGATGCCGTAAGGAAGAACGTCCGCCATCGCGGTCTTGTAGGCGATTCCGAAGGCGTGGCACATCGCCACCCTTCCCTGTTCCATCGACGTCGAGGCGAGGCCGGGGAAGCCGACGACGTCTCCCACCGCGTAGACGTTTCTCACCGACGTCTGGAAATGGTCGTCCACGGCGATGTGACCCCGCTCGGTCAGGGAGACCCCGATCCGGTCGAGTCCCAGGGTCTGGGTGTTGCCGCGGCGCCCCGCCGAAAAGAGAACTTTGTCCGCCTGGAGCCGCGTTCCGGACTTGAGCTTCAGGCGCAGGGCATTGGTGCTGCGCCGCGGAACCCTCTCGACCGAGACGACCGCATCCCCGAGAAGGATCTCCGCGCCCATTCGCTCCAGCGAGAGCTGAACCCCGGTCGAGAGCTCCTCGTCCACGCCGCCGAGCAGACGCTCGCGACCCTCGACCAGCGTGATCCTCGTTCCGAGCGCCGCGAAGAGACAAGCGTACTCGGTCCCGATGACGCCGCCGCCGACCACCGTCATCGATGTCGGCACGCGGTCGAGGTCCAGGATCCTGTCGCTGTCAACGACATCGGGATCGCGCATGTCGATACCCGGCGGCGCAACCGGAGAGGAGCCGGTCGCAATCAGAAAGACGTCGGCCGCAAGGAGCCGGTCCGGACCCTCCGCGCTCGCGACGCGAAGGACGCCCGGCGACGGAAACGAGGCCTCGCCGGAATACAAGATGATCCCGTGCCGGTCGAGGTTGCGCCGGATCTGGCGCGCCTGGCGATCGATGACATCGCGCAGCCGGCCGACGAGCTGGCGCAGGCTCTTCTTGCGGTCCAGGTGCAGGCTCATCCCGTAGAGCTCGCGCCGCCGAAAGCCGGTCAAGTAGAGGGCCGTCTCGCGCAGCGTCTTGGACGGCAGCGTGCCCGTGTGCACCGAGGCGCCGCCGACCTCGGGCGCCCGCTCGACTAAGGCGACCCGTTTGCCGAACCAAGCCGCCTGGGCAGCGCCCTTCTCGCCGCCCGGCCCCGAGCCGATGACGACCAGATCGAAGCGCTCCGGGCTGGTAGCGGGAACGGACATGGCGCGGCCCCCCGCGAATCATAGACGCTGCGCAGCGCGGCTGCCGCCCCGCCAGTGGCGAGGCTCGAGAGTCTTACAATGCCTTCAATGATTCGGCGCCTCGCGGCCCTCCTCCCGAACGTGATCTTCGTCTTCTACTGCACGGCGGTCGGCGTTTACTTACTGTTGCGCCCGTGGGCGGCCACGCGCGGCTCGTCGCTTCCGCCGTCCGGCTTCTTTCGGGGCTTCGTCTCCGGTCTCGGTCTGATTCACCTGGCTGCGGGGTTTGCCGACCTGCGCGTTCTCTCGCGGGAGCTCTCGCCCCCGCTCGAGGGACCATGAAGGTCCTGTACGTCACAGATCGCACGGCAGCGGGAGACGAACGCCTCGAGGCGATCCTGTCCTCGCTCGCCGGCGCGCCGAAGCTGTCCGTTCAGCTCCGGGAAAAGGGCCCTCCCGACCGCGAGGTGCTCATCTGGGCCCGCCGCTGCCGGGAGTGGCTCGGACCGGAAGTCGTTCTGTACGTCAACCGCCGCTTCGACATCGCGATGGCAGCGGGCGCCGACGGCGTGCACCTGCCGGCCGACGGGTTGCCCATCGCGCGCTTGCGCGCCAACACGCCGCGCGGATTCCGGATCGGCGTCTCGACCCACTCCCCATCGGAGGCCCGCACCGCAATCGCCGAGGGAGCCGATCTCATTCTCATCGGACCGATCTTCCAGACACCCTCCAAGCAGGCCTTCGGCCCCCCCCTGTCGCCCGAGGTCCTGGCGGAGCTGCCTCCGGCTTCCGATCATCGGGGGGAGGTCCTGGCGATCGGGGGCGTCGACGAGGCGAGCCTCGAGCGGCTCGAGCCGTACCGGGACCGGATCTCCGGTGTGGCCGGAATCCGCCTCGTCCAGGACGCCACCGACCCGCGCGCGGTCGTCGAGCGGATTTCTCGGCGATGACCGCGATCGAGAAGAGGTCGCGGCGAGGCGCGCACTCGTGCCCGGGCGGCGCGGCCCGGTGCTTCTCCGGTCGGCGCTGATGGGTGTCCTCATCGGGATTGACCTCGCGGAGGTCGAGCGCGTCGCGGGAGTCCTGACGCGGACCGGGGAGCGCTTCTTGGCCCGGGTCTTTCTCCCGGAGGAGATCCACCGAGGGCGGCGTCACCCGCGCGCGTTCGCCGAGCACGTAGCGGGCCGCTTCGCCGCCAAGGAGGCGGCGATGAAGGCACTCGGGACCGGTTGGAGGGGCCTCTCCTTCAAGGAGATCTCGATCGGGCGGGAGCCGACCGGCAAGCCCCGCTTGATCTTCCTCGGGCGTGCTCTGGAGCGCGCGCGCCAGCTTGGAGTCGTGTCCGCCGAAGTCTCGATCACGCACACCGCGGTGACGGCTGCCGCAGCGGTGATTCTCGTGACGGAAGACCCGCCGCGACCCGAGACTCCCTAAGCCCCGCCGAGCTCGCGTCCTTTTCAGGTAAACTCCGTCGCTTCGAGCCTTATGGCCGAGACACCCGACTACAAGGCGAGCCTCAACCTGCCGCGAACGGAGTTCCCGATGAAGGCGGATCTCCCCCGGCGGGAGCCCCAGCAGCTGGCGGCCTGGGAGGCGATGGGTCTGGAGAGAAAGCGCCGGGATGCCTCGGCGGGGCTCCCCCGCTTTCTCTTGCATGACGGACCGCCGTACGCGAACGGGCCGATCCACCTGGGGACCGCCCTGAACAAGATCCTCAAGGACGTCGTCGTGCGCAGCCGCGGCTTGGCCGGCTTCGACGCACCCTACGTCCCCGGATGGGATTGCCACGGCCTGCCGATCGAGCAGAAAGTGGACAAGAAGCTCGGCTCCCAGAAGCACCAGATGGACGCCGTCGCGCTCCGGAAAGCGTGCCGCGACTACGCGCAGGGATTCATCGATCTCCATCGCCAGCAGTTCCGGCGGCTCGGCGTCGGCGGCCTCTGGGACCATCCCTACACGACGATGAGCCTCGCCTACGAAGCCGAGATCGCCCGCGCCTTCGGCGAGTTCTACCGGAAGGATCTCGTCTTCCGAGCGCTCAAGTCCGTCCGATGGTGTTTCACGGACCAGACCGCGCTCGCGGAAGCGGAACTCGAGTACGTCGAGCGTGAGGACCCGGCGATCATCGTCGCCTTCCCGCTGGCGGAGCCGAGGCGGTTGCTGGACGAGCTCGCCCCGAACCTTCCCGATTCGAAGCGCCACTCTCCCATCTACGCGGCGATCTGGACGACGACCCCCTGGACGATACCCGCCAACGTCGGGATCGCCGTCCACCCGTCGACGGACTATGAGCTGCTCGAGCACGACGGCAGGTTGTATCTGGTGGCCGTTCCCCTCGTCGCCAGTCTCGCGACCCGGCTCGGCTGGGAGCTGGTCGTGGCCGGAAGGCTCCACGGCTCCGACCTCGTCGGCCGCGCTTATCATCATCCCCTTCCCGCCGAGATGCGCGGGGAGCTCTCCGGCGAGGAAGCGGCGCGGTCGTTTCGAATCGTGCCGGCCGACTACGTCACGATGGACACGGGTACGGGGTTAGTCCATACGGCCCCGGGCCACGGCGAGGACGACTTTCTGACCGGCAAGCGCGAGAATCTCCCGATCCTTTCCCCGGTGGACGAGGCGGGTCGGTTCACGACGGTTGAAAAGTACCGTGGCCATCGGGTCCTCGACGCCAACCCGCAGATCGTCGCGGACCTCCGGGCCGCCGACGCCCTCCTCGCGGAGGACCGTGCGTTTCGGCACGAATATCCGCACTGCTGGCGCTGCAAGAAGCCGGTCATCTTTCGCGCCACCGTGCAATGGTTCGTGCGCCTGGACGACCCCAAGACCGACGTGCGACAGCGCGCGCTTGACGCGATCTCGAAAGTGAGCTGGGTTCCCGCCTGGGGGCAGGCCCGCATCGCGGGCATGGTCGAGAGCCGGCACGAGTGGGTCATCTCGCGGCAGCGCCGGTGGGGCTCCCCCATCACGCTGCTCTACGCGGTCGAGAACGGCGAACGCGGGCGCGTCTACCCATGGTCGGACGATCGCTCGGAGCAAGAGCGATTTTTCGACCACGTCGTCGGCATCTTCCGCCGGGAGGGCGGCGATGCCTGGTTCGCGCGACCCGCCGAGGATTTCCTGCCTCCCGGAGCCGACCGCCGCGGGGTCGAAAGATTCGAGAAGGAGACCGACATTCTCGACGTCTGGTTCGACTCGGGAGTGTCGCACCTGGCGGTGCTGCGCCGCGGAGAGTGGCCGGAGCTCGCCCCGCGCGGCCCCGGACCGCCGGCCGACCTGTATCTCGAAGGGCACGACCAGTACCGCGGGTGGTTCCAGTCCTCGCTTTTGACGTCCGTCGCGCTCTTCGACGAGGCGCCCTACCGCGAGGTCGTGACGCACGGCTTCTTCCTGGACGCGGGACGAAGCAAGATGTCGAAGTCACTGGGCAACGTGATCGACCCACAGGACCTGGTGGCGAGGTACGGGGCGGACATCGTGAGGCTCTGGGTTTCGAGCCTGGACTACCGCGACGACATGCCGATCTCCGAGGAGATCCTTTCGCGGTGCGCGGAGGGGTACCGCAAGATCCGCAACACGGCCCGGTATCTCGTCTCGAACCTCTACGATTTCCAGCCCGCCGAGCACGCCGTGCTTCCCGACCGGCTCCAGCCGATCGATCGTTGGGCGGCCGCGGAGGCGCGCGCTGTCGCCCGCCGCGTCGCCCAGGCCTACGAGAAGTATGAGTTCCACGTCGTGTACCACGCCCTGGTCAACTTCTGCGCGACCACACTCTCGGCCTTCTACCTCGACATCCTGAAGGACAGGCTGTACGCCTCTCACCCATCCTCGCCCGAGCGCCGCTCGGCTCAGACCGTTTTCCACCGCCTGGCTCGGGCCCTGGCGACGCTGGTTGCCCCGGTCCTGCCCTTCACGGCCGAGGAGATCTGGAAGGAGATTCCGGGTCTGAAGGAAGAATCGGTTCACCTCGCGCGTTTCGAGACGCTGGGCGACTTTCCGGCCGAGGTTCCGTCGCCCGAGGCCTGGGAACGTCTGACACGATTGCGAGAAGAGGTGAGCGTCATGCTCGAGGAAGCCCGGCGGGAGAAACAGATCGGCTCTTCCCTCGAGGCGGCCGTCCTCTTGACCGGAAGCGACGCCCTCGAGCGCGACCGCGCGGCTGTGGGTGCGGAAGGGGCCGGGCTGGCGGACCTGCTCATCGTGTCGCAAGTCTCCCCGACGGTTTTGCCGGAAGGGGAAGGCTGGCGCGAGTCGAGGGCCTACCCGGGATTGAGGCTTCGGTTCCGGAAGGCCGCCGGGCGCCGCTGCGACCGCTGCTGGAAGGTGACCCCCGAGGCCGAGCCGGAGGGGCTCTGCCGGCGCTGCCGAAAGGTCTTGGCGAGCCTGCCGAAGGCCGCCGCCGGAGCCTCGCGATGATCGGCGGCATGGCCCTCAAGGAGAGCGCCCTCTACCGGGCGGCCTACCTCGTCGTCTCGCTCGCCGTCTTGCTCGCGGATCAGTGGACCAAGGGGATCGTCACTCGGGCCTTCGACGTTCACCAGACACGGACGGTGCTGGCCGGCCTGCTCGACATCACCTACGTCCGCAACAGCGGGGCCGCCTTCGGCCTCTTCGCCTCCGTGGACTCGTCGATCAAGGCGATCCTCTTGAACAGTGTCGCGGTTCTCGTCTTTTTGGTCGTCTCGGCGTACGCCCTTCGCTCTTCACACCGCAGCGTCCGGCTGCAGATCGGTTTCGCTTTGATCCTGGGGGGCGCCGTCGGGAACCTGCTCGACCGCGTCCGCTTCGGCTACGTCGTCGATTTCCTCGATTTCTCGATCTCGGGACACCATTGGCCCGCCTTCAACGTCGCGGATTCGGCAATCTGTATCGGAGTGGGCCTGCTCTTCCTCGACATGCTGCGCAACGAAGCCGAGAACGCCGCGGGCGCGCGCCCGACGGCCGGAGCCGGGAGCTAGGCGATTCACCCGCGACTGATCCAAGTCGGATCCTTCTACCTGCCGACGTACGGCGTCCTGCTCGCCGTGGCGTATCTGACGGCGATCTGGCTCCTGCGGCGCAAGGCGGTCGCCGAGGGCCTGCCCGAGCAGCAGATCCTTGACCTCTCTCTCTACATCCTGGCCTCCGCGATTATCGGAGCCAAGCTCCTGCTGGTCGCCGTCGATTTGCTTCAGGGTCGGCACGTGGACGTGCTCGACGTCGTTCGCTCCGGCGGAGTCTTCTACGGCGGCCTGATCTGCGCCGCGGCGGTCGGCATCTGGTACCTCTACAAACACCAATTGCCGGCCTGGAAGGTCGCCGACATGGGCGCCCCCTCGATCGCGCTCGGGGAGGCGATCGGCCGATGGGGCTGCTTCGCCGCCGGCTGCTGCTACGGCAAGAAGAGCGACGGCCCCTTCGCCGTGACTTTCACGGACCCGTTCACCAACGAGCAGATCGGCACCCCGTTGAACGTCCCGCTCCACCCGACTCAGATCTACCTGTCGGTCAACGCCTTCCTGATCTTTCTGGTCCTTCAGTGGACTTACCGGCGGCGCCGATTCGACGGGGAGGTCTTCTGGCTCTACATCCTGCTGTACTCGATCACGCGAGGAATCCTCGAGATCTGGCGCGGCGACCACGTGCGCGGCTTCGTGATTCCGGGAGTCCTTTCGACCTCGCAGTTCATCGGCCTCTTGGCGGCGCTGGCCGCGGCCGGCGTGCTCATCTACCGGTCGAGACAGAGCCGGGCGGAAGCGTGAGCAGGGATTAGGGGTGAGGGGCGAGGGGTTAGGGGGAATTCGATTGACCCCCGTCCCTCGCCCCTCGCCCCTAGTCCTCCCTCGTCCCTGCTCGATGATTCGCCGCTTCCAGGTCGGGGCATCCTCGGCGGGCACCCGGCTGGATCTGTTTCTCGCCTCCGCCTGCTCGGACCTTTCCCGCTCTCGGATTCAGCGCCTGATCAAAGAGGGCGCGGTTCGCCTATCCGGAGCCTCGGCCAAGCGCTCCCACGTGGTCCGCGCCGGAGACGAGGTCGAAGTCGAGGTTCCAGAACCGCGGACGTCGATCGTCCAACCGGAAGAGATCCCGCTCTCGGTTCTCTACGAGGACGAGCACCTGCTCGCGATCGACAAGCCCGCGGGCCTGGTCGTCCATCCGGCGCCCGGACACGCCTCGGGCACCCTGGTCAACGCCCTCCTCCACCACGTGCGCGATCTCCATGGGATCGGCGGGGAGCTGCGGCCCGGGATCGTGCATCGGCTGGACCGCAACACCTCCGGCGTGCTCCTCGTTGCCAAGACCGATCTCGCCCACGCGTCCCTCTCGCACCAGATGAAGAGGCGCTCCATGCGCAAGGAGTACCTGGCGCTGGTGGCCGGCGTTCCCCGCGTGCGCAAGGGGGAAGTGACGTTCGCCATCGGCCGGGATCCGCGCGACCGCAAGCGAATGAAGGCGTTCCGCGCCACCGAGGAGCTGCCGGCCGGCGCGCGGCAAGCGCGCACGCTCTACGAGATCGAGCGAGACTGGTTCGCGCTCGGGCTGACCCTGCTGCGCTGCCGGCTCGTGACGGGCCGAACCCATCAGATCCGCGTGCACCTGGCGGCCTCGGGGCTCCCGGTCGTGGGCGACCCCGTTTATGGCCGGCCGCGCTACGACCGAGTGCGCGAGCCCGCCCTCAAGAAGCGGCTTGCGGAATTCCCGCGCCAGGCCCTGCACGCCGAACGCGTCGCTTTCCGGCATCCGGCGTCGAACCAACCGATCGAGATCGCGGCGCCGCTGCCGGAAGATCTCCGAAATCTGCTCGGCGCCATCGACGCCGCGTCGGCCTGAAGCTCGCTACGACGAATGGGGAGCGGCCGGGACCAATCCCAGCTGCCGCATCGCCGTCAACTCGTCGGAGACGTTCCACTCCTCGGCGATTCGCTCCCCGGCGAATCGAAGCGGACCCCCGCACGGCGCGCGAGCTCCCCGATACGCACGCGTCGGATCATCCCTTGGAGAGCGGCGCGACCGCTCCGGGGCGACCCAATCCCTGCGCTACTGGTGGTACGCCTTCACGATCGTATCGACCGCCTCCTGAACGTCGGAGTGCTCGAGGCTCGAGTAGCGCAGGATCTTGTTGCGAGCCTTGTCCTTGATGACGTAGCGGCCCCGGTCGAGCGTCACGGTCCATTCGTTCTCGAGGATGAGCCCTCCGGAGCTGCTCCCGTACCGCTTGCCACATTCGGCGATCGTGGCCTTCGCTTCCTCCAACAGATAGCTCAGTTCGTCAGACGTCAGCGTCACCTGTCAGCCTCCTTCGGTCGCCGAGCGACCTTCGGTGGGATGCCCACATCCTGTCCTCGTCCGCCCGGTCAGACGCCGCCAGCCCGCTGTCACGGGTCGCGAGGGATCGCGTCGAACTGGCCACGGATCTCCTCTTATAGTAAACGAACAGGAACCCGAGGGCCTCGCCTCGGCGCTCGATGCGCGGGCGGCTCCTCACCTCTCGCCGGCTCCGGCCGACGGCAGACCCGAGGAAATGGGGAGAACGGACCGCCTATTCGTGCGTGTCGATCTGGGCCTTCTGGAGACGCCCCGAGAAGTCCACGTAGATCGACTTCCACTCGGTGAAGACATCCAGCCCCGCGATGCCCGCCTCCCGGTGCCCGTTTCCCGTGTCTTTCATTCCTCCAAACGGCAGGTGCACCTCGGCACCGATCGTCGAGGAGTTCACATAGAAGATCCCCGTCTCGAACTCGCGCATGGCGACGAAAGCCCGGTTGACGTCGCGAGTGTAGATCGATCCGGACAGACCATACGGCACCGAGTTGGCGATGCGAATCCCCTCTTCGAGCGATGCGATCGGAACGACGGTCGTCACCGGGCCGAAGATTTCCTCGCAGGCGACACGCATCGTCGCGTTGGCGTCGGCGAAGACTGTCGGCGCGAAGAACCAGCCCTTGCCGAGCTCGCCTTCCGTCAGCTTCTCACCGCCGCTGGCCAACTTCGCTCCCTCTTGCTTGCCGATCTCGACGTAACGCGCGACGCTCTCCCGCTGCTTCTCGGACACGCACGGGCCCATCTCCGCACCGGGCTCGAGCCCGTTGCCGATCTTGAGCGCTCTGGCCCGCGCGACCAGTTTCTCCAAGAAGGAGTCGTAGACCTTGCGGTGTACGAGCAACCTCGAGGAAGCGGTGCAGCGCTGCCCCGTCGTCCCGAAGGCCCCCCAGATCGACCCGTCTACCGCCAGATCCAGGTCCGCATCGTCCATGACGAGGATCGCGTTCTTTCCCCCCATCTCCAGGTGCACGCGCTTGAAGGTCGGCGCGCAGGCGACCGAAATCCGACGGCCGACCTCGGTCGAGCCCGTGAAGGAAACGACCTTGACGTCGGGGTGGGAGACGAGCGGATCGCCGACGGCGCCGCCTGAGCCCATCACGACGTTGAAGACGCCCGCAGGCAGCTTCGCTTCCTCGAATACCCTCGCCAGGGCAACGACGGAAGCGGGCGTATCGGTGGCCGGCTTGATCACGATCGTGTTTCCCGCGATCAACGCCGCCATCGACTTCCAGGCCGGAATCGCCATGGGGAAGTTCCACGGCGTCACGAACGCGCACACTCCCACCGGCTGGCGAACGCACATGGCGAACTTGTTCGGCAGCTCGGACGGGGTCGTGAAGCCGAACAGGCGCCGCCCCTCCCCGGCCGCCAGGTAGGCCATGTCGATCGCCTCTTGAACGTCTCCCCGAGTCTCCGCCAGCACCTTCCCCATCTCGCGCGTCATGAGACGGGCGAGGCTCTCCTTGTCACGCGTCAGGATCTCGCCGGCGGCGTAAAGAATCTCGGCGCGGCGCGGCGCCGGAGTGTCCCGCCAGGCGGGAAACGCCTTCTTCGCGGCGGCCACGGCCGCATCGACGTCCCGGGGGCCGCTCTCGGCGAACACGCCGACGATCTCGTCCTTGTCGGCGGGGTTGCGATTTTCGAAGGTCTTGCCGGAGGCGGCGGGCACCCACCGGCCTCCAATGAAGTTGGTCTGCGGCTCGAGCGCCAGTGCGGTCGTCATGGGGAGCTCCTCCTGTTGCCCAACAGCGGGGCCGACCCCGCGTGAACCCGTCTCCGACAAGGAATCGTCAGCTCTCGGGCGGTGTGGCGAAGTCCGGCCCATCGGCGGTCGCCGCCACCACCGCCCCCACCGGCCGCCTCTCCCCGTAGGCCTCGAGCCCGGCGGCCAGAATGCGGATGGACGCCCGCAGGTCCTCTTGCTTGAGGACGTAGGCGATACGGACCTCATTCGAACCGAGGCCCGGGGTGGCGTAGAAGCCGTTGGCCGGCGCGACCATCACGGTGCTCTTCTCGTGCTCGAACTCCGCCAGCATCCAGCGCGCGAAATCCTCGCTGTCGGCGACCGGGAGACGCACGACGAAGTAGAAGGCGCCCTCCGGCCGCGTCAGGAAGAGGCCCGGGATTCCGCGCAGCCCTTCGTAGAGCGCGTTTCGCCGCTTCTGGTACTCGGCCACGACCGACTCCGTGTAACCGGCGGGCAGATCCTTCATCCCGACGGCCACGAATTGCGCCAGACCGGGCGGCGAGAGACGCCCCTGCGCCATTCGGAGCGCCGCCTGGTAGAGGTCGGGGTTTCGCGTGGCGAAGCATCCCAGGCGAATGCCGCAGGCGCTGTACCTCTTGGAGAGGCTGTCCACGACGATCACGTTTTGCTCGACGCCGGGAAGAGTCAGCGCGCTTCTCGCCCTCTGGCCGTCGTAGACAAACTCGCGATAGACCTCATCCACCACGAGGAAAAGGCCCCGCTCGCGGCAGAACTGCGCCACCATCGCGAGCTCGTCTTCGCGGTACACGGTCCCCGTCGGATTGTTCGGATTGCAGAGGAGCACGAGCCGCGTGCGCGCCGTGACAGCCCGCTCCCACGCCTCGCGCGGAGGCAGATGAAAGCCGTCCTCCACGCGAGTGGCGAGGGCAACCAGCCTGACCCCCGCCATGGTCGCGAAGGCGCGGTAGTTGGTGTAGTAGGGCTCGACCACGATCGCCTCGTCCCCCGCATCCGCGCAGGAGAAGAAGGCGAAGAGGATCGCCTCGCTGCCGCCGGTGGTTGCGATCAACTCCTCGAGCGACAAGGAAACGCCGAGCTTCCCGTAGTACTGCCGCAACGCTTCCAGATACTCCGGCGTGCCAGCCGACGGGGAATAGGCGAAAACCCGATCCATCAGCGTCTTCAGCCGCTCCCGCATCTCGGGGGGAGTTTCCAGATCCGGCTGACCGATGTTCAGGTGATAGACGTGAACGCCGCGCCGTCGCGCCGCGTCCGCCAGTGGCATCAGCTTTCGGATCGGCGAGGCGGGCATGGCGAGGCCCCGGCTCGAAACTCGGGGCGTTGACTTCGGCATCGGGCTCACGGAGGAGAGATTCTAACCGCGCCGCGGCGCGGCAGGTGGCCTCAGGAAGTGGTCTCCGGGGCGTCCCCAGAAGGCGGCGGGCCCGAGGACATCCCGACGTTGCCCTGCAGCTGCGCCCCTTCGGCGATCACGACCTTGGGCGCCTGGACGGTCCCCTTCACGGTGGCCGTGGCGAGCAGCTCCGCCCGCTCCCGCGCCATGACCTGACCCTCGACCTTGCCCGCCACGACGATCGACTTCGCCAGCAAGTCCCCCAGGACATCGCCGGTCACGCCGATCGTCACGTTGCGCTCGATCTGGACCTTACCCTCGAAGCGCCCGTTGATCAGAAAGTCCTCGTCGCCAAAGATCTCTCCCACGAACCGAGACTGCGCCCCGAGGATGGTGGGCGCCGTCGGTGCGGAGGGAGCGGCAACCGGGTGAGGTGCGACCGGGGGCGGCTCCTGTTTTCCGAAGATCGCCAGACTCGACCTCCCGGTGTTGCGAAGGCGAACAGTATAGCCGGTCGGCGAAAGTCGCGAGATCGGGCCGAGCGCTTGCCCTACGCTCCCCACCGCGCGCGGTGCCCGCGCGCATCGATGTGGACGAAGGGACCGTGGGAGGAATTGGCGGGGTAAACCCCGATGCCCCCGACCAGCTCCGGATGTCTCGCCTCCACCGTCTCGGCCGCAGCCGCGACGATCCTCGCGTCGCGGATGTCCTGCCGGCCGTCGCGGTTCAGGTCCTCGATCCAGCCGCGCCCTTGGCCGTCCGGAAAGACGTCCGCCGCGTCGCCGTACAGGTGCCGCGACACCGCGGAGCGGCCCGAGGTGTCGCCTCCCGACCCGTTGTAGTCGGGTGTGCGGAAACCGCTCATCACGACGAGGCCGCCCACCGGGTGGCCGGCGCGGGACAACTCCTCGATGGTCAGCTCGAGCTTGTCGATGAGCCGGCGATCGAGCACGACATACTTGGGCCAAACGTCGTCCTGCCCCTTCGTCACGAACTGCCCCAGGCGGAAGTGTTCGGAAACGCGGGTTCCGAAATTCTCCGGCGTCACCTCGATGAAGCCCGGCGGATTCTCGTAGGCCGGATCCTTCGGCGACCGCCGCTCGAATGGCCAGGCGCCCATCCGATAGGCACCGATCCGACCGCCGACCTTGGCCGAAAACGGCGTCAGCACGATCAGGTTCAGAGCCTGCCGCGCGTCGGTCAGCCATCGATAGACGCCCGGCCGGCTGGGGACTCCGGCTTGTCCCGGCAGGGCAAAGACCGCGCAGAGTTTCCCGGAGAAGCCCGAGAGCAAGGCGTTGACTCCCGTCGAACGCGCCCCGGCGGTTCCCAACCCGGCGAGCAGCAGAACGGCCGTCGAGAGGGCAAGCCGACGCCGAGTCATCTCCCTTACGGTAAGCGATTCGCCACAGACTTTCAATCGCGTCCCCCCCTCGTCCCTCGCCCCACGCCCCTAACTCCTCGCCCCTCAGTAGATGATGACCTCGTCCCCTACTTTGCTCATCTGGTAGAGGCGCTCCAGGTCGTCGTCGGCCAGACGGACGCATCCATGCGAGACACTCCGACCGAGCTGGCTCGTGGCCTGCGTGCCGTGAAGGGCGTAGCCGTCTCCCAGATTCAGGCGGTAGCGGCCGAGGGTCTTCTCCAAGCGCCGCTGCTTGAATCCGAGCGGCGGCACGATGAGCGCCTTCCCCGTGCGAAGAAACTCCTTGGGCTCGACCTCCCTCTCCGCGCCGTCGGGCCGGACCTCGACGATCGAGTCCTTCTCGACCTTCAGGACGCGCCGGGGCGGGCCGCCGCCGTCCAAGAGCGACCAGACCCCGCTCGCTCCCTCGGCCACCGGCTGCCCGGTCTCCGCGTCGATGATGTCTCCCGGCTTGGCCCGCACTAGCTCGAGCTTGCGCTTGCGGGCTTCCTCCACGTAGTGCCAATCGGGCGGCACCCAGACGGGGTTCTCCTCCTTGGAGAGGATGTGGAAACGTCCCGTCGGCGTATCGAATGTCATCTTCCGGCCGGCGATCTCGAGAGTCGTGCCCTTGCCCGTCGAGACCACCGCCTGGAAAATCGTCTTCCCGCCGCGGCGGACCCAGAGCCGATTCTCGGCGGTGGAAATCAGGATCGTTTGCGCCGCCGCGGAGGGCTCGTCCAGATCGACCGACGCCTCCGCGACGTCGGAGCGGAGCTTCGCGATGCGGCTCGCCTGCTCTGCCGCGACGCCTCGCCAGCCCGCGACCGTTCCCGCCAGACGGGACCCGATCAGGCGATCGATTCGCTCGAGCCGGCCCACTCGTTCCGCGTCGCGCAGGTTCGCCCATTCGGCGGCTCCCGAGAGGCCTGCGACTCCGGCCGCGATCACGAAGAGCGTCCAGCTCCCGAGAAACCCCAGCCGGTAGTGCCAATGACTCGCCATCAGAACACGTAGACGCGCGTCTCGGGGCCGATCCGCTTCCAAATCGCTCCCAGATCGGCCTCGGAAACGAGGAAGGAGCCGGGCTTTGCGCCCTTCAAGGGACTCTCGGGGGGAGGCGGCGAATGCAAGACGACCTCCTCGGTCAACATGACGACATATCGCCCGAGCCCGCCCGGGACGTCCGTCAGCGGCGATGGAACCGGGAGGCCGGCCGCCGACCACACCCAGGCCGGGGGCTTCCAGGAGGCGCGCTCGAGTTTCTGACGGACCGTGAAGGCGCCCGACAGAGGCGCCGGCATGACTTTCTCTCCGGAGGCCGTGAGGATCGGCCTGGGCGCACCGACCTGGAGCGTCGCTTCACGCACAATCCGATCCCCGACCCGCAGCGTCAGCTTGCGTGCCTGCGTGTCGATCACCAGGTAGAACTCCGATGACTCCTGAGCGTCGACGGCCGCCAGGCGGGCCCCGAGCTCCTTGGCGAGTGCCTTCTCGTCGAGTTGCTGCCCGGAAAGATCCCGGCGGATCCGCAGGATCTCGAAGGGCACGCCCTGGCCGCGCAGGGTCAGGGCCTGGAACCGCGCATCCAGGTGCCGGCGTTGAACCGTGGCCGCGGCACCGAGCGCCACTCCGAGAAGGAGCAACCCGAGACTCAGGCCCACGGGCGGGCGCCAGAGTTTCGGCGGGCGGCGCACGACTTGCGAGGGCCGCAGAAACACGGTCTTGAGCTGGAAGATGCCGGAAGCCCGTGGGCTGACCGTGCGCTTCCACCAGCCGCTGTCGTCGGTCGGATCGGTCATGGGAAGTCAGTCGCCATTCTGTCGCATCGTGCGGATCTGCGCTCCCTCCACCCGCTCACCGTCGGTCGCTTCTCGCCGCCTTCCACGAGCGGTATTGCTCGGGGAGACACCTCGCACAGGGCCGGTACCCCGCCGCGATGGCCGCCGCTTCGTCGCGGAAGAAGACGCGGTGCCGGGCGTAGCCTCGCCGCAGCGCTCGAATCGCCGAGGAGCAGTCCAGGCGGCCGTAGATCTTCAGCCGGCGGTTCCCTCCGAGCATTCCCGGCAGCGCGCTCTCCCGGATGACACCGTCGGGCCCGAGCAGCCGATAGGTTCGACGATTCGCTCGCGCCACGATTCGACAGCCCGCCCGTATTCTCCTTCAGCGGCCGGGCCCGTGCGTCCCGCCCCCTGGCCCCGGTGGCCCGACTGTTGCAAAAGCTCCCATGCGGCAGGCCCGAGCCGGCCGAAAGGAGAAACAGTGCGTTCTGAGCATGCCGTCTGCAGGAAAGCAGAGCGACTCCGTCCGCACGTGTGGGCCGCCCGCTTTCTTGCGGGAGCGACCTCCTTGCTCGTCGTCTCCGGCACCGCGCGAGCGCAAGGTGCCTCCGGATTCCACTTCGGAATCGCCGGGAGCGCCGAAATTCCCATACAGAACCAGTCCGACGTCTTCGCGACGGGCTGGAATGGAACTGCCCTTCTGGCCATCAACTTCGGAGATTCGCCGTTCGGCATTCGCGTCGACGGCTCCTACGGCGAGATCAAAACGAAAAGCGACCTTCAGGCCTTCGTCGGAACCGGAACGACGAGGTTGATTACGGGCACGGCCGACTTCGTCATCGGAGCCCGGCACGGTCCCGTTCAGCCCTATCTCATCGGAGGCGTTGGTGCCTACGACTTGCGCTTCCAGGGACAGCAAGTCGACACCGGGAACGTCTTCTCGGATTCGACCACGCGATTCGGTTGGAACGCGGGGCTCGGCATCGCGTTTCCGGTCGGATCCATGGCAATCTTCGTCGAGGCGCGGTACACGAGCGTCTCGACGGACGGCAATCGTTTCTCCGACAGCGTCCACACGGGCGGAAGCCGCTTCACCTACGTTCCCGTGAACGTGGGCTTCATCTTCTGAGGGCCTGCGAACCCGGGGTGATCGATGGAACCTGTCGTCGGCATTTTCTCGTCGCGGTATACGGCCGCGCACGCCGGAAGCGCCCTCCGGAGCGCCGGCTTCCCGGAGAACCGTGTTCAACTCCTCTTGCCGATCGAGGAGGCCTCCGACGGGAGCCCCCCTCCGACGGAGGAAGCCGAGCAACCCGGTGTCGGTCCGGCGCTCGGCGGTGTCCTCGGAGCCGCGACGGGAGCCTCGGCTGGCTTCGGCCTGGGAGCGATGACCGCCAGCGTTCTCTTGCCCGGCATCGGCGCCGTCGGAGCCGTGGGCCTGTGGGCCGCGGCCGTCCTCGGTGTCGCCGGCGCGATCGGAGGAGCGAGCGCGGCGGCTGCGGAAGCGGCGACCCGGTCGGGACTGCCGAGGGACGAACTCTACCTCTACGAAGATGCGCTCGCCCGCGGCAAGGGTGTCGTGTTCGTCCTCGTCGATTCGGACAGGGAGGCGCTCCGGGCGTCGCAACTGCTGGAGGCCGCCGGAGCCCAGGGACTGGACACGGATCGAAAGCAATGGTGGATCGGCATCGAGGACCTCGAGAGGTCCGGTGCACATGGCTTGTCGGCGACGCCGCGCGAGTCGCCGCACCTGATCTACCGACGAGGGTTCGTCGCGGCTCTCCAACCCGGGATGAAGAGCTCGTCCTATGACGCGGCGGCGTCGCTGCTGGCGAAAGAACTCGGGGCCGTCGTTCGCGAGCCGGCGTTTCGGAGAGGCTTCGAGAAGGGGTCCGCGACGACGCGGCAGCGGCCCGAGGGACCAAAGACGGACGAAGGCCGGCGTCGCAAGGAGCCGTGAGATCGTTCGGAGGCGCCCAGGACTTGGATGCGCGATCGGGCGGGGCAGCCCGAGGCGACCGGGTCAGGAAGGTCCGCGTTCCCCTGTCAGCGCGGGGGGCGTCCGGCACTCTCGGAGAGCATCCTTCGACGAGGCGGCGGCCGGCGACTCCACGGCGCGGCGCATGGCGCCCAGAATGTGCCTGTGGAAGGAGTGGCAGACCGCGATTTCGATCGGCCCCCACAGCCAGCGCGGATACCGGGGGCTCAGATACCGCGTCTCGAGCTCGACTCGTGTCGATCGGTCGGGCAGCTCGCGCAAGGCGTAGCTGCCGCTCGTGAGCCGGACCTCTCCGGCGATCGGAAGCTCCTGTTTGAGGACCTCGAAGCGGCAAAGCCGGCAGGGAAGGATTTCCGTTATGCGCTTCAAGAGATACCCCTCTCGATAGACACACCGAGTCACATCGCCCACGGCGGATTGGCGGCCCTCGGCCCGCTCCGGCACTGGCAGGAGCAGCCGCAGGTGGAGCGGCGGACGTTGAGTGATCTGCTCGTAGAACATTAGCCCGACCCAGACCTGCTCGGGCGGTGCGGAAAACCTCATCCCGGTCACGACGGACACCGCTTGCGCCGCCGGCCCCGCGAACGCCGTTGCACCGCCTTTCACAGCGCCGCCGCCGGTTTCACTTCGACGATTCCCCAGAGAATCGACCGATCCCCTGCGGCGAAGTTTGCCCCGGTCGCGTCGCTCGGCTCCGAGAAGCTCCGAACGACCACGACGGCCTCCGGCGCGGCGGCGCGCCGCACGGCGGCCGACAGGCGCCGCCGGTAGTCCTCACTGGCCGCGTCGAGGACGTTCGATAGGGCGAAGCCGTCGAAGGTTCCGGAAGGCTCTCGCTCGAGAAAGGCCGCGGCGTCGGAGTGAAGGAGCCGGATCCGCGTCGCTTCGGGAGGAGGGGGCGCTTGCGCGAGCTCGCCCAGAAGCAGAGCGCGCGCGTACGGGTTGCGCCGATTGGAGTGCGCTCCGAAGCATCGTTCCATTCGCCCGCGCAACACTCTACCGAAATGCCGGGGAAGGCAGCGCAGAAACGGCTTCGCATAGACGAGGCCCAGGACGGGTCTCGACAAGAGCAGGTCCATCGCGCGGCGGAAACGCCACGTGTCCAGATGAGCGCGCCAGAACGCCAACTGCGCCGAGGGATCGTCCAGGTCGAGGAACTCCCGCAGCCTGGATCGCCGCCAGCCGACCGCGGGGCCAAGCGCGCGCGCGTAACCCATCAGACGCTCGGCGGCCCCGCGAGAAGCCCTCCCGCCGGAAAACCGACTCCTGGCATAGGCGATCTGAACAGGATTGACGTCGACCGCCACGACCTCGTGGTGGCGGGAAAGCTCCATCGCCGTGCAACCCGCCGACGCGATGCAGAAGATTCTCCCGCCCGGGCGAAAGGCGCGGGCTTCGATCGAGGAGTCCTCGTGCATGCGTCCGAAGAGGAGCTCGCTCGGCCCGCGGCGCGCGTCGAAGCGGCCCGCCTCCCAGGCGGTCTCGGCGATGCTCGCCATCATCGCGATCCGGCCAGGCCGGCCGAGACCCAGGCGAGGACCAGGAACGCGAAATTCTTGACCACCATGCCGCCGGGATCGTGAATGAGACCGCGTGCCCAGAGCAGGCCGCTGGCGTTTAGCGTCACGAGGAGCAGCGTCTGAGCCACCGCGCAGGGAATCGGCAGCGTGCCGCTCCACACCCAGAGGGCCAGTCCGAGCTCGACCGCTCCCAGAAGCTTCAAGAAGAGCGCTCCGATGCGCGGGCCGAAACGGGGCACGGCCTCGACAATCTGGAGCTGGCGGCTCTCGCGGCCGAGCAGCTTGCACCACAGCCCCTCGTAGAGCCAAACGGCGGCAACGGCGGCGCGGATCAGCCAGAGCGGCGGCAACAGCTCGACCATGCTATCTCTCCTATTACGCGGGCCGCGTCCACCACTTCGGGATCCGACGAGAAGTCGCCTGGTTCCACCGATGGCCGAGATCGCGTGACATGGGCGTTGTGGCGGCCAACTCGCCGTCGCGGCGCTCCCCGTCCGCCGTCGAGCAGTAGCGCCGAGGTCACGTTTTCTTGCCGTAGACGTCTCCGTTCTCGATCATCTTGCGATCCTCGTACGGCGCGACCATACGCCGGTACATTTCGAGCTTGGCGCACTCGAGAGCGCCAATGACTTCGTTGAAGGTCGTGTACGACTGACCCCGCGCCTCGAGATACTCATTCGCGATCGATGTGAGCCGGAAGTTCAGTTCTCCGGCCGTCTTCGCGAGGCGAGCCCCGGACGAGATCTCGACCCGGTCCGATTGCTTGATGTACGGCATCACGCCTCCTCCTTCGCTGCTCACTCAGAACAGACGCCCGGCGCCCATGAAACCGCTCATTGCTTCGCCGGCGCGCTTATCCAGCGGGCGATCTTCCACGCACCATCGGGCTGCCGACGCCACACCTCGAAGCTCTTCACTTTCTCTACCGTCTGCTCCCCGGCCTTCCCCATCGTCGAGAATGTACAGACGTCTCGAACCACGGCCAGCGAGCCCGAGACGATGACCTCTTTGATCTCGAGCTCGTACCGGGTCCGCGGTGCACCGCCCTTCGCGGCAGCCTCGGCCTCACGGGCGAACGTGTCGTCCGGCATCCCCGGGTACCAGCCGATCAGGTCGGGAGCCCATATCTTGACGGCCTCCTTCCAATCGCCGCGATTCGACGCCCCGACCCATCGAGCCAGCGAGTCCCGTATCTCCCTCTCGGCCTTCGCCTCGGAGGCGTCTGGTACCCCTCGAGCGGCAATGGGTATCGCGACAGCCAGCAGCACGATCAAGCTGTGTTTCATACCCCCGCACCTCTCGTTTCGGGCTTGGATCCGCCAGTTTTCCGGTGTGTCAGGGCCGCCTAACCCGTCGCCTCAACGGAGCCGCCGTAAAGACGAGCACTGCGCCGCGTTTAGACCCTCGAGATTATGGAGCGGGCAACGGGGATCGAACCCGCGACATCCAGCTTGGGAAGCTGACGCTCTACCAGCTGAGCTATGCCCGCTCGGGCCGCTCGAATATAGCCAAACCGCGCCGAGCGGGCAACCAGCACGGTCCTACTCGGAAGGGATTCAGAATAGTTAACCGAATAGTTAACCATTCAGCCGATGCCGCCTCGCCACGGGAGAGAGGCCTTCGCCGTCTTCAAAAGCGCAGGATCAGGCCAGCGCGAAAGTCGCCCTGTTCGAGCAGACGCACGTCACTCACGCTTGCGTGGCAGACGGCCGTGCCGCCCAACCAGACGCACCAGAACCCGCTGCCGCCCGAGGAGAGGTACGCCGGAATCCACCGGGCCTCGAATCGCAGGCCAAGGCGGTCGCTCAGATAAGTCTTCACTCCGCCAAAGAGACTGAAGCTGAAGCGCGTCGTGGTGGCGAATCGATCGCCCGGGTCGAGGATGGTGACTCCGAGACCAAGCCCCAGATAGGGACGGACGCGCGGGTTCGCGACGCGAAAGTGGGCAAGCCCAGCGAACTGGATGTCCTGGACGGTCACATCGAGCGTCCGGCCGGGCGTGGTCGCAGACGATGCCGAAACGGCCTCCGTCGGCGTGCGGCTGTACTGGACCTCGAGGCTTCCGTTCGCGTCGATCCAGTAGCCGAAGTTGATCCCGAAGGTCGCATGGTCCTGGAGAGAGATCCGGACCGCCGCCGGGTCCTCCGGATTGAGAGTGCCTTCGAGACGGTATCCGAACATGGGCGTGAGCTCGAACGGACAGCTCCCGCCAGGCGATTGCGCCGCCATCACGCCGGAGACGCCCGAACAAGCGAGCGCGGCGATCCAAACAGCGCGCCAGGGAAATCGAGGCACCCGCGCACACTATCCCAGGCCGGAGCGAGGACCCGCGAGCTCCGGCGTTGCCAATCGAGCGAATGTGCGGAGGCGGAAACCGACGGTACCTTCTGTGACGACGTGACTATTGCAGGCCCGCCGCGCGGCGCAAGCGAAGCCCGGAGGCGAGGCGCGGTAGCCGCACCTTGGCGAAGAGCCGGTCGTTGACGAAGAGCACGGGGACCTCCTCGCCATACTTTCTGGCGAGGTCCGGATCCCGGTCCACGTCCAGGATCTCCCACTCGCGCGCTTCGCCTTGCAGCAGTTCGTCCACTTCCCGGCGCATCTCTTCGCAAAGGTGGCAGTCCGGTCTCGAGAGCAGGCGCAGCCGGATCAAGATTCTCCGCTGCCCTCGGCCGCGGAGGTGCGGGCCGTCTGGTGCACATAGTCGAAGCCCGAGAGGATCGTCGTCGTGGCGGCGGCGCCGAAGGCGATCAGCACGATCGCGTTTGGCCAATTCCAGAGATTGGCGCAGAGGACGAAGAGGACGGTGATGATCTGCGTCACCGTCGTGACCTTTCCGACCCAGCTCGGCGGGAAACGCCGCCGCGCCCCGGTCAGGATCAGGAGCAGCGCGACCAAGAGCAGAAGGAAGTCGCGCGAGATCACGAGCACGGCCAGCCAGACCGGCACCTTGACGACCGCGGGATAGGACGGGATTGCGAGGAAGAGGTAGGAACTCATGAGCATCAGCTTGTCGGCGATCGGGTCGAGGTAGGCGCCGATCGCCGACCGCATGTCGAATCGCCTCGCCAGAAAGCCGTCCACGCCGTCGGACAGCCCCGCCGCGACGAAGATTCCCAGGGCGATGTCGAAGCGCCCGTCCGCAATCGCCACGAGAAAGAAGGGCAGCGCCGCCAGCCGCAGAAGCGTGATGAAGTTCGGCAGGGTCCAGGGGCCCTTCATTTCGGTCCTTCCTCCCGAGAGCTCTGGGCATTCTCTCCTTTGCCGGCGAGCGCCTGGACGCGGTCGAGGGCCCGAAGAAACGCCGCTCCACCGACGGCCGGGGCTTCGCTCTCGCCCAAGATCTTGCAGTCCCGGGCGAGGCGGATCGCTTCCACCCCCGAAACCACCTCGTCGGGATGCTCGGCCAGGCACGCCGGCGGCGGATCGGGCTGCAATAGGGCGACCAGGCGCAGGTAGAGGCGGGCCGCCGCGGAAAGTGTCAAGGGGCCATCGGGGCTTGCTCGGTGGGTCTCGCGGTCGACCTCGAGCAGTCCCAACCCGACCGCCCGCAGGATCTCCTGGCTGTCGCTACGGCCCACCACGTCGCTCGCGATGACACTCTCGGTCACCTTGGCTTCCCGCACTTCCGGAACCATCCACCAGACGAGGCCCGCCGCCTGGCCGCGCGTCAGGCGCTCCGAGCGCGCGGCGGCGCGCACGGCAGACGGCCAGTTGGCGAGTCGAAACGCGAGCCGGGCCCTTTCGGCCTCGGCTTCGAATTGCGGATCCTGGGCCGCGAGCGTGTCCAGGACGGGAATGGCCACCGCGTAGTCGGAAAGCTCCAGGGCGAGCCGCGCGACTTTCTCCTGAAGAGTTCGGTCCCCGGGCGCGAGCGTCAAGGCTCCCCGAAAGCGCGCGAGCGCGGCGGGGCGATCCCCCGCCTCGAGATCGATGTCGCCGGCGGTCTCCCAGGCTGGCGCCGAGCCCGGATCAACCTCGACGGCCAGGGCGGCCGCCTGCAACGCCGCTTTCCAATCCTCGTGCCCGGCCGCCTCCTGCGCTTGCCGCCGCAGCTGCTCGCCGGCCTGTACTCGCAGCTCCTGCGCTCGCTTCTCGAGCCCGGGCCGCCCGGGAGCGCTCGCGACGGCCTGTCGGTAGAGATGCCAGGCGTCGAGCGCTTGCCCCGAGCGCGCGTGGGCCTCTCCGCAAGCGGTCAAGAGCGGTACCGTCGGGTTGCTCGCGGCCAGGACCCGGCGGCAGGACGCGAGCGCCGCCGACAGATCTCGCGCCAGGACCAGCGCCTCGATCTCTCCGATCTCGGCGGCGAGAACGGGCTTCGGCGACCCCGCCCGCGCGAACTCGGAGCGGGCCTTCGCGGAGTTGCCGGCGAGCAGGGCCTCCCATCCGGACTCGACACCCGCGGGGAATGGACCCGCGAGGCTCTCGCGGGGATCGAGTGGAAATTGATCGCGTGCCGGCGCGGGGCGCGGTGGAGTCGCGCAACAAACCGAGAGCAGAAGGACGGCAAGCGCCGAAAACGGCCACGCCATCCGGTTCACGCGAGACACCCCGGCCTCTCGGGCTGGAAGACTGCAAGAATCCGTGTCGGAAGCCGTCGGCCCTCCCCGGTGACTGTGCGTCGGCGCCGCCTGACGACGGCCCGCTACGTCCCGGGCGGCAGGTTCTCGGGGCGGATCGAGGCGATGGCGTGTTTGTAGATCATCTCCTCGCGCCCATCCACCTCCAGAACCAGCGCGAACTTGTCGAACCGACGCAGCCGTCCCATCCGCTCCTCACCCGAGGTCAGCCGAACCGTGATCGCCGTGTTGTCCTTTCGGAGGTTGTAGAAGAAGGAATCCTGCACGTTGATTGGGGCCTTGTTCATCCGTGTCTCCCCGTCTCGCTGTCCGTGTCCAGGAGCGCGAGTGTCCGGGCCAGGGCCCCCTCGGGCTCCATCCAGACCACGTCGCGCTCGCGCCGGAACCACGTTGCCTGCCGCCGGGCCAATTGTCGGGTGGCCGTCACGATCTTCCTCTCTACTTCCAGCGCATCGGCATGGCCCGAGAGGACCGCATCAGCCATCTCCCGGTACCCGATCGCCCCAAAAGCGTTCGCGCCGCTCGAGTAACCCTCCGCGAGAAGCCGCCGAACCTCCTCCTCCCACCCCGACTCGAGCATCTCGCGGACTCTGCGGGCGATCCTAGCATAGAGGTCCTCCCGCGTCGGCGAGACGCCGACCTTCGTGACGCGGTATTGACTGGCCCACGTGTCGCGGCCCGGCAGCCGAGCCGACGGGCGGCGGCCGGTGACCAACAGGACCTCGAGGGCTCGCAAGACGTATCGAAGATTGCCCGGGGCGATGTGGCCCGCGGCGGCAGGATCGTTCACGCGGAGCAGCCGCCGCGCGCCCGCCGGATTCCGACTTCCCCACCGCGTCAGTGCGGCGCGCAAAACCGGGTCCCGCGCCTCGCCCGGAGGCAAGCCTTCCAGCAGCGCCTGAATGTAGAAACCGCTTCCGCCGCAGACGATCGGGAGCCTCCCGCGCGCCGTGATCTCCTCGATCACGGCCCGGGCCTCGTGCTGCCAGCGGCCGGCCGAGTACGTCTCGTCGGGGTCCGCAACGTCGATCAGGTGGTAGGGAACCTGTCGGCGGCGCTCCGGCGAGGGCTTGTCGGTCCCGACGTCCAGCCCCCGATACACGGCAAACGCGTCGGCCGAAACGATCTCGCCGCCGCGAATACGGGCCACCCCGTGCGCGAGCTCGCTCTTGCCGGCGCCTGTGGGCCCGAGCACGACCAGAAGCGGCGGCCGCGTCTCCCGGCTCAGGGCAGCCCCCGCAGCCTGAGGCGCGTCGCGCCCGGGAGCAGATCGACGCGCACGTCGGAGCAGAGGTCGGTCCGATAGACGGGGATTCGGCGGGCCTCGAGCGCCGCGAGCGTTTCCGGGGCGGGATGTCCGAAGCGGTTTTCGCGACCGCAGGAAAGAAGCGCCAGGCGCGGACACGCCGCCTCGAGAAACGCGGCGGTTGTCGAGCCGCGGCTCCCGTGGTGCCCCACTTTCAGCACGTCGACCGCCGAAACCGCTCCGGCATCCAGGAGATCTTCCTCCGCCGCCGCTCCGGCGTCGCCGGTCAAGAGCGCACGTCGGCCGCCCCGTTCGAACACGGCCACCACGGACTGATCGTTGACCGAGTCCCGCTTTCGGCGGGGTCCCCCCGACTGAAGAACCGTCAGCCGCGCGCCGCCGATGTCGAGCGTTCCCGCCTCGAGGACCGAGACCGGAACGCCGCGCTGCCGCGCCGCGGCCTCCAGGGCGGCGTTGAGCCCCCCTTCGTCCTCGCCCGCCGATCGCCAGACCCTCCCGACGGACAGCTCGTCGAGAACGGCGAAGAGGCCGAGCGCGTGATCCGGGTGCGGATGGCTCAAGAGAACGGCGTCCAGAGCCGTCACGCCCCGGTCGAGGAGCTTCGGCAGAAGTCGGGTGCGACCAAAATCCCTCGCATCGAGGTCGAAGGGGCCGCCGCCGTCCACGAGCAAAGCGTGGCGGCCCCAACGCAGAAGAAGCGCGTCCCCCTGCCCCACATCCAAGGCCTCGAGCGAGAAGCCGCTCTCGGGCCCGCCCGGACCGGGCCGCAGCGCAAGGATCAGGAAGAGCGCGGCCGCAAGGGCGGCCGACCAGGGCCGCAGCCTCCGCGGGCCGAGCGCCGCTCCGAGGGTGAGCGTTCCCACCGCGAGAACTCCGGCGAGCGGCGGTGTCGGCCGGAGGAAGGCGACTCCCCCGGCCCGCTCGGCCAGCCATTCGAGCAGCCGAGCGCCCGCCGCAAAAAGCGACACGAGTGGCGTCGGAAACACTCCGAAAGCGAAGAGCACCAGAACGAGAGCGCCGAGCGCGATGAGTCCGCCGGATAGCGGAATGGAGAGCGGGGCGGTCAGCCACGCGCCGGCGGCGAGCAAGTTGAACCTCCAGAGGAGCACCGGTGCCGTCGCGATCTCCGCTGCCAGCGCCGTCGCGAGTCCCGTGAAGAGCCATGCCGGCCGGCCGGGAAGCCAGCTCCGGATCGGCGCCGAGAACAGCGCGATTCCCGCGACCGCGGCGAACGTGAGCACGCAGCCGATCGAGAAGACCTCGGCGGGCGCCGCGAGAAAGAGCACGACCGCCGAGAGTCCCGCGGCCTGAGTCCCCCGGATGGGACGCTCGAGGAGGCGTGCCAGGAGGAAGATGGTGAAGACCAAGCCTGCCCGAACCGCGGGAGGATTGGCGCCGCCGACGAGCACGATCGCGACGACGGCCGCCAGCAGGCAGGCGTCGCGCGCCTTGCCGCGCACCCCGGCTGCCCGCAGCGCCCAGAACACGAGCCCAGCGGCCAGAGCGACGTGCAATCCCGAGACGACCAGAAGGTGATACAGCCCCCCGCGACGATAACGCGCCACCATCCCGCGGTCGAGCTCCGAGGTGCGGCCGAGAAGGAGCGCCGCCAGCGGGCCGCGCACCTCCCTCTCGAAGACCGGTCCCCGCATCGGCATCGAGGCGAAGAACAGCCGGTTCGGCATCTGGAGCCAGGACGCGACGGTCCGGCCGCGCGGCTCGACCAAGCGGGCGCTCTTGACCGACAGCCGGTAGCGCGTCCAGGGCAGCACGACGTCGCGCTCGGAAGCGGGGAGGTCTTCGGGACGAAGGTGCCCCGTCAGGATGACTCGATCGCCGCGGTCGGCCAGCGACGCAACGGGCGTGCCGCCCCCGGCGAAGAGAAACACCTCCGCCGGAAAAGCGGAAGGGTGCCTGGTGTCTCCGATCGCCGTCGCCCGCAAGCGCCCCCGAACTTGCGGCGGGGCTCCGAACCAATAGTCGGTCAACATCCCTTCGACGCGGACCGCGCTCGCGGCGGTGGAAGAAAGAGACGAGAAGGTC
>Ga0335082_10000792_pt1 | contig 33018 bp, 33 predicted proteins | sample Lox_Sample_41_FD_206718 | JGI IMG/M metagenome (GOLD analysis project Ga0335082, IMG submission 206718) | Soil microbial communities from Loxahatchee National Wildlife Refuge, Florida, United States - Lox_Sample_4.1 | ecosystem: Environmental > Terrestrial > Soil > Wetlands | place: USA... | reverse complement strand
CGTCATCCGCGTGCCGACCGTGATGATGGTCTACCCGGGCTTGCCGGCCAAGACGGTTCCGGAATTCATCGCCTACGCCAAGGCCAATCCTGGCAAGATCAACATGTCGTCGCCCGGCATCGGCAGTGCCAATCATGTGCTCGGCGAGTTGTTCCAGATGATGACCGGCACCAAGCTCACCCACGTTCCCTACAAAGGCAGCCAGTTTCCCGATCTGATCAGCGGACAGGTGCAGGTCACTTTCAATCCGCTGCCGTCGTCGATGGGCTTCATCAAGAACGGCAAGCTGCGACCGCTGGGCGTGACCTCGGCGACATCGCAGGCGGTACTGCCGGACGTGCCCCCCATCGGCAAATTCGTGCCGGGTTACGAAGGCAACGCCTGGTTCGGAATCGGCGCGCCGGCAAAGACGCCAAAGGACATCGTCGACAAGCTCAACAGCACGATCAACGCCGGCCTCGCCGATGCCGCGCTGAAGAAGAAGCTCGAGGATCTGGGCGGCGTGCCGATGGCCGTTTCCCCCGCCGAGTTCACCAAGTTCATCGCCAACGAAGCCGAGAAGTGGGCCAAGGTGGTGAAGTTCGCCAATCTCAAAGTGGACTGAACCGGCAATCACCGGCCTGAAATGCTCGTCACGTTCGTCGCGGAACAGGTAAGCCCGCCATGGCGGTGACGGCACAGCTTTGCGAGCGGATCGCCGCGATCGATTATCCCGATCTCGGTCGGCCGGCGATCGAAGCCGCGCGGCGTCTGGTGCTCGACGGCATCGCCATTGCGATCGCCGGCACCGAAGAAGAAGCCATCCAGATTCTCGCCGCGCATCACAAGGAGCAAGGCGGCACGCCGCAAGCGACCGCGATCGGCAACGGCTTCCGCCTCAACACGGTCGCGGCCGCGGCGCTCAACGGCGCCGCCATGCACGTGCTCGACTTCGAGCCGATGTGGAGCCCGGCCAATCATGCGCTGTCGACCACGCTCGCCGGCGTGCTGGCGCTCGCCGAACATCGCGGCGCGAGCGGCCGCGAGATTTTGACCGCGCTGGTCAAAGGCGTGGAAATGCAAGGCTGGATTCGCCAGGCTTCGGGCCAATTCGAGGCGAGCACATTACGCTTTCATCCGCCCGGAGCGGCGGGCCCTCTTGGCGCGGCGGTCGCGGTCGGCCATCTTCTCAAGCTCAACGCCGGTCAGCTGGCGAATGCCATCGGCATCGCGGCCTCGCGCGCCGGCGGCCTGCTCGCCAATGCCGGCACCATGACCAAGTCGACCCATTGCGGCCACGCCGCGGCGATGGGTCTTGAGTCGGCGTTGCTCGCCGCGCGCGGCTTCGGCGCCAACACCGCGGTATTCGAAGCCGCGCACGGTTACGCGCCGGCTTTCTACGACGATGCATTCAAGGCCGAGGAGATGCTCGGCTTCGGCCGCGCGCCGTTCCGCATCGTCGACCCCGGTTACGCCATCAAGATGTTTCCGAGCCAGTTCGGCACGCATTTCGGCATCACCGCCGCCCTCGAGCTGCACCCGCAGATATCCGACGCGCGCGCCATCCGCCGCGTGGTCTTGACCGCGCCGGTGATGGCCTATGTCGACCGGCCGCGGCCCATGAAAGGGCTCGAGGGCAAGTTCTCGCTGCAATACACGGCGGCGTCGGCGCTGCTCGACGGCAGTGTCGGCATCCGCACCTTCACCGACGAACGGCTCGCCAAAGCCGACATGCAGGATCTGCTTGGCAAGTTCGATCTGGTTCTCGATCCAACCATCCCCGGCCGCTTCGAGGACATGCACGTGCTGCTGCGCGTCGAACTCGACGGCGGGCGCGCGCTCGAGACGCGATGCGACGGCCCGCGCGGCAAATGGGGCACGCCGCCGATCAGCGAGGCCGAACACCTCGTCAAGTTGCGCGACTGCTTGGCGACAAGGCTCGAACCGGCCGCGGCCGAACGCATCATCGGCCTCGCGCGCCGGATCGACGATCTCGACACCGCCGGCGTGCGGCAGTTGATGCAACTTGCCGGCTGTTTTCCCTGATATCGCCCGCCTTCGCTAAAGCTACGGCGGGCAACCTTCGCGATTAAGGCTGGCTTGCCAACCGAAGCGCCGAAGGCGCGAAGGCTGGAGCGGGTGAAGGGAATCGAACCCTCGTCATCAGCTTGGAAGGCTGTTGCTCTACCATTGAGCTACACCCGCGGAACACGACGCCTTTTACCGGATTTCGCGCCCGGCTGCGAAGCGCGAAGCAGGATGGTGGGAGAGGTAGGACTCGAACCTACGAAGGCATAGCCAGCGGATTTACAGTCCGCCCCCTTTGCCGCTCGGGACACTCTCCCTTGAAGCCGCCGCAGCACGTTGATCCGACGCGAAAAACTTGCCGCTCCGGCCGGCTGGGCAGGCCCGGTTTATGGGCACCCACCCCCGCGAAGTCAATGGAGGCTGTTCCGCCCGCGACGGATCGGTTAAGGCACCGCCATGGCACCACGAATATCCGGCAGCCGCGGCAAGCCCGGCGCCACCCGCGAGCAGATCGAGCGGCGCGAGCGCTTCGAGCGCGCCCGGCGCGACAGCCTGCGGCCCGCCGGCGACGGCCCGACCATCATGTACGGCTGGCACACGGTCACCGCGGCGTTGAAAAACCCGGCGCGCCGCCTGCGCAAGCTGCTCGCCACCGAAAACGCCGCGCGGCGGCTGACGGAGGAAGGGATTACGCCGGCGCTGGCGCCAGAACTGGTGCGGCCATCGGCCATCGCCGAGCGGCTCACGCCCGATGCGGTGCATCAAGGACTTTATCTCGAGGCCGACCCGCTGCCCTCGCCCGCGGTCGAGAGCTTGCCGGCGCAGGGCGTGGTGCTAGTGCTCGACCAGATCACCGACCCGCATAATGTCGGCGCCATCTTCCGCTCGGCTGCGGCTTTCGCCGCAACCGCAATCGTCACCACGCAGCGGCATTCGCCGGACGCCACCGGCGCGCTGGCCAAAGCCGCCTCCGGCGCGCTCGAATTCGTGCCATTGGTGAATGTGCAGAACCTGGCGCGCGGGCTCGCCGCGCTCAAGCAGAACGGCTTTCTGGTGGTCGGGCTCGACTCGTCCGGCGAGGCCGACCTCGCCACCCTGCCCTTGCGTGCGCCGCTCGCGCTGGTGCTCGGTGCCGAGGGCAAAGGCTTGCGCCAGCTCACCAAGGAAACCTGCGATGCGGTCGCCCGCCTCGATCTGCCCGGCGCGATCAAGAGCCTGAACGTATCGAACGCGGCCGCGCTCGCGCTCTATGTCGCGGGCCAGCGACTCGGCGGTCCCTGAAATGCAAACGGCGGGCCCCCAAGCCCGCCGTTTGCGCCCGCTGTCTTTTTTTATTTGTTATTGGTCGGAATGGATGACGATGCCGCGTCCTTTGCGGAACAAGCGGATGTCCATGCGGTCCGGTCCAAGAATGGTGACCTGGGCGTCAGCGTCGATGACGCGGGACTGGCCGCGTGCGGAGCCCGCGATTGCCGGCGCGACCAGACCGTCGTTGTCATAGCCGCCGCTCACATAGGGATAGTGTCGCAGCCGATAGGGAACGGCAAAGACGTTGGGCGCGAGCTCGACCGCGAGAGAGGAACGCTCGCGCGGCACATAATACCAGCCACGATAGTGCGAATAGTGATAGCGATAGTGCGCCCCCCAGCAACCGCACCAGCTATTCCAGTGCGCCTGCACCGCGGCGGGCAACAGCACTGCGGCGGCGGCGATAAGAGCGAGAAGGCGCGTGCGCTTGCTCATGCGGGGGCTTTCACGGTTTTAGTGCGGTTGAATGTGATGGTTGCCGTGTGGGTGGAAGTGATGCTGCGAATGCGGGTCCTGCTGGCCGTCGGCTTGGCCGACAACCCCGAATTGGTCGGCGGACGGATAGAGAATGACCGGCGAGTGTTCGATGGCCCAATTGTTGTTCCAGGTGCGGCGATAGGTCTGCGCCGGTTTCGACGGATGGCTGGGCGCCGATAGATTCTCGTAGCGGCCAAGGCGCGGTTTAATTCCGGTGTACGGATAGTAGTGATGATTATGCCAGGGCTCGCTCCAGTAGGCGCGCACGACGACGCCGGGTTGATCGTCGTAGAACCACACCATCTCGGCGCGCTGGGTGACGTCGAAGCCGCTATAGGAGTTGCCGATCGGAACATCGGCTGCGCGCGCAACCGAGGCGACGCTCAACATTGCGATGGCGAACAGAACGCGCATCTGGTTTTGCTCCGACAATCTCAAGAGCATTTTATACGAAGGCTTTACTTTGCCGCGCGCAATCGCGGAGTAACATTAACTGCCGCGCCGCCTTAAACGTGCCGGATTCGCGGCAGCAATTGCTCGTCTCGCCCATGTTCGCCGACCTCATGCCGATCAACCGTCATCGCCGTTAAAGTTAATCGCCGTGCCAACTCGTCAAGCTCCGCCATCTAACAAGTCCGCCGCGCGCGCGGGGTTCCGTGAACGCTACGATGACATTGAAGCGCGCCGCGCCGCGCTGGTCGCGCGCCTGGCCTCGCTTGGCGAAGCGGCGCGGCGCCACCCCGCCTACAAGCGCTCCCTGACGCTGCTCAACGCCACGTTCCGCCGCTCGAAGCTGACCCAGCGCCTGGCCATCCTGCAGGCCGCGGCCTGGCTGATCGACATCCTGGAAAAGCTGACCTCGATAACCTGATCGCCCGCTTGTAGCGGCGCGGCGACGCTGGTAGCTCTCATCGGCGAAGCCGGGTTAGCTCAGCGGTAGAGCAGCGGTTTTGTAAACCGTTGGTCGGGGGTTCAATTCCCTCACCCGGCACCAAAAACAGGTCGGATCGACCGTGATTGCCACTTTCGCCGGTCGCGGCCGTGCTTACAATTTGACCAGGATCAACGCCCTGCTCCCCAATCGGACCACCGTCGGGCCGAGAAGGTGAAACCGTGCTGATTGCCCTGCTCGCGGACATCCACGCCAACCGGCAGGCTTTCGAGGCCTGCCTGGCGCAGGCGCGCGACTTCGGCGCGCAACGTTATGCCCTGCTCGGCGACTTCGTCGGCTATGGCGCCGATCCGGACTGGGTGGTGACCACGGCCATGGAGCTGGTCGACAAGGGCGCCTTTGCCGTCCTCGGCAACCACGACAGCGCGATCGGAAATCCGCGCGAGCAGATGAATATCGAGGCGAAGATTGCCATCGAATGGACGCGCGGCGAGCTCGGCACTGAGCAACGCCGCTTCCTCGCCGGACTGCCGCTCAGGATCAACGACGGCGACCGTCTTTACGTCCACTCGGATGCCAGCAATCCGGCAAGCTGGCACTATGTGACAAGTACGGTGGAGGCGTCGCGCAGCCTCGCCTTCGATCCGGCGTTGATCACATTCTGCGGCCACGTCCACCGGCCGGCGATCTACAGCATGTCGCCGACCGCCAAGATGACGGCGTTCACGCCGATCACCGGCGTCGCCGTGCCGCTGTTGCAGGGCCGCCGCTGGCTGGCGGTGCTCGGCTCGGTGGGTCAGCCGCGCGATGGCAATCCGGCCGCCGCTTTCGCGATGTTCGACACCGACAAGCGCGAGATGACGTATTGCCGCGTGCCCTACGACGTCGAGCAAGCCGTTGCCGCGATCCGCAAGAAAGGCCTGCCGCGTTGGCTGGCGGACCGGTTGCTCGTGGGACAGTGACCGATGGCCAAGCCATTGCACGAGCCTGGAGTGATCCTCGACGGCTTCCGGCTCGAAGAGGTGGCGCACCAGGGCGGCATGGCTGCGGTGTGGCGGGTGACGCGCCAGGGAATGACCACGCCGATCCTGATGAAGGTGCCGCGCATCGACGAGGGCACCGATCCCGCCGCGATCGTCAGTTTCGAGATGGAACAAATGATCATGCCACGACTGACCGGGCCGCACGTTCCCAAATGTTTCGCGGTCGGCGATTTCGCCAGGCAGCCCTACATCGTGCTCGAGCGTATCCCCGGCAAGACCTTGTACCCGCGGCTGCCCGAGTTGCCGCTGCCTTACGACGAGGTGGCCGATATCGGCGTAAAGGTCGCGCAGGCGCTCGACGACATCCACCGGCAGCACGTCGTGCATCTCGACGTCAAGCCGAGCAACATCATGTTCCGCCCGAGCGGCGAAGCCGTGCTGCTCGACTTCGGCCTCTCCCACCACGACCAGCTTCCCGACCTGATGCAGGAGGAATTCCGCGTTCCCTTCGGCACGGCGCCCTACATGTCGCCGGAGCAGTTGCGCGGCATCCGCAACGACCCGCGCAGCGATCTGTTCGCGCTCGGGGTGCTGCTCTATTTCTTCTCGACCGGCGTGCGGCCGTTCGGCGAGAGCGAGACGATGCGCGGCATGCGCCGAAGGCTTTGGCGCGACCCGGTGCCGCCGCGCCGCATCCGGCCCGATTATCCGCCCTGGCTGCAGGAGATCGTGCTGCGCTGTCTCGAAATCGAGACGGGCTACCGTTATCCGACCGCGGCACAGCTTGCCTTCGACCTCACCCATCGCGACGAGGTCAAGTTGACCGCACGGTCCGAGCGCCTCAAACGCGACCCGTTCACTACCGTGCTGCGGCGGCGCTTCAACAAGGAGCTGACGCGGCCGCCTGACCGCTCGGTGCTGGCTGCGCAGCTGTCCTCCTCGCCGATCATTGCGGTCGCCATCGATCTGACGGAAGGGTCAAAGGCGACCAACGACGCGCTCCGGATCACGGCCGGGCGCATTCTGGCGACGCTGCCGGAGGCGCGGCTCGCCTGCGTCAACGTGCTCAAGCAAGGCCGCATCACCATCGATTTCACTCTCGACGAACACGGCCACAACAAGCAGATCGACCGGTTGGTCGCGCTCAAGCACTGGGCGGCGCCGATCCGCCTCGACGAGCATCGGCTGACCGCACACGTCCTCGAAGGCGTCGACCCGGCGGCTTGCATACTGGATTTCGCGCAAGCCAATTCGATCGACCATATCCTGATCGGCGCGCGGCAAAACTCGCTGCTGCGCAAGCTGCTCGGCAGCGTGTCGGCCAAGGTCGCAGCCGAGGCGCAGTGCACCGTGACGGTCGTTCGCCCGCATCCGGATTCGGATGCCGAACGTCCGGCAGCTGACGAAGTCATCGGTCGGGCGCCAACCGATTGAAGCGCGATGAATTCAAGTGCGCCGCTGCCGCCGTACGCGCCGGCTCAACGTGCCAGCAACCCGATGATAAGGCTGGCGTTTCCAACCGGCTGCACCGATTTGCGATAAATGCGTCGGGATTGAATCCCCGACTTTCGCCGGAAAAGCGGTATTGGGCGATAATCGCAAAGTCGGAGGATGGTGGCCGTCCGGGACCTTGTTCGGCGGTTGCAGACTGTGCCAAACTGGATGCGTTACTCGGTAATACTTCGGAGATCTAGCATGCCTCAGGGCACCGTAAAGTGGTTCAATCCGACGAAGGGCTATGGCTTCATCCAGCCCCAAGAAGGCGGGAAGGATGTGTTCGTACACATCTCGGCAGTGGAACGCGCCGGACTTAGCACGCTGAACGAAGGTCAGACCGTTCAGTACGAACTCGTTGAGAACCGCGGGAAGACATCCGCGGAGAACCTCAAGGTTAAGTGACCTCGTCGCCCGAGGCTACTTTCAGCCTTTTCTGACTCAATATGCCGCCGCCGAGCTTGCTCCAAGCCCGGCGGTTGCCGCACGCCCGCGCGGTAAATTGGCTCGGTCAACGCGTCAGCGTTCCCAGTTCGGGAAACGGCGCGTAAACGGCGTCCTTGCATAAATCCTTCACGTCCTGCGGCCCGGACAAATAGCGGTCGAGCTTGCCCGAGACGTAGGTCGCGGCGCCGTCCTTGATGCCTGCATATTTGCCGTCGATGCGCGGGTTGTAGCGCACGCAGGCGACATAACGTTGGCCGGGGCCCACGTCCTTGAGAACCGGCTGCGAGACCGACGCGCTGCGAATGTGGGCCGGGTCGTTGAGGTAGGTGCGCAGGAACGCCATCAAATCGTTCTTGTAGTTTTGCGGGAAGACGTTTTGCGCATCCCATTGCGCCTTCAATTCGGCCGGACTCGGGCCGACGTCGGTCGCGCAGCCGCCGACCACAAGCAACGCCAGCAGCATCAGCCACCGCATCCCCGTCTCCACTCTGTATGCCGCGCACCCCGCCGCGATCATAGCGCCTTACGCCGCTGCGGCCAAAGTACACCCCATGGACTAGACAAGTGCGGCACGGTGTTGACGGAGGCGGATACCTGCCCAAGAAATGCTTTGGTCGCGTGCGAGACGGTGCACCATGCTCACCCGCCGCTCTTTGTTGACATTGTCGTCAGCCGCCGCCGGCTGCGCCGTCTGGCCGGCATACGCGGCGGCGCCGGTGGCCAAGGCGCAAGGGCCCGGCGCCTACCGCTACAATCTCGGCGATATCCAGTTGACCGCGCTTTACGACGGGATCTGGTACCTGCCGATCGACGGCAAGTTCGTTCATAACGCCTCGGGTGCCGACGTCGACGCGGCGCTCGCTGCGGCCTTCTTGCCCCCGGGCGTGCTGCCGATAACGTTTACCGCGCTGCTGGTGAACACCGGCGGCAGACTGGTGCTGATCGACACCGGCACCGCCGGGCAGATCACCGACACCGCCGGCTTCATGAATGCCAATCTCGCCGCCGCCGGCATCGCACCGGAAGCGATCGACGTCATCGTCGTCTCGCATTTCCATCCCGACCATATCGACGGCATCAAGACCAAGGACGGCGCCAAGGTGTTCCGCAACGCCGAAATCCTGGTGCCGGAGCCGGAATGGGCCTTCTGGATGGACGACGGCAATATGAGCCGCGCATCAGGCGCGGTGCACCGTTATTTTCTCAACGCGCGACGCATCTTCAAGGACATCGCCAAAGAGGTGAAGCGGTTCAAGCCCGGCGCCGAGGTCGCGCCCGGCATCGTCTCGGTTGCGGCTTATGGCCACACGCCGGGCCACACCGCCTTCGCCATCCACTCAGGTTCGCAATCGATGCTGGCGATGAGCGACACCGCGCGCAATCCGTACCTCTTCGTCCGTCACCCCGACTGGCAGCCAAGCTTCGACATGGACGGACCGCAGGCAGCGGCGGCGCGCCGCCAGATGCTCGACCGCGCCGCCGCCGACCGCATGCTGGTCGAGGCCTACCACTTCCCCTTCCCGGCCTGCGGCCACATCGTCAAAAGCGGCGGCGGCTATGAATTGGTGCCGGCGATGTGGGCTCCCCTTTAAAAATTACATTTTCGACAGCTTGGCGAGGTCGACGGCCTGCGCGTAGGCGAGCTTGGCGGCAGAGTCGGCCGAGCCTTCGATGGTGACCAGGTATTTGTTGTTCACCACCATATTGATCGTGCCGTCGCTGGTCTGGATCGCGCGTTGGTCGCCGACCTTGATCAGCTTGCCCATGGCGCCGGCGATGACCGGATTGAGAAACAGCTGCGCGAACTGCATCACCAGCGCGGAATCGCCGGTGATGCGGACCGAGACGTCGTGCCCGTCGGGCGAGCGATAGCGCCGGCTCGCGGACGACGCGCCGAACATGGCCGCCCCGACCGCCGCGGTTTCCACCTTCTCGGCCTTCCAGCCCGACAGCGGCGGCGGCAGCAGCGCGGCAAAGGATTCCGCGTTCTTCTGACCCACCAGTTGCGAGGCGAGATCGAGCGACTGCTTGGCGGCGGTGAAGTTGCCTTCCTGATAGGATTTGCGGGCCTGGTCGATGGCATCGAGGATGTCATCTGCCAGCGCGGGCGTCGCCGCCACCAGGACCACTCCAACGCATAATGCCTTCCACGAGAACATTAGATTTTCCCTCCGTCACCGAATCTGACGGAGGGAATTTATCAAAATCGGACGACCGGGTATCGGCCACGTGACGGTCAGAACGTCGCCCCGGCCCGGAGCAACGCCGTGCGCCCCGGTTGCGGATAAGCCGTGAAGTAGCCCGGCGTGAACGCGCTGGCGATGGCGTAGTCGTAATAGTCCTTGTCGAACAGGTTCTGCACCGCGAAGGACCAGAAGAAGCGGTCATATTCGCCGCCGATCTTGACGTCGACGGTCGCCGCCGCGGGGATCAATGGCTGGCTGTTGGCCTGGTCGTTGTCCATCCGCCGTTCGCCGAAATAGCGCGCGGTCACGTCCAGCATGAGCGTCTTGCCGACGATATTCCAGGTGACCCCGGCATTGCCGCTCCAGCGCGACACCAGCGGCACCTCGTTACCGGCGAACGGCCCTTCGCGAAACCGCGCGTCCGTGTAGGCGAGAGCGCCGTGCAGCCGCACGTCGTCGGTCAACTGGTAGGTTGCGCTGTTCTCCCAGCCGATGCGGCGGGTCGGATCGAGATTGACGTCGACGAACAGCGCCGGGATGAAATGGATCTCGTTCCGCAGGTCCATGACATACGCGCTGCTCTGAAACGTCAGTTGTTGCCAGTTGATGCGAATACCCTGTTCGGCATCAGACGAAGTCTGCGTCTTGAGATCGAGATTGGCCGGATTGGTAATGCCGAACGGATTGCCGGCGCCGACGCGCTCGTCCGCGTTCGGCAGCCGAAAGGCACGCGCAACGCGCCCGAACAGCGCGAAGACCGGCGTGATGCGGTAGTCGTAGCCGAGGTGCGCCGCGTACTGCCACTCGCCGCGATCGACCGGCGGCGCCTGTGGATTTGTCGAGTAGAACCCGGCGTTCGGATCGACCGCCGCGCTATATGCGTCGGTGCCGTCAATGCGGTTGTATTGCAGGCGTCCGCCGTAGGATACGTCGAAATTCGAGGTGATCGACGTCGTGTTCATCGCGTAGAGCGCGGCCGTGGTCTGCCTGATGTCGTATGAGTGAATCGGCGGCAGCCCCTCGCTCATGGGGCGATCCGAGTTGTATTGCGTATTGTAGACATCGACGCCGGTCAGCAACCGGTTTGGCACGTCGAACAGGTGATGCGAGACATCAAGGCGCGGCGTGAACGACAGCGTCGTCATCACCGTATCGACGAAATTCTGGGGCGTCGCCGTCGACGTGTCGTACGAAAATCCGGCCCCATTGAAGTAGTTGTAAAACAGCGACTGCTGAAATTTGCGCCGAATGCCGCCGTCGATGATCAGATCGGCGCCCGGGGCGATCGTGTGCGTGAAACCGCCCGTGATATTGAAATCCTGCTTGTGCGCCCAGTCGAACGGCGTCACCGACGCGCGCGGGGTCGCCAGCGTAATCGGATAGACCAAAGGTAGATTCGGCAATCCCGCGGGTAGTCCCTGCCGCTGGGTGTCGGTCGCGACGTTGAGATAGCCGCTCCAGTCCGGCACCGTGTATTTGAGCGTGCCGATAAAGTTGCCCTGATCGAGCTTGTTGTTGTCGCGAAAGCCGTCCGAATGAACGCCGTTGCCGAACAGCGAGACCGACCATGGTCCCGACACACCGCTAGCCGAGACCCGGCCCTCGCGGTGGCCGTATGAGCCGACCAGCCCTTCGACCTTTGCGGCTGTTGTTGTCGGCGTCGACTTGGTCACGATGTTGATGACGCCGCCGATGGCGCCGTCGCCATACAGCACCGCGCCGCTGTTGCCGCGGGTGATTTCGATGCGTTCGATGCTGTTGAGCGGGATCAGCGAGAAATCGAAGCCTTGCAGATCGAAGTCCTGATAGCGCCGTCCATTGACGAGAATCAGCACGTTCGACTGCGCGAAAGCGCCGAAACCGCGCAGATCGACCGCATCGTTGACGCCGGTCGGACTGCCGTAAATATGCGTGACCTGCACGCCGGCCGCCTCGCCGAGAATATCGGGCAGCGTCTGCGCGGGCGACCGGGCAATCTGGTCAGCCGTGATGACCGTGCTTGAGCTGCCAGTGATTTCTCCGCCGAGACGCGAACTTGTCACCACGATCTGCGGCAATTCGACGGTGGTTTGCGCGTTCGCGGCTTGCGCGAACAGAACGAGCGCCAGCGCGGCGCCGGTCAGCCTCAGTTTCGTTCCCATGACGTCACGTTCCTTCGTTTGCGCACGCGATTGATGCGGCGCATCGGGTGAGACCAAGCCCGGCGCGAAGGACACGTTCTGCGATGCGCGTTACGGCGCGACGCTCACGTGCAATGTCGTGGGAGGAATTCTCTCACGGCTTCGCACCGGCATTGTCGTCACCGCTGCGAAAGACCGCTCCGTATGGACGCCCCGTCCACCGGTTGGGTGACCGCGCTGGCAGGTCTCCTGGCTCGCGGGTCGTTGCCCAGATGCGCCCGGCCTTCCCGGTTTCCCAGTGGCCATGCGGGCGCGGGCTCGCCGCTTACAGTTGCGGGGGCAGCCACGGATTCATGACCGAAGGTCATGTTTCCGTGTTCCCTCTTTCGTCCCCGGATTCACCCGGGGAACCAGCACGTTAAAATGTTCCCTTGAAGCCCGGGCCGAGTCAAGCGCTGCGCGAAGCGGCCGCGGCGGCGGCGGCACAGTCACGGTTTCGTGTAGGGCGGAATGCAGCCCCGCGACGGATTGTTTTTTCGTATCGGAACGATTCGCAGTAGTCTTTAGCCCGAGCTGCCACAAGGAGAGCTTCCCAATGACCCCGACCCGCGCGCTTCGCCATCTCGGTATTCTCGCCGCCGCCGGCCTGCTCGTGACCGCCGTGAGCCTCAAGCCGATCGCGGTCTACGCCATGGGCACCGACAATCCGCCCGCCGACGACGGCAGCAAGAAGAAAAAGAAAAACGACGGCGGCGCCATCGAGCAGCAGCAACAGCAGGAAGCCAACGCAAAATTCCTGCGCGACTACCGGGCCGCGCGCGAGTTGATCCTGGCAGGCCAATATCAGGCCGGTATCGCCGCCATGCACGCGCTCGGCCGCGACGAACACCCGGACGTCGCCAACTACATCGGCTATTCGTATCGCCGCCTAGGCAATTACGAACAGTCGAAGGTCTGGTACGAACGCGCCCTCGCCTCCGATCCCGATCACGTTCGCACCTGGTCCTATTACGGCATGTGGCAGATGGAACAGGGCAACCGGCTCAAGGCGCTCGACGACCTGAAGAAGGTGAAGCTGATCTGCGGCAATACCACCTGCGAGGAATATCGCGAACTCAAGGCCGTGATCGACGGCACCGGCAGCTACTAAACCGTATGCACCGAAAATCGATGCGTGATCGCCGGGCCCAGCCCGGCGATTTCGCTTTTCAGCCGCCGCTCTCGGTGACGATCCACTGATGATAGGCCGCATCGAGGCTTTCGACCGGCAGCACCATGACCGCGGGCGTATTGTAGGAGTGCAATTCCTTGACCGTTGCGCCGACCTCGTCGGCCAGCGAAGCCCGCGTCTTGACCAGCATCACCGCCTCCTCGGCCCGCTCGATTTTGCCCTGCCACCAATAGTGCGAAATCATCCCCGGCAGGATGTTGATGCAGGCCGCCAAGCGCCTTTCGACGATTTTCCGCCCTGCCAGCTCCGCCTCGACAATCGAGGGCCAAGTCGTATAGACGAGCACCGCACGTTCCATCGTCAGACCCCGCTTTTGCCTCGAGCCGCCAATGAGCCGCCCGCCCAAGCGCTTCAAAAGCATTGCCTTTATTGCCGGCACCACGCCGGAGGCGCGCGAGGCCTACGAGCGGCTGCAATCCCGTTACGGCAACGCCGAGCCGAAGGATGCCGACGTTATCGTCGCGCTCGGCGGCGACGGTTTGATGCTGCAGACCCTGCACAAGTTCATGAATTCCGGCAAGCCGATCTACGGCATGCACCGCGGCACCATCGGCTTCCTCATGAACGAGTTCTCGCTCGACGGCCTGCCCGAGCGGCTCGCCGCCGCGCACATTACCGTCATCCACCCGCTGGTCATGCGCGCGCGCGACATCCACGGCCGCGTGCACGAACATCGCGCCATCAACGAGGTGTCGCTGTTCCGGCAGAACGCGCAGGCCGCGCATTTGCGTATTCTTGTCGATGGCGAGGAGCGGATCGCCCAATTGATGGCGGACGGTGTTCTCATTTCGACGCCCGCCGGCTCGACCGCGTATAACCTTTCGGTGCAAGGCCCGATCATCCCGATCAACGCCTCGTTGCTCGCGCTCACGCCGATCAGTCCGTTCCGGCCACGCCGCTGGCGCGGCGCGCTGCTGCCCGACAAGGCGCACGTCACCATCGAAGTCATGGAAAGCGAAAAACGCCCGGTCGCCGCGGTCGCCGATTCCGACGAGGTCCGCTCGGTGCGCGACGTCGACGTCGAAATGGACCACACCACATCGATCAATCTCCTGTTCGATCCGGGCCACAGCCTCGACGAGCGCATCTTGCGCGAGCAGTTCGGGTTTTAGTTCTCTTCCAGCGTGATGAGCCGCGAATGACTCAAACCTTCAATTTCACCGTCAACGGCAAACCGGTCAGCGTCGCGCTCGCCAACGAAGAGACGCCGCTGCTCAACGTGCTGCGCAACGAGCTCGGCTTGATGGGCACGCGCTTCGGCTGCGGCCTTGAGCAATGCGGCTGCTGCACCGTGCTGATCGACGGCAAGCCGGAGAAATGCTGCGCCAAGCCGCTGTGGAGCGTTGCCGGCAAGTCGGTCGTCACCATCGAAGGCCTGGGCACGCCGGAAAATCCGCACCCGCTGCAGCAGGCCTTTATCGACGAGCAGGCGGGCCAATGCGGCTATTGCCTGTCCGGCATCATCGTCAGCGCCAAAGCGCTGCTCGACAAAAATCCATCGCCGACGCGCACCGAGATCGCGGCCGCGCTCGACGACAATATCTGCCGCTGCGGTTCGCACAACCGCATCATTCGGGCGGTGCAGAAGGCCGCGGCACAAATGCGCGCGGGAGCGGCATCATGAATGCTCCCCTGCCCGGCATCCTCGCCGACAATCCGATGCTCGACCGCTGGGTGTCTTTCCCGGCTCCGGGCAAGATCACCATCAACACCGGCCGCGTCGAAATCGGCCAGGGTGTGCTCACCGCCATGGCGCAGATCGCCGCTGACGAACTCGGCGTGGCGATGGAGCGTATCGTCATCCGTTCGGGTGACACCGATCTGACGCCCAACGAAGGGTACACCGCGGGCAGCCAGTCGATGCAGGCGGGCGGTGTCGCCATGCGGCAGGCCTGTGCCGACGTGAAGGCGCTATTCCTGGCGCAGGCCGCGACCGTTATCGGTTGTGCGGTCAGCGAGCTGGCGGTGCGCGACGGCAGCATCTTGCGCGGCGGCAAACCGACCGGGCAGGACTACTGGACGCTTGCCAGCGCGGTAAATCTTGCCGTCAAGGCGACCGGCGGCGGCGCGCGCAAGCCGATGGCAGAATTCAAACACATCGGCGAAAGCGCTGAGCGCCTTGATCTACCCGACAAGATTTTCGGCAGGGCCGTTTTCATCCACGATATGAAATTGCCCGGCATGGTGCATGCACGCGTCGTGCGCCAGCCCAATCGCGGCGCGACCATCGACAAGATCGACGAGAAGGCCGTCGCACGCGCTGCCAAAGCTAAGGTCGATTTCGTGCGCAGCGGCAATTTCCTCGCCATCATCGGCGACGACGAGACAGCGGTTGATCTTGCGGCCGCCGCCGCGGCGAACGCCGTCACGTGGACCAATGTCGAGACGCCGACCGCGCTGCAAGCCGAGGCCTCCTGGCTGTTGCAGCGGCCGTGGATCGACCGCCCGTTCGGCGCGCCGGCCGGCGAGCCGCAGGGCCGCGAGCGCTTCGAGGCGACTTACTCGCGCGGCTATCTCGCGCATGCTTCGATCTCCCCATCGTGCGGGCTCGCCGAATACCGCGACGGCCACCTCACCGTCTGGACGCATTGCCAGGGCGTATTCCCCTTGCGCGGCTCGCTCGCCAAGGCGCTCGGCATCGACGCGTCCAACATCACCGTGCGCCACGTCCAGGGCTCAGGCTGCTACGGACACAACGGCGCCGACGACGCCGCGGCGGATGCCGCCATCATCGCCATGCAGATGCCGGGCAAGCCGGTGCGCGTGCGCTGGCGGCGCGAGGAGGAATTCGTCTACGAGCCGAAAACCTCGGCCATGGTCGTCAAGGTGCACACCCAACTCGACGACGGCGGTAAGCCGGTCGACTGGACCCAAGAAATCTGGAGCGCGACGCACAGCAACCGTCCCGGCGCCGGCGGCATCCTGTTGGGCGCCGTCGCCCTGCCGAATTCGATGCCGGAGCCGCCGCCTAACGACGTGCCGGAATCCAATGGCGGCGGCGCGACCCGCAACGGCGAGCCGCTCTACGACATTGCGGCCAAGCGCATGATCCATCACCTGATCACCGAGCCGCCGGTACGCACCTCGTCGCTGCGCGGGCTCGGCGCCATGCCCAACATATTCGCCATGGAATGCTGCATCGACGAATTGGCCGAGCGCGCCGGGGAGGACCCGGTCGCCTACCGGCTATCGCTCACCGCGGATAAACGCGCGCGCGCGGTGATCGAAAAAGCCGCCGCCATGGCGGGTTGGAATCCGAAGGAACCGGGCGGAACCGGCCATGGCCGCGGCATCGCCTTCGCGCGCTACAAGAACCGCGCCGCCTATGCCGCCGTCGTCGTCGAACTCGACGTCGCCGAAGAGATCCGCCTCGCCCGCGTCTGGTGCGCGTGCGACGCCGGCCTCGTCATCAATCCGGACGGCGTGCTCAACCAGCTCGAAGGCGGCGTCATCCAGTCGGCAAGCTGGGTGCTCAAGGAACAAGTACGCTTCGATACCGGCGCCGCCGCGGGCATTGCCTCGTTCGACTGGGAGACCTATCCGGTCCTCAGGTTCAGCGAGGTGCCGGAGATCGACATCGAGCTGATCAACACCAAGGACGAGGTGCCGCTCGGCGTCGGCGAGGTCACCGCCGGCCCGACAGCCGCGGCGATCGGCAACGCCGTCTCGCACGCGCTCGGTGTCCGCATCCGAGACCTGCCGCTCACGCGCGAGCGCATCATGGCGACGCTGCTGAAGGCCTGAGCGTCAGATCCGCCGCAGCGGGTTAGTGAGCGCCAGGAAAAATCCCAGCGTCGAAAACATCGCCATGGTGAGAAAAGCAGCGCCGAAGGCGTCGCGGATATCGCCTTGAATGGCGAGCCGTTGTGCGGCGGGTAATGCCGCCGCGGTTCCGGCGTGCTTGACCATGCCGGCGAAGACCTGCGCCGCTTCCGGGTTGCGCAGCGTGAGGAAGCCGAACAGCACCGTCGCCACCAGCGCGGTGCCGAAGGCGGCGCCGATCGAACGCGAGAATTGCACCGAGGCGGCGGCTTCGCCGAGCCGCACGCGGCCGGCGGCGATCTGCACGCTCACCTGCACGACGCCCATCACGGTTCCCATGAACAGCCCGTTGATCAAGAGCATGGCGGCGAGCGCGGTCGTCCCCAGCGCCGAGATCCAAAAGGCAAGTCCGACGAAGATCGCGGTCACCACCGCAAGACCGACGATCGGATAGATCGTCAACAATCCGCTTTTGTTGACCAGTCGGCCGGTCACCAGCGACCCGGTGCCAATGCCGATGGTCAGCGGCACCAGCAACAGGCCGGTCTCGGACGGCGAATCCCCGCGCACCACCTGCAGATAAATCGGAAAAAACGTGATCAGCGACACCAGCGCGGCGCCGTGACAGGCAGCGAGCGCGTCGCTGTGCCAGATCGGCGGCTGCCGCAACAGTCCGAGCGGGATGAGCGGCGACGGCGTGCGGTTTTCGTGACGCACCAATAGCATGAGCGCGACAATACCAGTGACGAGCAGCCCGCCACCGACCGGCAGCATCTCAATATCGACGTGCTGCACTTGCTCGAGCGACAACAGCGTTGTGGCGACGAATACGGCAAACAGGATCAGGCCGCCGGGGTCGGCGCGCCACACCAAGCGCTCGATCTTGGGCGCCGGCAACCGCCAGGTCAGTGCGACCGCGCCGAGCCCAACCGGGATGTTGACCAGGAAGATCGACTGCCAGCCGAAATGTTCGGTGAGATAGCCGCCGGCAACGGGTCCGAAGGTGTTGGCGCAGACCGCGACCGCGGCGAGATAGCCCTGGTAGCGCGCGCGTTCGCGCGGCGGGATCGCCTCGCCGATCAGCGCCTGCGACAACGTCATCAGCCCGCCCCCGCCCAGACCCTGCAGCAAACGGGCGAGCGTCAGCAGTTCGATGGTGGGAGACGCCGCGCACAGCAGCGACGCGAGCATGAAAACGCCAAGCGCGCCGAACATCACCCGGCGGCGGCCGAACGAATCGCCGAGCCGTCCGTAGATCGGCGCGGCGACGGTCGAGGCGATAAGGTAAGAGACGACAATCCAGGACGCGCGCTCGAATTGGCCGGTATAGGCCGCGATCGCCGGCAAGGCCGTGGCGATGATGGTCTGGTCCACCACCGCCAGGAACATCGGCAGCATGATCGAGGGAAAGACGGTCAGGAACGCCGGATATTTAGCGACCGGCCCGGCTGGTTTTTGGTTTTGATCGGGCCCGTTCGACAAAATCTGGTCCTGCTCTTGTAGCGGCTGATGGGCTTATCAGTGCGCCATCAGGACGGGCAAGCTCGCATTGGCGAGGATGTGACGGGTGGCCCCGCCGAAGATCATCTGGCGCAGACGACTCTGCGTGTAGGCGGTCTTGACCAGGAGGTCGCAACCCAGCGTGTTTGCGTGCTCGAGGATGATCTCGCCGGGCGCGCGCGCGCCGCGCTGGACCGTCAACGCTGTCGCCTTGATACCGTTGCGGCGCAGATGGCGCGCGGCCTCCTCACCGGAGGGTCCGATCTCGCGGCCGCCTTCGACCATCAGCACCGTCACCTGCTCGGCCAGCCGCAGCAGCGGCAGCGCAAAGATATTGGTGCGCGCTTGCTGGGTGCTGCGATTCCAGGCGACCAAGACATTGCGCGCAAGCGTCTGCGGCGCGGTTTTCGGCACCACCAGCACCGGGCGTCCGCTTTCGAACAGCGCGATCTCGAGCGGCGGCATGCGAGGGTTTTCCGGCTCGGGGCCCGGCCGGCCGAGCACGATGAGATCGAAGCAACGGCCATAATTGCCGATGAAAGCGTCTTCGGCCGACTCGACGCGGGGCCAGGCATAGGAATAGACCGCGGGCTCGCGGTCGAGCTGCGGCACGTCGTGGCTCTTCATGAAGGCTTCGAACTGCGCGCGCGCCTGGATGGCGGTGTCGCCCTCGAACGCGCCTGAGATCGCCAGGCTGCTGACCGGCTCGACCGTCACATAGGTGCCCGCCGATGGCCGCACCGCGAAGCCTTCCATATGGCTGTCGAATTGCCGGGCGACCATGCGGGCGGCTTCCAGAACCGCAGGCATGGCGTCGTGATCTTCGGTCGGTAGCAAGATCGTCTTCATGCAGGGACCATGTATCAATGCCGTCTTGAGCCGAAAATGACGCTTCCAGTTGAGCTCTAAGGCGCCGACATTGGCGCCGTTGAGTGCGGCGCCCACAGCACCGCACGGTTTATCCTATACCCTTCCTTAACGGCGCCCCAGTAGCTTTGTCGGTCTGGTACCGGGCTCTACGCACGCCTGAGGCCTTGGGTCGCCATGGTCCGCATCGAATTCAACCGTCTGCACATTCTCGTCATCGACGACAACGCCCACATGCGGCGGATGCTGCGCGCCCTGTTGCACGGCTTCGGCGCGCGCGAAGTCTACGAAGCGGAAGACGGCGCGGGCGGCCTCGAAGCCTTCACGCAGTACGGCCCCGACATCATCCTCACCGACTGGGCGATGCCGATCTTCGACGGCCTTGAACTCACGCAGATGATCCGCCAGCCGGGCGCCAATTCCAACCCGTATGTGCCGATCATCATGCTCACCGGCCATTCGGACAAGAAACGCGTGCTTGCCGCGCGCGATGCCGGCATCACAGAATTCCTCGCCAAGCCGATTTCCGCCAAAGGTCTGTATCAGCGCATCGCCAACGTCGTCGCTAACCCGCGGCCGTTCATCAAGACCAGGACCTATTTCGGTCCCGACCGCCGCCGCAACGTCAATCCGAACTACGGCGGCGTCGAGCGGCGCAAAGGCGCCAAGGCCGATGTCATCAAGCAATCCGCGCTCGCCGACAGAGTCCGCACCGCGGGATGACGAGGCAAAGCCCTATGGCCCACAACAAAAAGAGCTCGACGGCCGTTACGACATACGGCGACCACGAGATCATCACTCCGGACAATCGACTGCGCGACGCGGTCAGCGCCAAACCGCTGACGTCCGGCGAACCCCATCCCGTCGAGCGCGCCGAGAAGGCGCTGGCCGACCTGTCGAGCGAATTCTCAACCTGGATGACCTCGGAGTGCGAGCGCCTCGACGCCGCCCGCCGCAGCATCGGCACAGACGGCCTCAATGCGGCCAACAAAGACGCACTGTTCCACGCCGCACACGACATCAAAAGCGAAGCGGCGACGTTCGGATTCCCGCTGGTGGCGCCCGCTGCCGAGAGCCTGTGCCGGCTGATCGAGCATACGCCGAACGCGGCCCGCATTCCGGTCAAGCTGGTCGATCAGCACGTCGATGCGGTACGCGCGATCCACCGCGAATATTCCCGTTCCGACGTCAACGAGCTCGCCGCCACACTGACCAAGCGCTTGCGGGCGGTGACCGACGAGTTTCTGATCCACGAGAACCGCGACCGGCCCGAAGTGCTGGAACAGATTAAGGGCCCGTCAATCGTGCCGGAATAAGCCTGGCCGGGCGCCACTCGGCTACGCCACCAAGCGCGCGTCTTCGATCAGCCGCGACGGGTCGACGCGATCGTCATTGGCGACCAGATCGTCGCAGAACATCCTCGCCTCGTCGCGCGCAGCCTCAACCGCAAACCGCCGCAGCAGGGCCAGAAGCGAGGTCAGATCGCGGCCGCGCTCGGTCTCGCAGGCGGCGAGCACGCGTTCGACCATGCGCCGCTTGATTTGCCCCTCGCCGCCCCGTTCGCCGATCAGTACGCCGTCGCGCATGGCGGCGATCGCCTCGCGGAATGCCGGATAGGCCTGGTCAGGCAACCCGGCCTTGCGGTAGAGCGCGGCAAAACCGGAGATATTGCGGTCGTGAATATAATTGGTGACGCGTTCGATCGGCACGTCGGACAAATCCGCCAACGCTTCTTCGAACAGCACGACGTTGCCGGAGAGCAACGCGCGCAAGATCATGCCGGCGGTAAGTTGCCCGCTGGCGCGTAGGTGCTGCACCAGCATGCCGACCTCCTCGTAAGGCGTGTCGGCGGCGAGCGCGACAGTCGCCTTCTCGCAAGCCTCGCGCGCGGCGTCTTCCGCATGCTCGGAGCCGAGCCACTGCCGTCCGGCGACAAAGCCGGCGAGCGTGCGCGACAGCTTGGCGAGCAACGCCTGACGCGTCGCCATCGGCAGATCGGGACGCGCCAGCAAGTTTTCGCGGATCGGCGCGAGATGACCAAAGCGCTCGACCACGCGGTCGATGGAGAACGGCGCGATGTCGGCGTCGAAATTTTCCAGCAGCGCGAGGCACGCCTGCGCCGAGCCGACCTCAGCGATCGCGGCGGCGAGCGAGCGCGTCAGCATGGCCCGGCTGGCGATGGCAGTTTGGGCGGCGGGCTGCGCCGTGGCAACGAGATCGATCAGGTCGCCTTCCTGCAACATCGGCGACAGCGCCAGAATCGCCATGGCGATTTCCGGCTGATCGTTGGCGAGCGCACGGATCACCACCGGCGGCGCGTTCTGCGAGGTGGCGAATACGTCGGCAAGCGCGCGTCGTACCAGCGGCGACGGATCGTCGAGCAGCATGATCATCGCGCCTTCGGCGGCGGCAAGATCGTCGTTCGACAGATCGGAATAAAGGTAAGCGCGGGCCAGCGCGGAGGTTGCCTCGGCGCGTTCGCCGGGCGGCGCTTGGCGGATCCACTGCAAGAACTGACGGACAATCATGCTACGACCTGACGCGACTGACGGCCGTCCCCACTCCGACGGCGAAGCACAGCTTACCGCCGGACGCTTAACAAAGCGTTCACCATACAAATTATGCCGCCATTAACCATACGGTAATCGGCGCGGCCGGTTGTTCAGATTTTTCCCCCTTTGCGGGGCGACGGCGGCGGATCGGTGAACAGGCTCAGCGTTGACGGCGCCCTGGCAACCGCCGTCGTGTCGGCGCCCGGCGGCGTCCACAGGCTGCTCACGGCCTGCGCCACCGGCTGGCTGCCGCGATCGGAGAACATCGACTGGAAAAGCGGCCGTTTGTCGGGCGGCACCGCCGGTACCGGAACGGGTATGGCGAGCGGGCGGGCGGCCGCATTCGCGTAGGCTTGGGTGACGACGGCCGGATCTGGCGGTGCGGGCTGTGTACCGCGCAAGGCGGGCCCGAAGGCCATGGCACGCGCGACCTCGAAGCGGCTCGTGAGCGAAGTATAAACATCGCTGACGCTGCGCGGCTGACCGGACTTGTCGAGGAAGATGCTCGGGTTCGCGGCCGCGGCCTGGGGAAACATCTGTGCGGCATTGGCGCCCGGCTGGGCACGCATCGCGTTGATCAGCTTCACCGCACCGTCCGGGCCAAGGAAATGCGCGACGTAGAGCTCGCCCTCGGACGGCTGGCGGCCAAACGCCGACGCAAGCTGCGTGGCATTGGTCTGGGTGAATGCGCCTGCCATGGTCGCGCTCACTGTCGGATCGTTACGCAGCCGCATGATGGCGGCGCGCATGTTCGGATCCGGCACGTCGTAGCGCCCGTCGGCGCCGACCGTGATGGCATCGGCATATTGCTTGTAGCCGAGCGCCGGCCCGGCGGATTTCATCGTCGCGAGCCATGTCTGGTCGATGAACTGGTAGAGACCTGTCGCCGACGAACTCGTTGCCTGCGCCGCCGGATTGAGGTTGGATTCCATCCGTGCGGCGGTCAAAAGATATTCGAAGCTCGCGCCGGTCGCGCGCGCGGCGTCGCGGATGGCGCCCGAGATATGGGCCGATGCGTTGGCTAGAATGGAATCGATCGCCATGATGGTCTCGAGGTCGCGGGCCGAAATGCAGGCCTAACGGGACACCGACAAGCGCGATCTCTGTCGATCCTGGGTAATTATGGTAAATGAACGGTTAACGGCGGGGCGCCCGCCGGCAACGGAGGACGGCGATGGCGGACACGATCCAGCGGCACAAACGCGGCGGGCTCTATTTCGAGGACTTCGAGGTCGGCAAGACCTACGAGCACCGCTACACGCGCACGGTCACGCAGATGGACAACATGCTGTTCTCCAACATGACCCTCAACCCGCAGCCGCTGCACATCGACCGGCACTTCTGCGAACAGGAGACCGAGTGGGGTCAGCCGCTGATGAACTCGCTGTTCACGCTCGGCCTGATGATCGGCATCCAGGTGTCCGACATGACCGTCGGCACCACGATCGCCAATCTCGGCATGACCGACGTCAAGTTCCCCGCGCCGCTGTTCGAGGGCGATACCGTGCATTGCGAGACCACGGTGGTGGACAAGCGCGAGTCGAAGTCGCGCAAGGGCGCCGGCATCGTCACCTTCCACCATAAGGCCTTCAAGCAGGACGGCACGCTGGTCGCCGAATGCCGCCGTAACGCCTTTATCGTAATGCGGCCGAAGTGATCCAATGCGGTCGTTATTATTCGTCCCTGCCGACGGCGGCTCAAAGCTCGACAACGCAATGGCGAGCGGCGCCGACGGCGTCATTGTCGATCTCGAGGATTCGATTGTGCCGGAGCGCAAGGAAGCCGCGCGTAAGCTGGCGCTCGAATTCCTCAAGACTCACGCGGCGAAGAAAGACCGCCCGCGACTCCTGATACGCATCAACGGCCTCGACACCGGCATGACCGACGCCGACCTCGACGCCATCGTGCCGGGCAAGCCCGACGTGATCCTGTTTCCCAAGGCTGAAGGCGGCGCGACCGTCACCCACGTCGACGCCAAGCTCACGGCGCGCGAAGCCATCGCCGGGCTGCCCGAGGGTTCGATCAAGATCCTCGCGCAGACCGTGGAGTCGGCCATGGGCCTGTTCACCGCCGGCAGCTACCGCAATTGCAGCGCGCGGCTGATCGGCATGACCTGGGGGCCGGAGGATTTGTCGGCCGAGCTCGGCGCCGAGGCCAACCGCGAGGCCGACGGCACGCTGACCGAGCCTTATCGCCTCGCCCGTTCGTTCTGCCTCTACGGCGCGGCGGCGGCGAAGGTGCCGGCGATCGAGACCATCCACGTCAATTTCCGCGATGCTGAGGTGCTACGCCGCGACACCGAATTGGCGCGCCGCGACGGCTTCACCGGGCGGCTCGCCATCCACCCGGCGCAGGTGTCCGTGATCAACGCCGTGTTTACACCGGGCGTTGAGCAGATCGAGAGGGCCAAGGCGATCGTCGCCGCCTTTGCCGCCAAGCCCGGCGCCGGCGCGGTCGCCATCGACGGCAAGATGTACGACCGCCCGCATTTGGCGCGGGCGCAGGCGCTGTTGGCGCGGATCGGCTGAATTTATTCGGCCGCTTCCATCGGCGCGACCCCGTGCGCGTGCCCGGCCTGCGCTTCTTTCACCCGCTCGGTGCGCGCGATAAAGGCGCGCGCGGCGTCGGTGCCGAACAATTCGTGTGTCTCGGTCTCGTCGGCGGCGACCGGCGTCGTGGCAAGGTCGGTATAGTCGAAGCGTTTCGGATCATGTTTAATCCGCAAATAAATGCGGCGAAGCCGCAAATAAAGCGCGCCCCAACGCACAACCTTGCTCGCCATCTCGGCAAAGTATTTCGGATAGAACGACCACATCGGCTCGATGGCAAAACCGGGCCGGCGGTCGCGCCGATATTTCAGCCGGATTAGCCCGCTTTCGAGCGGATGGATGTGTTCGTAATTGATCGAGCCCATGAACCAGGTAATGAGGAACAGCGCGTTCGAGGCGTTCGCTCGGCTCGCAGCCACCCGCCGCATGATCGTCTCGATGTGATCGATGGTGTAATAGCGCTGCCAGGCCATCTTGTAGGCACGATCCCACTCTTCGCGCGACATCTTCGGATGCGTCGTGCAGATGTGGTTGAGATCGTACTTGTTCATGTCCGGATCGAGTAGCGCGCCCGCGCGTTTGAGCTTGAGGTGGTCCTCCGAGCCGGGCAGTGGCGTCAGATAAAAGAACTCCAGGAGGTCGACCGGCAACTCGCGCTTGATGACGTCGATGTCGTGCATGATCGACTCGACGGTGTCGTGCGGAAAGCCGAGGATGTAGCCGGCATAGGTGATGACGCCGGCTTTCTTCCAGGCCAGCAGCATCTCCCGGTATTCGGTGATTTTGTTCTGCCGCTTCTTGGCGCCGAGCAGGTTGTCCGGATTGATGTTCTCCAGCCCGATGAACACGCGCTTAATTCCGGCGCGCGCGCATTTTTCGACAAAATTCGGAAGCTTGTAGCAGAGCGTATCGACCTGGATGATCAGACTGAGGCGCATTTTCTCGACTTCGCGCAAATAAATCAGGCGGTCGAGGATCGACTCCCAATCTTTATTGCGGGCGAAATTGTCGTCCGTAATGAAGAAGGCGTGCAGGCCCTGGGCGTAATTGAGCCGCACGATGCGTTCGATGTCGTCCGGCGAGCGGCGGCGCGACTTACGCCCCTGCACGTTGATGATGGTGCAGAACGAGCACTGGTAGGGGCAGCCGCGGCCGGCGTCGAATGACGTGGTGCCGGCGATAGTGCGTTGCGCGCGCTCGACCCGCAACAGCGGCACCGGTGTACCTTCGATGTTCGGCAGATCGTCCATGTAATTGTACAAGGGCTTGAGCGCGCCGTCGGCGGCATCCCGCAGCACCGTTTCGAGCCGGCCCTCCGCCTCGCCGGCAAACAACGACAGGCCCATGACGCGCGCCCGGTCGAGATCGGCGTCCTTGCCGTCGAGCATCGACAGCACGCCGGAAACGTGGAAGCCGCCGATGCCGACCTGGATGCCGCGCTCGCGCAGCGGCTTGGCAATGTCGAGCGCCCGCGGGAACTGGTTCGACTGCACGCCGGCCAGCATCACCATGCCGGCGCCAGCCTCTTCGATCATTGCCGCCAGGCGCTCGGGGCGAATGCGGGTGTTGATTTCGTCGAAAGCGTGGATCTCGATATCGACGTCATCGCCGAGCACGCGGCGCTCGGCGCAGTCCTTGGCCAAGCCATAGAGCGCAGCCAACGAATTGGACGGCACCGGCGACCGCACCCATTGGATGACGTAGCCGTCTTCGTCGTAATGCGACGGCTTCACCAGAAGCAGGCAGAATCGCCGCCTCGCATTCTGCTGCCTTAACGCTAGCGCCCCACCACCCATTGACCACCGACTTTGTTAAACCGGTTGACGGAAATTCTACAGGCAATCAGGCGCTGTCGGTAGCCTCTAAAAGCAGCTGACGCGATTGAGTCTCGCCTTTGCTGAGATGTGACGGCTCAGCCCGAACACCTTGGCCGGCTTGCGGAATCTGCGTTTGTGCCAAACTCTAGCCGCGCTCGCGCCTGATAAAGGCCGACAGCATGCGTGCTGGTTCTTCGGTTTCGAAGGCGCGCGCAAAGGCGTCAATGCCGGCTCGGATCGCCTGATCGGCCGGCAATCGTTCCCACCGCTGCATCAGCGCCTTCTGGGCGCGCACGGCTCGCGCACCGGCGGCGAACAATGCGCCAAGGATTTTCTCGACTTCCGCATCGAGCGCTTGCGGCAATACCATGCGTTCGATCAGCCCCCAGCGCAGCGCCGTCTCGGCATCGATGATCTCGCCCAGCATCAACAGCTCGCGGGCACGGCCGAAGCCGATCAATTGCGGAATCAGCGCGGCCTCCACCACCGAGGGAATGCCGACCCTGGTTTCCGGCATGCCGAATTTCGCCCTGCTCGTCGCCACGCGCAGATCGCACGACACCGCAACCTCGAGGCCGGCGCCGAGCGCGTAACCGTCGATCGCCGCGATGACCGGCGACGGCAGGCGGCGCAGGCAATCGCAGGTTCTATGAACGAGGGTGATGAAATCACGGGCGCTGTCGGGTGTCAGTCCCGCCATCTCCGGAATGCTGGCGCCGCCGATGAAAGCCTTGTTGCCCGCCCCGCGGAGCACCAGCGCGCGCAAGTCGTTGCGCGACGCCAGCGCCTCGACCGTGGCGATAAATTCGGTCATCAGCGCCCGGTCGAGCGTGTTGAGCTTGGCGCGGTTGTCGATGATGAGAAATGCGACCGTCCCGCCTGCGCGTTCGTCGAAACGCAGGTCGATGCGGCCACTCATGGCTTGCCGTAGACCGTGTTGGGGTCAAAAGTTTTTTCGGCGTCACGAAATTCAAGTTTCAACGCGCCCGTCTTTCCGAGCGGCACCGCGCGGTAGAAACACGAACGCCGTCCGGTGTGGCAGGCGCCCTCGCCCGTCTGCTCGACCTTGAGCCAGAGCGCATCCTGATCGCAATCGACACGCAACTCGACCACGCGCTGGACGTGGCCGGAGCTTTCGCCTTTTTTCCAGAGCTTTCGGCGCGAGCGGCTGTAATACCAAGCCTCGCCGCTTTCGATCGTCTTGGCCAGCGCATCCTTGTCCATATGCGCGACCATCAGCACGTCGCCCGATGCGGCATCGGTGACGACGGCCGTGATCAGCCCGTCGGCGCCGAACTGCGGCGCAAAGGCGAGGCCTTCCTCGATCCCGGTCTTGTCAGCCAAATTCGCCTCGCGGGTTGACGCGGGGCCTAGCGTTGCGACCCGCGCAGCATCGTCATGAAACGCACTTGTTCGCTCGCATCGTCGCGGAACGCGCCCGTGAAATGCGTGGTCACCGTCAGCGCGCCGAGCTTCTCCACCCCGCGCAGCGACATGCACATATGCTCGGCCTCGAGCATCACCGCGACGCCGCGCGGTTTCAAGATTTCGTCGATCGCGGTGGCGATTTGCGAGGTCATGTGCTCCTGCGTCTGTAGCCGCTTGGCGTAGACGTCGACCAGCCGCGCCAGCTTCGACAGACCCACCACCCTGTCGGTCGGCATATAGGCGACATGCGCCTTGCCGAAAAACGGCATCATGTGGTGTTCGCAATGCGAATTGAAGCCGATGTCCTTGACCAGCACGAAATCGTCATAGCCGGCAGTCTCGCTGAAGGTGCGGTCGAGCACCTCCGCCGGGCACTCGCGATAGCCCTGGTAGATTTCTTCGTAGGCGTCGATGACGCGCTTCGGCGTGTCGAGCACGCCTTCGCGCTTGGGATCGTCGCCGGCATAGGCGATCAGCGTGCGCACGGCTTCCTCGGCCGCCTCACGCGAGGGGCGCGGACCGGGAGGCGTCGGCGCCGCCCGCACATGCTCGGACAGGCCCTGCTTCGGCCACGGCTTGATGATCGTACTCTTGGCGTCCATTGACGGTCTCTCCGTTCGACCGGCGCTCGCTTGGCGCCGGGAGTGTCACCGGGGTGGCCGCGTCAATAGCCCGTTGGACCGCTTGAAGTCCAATGCGAGGCGTCGGACGCCGCATGCCCGTTCGACATGGCTCTAACCATGCCGGGTGCGGGAACCCCTTCTCGCACCGGCGGGCTCACCCCTATATATTCGTTTGAACGGCGCTGGCAATCCGGACCCTTGCGGAAATCGGGAAAACATTAATGATCAACGAGGTTTATAACGAGCGAATCCTCGATCTGGCGGGCAATATCCCGCGGCTCGGGCGACTCGATAGACCGGACGCCAGCGCCACGGCGCACTCCAAGTTGTGCGGTTCGACCGTCACCGTCGACCTCAAGATGAACGGCCCGGTGGTCGGCGACTTCGCCCATGACGTGAAGGCCTGCGCGCTCGGCCAGGCCTCGTCCTCGATCATGGCGCGCCACGTGGTCGGCTCAAACCCCACCGAATTGCGCGAACTGCGCGAGACCGTGCGTAAGATGCTGAAGGAAAACGGCCCGCCGCCGACCGGCAAATGGGCGGATATTGCCGTGCTCGAGCCGGTGCGCGACTACAAGGCGCGTCACGCTTCGACTCTTCTCACCTTCGATGCAGTGGTTGCGGCGCTCGACCAGATCGAGGCCAAGAAAACCCAAAAGCAGGCGGCGGAGTAAACTACTTCGCCGCAATCCCGCCGGTCTTCGGCGCAACCAGCTCGGCGCGATTGCCGATGGCCGCGGCGCAGCCCGCGGCAAGCCGTGGCAGGTTCTGCTGCGCACCGGTGTTGCCGAGGCGGATGCCAGTGACCGTGCCGGCGCTCGTCGTCTCGATCGTCATCGAATGATTGCCGACGGCGGCAAATGCGCCGATCAACGCCGCCGGTATCGACGCCGAAGCATATGTTACGAGCTCGTCCGGGTCGTTCCGCCTTTCCGAAGACACCACTTTGAGCGGCGCCGACATACGGCCGACCGTCATCGTCACGCTGCCAAGCGCAGATGGCACCCGGACATGTCCGCCTTCGTGACGATGTTCGATGTAGGTCAAGTCATAGCTCTGAGGTCCGCCACCGCAGCGAAGCGTAAGATCGAAGCTGCCGATGTCTTCGCCCTCGACTGTGAGCGGCTGGCGCCGCGCCAGCATCGCGATCCCGGCCCGATCGACCACTGCCCAGCGCCGCTCGCTGATCGCGGTCATCCGCGCACCATCGGTTACACGCGGAACTGGCCGCTTGACCACGGGCGCCGGCGCCGAAGCGACGGTTGGCGCGACGGCGACCGGTGCCGTCGCCTCAGTCGCAAGATGCGTCAGCCGCGTCTCGTCGGCGGTCAAAGCATGCATCGGCTCCCACGGCGGGATACGCAGCGCGAGATCGAGCAATTCGATCGAACCGCCCATCTCGATGGTATATTTCGCCAACCGCCCGATGTCGCGCTGCACCAGCACGAGATCCTCGGCAGTATAGTTCGCCGCCGTCGGATCGTCGCGACGGTCGCCGAGCCAAATCTGATGCACCATCACGCGTGCCTGCGGCGGGACCGTGCGGCGCACGCCGCCAAGCAACACGAAGCCGCACATCGATTCGCAATCGGCGCTCGGCACATAGCGGCCGCGCGGCGCCTCCTGGCCGCTCGGAATATCGACGATGCGGCCGACCGTGGTGTCGAGACCGAGACGTCGGATTTCTCGGCCGAGGTCGATCGCGCCGTGCACGGAGCCGCCGTCCGAGTCGAGCACGACGGTCGCGCCGGCGACGTTGTGGCCGCGCGCGAAATTTTCGAAGTCGTGCGGTGTGTCGGCAGTGATGGCTCCGCTCGCCGAGATCCAGAGCTTGCAATTTACGCCGCATAAATCGACCGGGCCTTGCAGCCGCAATTCGAAACGCATCGGCAAGGTCCGATCGGCGACTTCCGCCGTTGCGGGCAAAAGCATCACCTGCGCCGCGGCAGCAAGCGCCAAGGCAATCGCAAGAGAACGAGCCATTCTTCCCCTTTTCGCCGCCGAGCCCATGTTCTGGCGTCTTCTATGCGCGTGCAGCGCCGGGCTTGAGCGGGTTTAGGACACCCCGACTGTGTCATTTTTAATGAGCACGCGGAGTCGGGTCTAGTGTAAAAGAGCCACTGTCGACTTTGGTTTAGATCAATAATCGTGGTTCCATTCGGCGATGGAACTTTTTCAGCGGCAGTCGGACCTTCGCTGGCGGACATGAGCGAGGCAAGAACGCCATCTTTGCGCCCGGCACATTGGCCGCGCCTCATCGGGCGCGGTCTGGTGAGGCTCTACCGCTACACGTTGGCGCCGCTGATCGGCCCGCGCTGCCGCCACTTGCCGTCCTGCTCCGAATATGCCGACGAAGCGGTTGCCCGCTTCGGGCTGTGGGCGGGCTCATGGATGGCGCTGGCGCGCATCTTGCGCTGCCAGCCATGGGGAACGTCCGGCCTCGATTTCGTGCCGGCCGAATTGCCGGCGCGTGCGCATTGGTGGACGCCATGGCGCTACGGGCGCTGGCACGGAACAAACGAAACACCGCCGCGATGAGCGGCCGCACGCGCCATATTCTTGCGGCGGTGATTGCCATCAGCGCGCTGGCTTCGTTATTTTTCGGCCTGCGCAGCTACAACTCGTTCCTGTTGTTGCGCTCGGCCTATGAGACCGGCCGGCCGCAATTGAGCAGTTTGCGCGCCTGGATGACGCTCGAACACGTGGCGACGACGTATCATGTGCCGCTGCCCGAATTGATCACGCGCCTCGCGCTGCCCGCGAATACGCCGGGCGATGAGAGCCTCTGGGTCATCGCCGATAAACGCGGCATTTCGCGCTTCGATTACGTGCAGCAAGTGCAGCGCGCGCTTGGCCAAGCGGCTTCAATGCCGGCAAGCAGTCAAAGCTCGGGCGGTTTGAGCGACCGCATCTTGTCGGCGCTGCTGGTCTACGGCTATCCGGCGCTGGCGCTGACCCTTCTGCTCGGCGCCATCGGCTTGCCGCTGCCGATCGGCCTCGCCGCCGTGCTCGCCGGCTCGCTCGCGGCACTGGGCAGCATGCGCTGGCAATGGGCGGGACTTATCGCCGTCGCCGCTTCGTTCGCCGGCGACATGATCGCCTATGCCATCGGCCGCGCCGTCGGCGACAAATTCCTCATGCGGCACGGACGCTGGATCGGCTACAGCGCGAATCGCAAGGCACATATCCAGGCACTGCTGGCGCGCTGGGGCGGCATCACCATCATCGTCTCGCGCACGCTCACATCATCGCTTAGCTCGCTGGTCAGCCTGTTCGCCGGCATCAACCGCTACGGCCTCGCCCCATTCGTGAGCTTTGCGCTGGTCGGCCGGCTGATCTGGACCGCGGCCTATTTGGGTTTGGGCTATGGCATCGGCGGCAATATCGACGCCGCCAGCCAATTCCTCGCCAACCTCAGCGGTCTCATTATTGCGCTCGGCGTGCTGGTGGTATCGAGCGCCTATCGGGCGGGGCATAAGCCCGCCGCGGCAAGCTGAAAGCAGTTGCAAGGCCGCAATCGGCTGTTATATCCCCTGCAAATCACGCTTACCTGCGTTCGTAGGCAGCGAGTGAGCAAAGGAGTTTGCCATGGTCGCCTTGACCTTCCCCGACGGCGCGCGTCGGGACTACCCCCCAGGCACAACCGGATTGGACATCGCCAAGGGCATTTCGCCTTCTTTGGCCAAGCGCACCGTCGCCATGGCGCTCGACGGCGGGCTTGCCGATCTGAGCGATCCGATCGAGCGCGATGCCAAGATCGAATTCATCAACCGCGAGGACCCGCGGGCGCTCGAACTCATCCGCCACGACGCCGCGCATGTGCTGGCCGAAGCCGTGCAGACGCTTTGGCCGGGCACCCAGGTCACCATCGGCCCGGTGATCGAAAACGGTTTCTACTACGACTTCTTCCGCAATCAGCCGTTCACGCTGGAGGATCTCCCCGTCATCGAAAAGAAGATGAAGGAGATCATCGCCCGCGACAAACCCTTCACCAAGGAAACCTGGTCGCGCGACAAGGCGAAGAAAACCTTCGCCGACATGGGCGAGAGCTTCAAGGTCGAGCTGGTCGACGCCATTCCGGAAGACCAGCAGATCAAGATCTACAAGCAAGGCGACTGGTTCGATCTGTGCCGTGGTCCGCACATGACTTCCACGGGCAAGATCGGCAACGCCTTCAAGCTGATGAAGGTGGCCGGCGCCTATTGGCGCGGCGACAGCAAGAATCCGATGCTCACCCGCATTTACGGCACCGCCTTCGCCAAGCAGGAAGAGCTCGACGCCTATTTGAAGCAGCTCGAGGAAGCCGAAAAGCGCGACCATCGCCGGCTCGGCCGCGAGATGGACCTCTTTCATTTCCAGGAGGAAGCGCCGGGTTCGGTGTTCTGGCACGCCAAAGGCTGGACGCTGTTCCAGCAGCTCGAAGGCTACATCCGCCGCCGGCAGCAGGATTTCGGCTTCATCGAGGTCAACTCGCCGCAGTTGATGGACCGCGAATTGTGGGTCACCACCGGGCACATCCCGACCTACAACGACATGATGTTCCTGACCGCCAAGCGCGAGGAGGACGAGCGCGTCTACGCCATCAAGCCGATGAACTGCCCGGGCCACATCCAGATCTTCAAGAACGGGCTGAAGTCGTACCGCGACCTGCCGCTGAAGATCGCCGAGTTCGGCAAGGTCCACCGCTTCGAGCCGTCCGGCGCGCTGCACGGGCTGATGCGCGTGCGCGCCTTCACCCAGGACGACGCCCACGTGTTCATCACCGAGGGCCAGAT
>Ga0335082_10000791_pt1 | contig 33018 bp, 37 predicted proteins | sample Lox_Sample_41_FD_206718 | JGI IMG/M metagenome (GOLD analysis project Ga0335082, IMG submission 206718) | Soil microbial communities from Loxahatchee National Wildlife Refuge, Florida, United States - Lox_Sample_4.1 | ecosystem: Environmental > Terrestrial > Soil > Wetlands | place: USA... | reverse complement strand
CCATGCGCCTGCCGGAGCCGCTGTTCGTCCTCATCAACCCCGTGGTGCGCACGCTGCTGCGCTCACCGTTCCATGCGCTCATGAGCGACAGTGTCATGCTGATCACCTTCACGGGCCGACGCACCGGGCGGCGCTTCACGACGCCGGTGCGCTACGTGCGCGCCGCCGATACCATCCGCTGCTTCAGCTCGTCCGAGACCCTCTGGTGGCGCAACCTGCGCGGCGGCGCCGACGTGCAGCTGCGCATCGCGGGCGCCGAACGGGCGTTCCGCGCCACGGCGATCGAGGGCGACCCGGTGCGGATCCTCGCGGCGCTGCGCGAGTATCTTGCGCTCTTTCCGCAGGATGCCGCCTACCACGGCATCGCCCGCAACCGCGACGGCGCGCTGTCGGAGGCGGACCTCGGGCGCGCCGCGCACGAGGCCATCGTGGTCGAGGCACGGCCGCTGTGAGCGAGGCGTGGCGGGAGGAGATCGCCGCGCTCGAGGCCCGCAACTGCCGCGCGTTCGTGGCGCGCGACATCGCCACCCTCGAGCGCCTGTGGGCGCCGCAGCTCCTGGTCAACTCGCCCGTCAACCGCGTGCACGACCGCGCGCGCGTGCTCGAGCTGCTGCAGGCCGGAGTCATCGCCCACGCGAGCTTCGAGTGTGCGGCCGAGGCCATGCTGCGCGAGGGCGACTATGTCGTGGTGATGGGTCAGGAGCGGCTGCGCGAGAGCGCGGACGGCCCCGAGCGCGAGCGCCGCTACACTCACCTGTGGCAGCGTCGCGGGGACTCCTGGCAGCTGCTCGCGCGCCACGCCAACTTCATGGCCTCGGCAGCGCGCTGAGCGCCTTGCCAGGCAGGAGAACCGCATGTCCCGAGTCCGGGTCCTGTGTTTCGCAGTGTCCGCCGACGGCTTCGCCGCCGGTCCGCGCCAAAGCCTCGAGCAGCCACTCGGCGTCGGCGGCATGGAGCTCATGGAGTGGTTCTTCAACACCCGCACCTGGCGGCAGTCGCAGGGAATGGCAGGCGGGGAGAGCGGCACCGACCACGCCCTGGCCGCACAGGGTTTCGACAACATCGGTGCCTGGATCATCGGGCGCAACATGTTCGGTCCCGTGCGTGGACCGTGGCCGGATGAGAGCTGGCGCGGCTGGTGGGGCGATGAGCCGCCCTATCACACGCCGGTGTTCGTGCTGACCCATCACCCGCGAGCCGCGCTGTCCATGGCCGGCGGCACCCAGTTCCGCTTCGCGGGCGGGGACATCCGCGCGGTGCTGGACGCTGCGCTCGAGGCAGCGCGCGGGGCCGACGTGCGCATCGGCGGCGGGCCGGCCACGGTGCGGCAGTTCCTCGCGGCGCGTCTCGTCGATGACCTGCACCTGGTGGTGCGGCCGGTGCTCTTAGGCGGCGGCGAGCCACTGTGGCAGGGGATGAACCTGCGCGATCTCGGCTACGAGTGCACGCGCACCGTGGCGGGCGAGCGCGCCACGCACCTCTTCCTCAGCCGGCGCGACTGACGGGCCGCCCCTGCCGAGCTGACGCTCGCTGCGGCGCTTGACAGCGCGACGGGGGAGGCCCCATGTATAGCCCGCCGCTGCCGCGCACCAACACCCGCACGGCATCCAGCGCCTTGCCGCCACAGCGAAGGAGAAGAGCAATGTTCCACAGTGGGTGGGGTACTCCCTGGCTGATCGTCACCATCCTCATCATCATCCCGTTCTGGCGTCTGTGTCAGCGCGTCGGCTACTCGCCGTGGCTCAGCCTGCTGCTGCTGGTGCCGCTCGCCAACCTGTTCTTCATCTACTACCTCGCCTTCGGTGAATGGCCCGTGGCCCGGGGTGCTGGCAGCGCGAGCTCCACCTAGCGCAATGAAGATCGCGCCGACGGCCACAGCGGCGATCGTGCCGCAGGAGCAGGGTGAGCGCGCGCACCTCGCCCTCATCCGCCGCTGGCTCGCCTTCGCGGACGCAGGCTTCGCGGGTGACTTCGCGCCGTTCTTCACGCCCGACTACGCCGGGCACCTCTCGGGCCGCATCCACATGGATCTCGGTGAGCTCGAGCGCCTGGAGCAGGGCTTTGCCCGCTCCTTCACCGCGGTCACCCGCACCATCGAGGACCTCTTCGCCGCGGGCGAGAAGGTGGTGCTGCGACTGACCACCCGCGCGACCCACAGCGGGGAGTTCTTCGGGGTCCCGGCGAGCGGCCGGCGCGTCGAGTTCGCGGGCATCGTGATCTACCGCTTCCGCGGCGGGCGCATCGCCGAGTCCTTCGGCGAGCTCGACTTCGCGGGGCTGCGCCGGCAGCTCCTGGCCGAGGGCAACTGAGGCAGCTGCCGCATGGTGAGGACCCACGGGCTCACGCATCTGGCGCTCGCGGTGAATGATCCCGAGCGCTCGCTCGCCTTTTACCGCGCGGCCTTCGGGGTGCGCGAGTACTTCCGCGACGCCGGCACCATCCAGGTGCAGGGCCCGGGGCCGCACGACGTGCTCGCCTTCGAGCACCGGCCCGCGCAGGCCGGGATGCAGGGCGGGATCATCCATTTCGGCTTCCGCCTCGAGCGCGCATCCGACATCGACGCCGCGGTGAGCGCCGTCACCGCCGCCGGCGGCACGCTCATCCGCCGCGGCGAGTTCGCGCCCGGGCTCCCCTACGCCTACGTGCGCGACCCCGACGGCTACGAGATCGAGCTGTGGTTCGAGTGAGCGCACGGCTGCCGCGCACGCTCGCCGTGCTGCTCGCGCTCTACGCGGCCTCGAGCCTCACGCACTTCGCGCACAACGCCGCGTACCTCGCCGACTACCCAAACCTGCCCGCCTGGCTCACGCGCGCGGATGTCTACCTCGCCTTCCTCGCCGAGACGCTGGTGGGGCTCAGCGGGCTTACGCTGCTCGTGCGCGGGGAGGTGCGCGTCGGGCTTCTGATCCTCGCGCTGTATGCGCTCCTCGGCTTCGATGGCCTGGCGCACTACCAGCGCGCGCCCTTCGCCGCGCACACCCCGCTGATGAACTTCACCATCCTGACCGAGGTCGCCGCGGCCGCGCTCCTCATCATCTACCTCGGCGTGCTCGCGCGCGCCGGGCGGCGCGCCTGAGGCAGAGGGGTGTGCTCATCCCGGGCGGCTGTCACTGCGGCAACCTGAGGTTCCTCCTCACCTGGCGCCCGGAGCCGAGCGAGATCCAGGCACGCGAGTGCACCTGCAGCTTCTGCCGCAAGCACGGCGGGGTGTGGACCTCCTGCCCGCAGGGCGCGCTCGAAGTCACCGTGCAGGATCCGGCGGCGCTGACGCGCTACACCTTCGGCACCCGCACGGCCGACTTCCATGTCTGTGCGCGCTGCGGGGTCGTGCCCGTCGTCACGAGCCGCATCGAGGGCCGGCTCTATGCGGTGGTGAGCGTGCATGCGCTCGAGGGACTCGATCCTGCCCTGGTGCAGGTTGCGAGCGCGGACTTCGGCGCCGAGGACGAGGCGGCGCGTCTTGAGCGCCGCGCCCGGCGCTGGATCGCGGACGTGAAGTTCCCGAGCGCGGGAGCTAATCAATCTCCGGCTTGATGGGACGGCTCATGAGCGAGCGCACCGCCTCCTGCGCCGGCAGCCCCTCGTAGAGCACGCGGTAGGCCATCTCGCACAGCGGCATCTCCACGTGCGCGCGCTGCGCGACGCCCCTGATGGCGCGCGCGCCGGCATAGCCCTCGACTGCCTGGCCGATCCTGGCCAGTGCCGCCGCGGGGCTCAGGCCCGTGGCGAGCAGCAGCCCGAAGCGGCGGTTGCGCGACTGGTCATCCGTGCAGGTGAGCACCAGGTCCCCGAGCCCCGCGAGCCCCATGAAGGTCTGCGCCTGCGCCCCGAGCGCAACTCCGAGGCGCGTCATCTCCTTCAGTCCCCGCGTGATCAGCGCCACGCGCGTGTTGGCCCCGAACCCCAGGCCATCGGACAGCCCGGCGCCGACCGCGAGCGCGTTCTTCACCGCCCCGCCGATCTCGACCCCCATGATGTCGGTGGAGGTGTAGGCGCGGAAGTTGGCCGAGGACAGCTCGGCGGCGAGCGAGCGGGCGTAGGCGGCATCCCTCGAGGCCACCGTCATGGCGGTCGGCAGCCCCGCGCCCACCTCGCGCGCGAAGGTCGGGCCTGAGAGCACCGCCACCGGCCGCTCGGCGCCGAGCACCTCGCGCGCCACCTGGTGGGGAAGCTTGCCGCTGTCGGCCTCGAAACCCTTGGTGGCCCAGGCCACGTGCATGCCACGCGCGAGGTGCGGGGCGAGCTGGCCGAGGAGTGGCCGCAGCGCCTGGCTCGGTACCACGACCAGCACGTCGCGCGCCCCCGCCACGGCCTGCGCGAGATCCGCCTGCACCTCGAGGGAGGCGGGGAAGTCGACCCCGGGCAGGTAGCGCGCGTTCACGCGCTCGCGCGCCAGCACCGCGAGCGCCGCCGGCTCGCGCCCCCAAAGGCGCACCGTGCGGCCGCCGCGCGCGAACTGCACCGCGAGCGCCGTGCCCCAGGAGCCCGCGCCGAGGACCGCGACCGCCTGCGCGCGCTGTGCCCGGGAGCTCATGCGCGGCGCGGCTGCTTCAGTTGGTGGTGGCCGGGGGCTGCTGCTGGCTCGACGCGTAGAGCGCGTCGAAGTTCACCGGCGGCAACAGGAACTGCGGAAAGCCGCCCTGCGAGACCAGCTGCGAGACCGCGCAGCGCGCGTACGGGAACAGCACGCCCGGGCAGTAGGTGCTCACCGCGCGCTTGATGTCATCCTCGGAGAGGTTGCGGATCACGAACAGGCCCGCCTGCTTCACCTCCACCAGGAAGATGGTGGCTTCGCCGTACTTGGCCGACACGGTGACCGTCAGCACCACCTCGCGCACCTCGGGGCCGAGCGCCGTGGAGGCGGTCTGCAGGTCGAGGTTGATCTGCGGGTTCCAGTTGCCTTCCATGCGCGGGCCGTTGGGCGACTCGTACGAGCAGTCCTTGAGGTACACGTTCTGCAGTGCGAGCACCACCTCGGTGCCGGTCACGCCGGCTTCCGCGCCGGCTGCTTCGTTCGCCATGTTGTTTAAGGCTCCGTTGCTTTCAACAATGAATCCAGGCGGCCCTCGGCCTCGAGCGCCACGAGCTCGTCCGAGCCGCCGATGTGCAGACCGCCGATGAAGATCTGCGGCACCGAGGTGCGGCCGCTCTTCTGCTGCATCTCCTGCTGCGCGCCGGGCACGACGTCGACGTCGATCTCCACGTACTGCACGCCCTTGGCATCGAGCAGGCGGCGCGCGCGGGCGCAGTAGCCGCACCAGTCGGTGGCGTACATGAGGACCTCGGGGGCGGGCATGCGCGCGGCGGCGGTGGCTTCAGGCGCGCGCCACGGGCAGGTTGTCGGCGCGCCAGGCGTTCAGGCCCCCGCGCAGCGCGAACGCCTGCGTGAACCCCTGCGCGATCAGCTGCCGCACGGCCGCCCCGGTGAGCGAGCCCGCCTCGTCGTACACCACCACCGGCTTCTCCTTGTACTTCTTCAGCGTCTCGCCGGCCTTGAGGATCTGCTCGCCGTTCATCTGCCGTGCGCCGTTCAGGTGACCGGCCTGATACTGTTCGGCCGGGCGCAGGTCGAGCACGAGCGCGCCCTGGTTCATGAGGCGGATCAGCTCCTGGGGCGAGACGTTGACCTTACTTTCCGAGCGCGCGCGCATCTCGTATACCAGCACCAGGGCGGCCATGACCGCGGTCGCGGTGGCCAGCCAGGGGTGATGGGCGATGTACTCGAGCAGACGGTCCATGGGATCGCCGGGCAGCCGTGGGGCAAAGGGCGCGCATTATAGCGCCCCGCCGCCTGCGGGCACCCGCATCGGGGGGCTCACTCTCGCGGCCGCCCTGCTCGCCCTGGCCGGCCCCTCCCCGGGCGCCCCGCGCCCCGAGACCGAGGCCAAAAAGGCCGAGCAGCAGCTGGAGGCGGTAAAGGCGCAGATCGAGCGCATCACGCGCGAGGTGAGCGCCGAGCAGGTCGAGCGCAACCGCCTCACCAGGGAGCTCAGGAGCGCGGAGCTCTCGGTCGGGGAGGCGCGCGCGCAGCTCCTGGAGGTGCGCCGCCAGCGCGCCGAAGGTGCGGCGCGCCGCGCCGCGCTCGCCGCCGAGAAGCACGCGCGCGAGACGCAGCTCGCGGACAATCGCGCCGCGCTCGCCGGGCAGATGCGCGCCGCTTATCTCATCGGCCGCCAGGAGCCCCTGAAGCTCCTCCTCAATCAGAAGGACCCCGCGCTCGCCGGGCGCATGTTCGCCTACTACAGCTACTTCGGGCGCGCCCGCGCCGGGCAGATCAAGCTCATCGAGGACGACGTGCAGCGCATCGCCGAGCTCGAGACGGAACTCGCCGCCGAGGACGAGCAGCTCGCCGAGCTCGAGAAGCAGCAGCGCGCGCGCCTCGCCGAGGTCGAGGCGGCGCGCGAGAAGCGCTCGCACGTGCTGGCGAGTCTGGAAGCCGTCTCCCACACCCGCGCCCAGAACCTGGAGCGCCTCAAGGCCGAGCAGGCCGGGCTCGAGAAGCTGCTGCGCGAGCTGCGTGCCGCCACCGAGCGCGCACCCTATGAGGGGAACGATGCCTTCACACGGCTGCGCGGCAAGCTCAACTGGCCGGTCGCCGGGCAGCTGGTGGCGCGCTTCGGCGAGTCGCGCGCCGGCGGGGTGCGCTGGGACGGGGTGCTGGTGGCCACCGAGCGCGGCAGCCCGGTGAAGGCCGTGTGCGCGGGCCGCGTCATCTATGCCGACTGGCTCCCGGGCTTAGGTCTCCTCGCCATCGTCGACCACGGCGATGGCTACCTCTCCCTCTACGGCCACAACGAGCGCCTCTACAAGGCGGTCGGCGAGCAGGTCGCAGCCGGCGATACTCTGGCGGCGGCCGGGGACTCCGGGGGCTCCTCGCGCCCGGAGCTGTATTTCGAGATCCGCAGGGGCGGCAAGCCCGTCGACCCGCGCCCCTGGTTCAGGACTCCCGACCCCTGAGGATCCCCCTCCCGGCACACGCTCCGGGGTGTGATTGGGTTCAATGTTTTGGCCCGGCAGGGGCCCCCGGACCCGGTTTCGCCAACTCGCGCAAGGATCGGAAGCGACATAAGGGTGATGGTAGGACGCCGTTACCAGCGATTCGGATCCGCTTAAGACCGGGGACATGAACCAGCCTGCCCAGAGCGAGTACGTGCCCGGTCAGCCGGGGTCGCGCTTCGACCCTTATGTGCGGCTGATGCGCTCGCTCCTGCCCCGCACCTCCTGCGTCGCCATGTTCGGCGCTTCCGGCGAGCTGCTCTGGTCCACGGACACCATGACCGGTCCGGACCTGATGAACATCGTCGACGATGCGCTCCTGTCGGCGGGCGCCAACCCCGCCGGCGCCGGCCAGCTGCGCCTGCTCGCCGGCAACCTGCCCGTGTACCTGTGCTCGCTGCGCGATGACGCGCAGCAGCTGCTCGGCATCCTCGCCGTGGTGTGCCGCCCGGCGGACGACCGCGACCGCAAGGTGCCGGATTTCAACTTCGCCTACTCGCTGCTCGCGCCGGCGCTCGAGTGCCTGCGGCGCGACCTGATCGCGCACGCCACCATCGAGGAGCTCAACCAGACGGTCGGGGGCCTGGACAAGGACCTCGCGCTGCTGCTCGCGCAGGGCGCGAGCGAGCCCGCCGCGGGCGGCGCCGACGGCGCCAGCGAGCTGCAGCAGCTCCTGCAGCAGACCATCGAGCACCTGCGCGCCACCACCGGCGCGCTGCTGGTGCCGGAGAAGAACGTGACGCTGGTGCGCTCGGGCGGCAAGGGCGCCCCCGACACCCAGTTCCTGATGCGCGCGCACCGCAAGCTCCTCGCCCTCGCCCAGGCACAGCGCGGCGCGCTGGTGCTGAACGACACCGCATCCCCCGAGGCCCCGGAGGGCTTCCCCTACCGCGTGCTGTGCTGCGCGCTGCGCTCGCGCGCCGGCCGCTCGCTCGGGGTGCTGGCGCTGCTGCGCGAGCCGACCGCGGACGCCTTCAGCGAGCGCGACGCGCACATCGCCGAGATCCTCGCCCGCAAGGCGATCGGGGTCGTCGAGTCGAGCTACGACCCGCTCAGCGGCCTCTACACCCGCGCCGCCTTCGAGCGGCGCGTGCGCGCAGCCATGAGCGACAGGAAGCCGGCCCAGCCCTGGAGCGCGCTCTACATCGACGTCGATCAGCTGCACGTCATCAACGAGAAGTCCGGCATGCACGTCGGCGATGCCGTGCTCGGGCAGCTCGGCGAGCTGGTGCGCCAGCGCCTGCCCCCCGGGGCCTTCGGCGCGCGCATCTCGGGGGATCGCTTCGTGGTGCTGCTGCCGGCGCAGATCCGCGACGCCGAGCGCTTCGCCGAGTCGCTGCGCGAGGGGGCCGAAAGGCTCTCCATGCTGCAGTCGGAGAACAAGAACCCGGTCTCGATCTCCGTCGGCGTGGCGCTGCTGGATGCCTCGGCGGATGAGCTGGCGCACGTGCTGGCGGCCGCCGAGACCGCCTGCAAGGCCGCCAAGGACCGCGGCCGCAACCGCGTCGAGGTCTACGAGCCCGCCGACGTATCGATCGTGCGCCGCTTCGCCGACATCGGCATCGCCGACAAGCTGCGCGAGGCCATCGACCAGGGACGCCTGCACCTCGACGCGCAGCTGATCCTGCCGTTCGCGGCCGCCGAGAGCGCGCGGCCGCACTACGAGCTCCTGCTGCGCATGATGGATGAGAGCGGCCGCAGCGTCGGCCCCGACAGCTTCCTGTCCGCCGCCACGCGCTACCAGCTGATGCCGATGATCGACCGCTGGGTCGTGAACCACGTGATCGATGCCCTGAAGCCGCGCGCCGGCGTGCTCGAGGGCAAGGCGCTCGGCTTCGCCATCAATTTCTCCGGCCAGTCGCTGAACGACGAGGACTTCGGCGAGATGGTGCTCGAGCGCGTCGCCGGCAGCGGGCTCGACCCGGAGCTGCTGTGCTTCGAGCTCACCGAGAATGCGACCGTCGCCAACCTCGCGCGCGCCGAGAGCCTGATGCGCCGCATGCGCAACCTCGGCTGCGGCGTGGCGCTCGATGACTTCGGCACCGGGCTGTCCTCGCTCTCCTGCCTGCGCCAGCTGCCGGTCACCATGCTCAAGATCGACGGCAGCTTCGTGCGCGACGTGCTCAAGGACCCGCGCGCCGAGTCCATGGTGCGCGCCATCGCGCAGCTCGCGCGCAGCATGTCCATCACCACCGTGGCCGAGTACATCGAGACCGAGGCGATCAGCATCCGCATCGCCGAGCTCGGCGTCGACTACGGCCAGGGCTTCGCCATCGGCCGCCCCATCCCGCTCGCGGACCTGCTCACCGAGCTGCCGCTGCCGAGCGACCCGGCGCCGGACACCGCCGACGCGGTCGCCGCCGGCTGGTACACGGGCAGCACGCGCTGAAGCGCGCCCGGCAAGAGCCAGTCCCCGTGAGCGCCCTGCCCAAGCCCCGCACCCTGATCGCGCTCGCCGCCGGCATCGCGCTCGGCTTCGCCGGCGCGCTGGCCGCCGGCGTGCTCGCCGACCGGCCGCACGAGGCGCCGCGCGCTGGCGGCTCGGCGCTCCCCTGGGCCGAGGCCAGCCTGTTCGCGGAGGTCTACGAGCGCATCAAGCGTGAGTACGTGGATGAGGTCGATGACCACGCCCTGATCGAGAAGGCCGTGCGCGGCATGGTGGCGGCTCTCGACCCGCACTCCGCCTACCTCGACAGCGACGAGTTCAACGAGATCCGCCTCTCCACCATGGGCTCCTACCCCGGGGTCGGCATCGAAGTGGCCGCCGCCGACGGAGTCGTGCGGGTGCTCAGACCGATCGACGGCTCGCCCGCCCGCGCCGCCGGCATCCAGGCCGGCGATGAGGTCGTGGCCATCGACGGCGCCGAGATCGGCGCGGACCTCGCCGGTGCCATCGCCCGCATGCGCGGGGCCTCGGGCAGCCTCGTGCGGCTGACGGTGCGCCGCGCCGGCAGCCCCCAGCTCCTCGAGTTCTCGCTGCGCCGCGCGCAGGTCGAGGTGCACAGCGTGAGCGCGCAGACCCTCGAGCCCGGGTTCGGCTACGTGCGCATCTCGACCTTCAGCGAGACGACGCCCGAAGACCTGAAGCGGGCGATTTCGAAGCTCCGGCGCGACAATCCATCCGGTATCAAGGGCCTCGTGCTCGATCTGCGCAACAATCCCGGCGGTGTGCTCGAAGCCGGCGTCGCGGTGGCCGACGACTTCCTGGACTCGGGGGTCATCGTCAGCGCCGACGGCCGCACCCCGGATGCGCGCTTTCAGATGGCGGCGACCCCGGGGGACCTCATCGACGGGGCGCCGCTCGTGGTCCTGGTGAATGCCGGCTCCGCCTCGGCTTCCGAGATCGTGGCCGGGGCCCTGAAGGACCACGGCCGGGCGCTGCTCATCGGGCGGCGCACCTACGGCAAGGGCTCGGTGCAGACCGTCATGCCGCTGCCGCACGGCGGTGCGGTGAAGCTCACCACCTCGCGCTATTTCACCCCCTCCGGTGCCTCCATTCACGGCAAGGGGCTGCTGCCGGACATCCCGGAGGACGGCCCCGGGGAGGCCCCGGCGGAGATCGAGGCGGGTCCCGCGGCGACGCCCCTTGCGAGCCGCGATGCCGACGTGCGCCTCGGGCTCGAGACGCTCAGGGACCGCCCGCTTGCCCCGGCCTCTCTCGTGCACGCGGTCGCTGCGCGCTACTTCGTCCCCTGAAGAACCTCTAGCCTCCTGGTGCGCCTGCCGCGAAGCCGCCACTGCGGCAGCCTCGCTTCGGTATCCTCGATGGGATGTTCGCCTGGCTCCTGGACATCGTCCTGCATCTCGACCGCCACCTGGTCGAGCTCCTGTCCCGCTTCGACATCTGGCTGTACCCGATCCTGTTCGCGGTGATCTTCTGCGAGACGGGACTGGTGGTGACGCCGTTCCTGCCCGGGGATTCGCTGCTCTTCGCGCTCGGGGCGCTGGCGGCCGTGGACACCACCGGGACCCTCTCGGCGCCGCTGCTGAACGTACTGCTCGCCATCGCCGCAGTCCTCGGCAACGTCTCCAACTACGGCATCGGGCGCTGGATCGGGCCGCCGGCCTTCTCCGGGCGCTACCGGCTGCTGAAGGTCGAGTATCTCAGGCGCACCGAGGAGTTCTTCCTGCGCTACGGCGGCTTTGCGGTGCTGGTGTCGCGCTTCCTGCCGATCCTGCGCACCTGCGCGCCCTTCGTCGCCGGCGTCGGGCGCATGCCGTTCAAGAGCTTCCTCGCCTACAACCTGGTCGGCGGGGTGCTGTGGGTGACGCTCTTCGTGTGGGCCGGCTACTTCTTCGGCAACATCCCGTTCGTGAAGCAGAACTTCGGCCTGATCACGCTCGCGATCGTGGCGGTCTCGCTCGTGCCGCTGGCGCTCGCGCTGTGGCGGCGGCGCGCCGCGCTGCGGACCTAGAGGCCGTGGCGCACCAGGGCGACGAGCGCGCCGATGAGTCCCCCGAGCAGCAGGATGGCGTTCGGGACCGCCGAGACCAGGAAGCCGGTGCTGCGGGCCTTCGGATCCTTCACGTAGCCGGTGAAATACAGCCAGCGCCCGATCACGAACAGGAAGCCGAGCACCGCCGCCGTGAGCACGTGCACGTAGAAGGCGAACAGCAGGATCGAGGGCAGGAAGATCACCAGCTGCTCGAGGGTGTTCATCTGCACGCGGAAATAGCGCTCGAACACCTCGTGCCCGGTGGTGGCCGGGGCGGATATCTTGAACAGTCCCCGCGCCCGGCCGACGGCGTTCAGGAACACGAAGAACTCGAGCAGGGCGAGCGCGATCACGAAATGCACGAGGCTCATGGCGGGGTCCTTTCGTGGCGCGGCGAGAATGGCACAATGCGCGCATGAGCGACAAGGAGCGTGGCTACGCCCACCGCGTCGACATCCTGGCGGACGCCCGGGAGGTCTGGCGTGCGCTCACCGACAAGCAGCTGCTGGCGCGCTGGTGCTCGCCGGGGGCCGACATCCGCGCGCGGCCCGGCGGCCTGTTCCGCGCCAGCGTCGATCGGGTCACGGAGTTCGAGGCGCACATCGATGTGTTCGAGCCCGGCCGCAGGCTGCGGCTCATCTACCTGCCGGTCGCCGGCCTGCCGAAAGCCAACTCGGTGATGATCGATGACTTCATCCTGGATCCGGTCCCCGGCGGCACCATCGTGCGCCTGCTCGGCTCGGGCGTGCCGGCGACGCCGGAGTGGGACACCCAGTACTGGCGGCTGCGCATGAGCTGGCAGCAGGCGATGACGCGCCTGAAGGTCTTCGTCGAGAAACAAATGAAGACGGGAGAGTCCGCATGATCGGCTTCCTGCTGCGCGCGCTGATCAGCGCCGCCGGTTTCTGGCTCGCCACCCAGTGGGTTCCGGGCATCCACATCGACAGCAGCAACGCCGCGGGCACGCTCCTGATCGCCGGCCTGGTGATGGGCGTGGTGAACGCGATCGTCAAGCCGATCGCCTTCGTCCTCACCCTGCCGTTCACCATCGTGACCCTCGGGCTGTTCCTGTTCGTGCTGAACGCGGCGATGGTGGCGCTGGTCGCCTGGCTCGTGCCGGGACTGCACATCGCGGACTTCAAGGCCGCGCTGCTGACTGCGATCACGGTGTGGGTCGTGAGCTGGGTCGGCTACGCCCTGATCGGCAACAAGGTGCGCGGCAGCTAGAGCGCGCGCGCCGTGCGCCGGTAGAGCGCGTAGATGACGCCCGCGCACAGCAGGGCGCCGAGCCACACGGCCGGCCCCGCGGCGAACGCATCGCCGACGAGCGACAGGGGGTAGTCCTTCCCGGAGAAGGCGACGATGCCCGCCACCACCACCCCGACCAGGCCCTCGCCCACGATCATCCCCGAGGCGAGCAGCACGCCGAGCTGCTTGGTGGCCTCGGGCCTCGGCCGCTTCATCGCGGCCCGATCGAACAGCGCCCCGGCGATGGCGCCCACGACCACCATGAGCGTGCTCTGCGTGGGCAGGTAGATGCCGAGTCCCACCGCGAGCGGCGAGAGGTGCGCGCCGGGGCGCACGCGCCTGAGGATGATGTCGACCACGATCATCACCACGCCGATGCCGCCGCCGATGGCGATCAGGCTCCAGTCGACGTTGTTCTGGATCACCCCCTGGGCGAGGGCCGAGATCAGTCCCGCCTGCGGCGCGGCGAGCGGCTGCGCGCGCGCAGGTCCCGGGGCGCCGACGAAGCCGTAGGCCTTGTTCAGCACGTCGAGCACCGGCGGGATGATGGCCGCGCCTGCGACCACGCCGATGACCAGTGCCACCTGCTGCTTCCAGGGCGTGGCGTCCACCAGCTGGCCGGTCTTCAGGTCCTGCAGGTTGTTGTTGGCGATGGAGGCGTTGGCGAACACCACCGCGGTCACCAGCAGCGAGTAGGCGACCAGCGCGGTGCCGTTCTGCGCCACGAAGTCCGAGCTCAGGCCGAGCAGCGCGAGCAGCGCGAAGCCGATGACGGCGAGGATGCCGATGCCGGAGAGCGGACTGTTGGAGGCGCCGATGAGGCCCGCCATGTAGCCGCACACCGCCGACATGAGAAAGCTCATGAGGGCGATGTAGACGACGCCGGTCACCACCAGCCACGGCAGGTGCGCGGCGAGCCCGCTGGCGGAGGCGAAGCGCGCCAGCAGCACGCCCGAGGGCAGGACGCACAAGAGCGACACGACCCCGACGATGCCGATCGGGATGTCCTGCTCGGTGCGCGGCAAGAGCGCCGCATTGCCGGCCGCGCGCGCCCGCGAGGCTGCCATGGCCGAGCGCAGCCCCGCGATCACGGGCTGCACGAGCTTGCCGAGCGTCCAGACGGCGGCGACCCCGATGGTGCCGGCACCGACGAAGCGCACCTTGTGGCTCCAGGTCTCGCGCGCCAGCGCCCCGAGCGCCGAGTCAGCGAGGTGGCCCAGGTCCGGCGACAGCGCCGAGTAGTGCGGCACGCCCCAGCCCCAGCCGATGAGCGCCCCCACCAGCATCGCAAGTCCGACCCACAGCCCCACCAGGTGCCCGACGCCGAAGAGCGCGAACGACAGGAAGAAATCAAAGCCCGTCACTCCGCCGCCGAAGCGGAAGGTGCGCACCACGTCACTCGCCAGCACGCGCGTGGCCGTGACCAGCGAGAACACCCCGGAGACCACCGAGCCCCACAGGAGCGCCGAGAGTCCCGCGCGGCTCTCCTCGATGCCCGCGGAGTGCTCACCGGCGCCGACCTTGAGCACCTCGGCACAGGCCACGCCCTCGGGGTAGGGCAGGTCCGAGGTCGTCACCAGCGCGCGGCGCAGCGGGATCGAGTACATGACCCCGAGGATGCCGCCGAACACGCACACCCAGAAGCACACCCAGTAGGGAAAGCCCGTCCACCAGCCGATCATCACCAGGCCCGGCAGCACGAAGATGATGGCCGAGAGCGTGCCGGCGGCGGAGGCGACCGTCTGCACGATGTTGTTCTCCTGGATGGTGCCGCGGCGCAGCGCCCGCAGCACCGCCATGGAGATGACCGCCGCCGGGATCGAGGTGGCGAAGGTGAGCCCGGCTTTCAGCCCGAAGTAGACGTTGGCTGCCGTGAACACCACGGTGATCAGCACCCCCAGGATCAGGCCGCGCAGTGTCAGCTCGGCCCGCGATTCGCTCGTCATCGTTGTTCTCCACCCCGTCGTAAGCGCCGTTTGGTGCGCAGGCACCGCGGCGTCGTTGCAATTGTTGGTGAGCGACTCGCTAGCCGCGCAGCGCTTCCTCGAGTGCCGCGGTGAGCGGCTTCAGGAAGAAGGATTCCTCCGGCATCAGCCGCGCGGCCACCCCGTGGCGGCGCAGCGCATCCGCCACCACCGGGCCCACCGCCGCGACCAGGGTGCGCGCGAGCGCGGCGCGCACGGCATCGGGCGCGCCGACCGCGAACAGGCGCTCCACCTGCGGCGTGCTGGTGAAGGCGATGGCATCGACCTTGCCTGCCGTGAGGCGCCCGAGGAGCTCCTGCACGGCCGCAGCGTCCGCGCCGTCGGCGTACACGTAGGGTGCAACGCTGGTGACCACCGCCCCCATGCGCTCGAGGAACTCGATCAGCGGCGCGTTCGGCTCGGTGCCGTAGAGCTGCACGCCGACGCGCCGGCCGCTGAGCGAGAGCTCGGCGAGCGTGGCGATGATGCCGGCGGTGGTGGGCTCGGCGGCGGCCAGGTCGCTCTTCAGGCCGAGCTCGCGCAGGGCGCGTGCGGGCTTGGGTCCGCGGGTCACCTTGCGCACCCGTGCGAGCGCGGCCAGGAAGGGGGCGCGCAGCGCGGGCTCCAGACGCTCGAGGCAGGCGACGATGCGCCGCAGCCCCTCGCCGGTGCTGAGGATCAGGTCATCGAAGCCATCCGCGGCCAGCGTGCGCGCGAAGGCCAGTACCGGGGCGGGGTCCGGGGCATCCCGGATCGCCACCAGCGGGCAGCGCAGCACCTGCGCGCCGCGCCGCTCGAGGAGCCCCGCGAACACCTCGAGCTCGCGCGTCTCGGGCACGGCCACCACCCGCCCCGCCAGTGGCTGCGATTCCATGGCGGCCATCTTAGCCGTGCCGCCTGGCGCGTGCCCGCCCCTTGGGGCAGGGCGCGCCGGGGACACTCGCGCTATGCTTCGCCAAAGAACTCGACCGCCCGCGCACCTCGAGGCCGGAAAGAAGGGGAGCCATGAACACCGTCGTCAAGAGCGGCTCGCGCTCGTTCGGGAAGATCCTGCTGATCCTGCTCCTCATCGTGGTGCTCGGCTTCGTGCTGTTCACCTGGTTCACCCTCAAGTGGGTGTACGGCGAGGGCGAGCGCGCCGGCTACGTGCAGAAATTCTCGCGCCGCGGCTTCCTCTGCAAGACCTGGGAAGGGCAGATGGCCATGGTGACCATGCCCGGCACGCTCGCGGATAAGTTCGACTTCACGGTGCGCGATGAGGCGGTGGCGCAGAAGCTCAACGCCAACATCGGCAAGCGCCTGGCGCTGCACTACGAGCAGCACAAGTGGATCCCCAACAGCTGCTTCGGCGACACCGAGTACTTCATCACCGGCGTCACGGTGGTCGAGGCGCCGCCGCAGACTTAGCGGCGCCGCGCCGCTACCAGCCGCACTGCTGGCCCTGGTTCTGCGCGCCGAGCCACTGCAGCAGCGGCTGGAAATACTCGCCGATGGCGGCCGCGTCGATGTCGCGCGTGCCGGTGAGCCGGGCGAGGGTGTCCTGCCAGGGCCGGGATGAGCCCTGCGACAGCATCGCCTGGAACTTCTCCCCCGCCGCTTCGCTGCCGAACACCGAGCACTCGTACAGCGGCCCCTGGAAGCCTGCGGCCTGACACAGCGCCTTGTGGAACTGGAACTGCAGGATGAAGGACAGGAAGTAGCGCGTGTAGGGGGTGTTGCCCGGCACGTGGAACTTGGCGCCGGGGTCGAAGTCCGCTTCACTGCGCGCCACCGGCGGGGCGATGCCCTGGTAGCGGCGTCGCAGCTCCCACCAGCTCGAGTTGTAGTTCTCAGGCGTGATCTCCCCTGAGAACACCTTCCAGCGCCACAGGTCGATGACGCGCCCGAAGGGCAGGAAGGCGATCTTCTGCGTCGCCATCTTCATCTGCTGGTTGATGAGCGCGTCGTGCCCGGGCTGCGCGCTGCGGATGAGGCCGAGCTTGGCAAGGTAGGCCGGCGTCACCGACAGGTTGACGGTATCGCCGATCGCCTCGTGGAAGCCGTCGTTGGCGCCCTCGCGGAAGGGGTAGGGCTGCTTGGCGTAGGCCAGGAAATAGTAGTCGTGACCGAGCTCGTGGTAGATGGTGTAGAGATCCTCCTCGGTCGGCTCGAGGCAGGCCTTCACGCGCACGTCCGTCCCCGGGTTCATGTCCCAGGCGCTCGCGTAGCACACCACCTCGCGGTCACGCGGGCGCGCCAGCAGCGAGCGCGCCCAGAACGTCGGCGGCAGTTTCGGGAAGCCGAGCGAGGTGTAGAAGCTCTCCGCGGACCGGGCCATGCGCACCGGGTCCCACTTCTGCGCCTTCAGCTGCGCATCCGCGCTCTCCACCGGGGACTTCGGATACGGCATGAGCAGGTCCGGGTAGATGCGGTTCCACTGCTGCGCCCACATGTTGCCGAACAGCTGCGCCGGGATCGGCTTGCCGGCGGGCACCTTGTCCTCGCCGTAGCGCGCGGCGAGCCGGCGCCGCGCGTAGCACTGCAGGCCGTCGTAGAGGGGCTTCACCTGCTGCCACAGCCGCTCGGCGGTGGCGTCGAACTCATCCGGCGTCATGTCATAGCGCGAGCGCCACAGGACCCCCAGGTCCTTGTAGCCCGCCTCGCGCGCGCCCTCGTTGGCGAGCGCGACGAACTCGGTGTAGTCGGCGCGCAGCGTCCGCCCGACGTCGTGCCAGCCGGTCCAGGCGGCGGTGAGCTCCTCGTAGTTGCGGCTGGTGGCGAGCACGTCGGCGAGCTGGTCGTAGTTTTTGCAGGAGGCCGGACCCTTCGGGCAGGACTTGCCCTCCCCGTACAGGGCGACCATTTCCGCCTGCAGCTGCGCCATGCGGGCGCGCTTGGCGGGGTCCTTGGGAGCGGGAGCCGCGACCTTGAACTGCAGCTGCGTGAGCTCGCGCGCGGTCTCGGGCGCGAGCTTCTGGGCCTCGTAGCGGCGCGCCTCATCGAGGCCGCGGCCGAGGCGCTCGAGGAAGCGCTCATTGGTGCGGGCGTTGAGGTACTGCGTGTCCGCGTTGATGAAGGTCTCCATGGTGTACTCGGCGGCGCTGCGCTCCTTGTCCAGCGCCGCCAGCTCCTCGTTGAGGCGCGCGACGTACTCCTCGGCGCCTTCAGCGGGCGCACCGGCCGCACGCTGCGCGGCCGCGGGCGTGGCGGCGCGCTCGCCGCAGCCGGCTAGCGTGAAGAGCAGCAGCGGCGGGATGAGGACGAGGACTGTGCGCATGGTGTGCTCCTTCACTTCACGCCCGCCATCAGGCGGCGGCTGAGCGGGGTCAAAAGCAGCATGACGGCGCCGGCGATCACGGCGTAGCAGAACACCTGGCTGAAGAGGGTCGGCAGCGACTCGAGGTGGCTCGAGTCGTAGTGCCCGGAGAGCTGGCCGGCGACGTTGTCCCCGAGCGCGAGCGACAGGAACCACAGCCCCATCATCTGGCCGACGAAACGCGGCGGCGCGAGCTTGGACATGTAGGAGAGGCCTACCGGCGAGAGGCACAGCTCGCCCATGGTGTGCAGCAGGTAGGTGCAGATGAGCCAGGTCGGCAGCACGGTCTCGCCCGCGAGCACGTGGCGCGAGGCGAAGTACATGACCAGGAACCCGAGACCCAGGAAGATGAGTCCAACCCCGAACTTGGTGGCCGCCGGCAGATCGACGCCGCGCCGGCCGAGGCTGATCCACAGCCACGCGAACACCGGCGAGAGGGCGATGACGAAGAAGGGATTCACCGCCTGCAGCACGCCCGGGGGCACCTGCCAGCCCAAGAGCTGCAGGTCGGTGTAGCGCTGCGCGAAGAGGTTGAAGGACGCCCCCTGCTGCTCGTAGCCCGCCCAGAACATCACCGAGCCGGCAAAAAGCGCGAGCACCACCAGCACCCGGCCACGCTCGATGCGATCGAGTCCGGCGAATCCCAGCAGGTAGATGAAGTAGGCGAGCGCCAGGAGGCCATAGCCGTAGGTGGCCAGGCGCGCGAGCTCCACCGGGTTGACGCGCAGCCGGCCCGAGAGCATGAGCGCGACGAGCACGGCGAGCAGCGCCAGGAAGGCGATCACCGGCGTCCACGAGCCGCGCTTGTCGACCGGAGCCAGCCCCGCGCCGTGCAGGTGCCTGCGGCTCGCAAGGAACTGCGCCACGCCAAAGGCCATGCCGAGGGCCGGCAGCGCGAAGCCCCAGTGCCAGCCGAAGCGCTGCGCGCACAGGGGCACGAGCACCGAGCCGAGCGTGGCCCCCGAGTTGATGCCCATGTAGAAGACGGAGAATCCCGCATCGCGCCGCGCGCCGCCCTCGGGATACAGCGAGGCCACGAGCGCACTGACGTTGGGCTTGAGCAGCCCGACCCCGAGCACGATCACCGCGAGCCCCACGAAGAACACCCCGGTGTCGTTCAGCGCCAGCAGCGCGTTGCCCACCATGATCAGCAGCCCGCCGCTCAGCACCGCGCGTTGTGAGCCGAGCAGCCGGTCGGCGATCCAGCCGCCGCCGAGCCCGAGCAGATAGGTGCTGCCGAGATAGAGCCCGTAGATGGCGCTCGCCGCGGCATCCGGGATGGCAAGTCCCCCGGCGGCAACCCCGGTGGTCATGAACAGGATGAGGATGGCGCGCATCCCGTAGAAGGTGAAGCGCTCCCACATCTCGGTGAGGAACAGCGTCGCGATGCCGAAGGGCTGCCCGAAGATCGTCCTGCCGGGCGGCGCGGCCGCAGCGCCGGCGGGGGCGTCGGCGGCCGGGATCATCGCGCGGCGGGCCCTGCGCTCATGTCTTCTCCGGGGCTGTTCGAAGCGCTGAAGTCTCGCCCAGTTGCCGCGCGCGGCGCAATGCGCGCCACCGCGACCCAGGGGCGGGGCGGCGCAGGAGCCTCCTCAGGGCTCGCCGGCGCCGCTCGCCTCGGGGGCCTCGGGGCGGCGGCCCATCAGGCGTGCCATGACGATGCCACCCTCGTAGAGCAGGTACATCGGGATCGCGAGCGAGCACTGCGCGATCACGTCCGGCGGGGTGAGGAGCGCGGCCAGGATGAAGATGCCGAGCAGCACGTAGCCGCGGTTGCGGGTCAGGCTCTCGACCCGCACCAGCCCCATGACCACGAGCAGCACCACCGCGACCGGCACCTCGAAGGCGAGCCCGAAGCAGAAGAACATGGTGAGCACGAAGTCGAGGTAGTTGTTGATGTCGGTCATCATCGCCACGCCCTTCGGCGTCACGCGCGCGAAGAACTGGAACATGACCGGGAAGACGAAGTAGTAGGCGAAGGCGATGCCGACGTAGAAGAGGATGATCGAGGAGGCGAGCAGCGGCACCGCGAAGCGCCGCTCCTTGCGGTACAGGCCCGGGGCGACGAACGCCCACAGCTGGTAGATGACGTACGGCATCGCCAGCAGGATCGCGGCGAAGAACGCCAGTTTGAAGGGCGTGGTGAAGGGCGACATGACGCCGGTGGCGATGAGGTTGCTGCCCGCGGGCAGCTTCGCGAGCAGCGGCTGCGCCACGAAGCTGAAGAGCTCGTTGGCGTTCAGCACGCAGGGTATGAAGGCGATGCCGACGGCGGCGAGCGCGCGCAGCAGCCGGTCGCGCAGCTCGAGCAGGTGCGAGATCAGCGTGCCTTCGGCGAGCTTCTCAGGTTCGCTGCTCATCGGCCTCAGGTGGCGCGGCACGGGCGCTGGTGTCGGCGCCGGTCTCATCCGTCGGGTGCGCGTGCGAGAAGGTCGGCGGGAGCTCGGGCTCCGGGGGGGCGGCGGCGGCCGGTGGCGGTGGTGCGGGCGGCGGAGGTGGCGGCGGCGGCGGTGCGGCGGCGGCCGCCGGGCTCACCGGCGGGGCGCGGCGCGCCTCCTCGAGCTGCACTTCCTCCTCGAGCTGCTCGCGGAACTGGCGTGCCATGGCGCGTGCGCGCCCGACCCAGCGCCCGAGCTCACTCACCACGCGCGGCAGCTTCTCCGGTCCCAGCACGATCAGCGCCAGGACGAAGATGATCAGGACTTCGCCGAATCGGCCCTCGAACAGATCAGCTGCTCCGCTCGCTCTTCGCGTCGGTCTTCTTGGCCTCGGCGAACTCCGCGTCCGGGGCCTCGGCGCGCAGCTGCTTCTGCGGGTTGGCTTGCTCGTCCTCGCCGTCGCTCATGGCTTTCTTGAAGCCACGGACGGCGTGTCCGAGGTCCGAGCCTACGGTGCGCAGCTTCTTGGCGCCGAACACGATGAGCACGACCAGCAGGATGACCACCAGCTCGCGCATTCCGATACCCATAACGACGCCTCCACAAGCTCCGCCGGCACGGCGAAAGAACTCAAATCATAGGTCAAATGACACCCCCCGAGCCTATCAGTTCGAAGCCATCCGCGACGCGCGTCACGCCTCGGCGGCGGGGGTCTCGAGCCAGAACGTCACCGGACCGTCGTTCACCAGCCCCACCTGCATGTCGGCCCCAAATACACCTGCCGAAACAGGGGCATAGGCGAGCCGCAGGGTGCTCAGGAAATGCCCGTAGAGCCGCTCGGCCTCGTGCGGCTCCGCGGCCGTGCTGAAGCCTGCGCGCGTGCCCTTGCGCGTGTCCGCGGCGAGGGTGAACTGCGGCACCACGAGCACCGCGGCGCCGAGGTCGCGCACCGAGAGGTTCATGCGCCCGGCCTCATCGGCGAACACCCGGTAGCCGAGCAGGCGCTCGGCGAGGCGCTCGGCGGCGGCCTCGGTATCAGCGCGCCGCACGCCGATCAGCGCGAGCACGCCCCGCCCGATCTGCGCGACGCACTCGCCCGCGATGCACACTTCGGCGCGGCTCACGCGCTGGATGAGGGCGATCATGCGAGGGGGGATTGTGTGGCATTTGCCGTTCCGAGTCCGTAAGATTCGGGGCCGTTTTGAGGTGGCGGGAGAAGAACGAATGGCGGGCGCGCGAGGGTCTTTTGCACGGGCGGCTGTGACGATTGCGACCCTCGCCCTGTGTGCCACGAGTGGCACCGCGCTCGCGCAGCAGGCCGCCGCCGGCGATGCCAAGCGCGGCAAGGAGCTCTCCTACACCTGCCTCGGCTGCCACGGGATCGACGGCTACAAGAACGCCTATCCCATGTACAGCGTGCCGAAGCTCGAGGGCCAGCACCCCGAGTACCTGGCCGCCGCACTGCATGGCTACCGCGAGGGCGACCGCTCGCACCTCACCATGCACTCGCAGGCCTCCACGCTCTCCGACCAGGACATCGCCGACATCGCCGCCTACTTCGCCGGAGCGCCGCTCCTCAGCAGCGGCAAGGCGCAGGGCACCCTGCCGCAGGCGGCGCAGCTGTGCACCTCCTGCCACGGAGCCGACGGGGTCGCGATCGCCCCGATCTATCCTTCGCTCGCCGGCCAGCACGCCGACTACCTCGCGCGCGCCATCGACGAGTACCGCCACGGCGGGCGCAAGAACCCGATCATGAAGGGCTTCGCCTCCAGCCTTAAGGATGAGGACGTGGTGGCGATCGCCGCCTACTTCGCGCGCCTCACGCCCGGACTCAAGACCGAGAACCGGCCCTACACCGCGCTCGGCGAGTAGAGCGGTTCCACCCTTAAGGCTCCCATAAGGGAGCCTGCCTATCTTTCCTCGCACGTCGGCCCCGTACCCGGGGGCCTGTTTGCCTATCCCACGGAGCAAGTCTTCCATGAACGTGCCGAATTTCCTGAAGAAGCCCCTCGTGGCTGCCGTGCTCGGCGCCACCATTGCCGCCCCGGTGAGCGTGCTGTACGTCGCCGGCGCCGGCCGCGCGATCGCGACCCCGGCGGCCCCGGCCGCCACCGCGAGCGCGCCCGCGGCTCCCGCCGCGGTGAACCCGGCCGCCGGGCTGCCGGATTTCTCCTCGATGGTGCAGCGCTACGGTCCGGCGGTGGTGAACATCGCGGTCCTCACCAAGGCGACCCCCGCCAGCAACTCCGGCGATGACGAGGACGACGACGGCGACCAGGGCAACCAGGGCAACGCCAGCCCCTTCGGGCCCAACAGCCCGTTCGCGCCCTTCTTCCGCGGCCAGCCCTTCCAGGGGCGCCCGGCGCCGGTGCGCGGTGAGGGCTCGGGCTTCATCATCCGCAGCGATGGGGTGATCATGACCAACGCCCACGTGGTGAACGGGGCGAGCGAGGTCACGGTGCGCATGACCGACCGCCGCGAGTACACCGCCAAGGTGATCGGCGTGGACACCAAGAGCGACATCGCCGTCATCAAGATCAACGCCAAGGACCTGCCGGTGGTCAAGCTCGGCGACTCCAGGGGCCTGAAGGTCGGTGAGTGGGTGCTCGCGATCGGCGCGCCGTTCGGCTTCGAGAACAGCGCCACGGCCGGCATCGTCTCGGCCAAGGGCCGCACCCTCGACTCCGGCTACGTGCCCTTCATCCAGACCGACGTGCCGATCAACCCCGGCAACTCCGGCGGCCCGCTCTTCAACATGAAGGGCGAGGTGGTCGGCATCAACTCGCAGATCTACAGCCGCAGCGGCGGCTACCAGGGCGTGTCGTTCTCGATCCCGATCGATGTCGCCATGCAGGTCAGCAACCAGCTGCAGACCACCGGCCACGTGACGCGCGGCAAAATCGGCGTCGTCATCCAGCCGGTGACCCAGGCGCTCGCCGACTCCTTCGGCCTGCCGCAGCCGGAAGGCGCGCTGGTGTCGAGCGTCGAGAAGGGCGGGCCGGCGGAGAAGGCCGGACTTGAGCCCGGGGACGTGATCCTCAAGCTCAACGGCACCGCGCTCAAGGACTCGAACGAGCTGCCCTCGATGGTCGCGGGCCTCGCCCCCGGCACCGCGGTGTCGCTCGAGGTGTGGCGCAACCACGCCTCCCGGGACGTGAGCGTCACCCTCGGTGCGCTCGAGGACAAGCGCACCGCCTCCAGCGCCACCCCGCACGAGCAGGGCGGCAAGCTCGGCCTTGCGGTACGGCCGCTCTCGCCCGAGGAGCAGCGCCAGGGCAACTTCAAGGGCGGCCTCATCGTCGAGCGCTCGAGCGGACCGGCCGCCGATGCCGGCATCCAGCCCGGGGACGTCGTGCTCGCGGCCAACGGCGCACCGGTGGCGAACGCGGATGACCTGAAGAGCGCGGTGGAGAAGTCCAAGGGACACATCGCGCTTCTGATCCAGCGCGGCGATACGCGCCTCTTCGTCCCCGTGCGCGTCGGCTGAGGCGCAGCAGGCGCCGGCAAAAAAAGGCCCGCCACCGTCCATGCGGTGGCGGGCCTGGTTTTTTTCGGCGCTAGCTAGGTCGGGCTGGTGCCGTTGGTGACCAGCGCCGCCATGAGCTCGTTCACCGGCAGCGAGTCGAGCTGCGCGCCGCGCGCGAACAGCACCTTGATGCGCTCGGCCTGCCTGGCCGGGAAGTGCGCATCGATGCTGGTCTCGAACTTCTTCACCAGCACCGGCATGCCCTCGGCGCGGCGCTTGCGGTGCCCGATCGGGAAATCCACCGCCACGCGCTCGCTCGCCGAGCCGTCCTTGAAGAACACCTGCACCGCGTTGCCGATGTAGCGCTTGTCGGCGGCGTAGTACTCCTGCGTGAAGGTCGGGTTCTCGCGCACCTGCATCCGCGCGCGCAGCGCGTCGATGCGCGGATCGGCGGCCACCTGGTCCTCGTAGTCCTCCGCGGTGAGGCGCCCGAAGATGAGCGGGATCGCCACCATGTACTGGATGCAGTGGTCGCGGTCGGCGGGGTTGGCGAGCGGGCCGGTCTTGTCGATGATGCGCACGCCCGGCTCCTGCGTCTCGATCACCACCCGCTCGATGTCGCCCAGCCGCGCGGCGACCTGCGGGTGCAGCGTCATGGCCGCTTCCACCGCGGTCTGGGCGTGGAACTCGGCCGGGTAGGAGATCTTGAACAGCACGTTCTCCATGACGTAGCTGCCGAAGGGCTGCGGCAGCGAGAGCGCCTTGCCCTTGAAGAGCACGTCCTGGAAGCCCCAGGTCCTGGCCGAGAGCGCCGACGGATAGCCCATCTCGCCGCTGAGGGCGATGAGGGCGAGCCGCACGGCGCGGCTGGTGGCATCCCCGGCCGCCCAGCTCTTGCGCGAGCCGGTGTTGGGGGCGTGGCGGTAGGTGCGCAGTGCGCCGCCGTCGATCCATGCGTTGGAGACGGCATTGGTCACCTGCTCGAGCGTGCCGCCGAGCATCGCGGTCACGACCGCCGTGGAAGCCACGCGCACCAGCAGCACGTGATCCAGGCCCACGCGGTTGAAGCTGTTCTCGAGCGCCAGCACCCCCTGGATCTCGTGCGCCTTGATCATGGCGGTGAGGAGCTCACGCACCGTCGGCGGATCGCGCCCGCTCATCACCGCGGTGCGCGCCAGGTAGTCGGCGACCGCGAGGATGCCGCCGAGGTTGTCCGAGGGATGGCCCCACTCGGCCGCGAGCCAGGTGTCGTTGAAGTCCAGCCAGCGCACCATGGCGCCGATGTTGAAGGCCGCCTGCACCGGGTCGAGCTCGTAGGAGGTGCCCGGCACGCGCGCGCCGCCGGTCATGACCGCGCCCGGCACCACGGGACCCAGGAGCTTGCGGCAGGCCGGGTACTTCAGCGCCTGGAAGCCGCAGGCAAGGGTGTCCATCAGGCAGTAGCGCGCCGTGTCGTAGGCGGTGCTGCTCTCGAGCCTCGCGTTGCGGGCGTAGGTGGCGATCGCGGTGAGCGCGGCGTCGGGGTCCGGGCGCTGCGCGGACTTGATGTCGTGTGCGGACATGGGTTCCTTGGGGCAGAGCGGGTTACTTGCGCTTGTCGAGGGGCACGAACCTGAGGTTCTCAGGTCCGGTGTAGTTGGCCGCCGGGCGGATGATCTTGCCGTCGGCGCGCTGCTCGATGACGTGCGCCGCCCACCCGGTGGTGCGGGCGATGACGAACAGCGGCGTGAACATCTCGGTCGGCACGCCCATCATGTGGTAGGACACCGCCGAGAACCAGTCGAGGTTCGCGAACATGTTCTTCACCTCGCGCATCACCGCCTCGATACGCTCGGCGATGGCGAACATCTTCATGTCGCCCGCTTCCTGCGAAAGACTGCGCGCCACTTCCTTGATGACCTCGTTGCGCGGGTCGGCCACGGTGTACACCGGGTGCCCGAAGCCGATGATCACTTCCCGGGCGGCGACGCGGGCGCGGATGTCCGCCGCGGCGGCCTCGGCGCTGTCGTAGCGCTTCTGGATCTCGAAGGCGAACTCGTTGGCGCCGCCGTGCTTCGGCCCGCGCAGCGCGCCGATCGCACCGGTGATCGCCGAGTAGATGTCGGCGCCGGTGCCGGCGATGACCCGCGCCGCGAAGGTCGAGGCGTTGAACTCGTGCTCGGCGTAGAGGATGAGCGAGGTGTGCATGGCGCGCACCCAGGAGGCCGGCGGCGGGCGGCGGTGCAGCAGGTGCAGGAAGTGCCCGCCGACCGAGTCATCCTCGGTCTCGACCATGATGCGCAGGCCGGAGTGGCTGTAGTGGTACCAGTAGCACAGCATCGAGCCGAAGGAGGCCACCAGGCGGTCGGCGATGTCGCGCGCCCCGGGGGCGGCGTGCTCGGGCTTTTCCGGCAGCGCGCAGCCTAAGGCGGAGGCCGCGGTGCGCATGACGTCCATGGGGTGGGTCGAGGCCGGCAGCGTCTCGAGCGCGGTGCGCACGCCGGCCGGGATGCCGCGCAGCGAGCGCAGCTTGCTCTTGTAGGCGGCGAGCTCGGCGCGGTTCGGCAGCCGCTCGTGGATCAGGAGGTAGGCGATCTCCTCGAACTCCGCGGCGGTGGCGATCTCGAGGATGTCGTAGCCGCGGTAGTGCAGGTCGTTGCCGGTGCGGCCCACGGTGCACAGCGCGGTGTTGCCGGCGGTGACCCCGGAGAGGGCGACGGATTTCTTCGGCTTGAACGCCGGTGCGGTCTCGTTCATGGCGCGTCTTTCCCGAACAGCTCGTCCAGTTTCTTCTCGTACTCGTGGTAGCCGAGCACCTCGTAGAGCTCGGCGCGCGTCTGCATGTAGGGCACGACGGCCTTCTGCGTGCCGGACTTGCGGATCGCCTCGTATATCACCACCGAGGCCTTGGCCGCGGCGCGGAACGCCGACAGCGGATAGAGCACCAGGCGCACCCCGGCCTCGCCGAGCTCGGCGGTCGTGAAGAGCGGCGTCTGCCCGAACTCGGTGATGTTGGCGAGCACCGGCACGCGCGCGCGCGCGGCGAAGGCGCGGTACTCATCGAGCGTCTTCAGCGCCTCGGCGAAGATCATGTCGGCGCCGGCGGCGACGTAGGCGGCGGCGCGCTCGAGCGCGGCCTGCTGGCCCTCGACCGCATGCGCATCGGTGCGCGCCATGACCACGAACTGCGCATCGCGGCGGGCATCGACCGCCGCCTTGATGCGATCGCACATCTCCGCGAGCGGCACCAGCGCCTTGCCGGGCCGGTGGCCGCAGCGCTTGGCGGAGACCTGGTCCTCGAGGTGCATGCCGGCCGCCCCTGCACGCGTCAGCTCGCGCGTGCTGCGGGCGATGTTGAAGGCCGCGCCCCAGCCGGTGTCCGCATCCACCAGGAGCGGCAGCTCGCAGGCTCCCGTGATGCGCCGCACATCCTCGCAGACGTCGTTCAGGGAGGTCATGCCGAGGTCCGGCAGCCCGAAGGAGGCGTTGGCGACGCCGGCGCCGGAGAGGTACAGCGCCTTGAAACCGGCGCGCGCGGCGAGCAGCGCCGCGTAGGCGTTGATGGCACCGACCACCTGCAGGGGGCGCTCGGCCTCGACCGCCGCCCGCAGGCGCGCGCCCGCGGAGTGCTGTTCGGACATGTGGGACCTCGAGCCTGGGGGAGGGGATTCTATACGGGCGCGGCCCCCGATCCTACCCGCCAGTAGGATTAGCCGACTCAGCCGATGCGCACCACGGTACGCCCCGTGACGCTGCCGTCGAGGTAGCCGCCGAAGGCCTGCGGCAGCTGCTCGAAATCGATGGTGCGGGTGACGATTTCCTTCAGGTGCCGCGGGCGCAGGTCGGTGCCGATGCGCTCCCAGACCTTGAGGCGCCACTCGCGCGGGGTCACCGAGGAGTTGACGCCGATCAGGCTCACGCCGCGCAGGATGAAGGGCATCACCGTGGTGTGCAGCTCAGGACCGGCCGCGAGCCCGATGCTGGCGATGTTGCCCCAGAAGTTCACGGTGCGCGTGAGCCAGGCGAGGATCTCGCCGCCCAGGTTGTCGATCGCCCCGCCAAAGCGCGCGGTCTCCAGCGCACGGCCGCCGAGTTCGAGCGAGGAGCGCAGCAGCACCTCGCGGGCGCCGAGCCCGGTGAGGTAGCCGCGCGCGGCCTCCTTGCCGGTGAGCGCGATCACGTGATAGCCGCGGTGCGCGAGCATGTCCACGGCGAGGCTGCCGACGCCGCCGGAGGCGCCGGTCACGACGATCGGCCCGCCGCCCGGGGACTGGCCGTTCTGCTCCAGGCGGTGGATGGCGAGCGCCGCGGTGAAGCCCGCGGTGCCGAGCGCCATGGCATCGAAGGCGTTCATGCCGGCGGGCATGGGGATCACCCAGTCCCCGCGCACGCGCGCGAACTGCGCGTAGCCGCCGTCGTGCGTCTCCGAGAGCGCGCAGCCGGTGACCAGCACCTCCTGGCCCTGGTGGTAGCGCACATCGCCCGAGGACTCGACGATGCCCGCGAAATCGATGCCCCCGACCAGCGGGTAGCGGCGCAGGATCTTGCCCGCGCCGGTGGCGGCCAGGGCGTCCTTGTAGTTGATGCCGGAGTGGCTGACCCGCACCAGCACTTCCCCGGGGGAGAGGTCCTCGAGGCGGATGTCCTCGAAGCGGGCGGCGATCTTGCCGTCCTCGCAGTGGATCCGGTAAGCCTTGAAGGGTTCCATGGCGCGCACTCTTGAGGCGAGGGCGCCCATTATGCGCGCGCCGCCCTCAGTGCGGCTGCGCGCGCGCCAGCCAGACCACGAGGCCCTGCGTGTTCAGCTCGAGGTCGCCCTGCAGCAGCTGATCGAGCTGCGCCTCGCTGTGGCGGCAGCCGTGACGGTGTGCCGCCTCGACCCACAGCTCGCGCATGGCGGCGCGGATACCCGCAGCCGGGTCGGCATCCTTCGCGTGCGCGCGCGCGAGGCGCGCCAGCTCGCGCACCTGCGACTTCAGCGACTCCCCGAGCCGCGGCACGTCCGTGACGCGGCTGAAGTGCATGAGGTACATCGACTCGGGGCGGTAGGCGAGCATGCGCTCGATGGAAGCGACCAGCTGCTCGGGATCGAACTGCGTGGGCGTCGTGGTCGGGAAGATGAAGGCGCCCTGCGCGGTGTCGAAGGCGCGGTAGGAGATGCCGAAGGTATCCCCGGGAAAGATGCTGCCGTGGGCCGCGTCCACCACCGCGTAGTGGTGCAGGGCGTGCCCGGGTGTGTGGATCAGCTCGAGCGTGCGCTCACCGAGTCGTACCTGCTCGCCGTCCGCCGCCACGCGCACCCGTTCCGCCGGCAGCGGCACGAGCTGCCCGTAGAGCTCTGCGAAGCGCGCCTTGCCATACACCAGCTGCGAGCCCGCGATCAGCTTCGTCGGGTCGATCAGGTGCGCCGCGCCGCGCGGGTGCAGGTAGACGGTGGCGTTCGGCAGCTCCCGAAGCAGCAGCCCCGCGCCGCCCGCGTGATCGAGGTGCACGTGGGTGAGCAGCAGGTAGTCGACCGCGCTGGGCGCGATGCCGAGCGCCGCGAGCGCCGCGCGCAGGTAGGGCACGGAGAAGTTGGTGCCGACGTCCACGAACGCCGCGCGCCCGGCATCCACGATGAGGTGCGCGGCGGCGTGTCCCGGGTAGAGGTACTCCGCATCGACCGCGGTGATGCCGTGCGGGTGCCGGTACAGTCGTGGCGTGACCAAGGTGCGACCTGTCGGTTGCGCGCCCTCGGGGCGGCGCGGGGCGATGTACACATCGTAACCCGTACGCTAGGGTGCGACACATGGCCCCTCAACACCCTCACGCGACCGTGGCCGCGGGAACGCTCGCGGCCGCAACACTCCTGCTCGGCACCCCGCTGGCCGCGCAGGATCCACCGGCCGCCGCGCACCGTGAGCGCGGCGCGCTGCTCTACGAAGGTATCCCGCAGCCCGATCCCGCGCTGAGTGCGCGCCTCGGCCGTTATCTAAACTCGCGCGGCGCGACCTTCCTCGACTGGATGGCCGACGGCAGTCTGCTGGTCAAGACGCGCTTCGGCGAGACCGAGCAGCTGCACCGGGTGGCCGCCGCCGGCGCGGCGCGCGAGCAGCTGACGTTCTACTCCGACCCGATCGAGTGGGCGCGCGCCTCGCGCGCCGGCAACGGCATCGTGTTCTGGAAGGACAAGAGCGGCGATGACAACTACCAGATCTACTACCTCGCCGGCGGCGGCGAGGCGCGCCAGCTCACCAGTGGCGACTTCATCCACGGCAGTCCGGTGTGGTCGCACGACGGCAAGCGTGTCGCCTTCTACGGCAACGACCGCGACACCCTGAGCTACGACGTCTACGTGGCGGACCTGAGCTCCGCGGGCACGCCGACGCTCCTGGTCGGCGGCCGCAACAACACCTGGTACCCGCTCGACTGGTCGGCGGATGACTCCAGGCTCCTGGTGTGGAAGTACGAGTCCGCCACCGAGAACGCGCTCTATCTGGCGGATGCCCTCACCGGAGCCGTGACACCGCTTGATCCCAAGCCTGCCGGGGGCGGCATCCGCCGTGCCCGCCTCGCCCCCGACGGCCGCGGCGTGTACGTGCTCACCGACGAGGGCGGGGAGAACACCAGCGTCGTCTTCAAGGACCCGATCACCCACGAGAGCCGCCGCCTCACCCCGGCGGTGCCCTGGGACGTGGAGGACTTCGACGTCAGCGCCGACGGCCGCTATCTCGCCTACGTGCTGAACGAGGATGGCCGCAGCCGCCTCACGGTGCTCGACCTCATCGGCAAGCAGGAGATGGCGGCGCCCGGACTGCCGGAAGGGCGGCTCGGCAACGTGCGCTTCGATCCGAGCGGGCGGCGGCTCGCCATGTCGGGCGAGTCGGCCACCTCCCCGCGCGATGCCTACGTGTACGACCTCGAGCACGGCCGGGTCGAGCGCTGGACCCACAGCGAGACCGGCCCGCTCGATGCCGCGCGCCTGCTCGCGCCGGAGCTCGCACGCTTCCCCACCTGGGACCGCGTCAACGGCAAGCCGCGCCTCCTCACGGCCTGGGTGTACCGCCCGGCGCACCGCGACGGGCCGGTGCCGGTGCTCATCAACATCCACGGCGGCCCCGAGGCGCAGGCGCGCCCCGAGTGGGACCCGTTCGTGCAGTTCCTGGTGAACGAGCTCGGCTACGCGGTGATCGAGCCCAACGTGCGCGGCTCCTCGGGCTACGGCAAGAGCTTCCTCGCGCTCGACAACGGCGTGCTGCGCGAGGACGCGCTGCGCGACATCGGTTCGCTCCTGGTGTGGATCGGGGTGCAGGGCGAGTTCGACCGTGACCGCGTGGTGGTCATGGGCGGCTCCTACGGCGGCTACCTCACGCTCGCGGCGCTCGTGAGCTACGGCGAGCGGCTGCGCGGCGGCATCGACGTCGCCGGCATCAGCGACTTCGTCACCTTCCTCGGCAACACCTCGCCGTACCGCCGCGACCTGCGCCGCGCCGAGTACGGCGACGAGCGCGACCTGCGGATGCGGGTGTTCCTCGAGCGCATCTCCCCGCTCACCAACGCGCAGCGCATCAAGAAGCCGCTGCTGGTGGTCGCCGGCGCCAACGACCCGCGGGTGCCGCTCTCGGAGTCCGAGCAGCTGGTCTGGAAGGTGCGCAATGCCGGCGGGGAGGTGTGGTACCTGGTGGCGCGCGATGAGGGGCACGAGCTGCGCCGCAAGAGCGACCGCGACGCCTACCTCGAGACCGCCGCGACCTTCCTCGCCAGGCTCGCCAAGACGCCCTGAGCAGCCGGCCGTCGCTTCACTGGCCGTACGGCCTCGGGTTGCGGTATCTGTGGATAGACTAGACTTGGTCTAGTTAAATAGTGACCGTGGCCGTGCGCTCGATCAATATCTACCAGGCGAAGACCCATCTCTCGAAGCTCGTCGACCAGGCGGCAGCGGGAGAGGACGTGCTCATTTCCCGAGCCGGCAAGCCGGTCGCGCGCCTGACGGCGTTGCGCGAGGCGAAGCGCCCGGTGCGCTTTGGGTTGCTCAAGGGCCGCGTGAAGCTCTCCAGGGACTTCGACGCGCCGCTGCCGCAGGATCTGCAGGCGCAATTCGCAGGGCGCGCATGAGGGTGCTGCTCGATACCCACATCTTCTTGTGGGTCGTCAGCGCAGACGCGCGACTCAGGACCAAGAGCCGGAGGCTCATCGCACGGGCCGAAGCGTGTTCGTATCGGCCGCGTCCATTTGGAAAATCGCCATCTGTTCCCCTCAAGCTCCTGACAGCCGACCGCGCCCTCACGCCCTACGGCCCAGGGGTCGAGCTCCTGACATAGACGACGCCCCTCCCCCCGTTGCGGCCAATCGCTGCGCGCTAAGCGCGCCCGGGTGCCGCCGCCGGGAAGGTCACGCTGACCGCCAGTCCGCGGCCACCCGCGCCCTCGGCGAGGGACACCGTCGCTCCGTGCGCATCGGCGATCGCCTTGACGATCGCAAGTCCCAGGCCGCTGCCTGAGGCGGCGGTGCCCGGCGAACGGTAGAAGCGGTCGAACACCCGCGCGCGCTCGGCTGGGTTGATCCCCGGCCCGTCGTCGCTGACCGTGAGGCGCGCCGGCGAGCCGTGGGCGTCGGGGGCGTCGACCGCGACATCCACGCGGCCGCCCTCGGCGCTGTAGCGCACGGCGTTGTCGATGAGGTTGCGCAGCAACGTGCGCAGCGCGTCGGCGTCGCCGTTCACGCTGGTCGCGGCCGCGGCGGTGATGCCGAGGTCGATGTGCCGCAGGTCCGCGAGCGGCACGAGCTCGCCCACCACCTCGCGGGCGAGCTCATCCAGGCGCACCGGCGCATGCGGGGCCTCGGCGCGTGGCTCCTGGCGGGCGAGCGAGAGCAGCTGCTCGATCAGGCGCATGGCGCGCTGCACGCCCGCGGACAGGCTCACCATGGCGGCGGCGCGCTCGGGCTCGCTGCCGGCGTGGGCCAGCTCGTTCAGCTGCAGGTTGAGCGCGGTGAGGGGCGTGCGCAGCTCGTGGGCGGCGTCCGCCATGAAGGCGCGCTCGCGCTCGCGCGCGCCCCGCAGGCGTGCCAGCAGGTCATTGAGCGCTCCCACCAGCGGCTGGACCTCCGCGGGCAGGCGGGGCGCGCTCGGCAGGTCGGCGAGCGCGTCCGGGCGGCGCGCCTTCACCAGCAGGGTGAGCCGCTGCAGGGGCCTGAGCGCGTAGCCGACGGCGAACCAGATGAGCAGCGCCAGCGCCGGCAGCAGCAGCGCGAAGGGCTTGAGGGTCTCGAGCGCCAG
>Ga0335082_10000790_pt1 | contig 33020 bp, 28 predicted proteins | sample Lox_Sample_41_FD_206718 | JGI IMG/M metagenome (GOLD analysis project Ga0335082, IMG submission 206718) | Soil microbial communities from Loxahatchee National Wildlife Refuge, Florida, United States - Lox_Sample_4.1 | ecosystem: Environmental > Terrestrial > Soil > Wetlands | place: USA... | reverse complement strand
TCGTGATGGGACACGACTATTCGGGCAGCGAGAACTTCAGAGTGACGTCCGTCTGGAATTCGGCGGGGCGCCCTTGGACCAGATACGGCTCGTAACGCCAGTTGCGGATGGCATCGGCAGCGGCGGTCACAAGCAGTGGATCTCCCTGGAGAGGTCGCGTCGATGCCACAGTTCCGTCTGTGTTGACCACTACTTCAAGCACCACGTCTCCAGAACGGTGGGCCGCCACCGCCTCCGCCGGATATTGCGGCTCAATTCGGTGAACCAGGCGGCTCTCCGCAAGTCCTGCCGCCAACCAGACTCGCGCTGTTTCCTTGGGCGAATTCGATGTGGACTCTGCGCTCCGCGCCTTTCGGGATGGTGCCGGCTTCATGCGGAACACAACCTTTCCTTCTTCATACACCACAAGGCCGCCAGACTCGGAAGTCGATTCGTTTCTGGCCGTCGAGGCCGCACTTCCGGAAGTTTTTGGGTGTGGCGCGGCAGGAGGCGGGCTCTGCCCTGAAACTGGTGTGGATGCCGGCATCTCTCTTCCCGGTGGAGGAGACGAATGCCCTAACCAGCCCACACGGGACCCGATCATGAAACTGAATGCGATGATCAGTGCGATCGCCAGCCCGCCGAGAACCAAAGTCCAGACTTCGTAAGGCGCGCCGGATTTTGGCGAAAGCCTGATCGGGTAGGCGGGTAGCAGAGGCCCTTCCTGCCTGAGGAGAACCGGTGAACGCTGTCCCATCTCGAGGGCCGCCCGCCGGATGCGATTGCACTCGCGAGCGAATATCTCGAGAAGGTTTTGATCGCTTTCGACGAATTCGCCCGGTTCGCTGGCAAAAACCTCGAGCACACCGACCAGTTCTCCCTCATCGAGCACGGGGACCACCAGCATGGAGCGAATCCCCTGGCGACGGCAGGTGATGGCGTCCACGCGCGGATCGGTCTCCGTGTCGAGGCAGAGTTGAGACTGACGCGTACGTAGACAAGCACCGGAAACACCATCGCTTGTGTTCAGAGGAATTCCAAGGTCGGGAGCATGTTCCCCGGTCGCGGCGCGGCAGACCATCTCGTCGCCACGTTTTAGCGCCAGCGCGGCGGCCCGAGCACGCGTGGCTTTGGTGGCTCGCACAACCAGTTCGTTGAGGACGAGGTCCAGAGCCAGCCCTGGAGGAAAGCCAGCGTCAATCTCGTGCTTCAAAGCCCGGACCAGATCCGGTTGCGCGAGCGGATTGCTGTCGTCTTCCCGCGGCTCTGACCACGACATAGGTTGCGGGAGCATGGCGGTATCCCGATCGCCTGCCCTGCGTGCCGCGAGGGAGAGGCAGGCTTGGGGCGAGTTTCCCGCGAATTCCCGACGAAGTCAATCACCAGGAGGGCTGCCGTTACCCCTCACGCGGATTTGTGCCCCAGGGATGTCGGCTGAGACGGAAGGCGCCGAACTCCCGGACGCCTTCTCCGCTGCCGGGTAACTCGTACTAACAAATCATGTTCGAGTCGTTTACGGAGAAATTACTTAGTTAGACGAGATCCGGCAAACCGTCAATAGTCGTAGCGGAGGCGCAGCGCATATTGGCGCGGGGCTCCGATCGCCGTGCCGGAAAACACGCTGGCAAAGTTAATGACATTCAGGCGGTCGTTCAGATTGCGAATGTCGCCCTGCAAGCGGAGTGAGCGCGCCTCTTTGTGGTACAGCTCGACGGCGCCTGAGATATTTACGGCTAGCGACGGCTTCACGCGCCCCGCTTCCAGGTTGACGCGATCGACGACCTGCTGGCCGAATTGATCCACGAGCGTGGAAATGTCTTCCTCACCCAATTCGACGGGCAGTCCGGAGCCATACGATGCGCCGGCGGAGATCCAGAACCGGGACCACGGCTGGTAACGTACCTGGCCATGCAGCGTGTGGCGTTGATCCTGGGAGATCCAGGTACGGTCGTGGGAGTTCAGTTCCTCGGCGGCATCGTCGCCGAGAAATAGGCCGCCCACGACCGGCAGCTGAGCGGAGGCGACCTGGTACGAGTAGCTGACCCAGGACATTACCGGACCCCACTGCGGCAGAACAAACTGACTTTCCACACCGTAGACCGTGCCCGATTTCAATGCGATTGGAAAGCTGACACCGGTATTCAGCAGCGTGTCGTCATCGGCGAAGTTCTCGATGTCTCTCCGAAACGCATTGAGAGAGATGTGGGCCTGTCGGAACACCTCTTTGGTCACGCCGAGCTCATAGTAGTTGCCGCGCGACGGGCGCACCGGCAATTGCGCAACATCTTCATCCAGAGTCCGAACCTTGGCCGATGTGCTCAACAACAGGTTCTCAATGGCCGGCGTTCCGAATACGCGGTCGTAGGATCCTCGCAGCACCAGTCCTAACTTCGGCACATACCAGGCAAGACCGATGCGGGGACTCCATGCCGTCTCGTCCACGCGCACGCTGTAGTGGTCGAAGCGCAGGCCCGCACTGATATTGAGATTCCCGAAGTGGAGGTTGTCCTGCACGAATGCGGCCTGTTCACGATCATCGCCGGAACCATGGAACGCGAAGTCCATCGGCGTAGAGGGATCGAAGATCGGCTCTCCATTAATTTCAGTGGCCGTGATGTGATACGAAAAGGTCTCGTGAACGACGGAATAGATGAAATCGGCTCCGGCCTTGATCTCGTGGTGTTTGAAAGCGGCCGACACGGTGCCGGTCACGTAACCTTCGCGAAAACCCCGGTCCTGAAAAACTTCCATCGGAGTGGATGAGGGATTGGAAGTCAGTCCCGCCTCCAGATCGCGCCCCCGTCCCTGCAACATCGCCATCACGCGAGAAGAAAACACATGCTGATAGGCGAACTGGCCGCCGACCTCCCGGTTGTCACGGTCCTGGCGCTGCCCGTTTTCCTGCTGTAGCAATTCGTTGGGAACCTGCATTCCGGAACGGTTGAAGTAGGACGAGAAGCGCACCCGGTCTTTTGAGGTAAGGTCGCGCTCATAGCTGGCCTTTACACCCGCCACGGTGGCGCGATTGGTGAAATTTTCCAACACAGGCGGGTCGAGAAAACGATCGGTACGGGCTGCTTCCACGCTGATTCCGAAGAGATTGCGCCCGTCGTAAAAACTGCTTCCCAGATAGCCATTTGCCGTTACGAAGCTACCCCCGCCCAGGATGACACTGCCATGAACCCCGCGTCCCGGATTGCGATCGGTGGTGGTTTCAATGACACCGCCCACCTTGCGGCCGAATTCTGCCGGAATTCCGGAGGTGTAGGCCTTCACCGACTGCACATCTTCAATGTCATCCATGGCAGCGAATGCCGGCGACCGGTTGTTGAGGACGGGCAAGCCGTCAACTACATATTGCGTGTCGTATTCCGAGCCTCTGGGATGAAGCACACCATTGGCTTCGAGGAGCCAGCCCGGTTGTGCCTGGACGACATCGATTGCCTGGCGGCCGGGAGTTGTCGCGGCCCAGTCTCGCAGGGTCGAGGCGCCGACCTGATATGTCTTGCCGACGTTTACCGTGTCCAGCAAAGTGTCGGAATCGCGTACGGTAACGGTCTGGCTGACGGAGGCCACGTTCAGCGTCGCAGAAAAACGCAGCGGCAGTTCCGAGCGAAGTTCAATGAGCGCCGTGAAAGGAGCGAATCCGGCGTGCTCCAGGCTCAGCTTGTAGTTCCCGAGCGGGAGTTTCCTGGCAACGAATTCTCCGGTCGCATCGGTATCAAAACTCAGTTCGAAGTGATTCGCCTGGCTCACCAGGGAGCCCTGCGCCGGCAACGCTGCCCCGGAAGCATCGGAAACGGCCAAGTGCAACTCTCCGGAGCGGTCCTGCGCCCAGGCCCCTTGCGACGGGCTGAGCAGACAAAGAACTAGGATACCGGCGGATAGATGAGGAAATTTCACCTGATTCTTGGATGCGTCGGGGCGTGCGCTCTAGTTGCCTATTATAACGAACGTGACCTGCGGTTCGGTTCGAAAGACGAGTGGCCACAGTACGATCGTCGCTAGCTGTTCGTGTTTCGTGGAGTGACGAAGCGCCAGGAAAACAATAGAATGCTGCCCGTCGTAAACCATCATCCTCAATGACCGCGGATCGCTCCTCGCGCTTCCCCCTCACTCCCGATCAATGGCACGCCGTGAGTGCTAGTTTTCTCGGCTGGACGCTCGATGCCTTCGACTTCTTTGTAGCGGTCTTCCTGGTCGAAACGCTGGCAGCGCAGTTTCATGTGTCCGCCTCGAAGATCATCGACACAACCTGGGCGACGCTGGCCATGCGGCCTGTGGGCGCGGTGATTTTTGGGTTTCTGGCCGATCGTTACGGACGCCGCACGCCGCTGATGGCCAACGTCGTGTTCTTCTCGGTGGTCGAGCTGCTCTGCGGCTTCTCGACCAGCTACACCATGTTTTTCATTCTGCGCACCATCTACGGCATCGGCATGGGCGGAGAGTGGGGAGTCGGGTCGTCGCTGGCAATGGAGAGTGTTCCTCCGAAGTGGCGGGGAACCATCTCCGGCATCGTGCAATCCGGTTATTCTTCCGGCTACCTGCTCGCGGCGATTGCGGCCAAATTCATACTTCCGCTGTGGGGTTGGCGAGCCATGTTCTGGGCGGGAGGCCTGCCCGCTCTGTTGGCCTTTTACATTCGTTGGAAAGTGAAGGAGACCGAGGCCTGGAAGCAAAATCGCATGCCGGGATTCGGGTCGATTGCGAAGGCCGCCGCGGCACACTGGAAGCTTTTCGTATACCTGATCGGATTGATGGCCCTGATGAATTTTCTGTCGCACGGCACGCAGGACCTGTATCCGCACTTCCTGCAGTCCGAACATGGGTTTTCCACCTCCACGGTGGCGAATATCGCGATCTTCTACAACGTTGGGGCGCTGGTGGGGGCGCTGACTTTTGGCAAGCTCTCTGAGCACATCGGGCGGCGCCGCAGCCTGGTGGCGGCGACGGTGCTGGCACTATGCGTGATCCCGGCTTGGGCTTTCGGCAAAACCCTCGGCATGCTGGCGCTGGGTGCCTTCCTGCTGCAGGTGGGCGTGCAGGGCGCATGGGGTATCATTCCCGCCCACTTGAACGAGTTGTCCCCCGGCGCGGTGCGCGGCCTGTTGCCGGGCTTGGCCTATCAACTGGGAAACTTCGTCGCCTCGCCAGTCAATCGGATCGAAGACAGGCTGCACCGGCACTTCGGCTACTCGCGCGCGCTGGCGGGATTCGAAATCGCGGTGATTGTGTTGCTCGCTCTGGTCGTGAGCCTAGGACCGGAAAGCAAAGGAAAGGAGTTTCTCACCGAAAGGCAGACTTGAGCCGGAATGCGCGGCGAAGCGGTGGGCATGGCGGCAACACTCACAGGCCCGTCCGCAAGGAGAGCCGTCGCCGCGGCTCAACGCCGGCCTCGCAAGGCGTTACTTTGCCGTCCGCGGCTCTTTTTCGTGGTTCTTTCTTTGCTCCACGGTAACGGCCAACGCCAGCATGAGACCGATCAGGCCAAAAGCCGCCAGCGCAATCAGAGCTACCATCAGGATCGGCATGGTCGCCTCCCAATCTGCATTCTGTCGCTGCTCGAACCTAGTGGCGGTGACCGCAATCACCAAGGCCCGTGATCCCGCCCGATCACGGGAAAAGCATGCCGGAAAGCGCCGGAATGCTGGTAAAGTAAGTTGTCTCCCCTCCACAACGATAGGCGTTTTGACGCCGAGGAGATATTTATGCGCATCGCCGTGGTGGGCTCCGGATATGTGGGCCTGGTAACCGGAGCATGTTTTGCGGACCTGGGACATGACGTCGTGCTTGTGGACAACGATGATCAGAAACTGGCCGCTCTGGAAAATGGCACCATCCCCATCCATGAACGTTTTCTGCCGGAACTGATCGCTCGTCATCGCGGGAAGAGAATCCGCTTCACGGGCGATCTGCAGTCGGCCGCACACGAGTGCGACACCATCTTTATTGCGGTCGGCACACCTCCGACGGATCACGGCGAGGCCGACCTTTCCTATGTCGAGTCAGTAGCACGGGAGATCTCGAGCGCGGTCGGCAGCTACAAGGTCGTGGTCGAGAAAAGCACGGTGCCGGTTTATACCAGCCAGTGGATTCGCACCGTCATCATTCGCAACGGGGCTCATCCATCTTCGTTTGATATCGCTTCGAACCCGGAGTTCCTGCGCGAGGGCTCTGCGGTCACCGACTTTCTCTATCCGGACCGCATCGTGGTCGGCGTGGAAAGTGAACGGTGCGCCGGGGTACTGCGGGAGATCTATGCTCCCTTGACCAGCGGAGAATACTATTCCCACCGCGATGCTATCCCGCGGCCTGACCGTGCGCAGGTCCCGCCACGCCTGATCGTCACCAGTACCCGCAGCGCCGAACTGATCAAGCATGCGTCCAATGCATTCCTCGCAATGAAGATTTCGTTCATCAACGCGGTCGCTTCGATCTGCGAATCCGTGGGCGCCAATGTGCAGCAGGTGTGCGAGGGTATCGGCGCCGATTCCCGGATCGGGCCGCGTTTCCTGAATCCGGGCATTGGTTATGGCGGCTCGTGCTTCCCGAAAGACCTGATGGCGTTCCGCTCCGTCGCCAAAGAATGCGGATACGATTTTCGTTTGCTCGAGGAAGTGATTCGCATTAATGAAGACCAGCGGCACCGGTTCCTCAAGAAGGTCCGGGGTGTGCTCTGGACCTTGCGCGGCAAGCGGCTGGGAGTCCTCGGTCTCGCGTTCAAGGGCGGCACCGATGACATCCGCGAGTCACCGGCGGTCCTGCTCGTACAGGAACTGCTGCACGAGGGCTGCCGCATTTGTGTGTATGACCCAGCCGCCATGGCGAGAGCAAAGGAGGTGCTGGGAGCGGGAGTCGAATATTCATCCGGTCCGTACGAAGCCGCTTCCGGCGCTGACGCGCTTCTCATTCTTACGGAGTGGGAAGAGTTTGCCGCTCTCGACCTCGACCGGATGCGGAAGGCGCTGAAATATCCCATCGTCCTCGACGGCAGAAATCTGTATGATCCAGCAACGATGACGGCCCACGGCCTGTCCTACTACAGCGTGGGGCGTCCTGCGGCGCTGACCGAAGACGTGCAGGCAGAGGTCAGTCCGGGCAAACGGGAGACGGCTTAGATTTCATGAAACCTGTGCGTGCGCTGGTCACCGGGGGAGCCGGATTCATCGGCTCGCACCTTTGCGATGCACTGTTAGGGGCAGGGTATCGCGTCGTCGCCGCCGATAATCTGATCACGGGACATCGGGCCAATATTGAGCACCTTCGCAACGACGCCCGATTTGAATTCCTCGAGCAGGACGTTTGCGATCCGGTCCACTGCGGGCCGGTGAACTACGTCTTCCATTTTGCCAGCCCGGCCAGCCCGGTTGATTACGCCAGGCACGGAATCGAGACCCTGAAGGTGGGCTCCTACGGTACGTTCCAGGCGCTTGAGGTTGCCCGTCAAAACAGCGCCAGATTCATGATGGCATCGACCTCCGAGTGCTATGGCGATCCGCTCGTGCACCCACAGCCCGAATCGTACTGGGGGCACGTGAACCCCGTCGGCCCGCGCTCCGTCTATGACGAGGCAAAGCGCTTTTCCGAAGCCGTAACCATGGCCTATCGCCGCTATCACAACGTTGACACCCGCATTCTGCGAATCTTCAACACGTACGGCCCACGGATGCAGATCCATGACGGACGCGTCATCCCGAATTTCATGTGCCAGGCTCTCCAGGGCGAAGATCTGACGGTCTATGGTGATGGGAGCCAGACGCGCAGCTTCTGCTATGTCAGTGACGAGATCGACGGAATTCTTCGCCTTTCGCGGTCGGAAGAACATGGTCCCGTGAACATCGGGAACCCAAACGAGTTCACTATTTTGGAATGCGCACGGCGAGTGATTGCGGTCACCGGCTCCGCCAGCAAGATTCGGTTTGCGCCTCTCCCGGAAGATGATCCAAAGCAGCGGCAGCCGGATATCTCCAAAGCGCGGCGCCTGCTGGGATGGGCACCGCAGGTGGAACTCGAAGCGGGGTTACAGTTGTCTCTGGGCTACTTCCGGACAGCCATGCAGGTCCAAGCAGCGCGCTAGCGTGGCAACTCGTCGAGCGAGGGACCGGCCGCCAATATCCCGAGCAGGCGCAGGATCTCTTCCTTTTCGGCCGTGTCGTCGAAGATAAAGCGCACCCCCATGCCGAAACCAGGATGGACGGCCAGCACCTGTCCCCTGATTCTTAGTTTCATATCCGGCGTGCGTACGACGATCTCGACATTGCTTTGCCCGTCGAAGGGAGTGGGCATCTCGACATAGCATCCGCCCTCGCTCAGATCGGACAGTGTGCAGCGATTCGGTACGCTGCTGCCGGCTCGATACACTTCCGCGCCCAGCTTGCAGGGGAAGCGCCGCTCTCCACGGCGATTGCCACTCAAACCAACCGCGGGTAATACGTTTTTGTCGGACTTGTCCGATTGCGGAGCGCGATCGGCGGGCATAGCTGGCTGACCCTTTGTCTGGCGGAAACTGTTCTGCAACAGCCAGGCATGCATCAAGCGCCGGGATGCCTGGGGCACATCGACGAAGCGGATGCCCGTGCGTCCGGCGGCATCCTGCCAGGCCACTTCCCCGGAGAGTCGCACGGCTTGCTGTTGTCCCGGCAATGCGAACTGAAAGTAGACTTTGCAGGCCGGCGGCAGAGCGTTGCCGCTGCGTACCGAGGTTCCGCCGTCGCTTAGATCGACCATGGTGGCGCGCAGATCCTCCTGGCCCGGATAGGCCAGGCTGGCGGTTGAATTGACCGGGATCCGTGGAGTTCGGCGGCGCTCGCGCCGCATCAGGCCACGCGCCGCGCGCAAGCTGAGCCGCGTACGCTCGGGCGAAAGTGGCCGATAGAGAACGAAATTCGCGCCCAGTCCGAAGACGGGGCGGGCGCTGAAATCGCCGTCGACAATGACGATCAGCAACGTATTCCGGTTCTTGCTGCCTTGCCGGAACTTACCTAAGAACTCCTCCGAACTCTGGTTGGCGTGATAGTCGAGGATCACTGCATCGAAGGCTTCTTCGTTCAAACGCTCGAGGCCGCGTGAGATCGAGGGCGTCCGCTCTGCCGTCATCCCCATCTCGCCCAGAACCGAACTCAGCAGGTTCGCTGAATCTTCGTCCGGGCACACAATCAGCACTCGCAGTTCCATGATGACAGCATCCTAGGAGGGATCGGTACCAGCAACAAGTTACCTGTGTCAGGGGGAAACTTTAGTCATCTGGAGTTTCCTTACCTCCCGGTCTAATCTGGCGTTGCGCTGCAGACTTTCCGCGCACATCTTGAAGCCCCAGGACTCAACGGCATGACGGGGAAGACGAGTACATGGCTGATCGCAAGCGGCTGTTTTATTGCTTTCGTCGGCCTCTGCTTTCTGCCCGCCGCTTTTGGCCCCGATCCGGACCGCACGATGCTTGGCGCGGGTTCGGTGATCCTGGCCATGGGGCTGTTTGTCATGTCCGGAGGCGTGTACATCAAAGCTCGTGCCTTCAACTCTGGCGCGCCTGCAAACGCTCCTTCCGGCAAGCGTGCGCGCAAAGCGATCTGTGATCGCTGCGGCCAGGATGAACCAGTCATTCAATGCCGCGTGCATCAGGTTCATCTTTGCGGCGACTGCTTGGCCGAGCACTATGACTTTCGTTCCTGTGCCTACGTTCCCAGCACCCGGCGGGGAACCACGAAGTCGACGGCTGTCGCCTACTCGCAAGCTGCCTCTTCGTGACTTTTGTAACCACCACTTCATTACATATCTGAAGGACATTGTGCAAAGGTGCGGTGTACCCCGGTACTTTGACGCATGTTCCGGGTGTTCCTACCATCAACCTATTCAGCCTGGGCTGCACAAACGCTCTCCTCGGGATGGCGCTGCGGCCTGGCTGCTGACTTTTTGCAGGCATTTCGACAGGAGCAGCCGTCACCGGGCAACACTTATGCAAAACCTGCGCAGCAACCGATCGCGCCGTTTGAGCAGGACTCGCGGCTTCAGTCTGCTCGAAATGATGATGGTGGTAGCGCTCATCATGATCATGGCCACCATCAGCTTCATCAGCCTGCAGCCTGTGCTCAGACAGCAGCGCGTGACCAACGCCTATAACACCGTGCTTTCGGCGATGCGCCAGGCACGCGACAACGCGGTGGCCCAACGCACGTCCTACGTGGTCGTCATGGACACCACGGCCAATCCGCACACCATCACCGTGTCACCGACCTTCGCCGGCTTTCAGGGCGCGCGCCCGGCGGTGACGTTCAAGCTTCCTATCGACGTCGTCTTCGACAACGAGCCCGGTATTCCGACGTCGAACGCGTTTACGCCCGACGGATTCGGGACTGGCAATAAGGCCGTCGATTTCGGTTACACCGGATCCGGGACCGGCATAGGCGGATCGAGTCAGATCTACTTCTGTCCGGACGGATCGGCACAGGACGCTGCCGGCGGCGCCGGCCAGTGCCTGGGCAACTTCAACAGCGGTGTCGTCTACATCGCGCGCCGCGGCGACGTTCTGAGCTCCCGTGCGATCACCGTATGGGGAGCGACCGGACGCATGCGCGGATGGCGGCTGTATAGCAATGGAGCAGGAGGCTACGCGTGGCAACGACAGTAGTCACTCAAGCAACGACTTTCCCCCGCGGTCAAGCACAGCGCGGCTTCACCCTGATCGAGGTGGTGATGTCGATGGCGATCCTGACGATCGGGTTGGTCAGCCTCCTCGGTGTCTTCGGCCTGGCAATCTCGGCCACGCAAGAATCGCAGCAGGACATGATCGCGAAACAGCTGGCGAACGAGGCTCTCGAAAGCATCATCACCGCGCGCGACACGGCGCAGAAGCAGTGGAGCGACATCCAGAACGCGGGCGATGGCGGCATCTTTCTGAACGGCTACCAGCCGATGTACAAGGCCGGCGCCGATGGCATCCTGGGAACCGCCGATGACGCCTTGTCGGGTGGCTACATCACCATTCAACAACCGGGGCCGGACGGCATTTACGGCACGAGCGATGACACGCAACTTTCGCTCTCCAATTACCAGCGCCAGGTCCAGATCCAGCCGGTCACGGACGCCGCCGGCAACGTCGTTGCCTCGCTGCGCGCCATCAACATCAGCATCCAGTATTACGTTCCCCGCTCGCGGCAGGCGAAAACCTACACATTGACTTCGTACATTTCACAGTTCCGGTAGAGGGGGAGTATGCGCCGTCGATCAACAATCCGCCACCGCGGCTTCAGCTTGCTGGAAATGACGATCGCCATGGCCTTAGGCCTGATCGTCATGGCCGCTGCCGTGCAGATGTACAGCAAAGGCGTAGGCGCGACCTGGATCGTGTCGCAGCGCGCCGAGATGCAGCAGGATTTCCGCGCCGCCGCCAACATGCTGACGAAAGACATCAGCCTGGCAGGGGCGGGCATGGGCAACAACGTGCAGATCGCTCTGCCCTCGGGCGCCGGAACGGTGTCTCCGGTCTACGGCTGCGATCAGATTCCGAAGTGTTACATCAACGGCGGCGCTGTGGCGTATCCCACGCAGCTCGTCTCCGGCGTGAACGTGCCTTATCTCTATGGGCTCATTCCCGGATCGAAATTCGGGCCGATCGTCAACGCCGGAGCGGGAGCGACGGACGTTATCACGGTGGTCAATGCGGACACGAACTTCCTTCTCAGTTGCTATAGCGTGACCGTGCGGACGACGACCATCGTGCGATTCACATTGAACAATCCTCTGCCGGCGAGCTGTGTCGTGCCGCCGCCGCTCGTGGCGCCGCAAGCCATCAACGATCCCGTCATCGGCCTGACTCCGGGCGACGTTGTGCTCTTCAACGTCACGATCGGCGCGGGCGCAGGGGCGCAGAGTTCGAACGTTATCGGGGAAGTTACGAATGTGGCGCTGGTTGCCGCCAATATCTACGATGTGACATTCGCTTCCGGCGATCCGCTGAGGATGAACCAGCCCGGAGCCGCCGCGGGCAGCATCGGCAATATTGTTGGGGCTTCCGGTTCCGGGACCCGAATCAACATCATCTCCTACTACATCGACAAATCCATCACCCCTCCCCGCCTGATGCGTCAGATCAGCGGGCATACACCGATTCCCGTGGTCGAGAACGTCTCGTTCCTCCAGTTCACGTATGACCTGTACAACTTCAATACCGGCGCCATCCTCACCAACCAGGATGATGGCGGCGCCTCCCAGGGGATGACCCCCAGCCAGATCACAAAGATCACCATCAAGCACATGAGCATGGCCAGCACGATGCATGGCGTGCAGGGCTTTCAGGGCCTCGATCTGCAGACGTCGGTCAGCGCTCGCGACTTGACATTCAAGAACGACTATCCCCTGTCGTCGGGGCCGTAACCGGCGGCGCACGCGAAGAGACTTGGGGTTACTACGAGGAGCTATCCGATGAGAAGTACGAGAGGTCGTTCACAGGGATTCACGCTGATCGCGAGTCTGATGATCCTGTTGCTTTTGTCCGGCATCGCCATCGGCCTGATGATGATGGTCAACACCGAAGGCAAGGTGGCCGATGCGGACGTGAAGAACAACATGGCCTTCCACAGTGCCGAGGGCGGCATCGAACAGATGACCTCGGACCTCGCTGCCATGTTTCAGTCGGTGCAGGCGCCGAACCCAGCCCAGATTTGCGCGCTGAGTTCTCATCAGCCCACGATCACCGGCGTCACCTGGAAGGACTATCAGGTCCAGCCCGCATCCGGCTGTGCGGCTCCTCTTGCGAACAACTTCGGACAGATTCAGTCGGGCCCCAACCAGGGTCTCTGGGCACAGATCATTCCCGTGAGCATGCTGGCCACGGCCGCGCAAGCGGGCGGCCAGGAAGTCAGCATGATGCGCACGGCGCAGGTGGCATTGATTCCTGTGTTTCAGTTTGGCGTGTTTTCCGACAGCGACCTGTCTTTCTTCAGCGGTCCTAACTTTGATTTTGCCGGCCGCGTTCATACCAACGGCGACTTGTACCCTGAAGTCGGCAACGGCAGCACACTCACTTTCCACGACAAGATTTCGGCCTACGGAAACGTCGTACGGCAACAGCTGGCCAACGGATTCCCGACGAACGCAAACTATACGGGCACAGTTCTTGCTCCCACCGCGGCGCAAGGTTGCGATGGCGCGAAGCCCGCATGCCGCGCCCTCGGTTTGACAGAAGGCAGCGTCACCGGCGCGGGCGGCAATCCGCCGCAATCCGGCCAGAACGGTCAGTGGCCGACCATCTCGCTGAGTAACTACAACTCCAAGCTGATCGACGGCAACTATGGTCAGACCGGCGGTACCGGTGCCAAGAATCTCTCCTTGCCGTTTGTCAATGGAACCGCCTTCCCGTATGAGATCATTCGCCGGCCTCAGCCGACGGATAGCACAGCTCTGGGCCAGTCGCGCGAGTACAACATGGCGCAGATCCGCATCCTTCTTTCGGACGACCCGGCAGACCTCCCTGGAGGCGCGGGAGATGCAGGCAACGTCCGGCTGGCCAACGTCGCGGGCAGCAACCAGTACGGCATCGCGACCTCGGTTCCGGGCGGTTTACCTGCCCTGGCTGCGGGATCCACTTACAACACCTATTTCGCCGTCGGCTCCAACGCGATCCCGGATGAGACTCCGTGCAACAACGCCGCGTGCCCGACCGCAAATGCTGTGGCGACACTGCTGGCAGATTGGCCTCTTGGTCCCGCCGCCCATCCGGCCGGTGACAATGTGATCCCTGCGAATGCGCCAGTCCTCACCGCCGGAGCCAACCCGGCGCCGGCAATTTCGCTGTGTCCCCCTAACACGGTCGCCGCAGGCAACCGTCCCGCGGGTTGCCCCTCGGCGGCTATGCCGACTGCGCCCTACTACACCGTGGCGAACGCCGCGAATGCTTCCACATGGAATATGATCGACGGCTGGCTGCGAGTGGAATACAAAGATACGGCGGGCGTCTGGCACGCGGTGACGAACGAGTGGCTGGGCCTGGGCTTTGCGCGCGGATTGGTACCTCCAACTGCTGCCGGCGCAAACCCGGTCAATCCCAATGCCATCCTGATTCTGCAGCAACTGGCTGATCGGAATGGCGACGGCAATCCGGGCAACAATTGGCTGAACGGAATCGGACCTGTCTGCAACAAAACCGTGTCTGGTGTTTGCACGCAGTGGAGCAACCCCCTCCCGCCTGAGGTACTCACCGACAACATGGTGACGGGTGGGGGCAGCACCAGCCCGTTCTTTGGCGTGACCAATGCTGGCACAGCCGCAGCGAGTGTCAGCCGGACGAACTGGTATCCCATCAACTTCTATGACACGCGTGAAGGGGAAACGCGCGACGTCGCCGCGGGCAACAACTCTTGCGCTGCGGTGGGCGTGATGAACGCCGTCGAAATCGACGTCGGCAACCTGAAGCGCTGGCTCTGGGGCGCGATTGGCGTGAGCGGCACGAGTGCTGACTTCGCTACCCAGAACGGATGGGTTCTGTACTTCTCGGACCGCCGCGGTATGTTGAACAATCCGTACGCGCCCTACAACGGCATCCTGAAGTCAGGCGACTCAGGCCTGGAGGACTCCATTAACAGCGCATCCGCGGCCGGCGTACCCGACGGCGTGCTGGATCCGGTCCCGGCGGGCAAGAAGTATTCGCCGGAAGATGTGAACCAGAACAAGAACCTGGATAACTACGGCTCAAAGAACATTGGCCTGGGCTTCTACAACGGTGCGGCCAATATCAACGCCGGAATTGTCGGCGCGGCGCCGAATAACCCGTATCTCCCGCGTATTACGAGTTGCCTGACCACGGGGCGCAAGAACTGGGTCAGCGGTGCTCGCCACGCGCTTAAACTCGTGGATGGCGGGTTCGGCAACGTTCCCTATCGGCAAGATGGAACGCTCCAGAGCCCGGGAGGATTCACGGTTGCCTCGGAAAACCCGGTCTATGTGCAGGGTAACTACAATTCCAACGCGGCCGACCCGACCTGGGCTGGAGGCAACGACATCGCTGGCCATGCAGCTGCTTCGGTCATTGCCGATTCGGTCACGCTTTTATCCACCAGCTGGTCGGACCTGAACAGTTTTGTCAACCCCACAACGATGAGCAACCGGAACGCGGCGACCACGTACTATCGCCTGGCGATCGCGGGCGGGAAAAACATGAATTTCCCCAAGCCAGGATGGGGTGCGCAGGATTTCGGAACCGATGGCGGGTCGCACAACTTCCTCCGCTACCTGGAGGATTGGAGTGGACAAGCTCTTAACTACAAGGGCTCACTGGTCAGCTTGTACTACTCCACCTACCTGACAGCTCCATTCAAGTGTTGCACGGTCGTGTACTCGCCGCCGACACGTAACTACAGCTTCGATGCCGATTTCGCGTTGCCGGGCGGACTTCCTCCGGGAACTCCGCTGTTCCGCGACGTCGATACACTCGGCTATCGCCAGTTGTTTACCGCTCGCACTTACTAAACCGTCCACTTCACTCACAACAAAAGCCCCGATCCTTTGGATCGGGGCTTCTTGTTTTTCGTGCGCCGTCTATCGGATCTTGCGGGCCGGACTGGCGGGCTCGGCAGTTTTCCGGCTAGCGTCAGGAGCCGGAGCCGCGCTGACAACGAGATCGGCGGACCAGCAGTCGGCGAGAATCTTCCACGTTCCCGCAGGCAGGCGAACAAGCACGACCAGGTACTTGCCCCGCTCTTCGCGCCGCTTGCCCATTGCCACCGGCACCAGCATCTTGCAGCGGCCAAGATCGATGGCGACATCCCCCATCATTTCGGTGCGTAAGGATTCCATCTCAACATCGCCCAAGCCGGCCTCGAGCAATGAAAACAGAAATTCGCGAATCGCTGGGAGGCTGCGGACAGGTGGAAGGCTGGAGCGGATCACAGTTGCGTCGGAAGTATAGAGTTCAAGCAGATCATCCAGATGCTTGGTGTTGCAGGCTTGTACCCAGTCCTGCACCACCTGGCGTGCCGCGATCTCGGCTCGTCCCGGAGGACCGCTCGTTCCCGCGCTTGGAGCTTTGCCCCTCGGCGCAGATGCAGTATCTGCCGTCGGGATGCTCACCGGGCTGCTCTGAGGTGGAACAATGTGATGGTAGTGATGGTGATAGTGATGCTGGCCGCCTGCCCGAGCCGGACCTGAATCCGCAGCATCGCCGTGCTTCGCCTTGCCGCACCGGGCACAAAAACGCGCCGCAGCTGGCAAGGCCCCGCCACAGCCCGCGCAAGTATCCTCCCCTGGTGCCTCAGCCGGGCCGGATTCCGCGGTCTCAACTTCGGCGGGTCCTCCGCCGGACATGCGCTGGATTGCTTCCACGGCCGCTGCGATCGCTTCCGCGCTGGGTTTGGGCCAGCGGAAGTTGGCCGGAAGGCGTTGAAAGAACTCCTCGAGTTCAACATTCTCCGGAACGTTGTCCGGCAGTTGACCCGCGGATTCCGGAGTGTTTGGTTTTTCGGGGCTCAAAGCAACCTCACCGTTGCCATTGTAGGAGAATCCGGGCATTAGCGAATGTCGAATTGTACGCGCGCTTCCGAGTCGGTAGGGACGCCATTGCAGAGCGCGGGACGATAGCGCCAGCGGCGCACGACACGCAGAACCATCTGGTCATCGCGCGGCCCTCCGCTGTCGAGAATGAAGGGACTATGGACGCGCCCATCGGCGCCGACGATAAAACTGACCCGGATGCGGCGGTCCGCTTCTTCAAACTGCAGCAAGGGATCCGGTGTCGCCAAGGCTTCGGGCGGGCGGACATCTCCGCAGCGTGGAATGGCGAGTGGCTCAGCCACCGGAGTGAATTCCGAGATATGTCCTGGAACGTGGCGCAGGACTTGCTCGGTTCCTGCCAGGTCCACGTGGTTGGAGACGAGGAGCGAAGCACACGCGACCGAAGTCAATCCCAGCGTCACAGCCACGGTAATGGCGGCGCTGGTTTTGAATATCCCGATAATGATCGCGTGTCTCATGCGGCCAGTCAGAGACGACAATCACTTTCGCAAGCGCAATCCGCGTTCCAGGTTGGGACAACATGCAACCATATGATAATGAACCGCTTGCTACTCTTGTTGCCCGCCATTCAGAAAGCCGGGGTGCAACGTCTTGCAGGTAATCCGCACTGCGTGTTTGCCACACGTGGTGATCTCTCCAACATCGGCGTGTGAGCTACGTCACTGGGTCGCAGGACCTGTGAGGCGGAGAATGGAGGCGTGCTGCGGTGGGGTTCCGCCGAAGCCCGAATCCGCCGGAGGATGCCATGTTTGAGCAAGAGATTGAGATGGAAAAGAAGGAATCTTCCATCGTTCCGCTGCTTCTGATTGTGACCCTGATCGTTGCGGTTGTCGGCGTCGCCTTGTATTTCGTGGCTGAGAGCCGGAAAGTGCTGACGACCGCCGAGGCTGCTCCCGTGATTCTGGCGAGCATCGAGAATCAGGGTCCCCCGACACTCCGTTTTGCGACCGGAAGTCTTACTGCCGGTGGCCACGAAGACCCGCACGATCCTCACTACCGCCTGCTGGACAAAGCCGGCTATCTCAAGATCGGCAAGCCAGTGAAGGACAAGACGCCGGTAGCCCTCACGCCGGAAGGAGAAGCGTTTCTGGCCGACGTTGCGGGCGTGAAGAAATCGAAGAACAAGGACGGCAACGACGAATATGCCGTGCCACTCGCGCAACGCAAGCTCGTGGAAATCGGCAAGATCACGATGCTGAATCCCAACAAGGCCATGGTGGAGTACACCTGGAAATGGGAGCCCAACAAGGCTGGTGACCTCTTCGATGCTTCCGGGCCCGCCGTAAAGGCGTTCAACACCTGGGAGCGCTCGAACCTGATCGAGAAACGCGGCGCCAACTTCTATCACGATGCGCCGACAAAAGTCGTTGTGGGCGTGTCGAGAGGCAGCAAAGGCTGGCAGATCGCAAACGAGTAGCCAGCGGGTCCTTGCGCCAGAAGATGACGAGAAACAAACCCTGCTGCCCCGGCTCGACTCGAAGAAGCCGGCGGCAGGGTTATTGTGTGTCCTTCATTGCAATCCGTTCTGAGTCAGTTTGTAGGCGGTGTTCGGCGTGGTCGCGCCGGTGAAATAGATGCTCGCTGCCTGGGCCTGAGTGCTGTAGTTGTCGATCACGATCCCGCTCGACCCACCCGTAATATCGACCTTCGTCAACGAGACATCACTGTTGCGCGCGACCACACAGCCTGAGGTGCCCGCCCCGGTGCAGTCCGCGGTCAATCCGAAGAAGAAGAAATCCGTGCCGCCGTTGACGTTGGGGTTGAAGAACTCTGTCCAGCCTGTGCACCGCGCGGCCGTTGACGTCAGCAGTTGCGCGGAAAAGGAAGGCGCAGTGTTCAGAACCCATTTGCCGGAAACGAGCGTAAAGCCGAACGCATACTGCCACGGCGTGCTGTCCGTCGCCCCCGTTCCGCACAAACGAACTACGCTTGTACCGGGACTGTCGAAGTAGCCATTGCTGAACGCGGGCTGGTACAAACTGACGGCCGTCCCCGACTTGGAGGCCAACCCAATACGCGCCTTAGACATCTGCGTCATTGTGGCCGAGTTGACCTGTACTAACACTCCGGTGGTGCCATCATTGGAACTGACCACGAAACTGGTGCCCGTTGTAACGTCGACCAGCGGAGGAGCAAGAATTCCAGGATTGGTTCCGCCGCTTCGTCCGACGACGAGAGATTTCACCACGCCGGTGCCGGTATTGATGGAGTAGAACGTTCCATTCTGGCTACCTACCATAAGGAGGCCAAGGCGATTGTCGAGGACAGGCGCCGAGGCGCGCACGTTCGGACTGATCGTCACCGGCCAGGGCGCTCCGGCCAGCGTCGGGGTTCCATGGAAGACATTGGTAATTTTGTAGATCCTGCCGTCGTCTGCGCCTACGTATGCGGTGTCACTCTTGTAATCGACCCACGGGGAGGAGCGCGTATCCAAAGCGGAGGCAAAGGTAAGACTCGTCATAGTGGCCGTGTTGCCGGTTCCAGGACGAGCTGGACCGGTTGGACTCGTTCCATTTCCCGGGCCCGTCGCCCACGTGACAACGTGAAAAACCGAGGTGCTTACCCCGCTGATATTCCCACTTTCGACGAACGCGATCTTCGTGCCATCGAGTGAAAGCACCGGCGATGTGAGAATACGGCCCGCCGTAAGCGTGCTGATGTTGTAGGCGAAGAGTATTGTGGGTGCGGTGCCGCAGACTCCTGCCGGACCAGTGCCGGAGTAGATGTTGTTAAACGCCACTAGATTGGCCTGGTTGTTCTGGCCGACATGGTTCAGCCCGAAAACGACGTAGTCGTTCAGGCAATTCGGCGGCGCCCCGACGTCGAACGAATATTTTGCCGGAAACATGTTCGGAGCGACGCGGCCAAGATTCAGGGGGACGTTCCAGTCACGCTGCGGACCTGCCGGCTCAAAGGCTCCTGCTGCGGCGCCGACGGAATCCTGTGCGCGCGGAGTCTGCCATCTCTGCCATGCCTGATGCAACACGCGGGGCTCGCGGGAGATCAGGGCGGGATTTTCCAGCAATCCGTCGCGCGTGAACAGGATGTGGTGTTGCGTCCAGTCCTGCGGCATTCCGATCCGCACCGATTTGCCGTTGCTCTGCGCCTTCGGGCTCGAGACCAGCACTAAAACGCACACAGCGACGACGAATACACCCAATGGGTACCTGCGCCTCACAACGACCTCCGGTTGCGGAAATTGCCGTTATTGTAGCCCCTTTCCCACAACAATGGGATTAACTGATTTTAGGATGCCGCGGTTCATGCCTACTCGGTTGCCGGCCGGCGCGCCACATCCATCGGATTCGAATTTGCGCCGTCAAGACCGGTTAAAGATTGTGGCCAGCTTTCCCATTCCGGCATCGTATGGAACAATGAGCAGTCCGTGTTGATTGAGCTTCGCGGACCATTCATGGCAGATTCGACGAGCAGCCTCCAAATCGCGCTTGTGTCCGCCCTGGTACTTGGGCTGCATCATGGCTTCGACTACGACCACATCGCCGCCATTACGGACATCACCAGCGTTCAGAAGAATCCCTGGCGCGGCATGCGCCTGGGACTCCTCTACGCTCTCGGGCACGCGGCGACCGTCGCGCTTCTCGGAAGCGCCGTAATCCTGTTTCAATTGTCGTTGCCGCACGGCATGGACCGGATTGCGGAACGCCTCGTCGGTATTACTCTGCTCCTGCTTGGAATCTATGTGCTCGGGTCGCTATTTCGGGGAAATCCGGCCCCACGCAGCCGTTTTCATCTTTTGGCCAATGCCTTCCGCTGGATTCATTGGAAAGTGAAGAGCTATGCACATGACCACGAAATTCCCAGACCGCAGAGCACTTCCTGGAATTACTCAGCGAAGTCAGTCCTGATGATCGGAGTGATTCACGGCCTTGGTGCTGAGACGCCAAGCCAACTGATGATCTTCTTGTTGACTGCCAACCTGGGGGGCGTGAGCAAGGGTTTCGTCGGCCTGGGCATGTTTGTCGTGGGCCTGCTGGCGATGAACACCGCAATGACGGCTTCGGCAGTGGGTTTGTTCGGCTTTGGGTCGAAGATGCCACGCTTCCAAGTCGTCGTCACGGCCTTGACGGCTATCTACAGCCTTGCGGTTGGGACGTTCTTTCTCTTCGGCTCGTCGGGACTTCTACCACCCCTGGGATAAGGTGCCCATTCTGCACCACCGCTCCTAAATCGGTTGAGAAGCCGATCGAGGCTTGACTATCGGGTAGCATAAGTTCAGAGTTACCACTAGAATGCTATCCGTAACTTACCCGAGGGGGTTTCTAATGACAAATATTGAGAAAGCGCTGGCCCGGCTCCGCGAGGACCGCCGGAACGCGCAAAGGCAAGCCGAACAACTCGCGCAAGCTATTTCCGTTCTGGAGAAGCTGTCGCGAGGCAAAGGCGTCGCCGGTGGGTCAGGCCGCGTTAAGCGCGTACTGTCTGCAGCAGGGCGAAGGAGAATTTCTCTTGCTCAGAAAGCGCGTTGGGCCAAGCTTCGCCAGATGAAGAAGGCAGCGTAGTCGCAGGTCGGACTGCAGACCATGCCAACCTTCCCCTGACATGTCTGCAGTCCTGTAGTTAGATCAGATCTTCCTCGCCTTGGAAAACCCGCCGTCCTTACCCGTGTCCCCCGCTGAGTTCGCGTACGATGTTCCCGACGAAGGCCTTGGCATCTCCGAATAGCATGAGCGTGTTATCGAGATAGTAAAGAGGGTTGTCAATGCCGGCGAACCCGGGGTTCATGCTGCGTTTGATGACCATGACGGTGTGGGCTTTATCGACGTCCAGGATGGGCATACCGTAAATCGGACTGGTTGTGTCGGTACGCGCCGCGGGGTTGGTAACGTCGTTGGCCCCAATGACGAGTGCAACATCCGTTGCAGGAAAATCGCCGTTGATTTCGTCCATCTCCACGAGCCGGTCGTAGGGAATATCAGCCTCGGCCAGCAGGACATTCATGTGTCCCGGCATACGGCCCGCGACAGGATGGATTGCAAAGCGCACATCCACTCCTCGCTTGGTCAGTGCATCAAAGAGCTCGCGGACCTTGTGTTGCGCCTGTGCGACAGCCATCCCGTAACCCGGGACAACGATGACCTTGTTCGCGGCTGAAAGGATGGCTGCAGCTTCCTCTGCGGTCGCGCTCCGGACAACCCGCTCCTCCCCGCCTGCCGCACTCGACGCCTGTACCTGGCCAAACGCTCCGAACAGGACGTTTGTGAACGACCGGTTCATCGCCTTCGACATGATGATCGACAGGATCAGGCCGGACGATCCGTCCAGCGCGCCCGCGATGATCAGCAATTTGCTGTCGAGCACGAAGCCCATGGCAGCCGCCGACAACCCGGCATACGCGTTCAACAGCGAGATCACGGTCGGCATGTCCGCACCGCCTATCGGGATGATCAACAGCACGCCGAAGGTCAGCGCCAACACGATCATGAAGGGGAACAACATCCTGCTGCCCGGGTGCAACACGAGGTACACGGCAAGCGCCAGCGCCACTGCCAGCAGCAGGAAATTGACGAAATTTTGTCCCTTATAGGTCAGGGGCCGTTGCGGCAGGATTTCTTGCAGTTTCCCCGCCGCCATGAGACTGCCGGTAAACGTGAGACCGCCGAGAATTACCTCGATCGACAGCACCGACATCATGAACCGCGAGATATCGGGCGTTCTCAGGTAGAACTCCGCCGAGCCCACCAGCGTCACGCACAACGCGCCGAACGCGTGACTGAGAGCGGTTCGCTGGGGAACGGCGGTCATCGCCACGCGGCCTAGAGGGATACCGATGATCGTGCCCAGAACCAGAGCAATCGCGATCATGGGGTAGTCAATGATGCCGTGATGCAGCAGCGTGCCGCAGATGGCCAGAAGCATGCCTGCTTCACCAGCCCAGATACCATGTCGGGCTGATGTGGGCGAACTCATCCACTTCAGCGAGAGGATGAAGAGCACGCTCGCGATCAGGTACAAAACTTCGATGACGACCTGGTTTCCGGCAAGTTCGGGGGTCATGGCTTGGATGCCGGACGGCTGGATTTGAACATACGCAACATACGATCGGTAATCAGGAACCCACCGACAATATTGCTCGTTGCCGCGACGACGGCAATGAATCCGAGCGTGGCCGACAGCGAACTCTTGTGCTCGCCGACAAGCACGATCGCGCCGACCACGGCGATCGCATCCAAGGCGTTTGTCAGCGACATCAGCGGCGTATGCAGCAGAGGCGATACCCGTCGGATCACTTCAAATCCGATGAAGCCCGCCAGAACGAAGATAAACAATGCGTTGATCAGGTTCGAACTGCTCGCCATCCATTCCTCCGGTCAGCTTTTCGGCGCCAGTGGCGGTAAGCCAAAGAACTCCCGTACCCGGGAATGCACGATCTCGCCACCGCGGGTCAGGAGCGTCTCGCGAACAATCTCATCCTCGAGATTCAGATTCAGCTTCTGGTCCTTGATCAGATAAGTCAGAAACGCCGTGATGTTGCGCGCATACATCTGGCTGGCATGATAGGGAACACCCGTCGCCAGGTTGATGGCACCGATGATGGTCACGCCATGCTTGATGACTGTCTTGCCTCGTTCCGTGATTTCGCAATTCCCGCCGCGCTCGGCAGCCAGATCCAGGATCACCGATCCCGGCGCCATGCTTTTCACCATGTCTTCTGTCACCAGCACGGGCGATTTCTTACCCGGAATTACAGCCGCCGTAATCACGACGTCGCTTTCCTGTACGACCTTGCCTAACAGCTCACGCTGACGGCGATAGAAATCCTCGTCCTGGGCTCGGGCGTAGCCGCGCGCATCCTGAGCGTCCTTGGCTTCAATCGGCAGTTCGACGAACCGTCCACCGAGGCTCTGCACCTGTTCCTTGGCCGCAGGACGCAAGTCATAGGCTGATGTCACCGCTCCCAGCCGCCGCGCTGTTGCGATCGCTTGTAGTCCAGCCACGCCGGCACCAATGACAAAGACTCGTGCTGGCGTGATCGTCCCCGCGGCAGTGGTCAGCATCGGGAAGATGCGCAGATGCGAGGTCGCCGCTACCAGCACAGCTTTGTACCCGCAAATCGTACCCATGGACGAAAGGGCGTCCATGCTTTGAGCCCGCGTGGTGCGCGGCATCAACTCCACAGAAAATGAGGTCACGCCGGCGTGCGCGACTTCCTGTACGACTTCCTTGTCTCCAAACGGACGCAGGAATCCCACGAGGATCTGATCCTTGCGGTAGAGGGGCACGTCAGCTTTGCCGGTGATGTCGTTGGAGCCGTAGCAGAGGATCTGCACGATGATGTCGGCCCCGGAGAAAACGGCGGCACGGTCCGCGACAATCTTTGCGCCTCTTTCTGTGTATTGCGCGTCTGGATAGCCGGCTTCGATTCCTGCTCCGGCCTGGACGTGAACTTCAAATCCTGCCTTGGTTAACGTGGGCAACACCGCCGGCACCAGCGCCACCCGCCGCTCACCCGGATAACTTTCCTTCGGAACACCGATAATCAAGAGGCCCGCCTGTTCCGCAGTTCTCCACACCGGCGCGGCCCGCGCCGCCTGCCACACTAAATCAGCGCCTGCGAGCTGCTTCTGAGGAACTGAGGATTGTAGATGAGGGTCTACACGTGCGCAAACGGAGATTTTTCAGGCTTACTTTGCTGAGTTAACGGTGACCACAAGGCCGTTACCGTCGAGCCTGGCGGCAATGGCCGCGCAGTCGGGCACGACCCAGTCGGCCCCCGCTCGCTCCAATTCCTCGCGTGGAGAAGTTGTGGGCAATGCAATCACACGCGCCCCGGCAGATTTGCCAGCACGGATTCCGGCGGGCGCATCCTCTACGACAATACATTCGGAGGCTGGAAATCCCAGGCGCGCGGCTGCCTTCAGGTACGGCTCCGGATCCGGCTTGCCGTGCTTGATATCGTTCGAGGTAATCAGCGTATCGAGAACCGGAATTCCAGCGGCCCGTAAACGCACTTCCGCCAGGGGACGCGTTGCCGAAGTGGCGACGGTCCAGCGTCCCGGTGGCAAGCTCTTGACCAGCTCAACTGCGCCCTGGATCGGAACGATGCCGTCGAGATCCTCGATCTCTTGCCGCTCAACTTCCAAATTTTCTGCCTCCGCATCTGCATCCGGCAGGAATTCACGCACGGTGACCACGCTTGGGCGCCCATGCGCCGCCTGCACTACCTTTTCTGGATCGAAGCCACGTTGAATCGCCCATTTCTGCCAAACGCGCGCCACGGCATGAGTGGAATCCACCAGCACACCGTCCATGTCAAACAGGAGAGCACTGCACCAAATTGTTGCCATCTCTTCTAATTTACATTCTTTGGAGGAATGATGTGGCGGGGCCGCGCACCTGATCGTCAGCGCGGCTCAGACAAATGACATACCTATGGCTGCACACCCAGCGCTGAGTACAGTTCCTCCGGCCGGTACATGACACCATCCTTGAGCACCAACTTCGTCTTTCGGACATTGCTGATATCGGCCACAGGATCGCCATCGACCATGACAAGGTCGGCCAATTTCCCAACGGTGATCGAGCCGAGATCGCGGTCGAGATGCATGATGCGCGACGCATTGAGCGTCACATTCTGCAGCACCTTTACCGGTGGAATGCCCGCTGTGACGTCGAGTTCCAGCTCGCGATGCAGGGCGAACCCTGCCATGGAGTCCGTACCGTCTTCAATCGGAATTCCGGCCCAGTACATCATGCCCGCCATTTCCACCATCCTGGCAAATGATTGCTTGTAACGTTCCTCCATGCCGGCGGGCGGTGTGAGACCGGCGGACAGCAGGCCTCGTCGCACCTGGGGCGGCAGTCGCTTCGCGACGGGCTGGAATCCGCGGGGAATTTCCCCCGCTCTCGTCAGGAACATGTCCTCGAAAACGCTTAGTGTGGGATCGAGTACTGTGTGGCGGTCCTGCAGCAGCTTTACGAACGACTTCACATCGGCCGAATTCAGGTCCAGGTCCGCGCCGCGCTTGGCTACTTCCGTGAAACGCGATGGCGTGTTCGTATTCTTCACATCGGGCATGAAATTCAGCATCAGGAAGTTGGCGTGCTGGACTTCGTCGTAGCCCAGCTTGACGCATTCGGCCGCCGTCATCCCCGCAGGGATGTGCCCGCTCACACGCATGCCATTCTCGTGCGCTTCGTCGATGATGGCCGGCACAAGTTCCGGCTTGACCGAGCTGTAGATCTTGATTTGCACGTAGCCGAGTTCTTTGTATTTTTTGACTGCGGCTCTCGCCTCTTCGTTGGTGGCAACCAATACCTTGGTCGGTCCCTGGAAGGGTCCGGGGCCGTCGATGATGCCCGCCAGCACGATGCGCGTGCCGATCTCCTTGCCTTCCTCGATGCGCTTGCGCCGGGCCAGGAGGGTGTCGATGTCATTGCCGAGATCGCGCACGGTCGTCACACCTGCGGCGAGATTCAGCAGGCCATCGTTGTCGCTAACATGTGAGTGCATGTCCCAGAGGCCAGGCATGAGTGTCTTGCCAGTGGCGTCAATAACCTCTGTGGCTGACGCATTCACCGCTGCGCCAGGAGACACGCTTCGAATGCGATTCCCCTCGACAACCACATTCTGGTCTCTGACGATCTTCCCGTTCTCCGCATCGAAGACATTCGCGTGTGTGAAAATGACGCCGTGCGGCAGGTGGTGGGCCAGTCTGGCGGCCAGGTCCGCGGACCTTCGCTGCTCGACCCGATCCTGTGCGCTCATCAGTGACGATGCTGTTTGCTCCCACCCCTCCGGAATCACCGTGCTCCACGGATTCACAAAGGCGAAGAAACCGTCGCGATCATCGAGCCACACGTAGGTGGGCGAGAAATCCAGTCCTGAGATGGACACCATGTTCACGTGCTTCTTATGCCCGGAAGCCTCCAGATCGAGACTTGTAACTGGCTCGACGCGCGCTTCACCCTCAGGGAGCAACGCGATCATTCCTCCATTGGCCCGGGCTACACGGGCAAGCACTCCAATTTCCGAAGGCGCTCCGTTGATCGAGACATAGACCGCCGGGTCGGTAATCTTCTTTTCGCCCTGCTCTGAGTTGTTCTTCCAGCGTGCGGTGCCGGCATCGGCGGCATACTCTTCGCTCACCGGAGACTTGAGGTAGTCATTTCCCGTGACTGTCTCCGACACTGGAATGCCTTTGGCGTCGAATTTCAAAATGCTGGTGGTCTTCGGCCCGCGGCCGCGATCGTTGAACTGGAAGAACATGTGAACGCTGCCGTCTGGCGCCGTCCACACCGCCTGCTGCCCGGCAAGGTTTCCCATGATCAGCATGGAATAGCGTTCGGCATTTGCTGGAATATCAGCAGGCAGATCCGGAACAGCGCTCTTTGGATCTTTCGTTTGCTGCGCCGTGAGATTGCCGATCAGAACCATGGCGGACAGGAACATCGTGCCCACCGTTGAAACTGCCACACGCGTCTTTGCATGCATACTCACGCCGTCCCCCAGATTTCTCCCAGCACACGCTGGAAATTTACTCCCAGCACTTTTTCGATCACTGCCGCCGGCTGGCCGCGCTTCGCCAGTTCGGCGGCGATGATCTCCATGTGGTCAGGTCCGTTCAGATCAGGCACGTACGGATAGCGATCCTCGCCGGGCGCGCCGATCCCCAGCTGCTTGCGCCGCGCGATATCGGCCTCGAATGCGGTTCTTTGCGCATCGGTGAGAACGACCTTTTCAATGCCACCGTCGGAACCGATTCCCACATGATCTGCACCGCATACATTGATTGCATGAACCAGGTGATTGATCACGTGTTCCCTTGTCGGAACTGTCGGGGATGCCACCAGATAGGGCATCAGGTAAACGCCAAAATATCCGCCGCGGTCAGCGAGAGCCTTCAGAATGTCATCCGGCTTACTGCGTGGATGCGCATAAACGGCCGCGCACCCGGAATGCGTGATCAGAACGGGTTTCGAAGATTCCCGGACAGCGTCAGAGGTGGTGCGATAGCCGCAGTGGCTCAGGTCGACTGCAACGCCGGAGTCATTCATGGTTTTTACTGCCAGCCGTCCCGGGCCTGTCAATCCTCCGTCTTTTGCCTCGAGGCAGCCATCACCGAACGCGCCATGCTTGTTGTAGGTCAACTGCATGATGCGCACTCCGAGCTTGCGAAACGTTCCGATGCGCGCCTGGTCCTCCTCGAGAGAAGCCGAGTACTGAAAGCCGAGCATGATTCCGATTTTGCTGCCGCGCTTGGCCTGCGCGATCTCGGAGTATTTCCGGATAATCATGAACAGATCGGGGTACCGTTCCACCAAACTCTCGACCGCGGCGAGGCTGTTGACGGTGTCTTCGAACGTTGGCTCCGAGACAGTGTGGTTTACGGCTGTGATGCCACAATGCCGCGCTGCGGCCAGTGCCTCCGCATTTGCAGGATGTTCCGGGTCCAGGAATGGCGGCGCACAAAGCGAATCGATGACGATCACCCTGCGATAGAGACGATCAATCTCTGCCGGGGTTTCCGCAACGGAATTGTCGCGCAGCCGGGGAAGCAGCCACGCAGCGGCCGAAAGCTTCGGGATGAAGACAAGAAAATCCCGTCGGTTCATGCGGAGATCGCAATCAGAATCGGGATCCTTACGAGATGGTGAGCGCGGCAGGATTCGAACCTGCGACCCACGCCTTAAAAGGGCGTTGCTCTACCACCTGAGCTACGCGCCCACACTACTTTCAATCTAACACAATCCAGCGGCTCCGATCGCGCGTGGCAAAAGCTTCCCGGCTGATACACTGTCGTTTCGCAGCGGCATCCGCATTCAAGCCTGCAGACCCATGAGACCTCCGGTCTTTATCGTAGGCTGTCCTCGTTCGGGAACCAGCTTCCTCTACCACCTCCTGCTCTCAGCGGGAGGTTTCGCGCACTTTCACACGCAGATGAATGTGTTCGACGTGCTGGAGCCGATCTTCGGCGATCTAAGTTCCACCACGAACAAGAAAAAGATGATGCAGGAGTGGCTGCGGAGCAAGGCGTTTGGCGTCTCCGGTCTCGAAGCATCAGAGATCGAGGCCAAGGTAATGGCCGAATGCCGCAACGGCAGCGACTTCATGCGCATCGTCATGGGGGAAATCGCCCGCAAGCAAGGCGTCGATCGCTGGATCGATTCAACTCCGACCAATATTCCGCACATGCCGCGCATCGCCCGCGACTTTCTGGACGCGCAATTCATTCACATCATCCGCGATGCACGCGATGTGGCGTTGTCTCTCGATAAGCGCCATTGGAGCCGCCCCCTTCCCTGGGACCGGAGGCGTAGCCTGCTCGCCGCCGGGCTGTATTGGGAATGGATCGTCCGCAAAGGGCGGAAGAATGGGACTGCGCTCGGGCCCCGTTACTTGGAAGTGCGATACGAAGAACTTGTAGAACATCCCGACCCGGCTCTGCAGCGAATTGGCGAATTTCTTGGATATAACCTGGACTATGCGCGCATTCAAGCGGCCGGCATCGGATCCGTGAAGAAACCGCTCACTTCATTCAAGGAAGACTTGAAGGAGGGCCAATTCACACCTGTGGGACGCTGGAAGGAGAAGTTTCCTCCAGATCAGCTGGAGCAGTTCGAGCAGTTGATTGGAAATTACCTGCAGGAACTTGGCTACGAACTTTCCGACGCAGGCAACGCGGCCGAACGCTCACTCGGCGTCCGCGGCATGCGGTGGGAATACCGTCATTTTTATGAGTTCAAGCAGTGGGCGAAGGTGAACACACCGCTCTCGCGCTGGAGAGTCAGCTACTCCGATATTCTCATCGATAAATAGGAAAGGGTGGGCGAGATCTACGCCACTTTGCTCAGGAACCACAATGCCAGCTTGATACCACGCAGCACTTGTCCGGCAGCCTGTATTGGCTCCGCGACTTCACGAACCACTCCCCGGCGATGCTGCTCTACGGTTTGAACGCTGTCATTCAGGCGCAATCGAATGCGCTCGGCTCTCCGGCTGGCGTCCGCATAGGTCACCTGCAAAGCACGAAGCCGCGACGCGACCTGCGATGCCATCGCCCTGCCGTCCTCATGAACCGCTTGCAGCCGTGGTTGAATGGTGAGCTTTAACTCCTTCACCACGCTGGCGGATGCTTGCACTCTCGCCGAAATCTCTCTGGATAATTCTGCCGATTTACGCGTCGCCCGCCGCACCACAAGCAACATCCCGACCAACGCCAGGATTTCGGCCAGCAGCGCCGCCGACATCAAGATAATGACGGTCCAAAGGAAGGCCAGCATAGGCATTTTCCCGCCGATGATCGTATCAGGCCTCCAGAGCAAGACCAAGCCAAAACGCCAATTCCTTGCCCGATTTCACAAGGATGGGTACTCTGGCGTGAACGTGTTCCGCGCCAGGTTGAGGTCCCGATTCCGCGTACCGAACATTGCGCTCGCAGTCTGCCTGATTCTCGTGGTTGACCCGACCTGCGGCCGCCGCAAGGAACCGCCCGCGGTTCGCTGGACCGCCGGCACTCCCGGCTGCGAATTCCAACGAGGCGACGACGGACGCTACCGCTGGCGATGGGTTCGCGACGATCTCGACATGACTCTGCTGGTCGACTCTCAGGAGTTGTCGAAGAGCCGCCGACGGCTCTACAAGCCACTCAGCGTTTTTCTCAGCGTGACTTACACCGGACACAGCAGTTATGACTTCCCTGCCGATCTTCGGATGCAGTTCGTACGGCATCACAACGTGACCATCAGCATCCTCAATCCCACTGAATTTGCCACTCAGATGCAAAACGACGTGGACACGAAAATCTTTGATATTGAGCGCGAGATCAAAAAGCACCCGGAGAAGTCGGAGGAGTTGACCAACCACGGCCGTGAGTATCAAAAGCAAGTGGCGGAGTTCATCGAATTCCTGAGCACGCAGAGTCTTGAGTCTGCGATCCTGTCGCCCGGGAGTCCCGAAGCACATGGCTGGGTCTTCTTCCCCACCAAGAACAAGTGGCTGGGCTCCTGGAAAGAGCGTGAAGATTTCATCCTCCAAGTGTGGATGAAAGACAAGGTCTACCAGTTTCCTTTCTCTTTGCCACCGACTGAGGGCGACCTCATTCTTCGGAAGCGCGACGAATAGTTCGACAATTGCACCCGATCTCTTTCTCTTTCGCGATTACCGACCCGGCTCCCGAACTGTGCTACAGTTGCCTGCTCATGGATTCCAGCCAGGAGAGGGCCCCCGCTGCAAAGAAATCCCCCGAGCTCCTCTACTGCCCGGTTTGCGCGAGAGAAGTGGACGATCCGCTCACCTGCGGGGACTGTTCCGCCGTCATTTGCCGCCGCTGCGGCACTCCGCTCGAGTCTCCTGACGAACTCGGCATGGGATGAACATGACTTCGACCCCGGTTTCTCCTGCCCAACAAAAGGAAGCACGCCAGCAACCTAGTTTGATTCGCGGACTCGGCCTGCTCGATTCCGTATTGCTCCTTGTCAGCGGCATCATCGGGTCCTCGATCTTCCTCACCGCGAAAGATATCGCTGGCCCCCTGCCGCATCCTTTCTGGTTCTTTCTGGTGTGGGTGTTGGGCGGAGCGATTTCCCTCTGCGCTTGCGTAGCGTTTGCCGAGCTCGGTGCAATGTTTCCTGACTCCGGCGGACAGTATATTTACCTGCGCGAAGCCTATGGCGACCTGGTCGCCTTCCTCTATGGATGGATGTTGTTTGCGGTGGCGAACGGTGGCACGATCGCCGCACTATCCGTGGCAGCAGCCGCGTATACGGGCAACATCGTCCCGGCAATCTCGCAGGAACATGTCGTTTTCTCACTCTTCGGCATTGCCTTTACTCGCGCCCACGCTGTGGGACTTGTGCTCATTGCCATCCTCACTTTCGTCAATGTCTTCGGACTACGGTGGGGCGCTCTGCTGCAGAATGTCTCGACCTGGACCAAGTTCACAGCCATGGCCGCCTTTGTCGGCCTGGGCTTTTTGATTGGTAAAGGGCACTGGTCCAATTTCACCGCGCACCCCGCGGGCGGTCTCAGCATGCGACTGAGCCCCGGACAACTGATCTCCGCGCTGGGGGTGGGGTTGATCGCGGTCTTCTGGGCCTATGACGGATGGGTCTACATAACGTGGGTAGCCGGAGAGGTCAAAGAACCGAAGCGAAATGTACCGCTGGCGATGGTGTTCGGCGTGCTCACAGTGGGGGCCATCTATCTCGCCATGAACATGACGTACGTTTATGCGCTTCCGTTAAGCGAAGTGGCGAAATACGAAACGATCGTGCATACCGCGGCCGAAACGCTGTTCTCACCTCAAGCCGCAGTATGGCTCTCCCTCATGATCGCCATCTCCTGCTTCAGTGCCGCCGCATCGTGCACCCTCTCCGGCTCGCGCGTATACATGGCGATGGCACAGGACGGAGCCTTTTTTCAAAGCATGGCGCGGATCCATCCCCGGTGGCGCACACCCGCTTTCAGCCTGATCGGCCAGGGTATCTGGGCAGCCGTCTTAACAATCAGCGGGAAGTACGATTGGCTCTACACATACGTGATCTTCGGCATGATGTCTTCCTACGCCCTCACGGTCGTCGGATTGTTCGTCCTGCGATGGAAACGACCCGATGTCGCCCGTCCCTACCGCTGCACCGGTTATCCGTGGCTTCCGGCAATCTACCTGCTTATCGCGATCGTCTGGCTCGTCAACACAATTATCACCAGGCCGAGCGAAGCGCTGGGTAGCACGATCATCGTTCTCTTGGGTATTCCCTTCTATCTCTACTGGAAGCGCAAGAGTCGTAGAATAGTCGCTCCGGAGTAGTTCCCGTGTTCGAGCGTTACACCGAGAAGGCGCGTCGCGCCATTTTCTTCGCCCGCTACGAAGCCATCCAGTTTGGTTCGCCCTACATCGAGACGGAGCATCTGTTGCTCGGGATGCTACGGGACAATCCTCATCTCGTGCGCCTGTTGCCCGCAGGCTCGGTCGAATCCATCCGGGCCCAAATCAACGCCAACTCTCCCGCTCGCCAGTCCGTGCCCACTTCTGTCGATCTGCCTCTAAGCAATGAGGGCAAGCGCTCGCTCGCCTACGCAGCGGAAGAAGCCGAGCGACTCGGACATCGCCACATCGGCAGCGAACACCTGTTCATGGGATTGCTGCGAGAGAATCGCAGCTTTGCGGCTGCGCTCCTGCAGGAGCGAGGTGTGTCACTGCCGAAGTTGCGTGAACGCTTCGCCTCAGCGGACGACGTGCAAGGTCCCGAAATCCGGGGTCGCCTTGCGGAGGGTGAGACTCGCATCCAGATTCATGGCATTTCATGTTCAGCCGAGACCATCCGCGAACGCGTGAATCCACTACGGGAATTCAACTGGTACTGGCAAAAGCAAACCTGGAAAGCCCACGATTTGGCGGTAGGAAAAGACGGTAAGGCCTCCTTCAACGCGAGTCTTGCCAAAGATAGGGATAGCTTCACCTTGAGTCCCGGTGGATGGAGGAAGGATCAGTGCCGCATCTGCAACTGGGAACTTTGTGAATCGGATGATCCCCAGCACAACAGCGGACATAGCAATGGCCGCGATTGGGTCTGCACGGAAT
>Ga0335082_10000789_pt1 | contig 33040 bp, 28 predicted proteins | sample Lox_Sample_41_FD_206718 | JGI IMG/M metagenome (GOLD analysis project Ga0335082, IMG submission 206718) | Soil microbial communities from Loxahatchee National Wildlife Refuge, Florida, United States - Lox_Sample_4.1 | ecosystem: Environmental > Terrestrial > Soil > Wetlands | place: USA... | reverse complement strand
CAACGCCGTGTTCGCCTCGCGGCTCTTGCGCGAGGCGCGCCGGCGCAACCGCACGAAGTTCGTGGCGATGCCGATCGCGATCGCCGCGGGCTCGATCGCGCTCGGCTATGCGGTCGGCGCCACGGATTCGCTGCCGCGCAAGTTTCCTCTCACTGGCGCTCAGGCTCTCTGGGCCGTGTACCTGGGCCTGTTCTGGGTCGGACACTTCTGGCACTTCGGCAACCAGGACTTCGGCGTGCTCTCGATCTATCGCGCGAAGGCGGGGCAGACCACGCCGCGCGAGCGCAAGATCGACAAGACCTATGCGGTCGCGATGATGTTCGTGATCCAGCCGTGCGTGTACTTCAAGGCGGTCGCGCGATCGCCGCTCTCGAACGCCTTCTTCAGCTTCGTGCCGATCTCGCGCGGGCTGGTCTCGGTCGCCGCTGACTGGGCCGCCGTGAGCGCGGTGGTGCTCACGCTGGCCGTGATCGCCTACGAGCTGCGCAAGGCGAATCCATCGCTGCCCAAGCTCTTCTACTACCTCGTGATGCTCGCTCATCCGCTCGTGCTCTACTTCATCCACTGGCGGCTCGCGTTCTACTACTTCGCGGTGTACCTCGTGAGCCATTGGCTGATCGCGATCGGACTGGTGGGCCGCATCCACACCAACGACCGGCGCGCGGCGGGTGCCACGCCCGCTTCGGCGTTGCTCTACTACGCCGTGCGGCTGGCTCCGTTCGTGATCGCCGCCTTCCTCTTCGATCACGCCTTCGGCCGCTACAACGCGTTCAGCGGCGGCGGATACAAGGTGACGCTGGGCACGGTGTGGCCCGATTGGCGGGGCGTGCTGGGCCTCATTCTGGGCGTGTTTCTCGCCGAGCAGCTCCTCCACTACTACTGCGATCGCTGCCTGTTCCGGTTCCGCGACGCCGACGTCCGCCGCGCGATCGCACCGCTGCTCTAGATGTCCGACGCGCGCGACGATTCGCTGCGCGCGCCGCGGCGCTCGCGCTCGGGGTCTGGTCGGGCTGGCTGATCTACCGCTCGTCGCTCGTGGCGGCGGGCGTCGATCGCGCAAGTATTGGTGACCCGGGCGCGATTCGAACGCGCGACCCCCAGCTTCGGAGGCTGGTGCTCTATCCAGGCTGAGCTACCGGGCCATTCTGGTGGGGCGTACTGGGCTCGAACCAGTGACCTCCGCGGTGTGAGCACGGCGCTCTAGCCAACTGAGCTAACGCCCCCGACGGACGGCAGGGTTTAGAGAAGCCCCACCGCCCTCGCAAGGTGGGCCCGCCACGGAACGAGCGTTCCGCTGCAGCGGAACAGGGTTTCCACTTTGTCCCCGCCCCGCACCGGATTGCCTCCGATCGCTCACGGACTCGCTCACTCGAGTAATTTAGAAAATACGATTTTCCATCAACCGCTTAGCGGCTCGATCGCGCGCTCGGCCCGCTGACCCAGAGGGGCACCGAAATTGCGGACGGTGCGACACGGGAACCGGATCACCTTTGCGAGGCACGCAGGCTGATTCACTCCACTGAACGAGGGATGCCATGAAGAAGTTGTTCTTGTGCGCGATCGGCCTGCTGGCGGCTCAAGCGGCCAGCGCTACCACGATTCAGACCTTCGGCGCCTCGATCACGGGCACCCTGTCGGGAAGCCTCGTCTCGGGGGCTTCGAGCGTCACGGGGAGTGGCACCGGAGTACTCGACGACTCGGGTGTCCTCACGCTCAGCACGTCGACGCATGCGACCGGAACATTGCTGCTCCTCGGGGCTCTCGATCAGAACCAGACGGCAACGACGACCCTGGCCGGCACGTTGACGGGTCTCACTCTCTTCCCCTTCAATGGGACGACGATCATCAACACGTGCGCCGACAACAATGGGAACCCGCTGTGCAACCAGGTCCCGCTGGGTCCGCCGGGAAGCACGACGCCCGGAGCGGCGCCCATCACGTTCAACATCACGCCGGGCAGCCTGACCGTCTTCTCCGCGGTTCAGGATCTGGGTGTCGCGGGCGGATTCCCGGCTGGCTTCCTGCTCCTCAATTCGACCACCACGCTGACGGCAATCCCGGAGCCCGGCACGGCGATGCTCCTGCTGAGGGGACTGGTGCTCCTCCGGCGCACGCGGCGGCTCTGAGTTGCGAACGACGCGCGTCGCGCGGACCGCGGCGTTCCACTTCCGTGGAACGCCGTCCCGAGGCGGCCGCTGGTTCCTAACGCCGTTGCGCGGAGCGCTGGATCGCCGCGCCGACGAAGGCGACGAAGAGCGGATGCGGGCGGAAGGGAGTCGAGGCGAACTCCGGGTGGAACTGGCAGCCGAGGAACCACGGGTGATCCGCCACCTCGACGATCTCGACGAGCCGTCCGTCGGGTGAGGTGCCCGAGAGCACGAGTCCCGCCGCCGCGAGCTTCTCGCGGTACTCGGGGTTGAACTCGTAGCGGTGTCGGTGGCGCTCGGAGATCGCGTCGCGACCGTAGGCCTCGTAGGCCTTCGTGCCCGGCCGCAAGGTGCACGGATACGCGCCGAGGCGCATGGTCGCGCCCTTCGCCTCGATGCGGCGCTGCTCGGGCAGGAGATCGATCACCGGATGCTTCGTGCCGGGGTCGATCTCCGAGGAATTCGCCCCTTCGAGGTGCGCGACGTGGCGCGCGAACTCGATCACCGCGAGCTGCATGCCGTAGCAGATGCCGAAGAACGGCACGCGCCGCTCGCGCGCGTGGCGCACCGCGACGATCTTCCCCTCGGCGCCGCGACTGCCGAAGCCGTGCGGCACCAGGATGCCGTCGGCGCTCGCGAGCACGCCGGGATCGTCGAGCTTCTCGGAGTCCACGTACTCGATGTGCACGCGCGCCTTGTGCGCGAAGCCGCCGTGGTAGAGCGCCTCGTTCAGGCTCTTGTACGACTCGGTCAGCTCGACGTACTTCCCGACCATCGCGATCGTGACTTCGGTCTCGGGGTTCTGCGCGCGCGCGACGAGCTCCTGCCACGCGGTCAGGTTCGGCTGGCCCGTCCAGATGTTCAGGATCTGCGCGAGCTTCTCGTCCACGCCCTCCTTGTGCAGGATCAGCGGCACCTCGTAGATCGTCTGCACGTCCTTGGCGGTGATGACCGCATCGTCGTCGACGTTGCAGAAGAGCGCGATCTTCGCCTTCACCGACTTCGGCAGGAAGCGGTCGGTGCGGCACAGGATCACGTCGGGCGAGATGCCGACCGTGCGCAGCTCCTTCACCGAGTGCTGCACCGGCTTCGTCTTCAGCTCGCCCGCGGTGGCGATGTAGGGCACGAGCGCGGTGTGGATGTAGCAGGTGTTCTCGCGACCCACGTCGCCGCGCATCTGGCGGATCGCCTCGAGGAACGGCAGCGATTCGATGTCGCCGACCGTGCCGCCGACCTCGACGATCAGCACGTCGCCGCCCTCGGCGGCGCGGAAGATCGCGGCCTTGATCTCGTCGGTGACGTGCGGGATCACCTGCACCGTGCCGCCGAGGTAGTCGCCGCGTCGCTCCTTCGAGAGCACCGAGTCGTAGATGCGGCCGGCCGTCACGTTGTTGAGTCGGCCCATGCGCGCGTGGCTGAAGCGCTCGTAGTGGCCGAGGTCGAGGTCGGTCTCGGCGCCGTCCTCCGTGACGTACACCTCGCCGTGCTGGAGCGGGTTCATCGTGCCCGGATCCACGTTCAGGTAGGGATCGAGCTTCAGGAACGTGACGCGCAGCCCGCGCGCCTCGAGCAGCGCGCCGATCGACGCCGAAGCCAGCCCCTTGCCGAGCGACGAGAGCACCCCTCCCGTCACGAAGATGAATTTGGTCGGCCTGGCCGTCATGGTCCCCCCACCTAGCGCAGAGCCACGGCGCTCTCGCCTCGCTCTGCGTCTCGCACCCGGATCTCGTGAATCGGCACGAAGGGCTGCGGCAGCCGCGCCACTTCGAAGAATCCCACGTCGAGCGTCTCGTGCGGCGTCGTCGCCTTCCCGCGCTCGCGCGCGACGCCCTCGAAGCAGAGGTTGATCGCCTGTACGCGCCGGCGATCGCCGTAGTCGATCACGACCACCTTCGGGTCCGAATACACGCCGACGAGGCGCCCGATCTCGACCTCGAAGCCCGTCTCCTCGCGCACCTCGCGCACCGCCGCTGCCAGCACCGACTCGCCCGGCTCGACGTATCCGCCCGGTAGCCCCCAATGGGCGTTGTCGCTCCGCCGCATCAGCAGGATCTCGCGCGAGCCGGCGTCGCGCCGCGCGACCACGCACACCGACACCCGCACCTCCGTCGGATCCGTGGCGAAGTACTTCGTGGTCACGTCGCGCACAGGCACCGCGGGCGTCCAGGCCTCCGGCCATCCACGCGTAGATCGCTTGCCGCGCGGGAGAGCGAAGGGGTGCCGCATCCCGGTCCGAGGTGGTTTGACGGTTATTAGCTTGACGTCACGGAAGCGTCAAACTGCGCGCGGTCGAACCGGCGTTTCGCGAATCGCGAAACGCAGATCTGCGGCAACGAGCGGCGCTACGGAACCCACGGCGCGTCGAGGAGTCCGGCCTCCTCGGCGAAGCCGCACATGAGATTCGCGCACTGCACGGCCTGACCGGACGCGCCCTTCCCGAGGTTGTCGAGAGTCGAGAGCAGGATCCACGTGTCGTTGCGCGCGTCCTCGACGAGGGCCACGTCGCAGAAGTTGCTGCCGCGCACCGAGCGCAGGCTCGGCAGCTCGCCCTCGGGCAGCACGCGCACGAAGAGCTCGGAGGCGTAGGCATCCGAGAGCGCAGCGCGCGCATCGGCCGCGCGAGCACCAGACCGCGGCCGCACGAACACCGACGTCGCGATGCCTCGCACCGTCGGCAGGAGATGCGGCACGAAGGTCACGCGCACGGGCGCGCCCGCGGCGCGCGACGCCTCCTGCTCGATCTCGGGCGCGTGTCGATGGGCGAAGCCGGCGTTGTAGGCGTGCACGTCGCCGTCAAGCTCGGCGAAGAGATACCCGACCTCGGGCTTGCGCCCCGCGCCCGACACGCCGGACTTGCTGTCGATGTGGATGCCGCTGCGCTCGCAGAGGTTCACGCGCAGGAGCGGCGCGAGCGGGAGCAGCGCGGAGGTCGGGTAGCAGCCCGGCGCCGCCGCGAGCTTCGCCTTTCGCAGCGCGTCGCGGTGCAGCTCCGGAAGTCCGTAGACCGCCTCGCCGAGGTGCGCAGGCGCGGCGTGACGCCCGTACCACGACTCGTAGGTGGCGAGGTCGCGCAGGCGGAAGTCCGCGGAGAGATCGACGACCGGGAGACCCGCCTCGCGCAGCGCGTGCACCGCGGGCGCCGACGCCGCGTGCGGCAGCGCGGTGAAGGCGAGCTCCACGCGGCCGGAGAGCGCCTCCGGTGCCATCGCCTCGAAGCGCAGGTCGGTGCGGCGCCGCAGCGACGGGTAGGCCTCGGCGAGCGGACGGCCCGCCTGCTGCTCCGAGGTCACGACGGCGAGCTCGAACTCCGGATGCCGCAGCAGGATGCGGACGAGCTCGAGACCCGTGTATCCGCTGGCACCGAGGATCCCAACCTTCATGCTCACCTCCCGGCGAGCGTCGATCGTCTCGGTGACCCGCGCAAACCGGGTCTGCTCCTCTGAACTTCGCTCGCCTGCGGCTCGCTGCGCGCCGCCTTCGGCGGCTTGCTAGCGCTTCGAGAACTGGAAACGGGCGCGCGCCCCGCGCTGACCGTACTTCTTGCGCTCCTTCTTGCGGGAGTCGCGGGTCAGCAGGCCGCGGCGCTTGAGCGCCGGACGGTTGCCGGTGTCGAAGCGCTCGAGCGCGCGCGCGATGCCGTGGCAGAGCGCGACGGCCTGGCCCGAGGGCCCTCCGCCGGTGATGTTCGCCGCGATGTCGAAGCGGCCTGCCGCGTTCGCGGCCTCGAAGGGCTGGTGCACGACCATGCGCGCGACCTCGCGCGGGAAGTAGTCGTCGAGCGTGCGGCCGTTGACGGTGATGTGGCCCGTGCCCGGCCACATGCGCACGCGCGCGATCGACGTCTTGCGCCGCCCGGTGGCCACCGTGATCGCCTTCGCGTCAGCCAAGCGTGAGCACCTCCGGCCGCTGCGCCGCGTGGGGATGCCCGGCGCCGGCGTAGACCTTGAGCTTCCGGAACATCTGCCGACCGAGCGAGTTCTTCGGCAGCATGCCGCGCACCGCGTGCCGCACGACGCGATCCGCGTGCGGACCCGCGAGCAGCTTGCCCGCCGTGGTCGAGCGGAGATGGCCCGCCCACCCGGTGTGCCGGTAGTAGACCTTCTGGTCGAGCTTGCGGCCCGTGAGACGTACCTTCTCCGCGTTCACGACGATCACGAAGTCGCCCGTGTCGACGTGTGGGGTGTAGGTCGCGCGGTGCTTGCCTCGGAGCACCGTCGCCACCCGCGTCGCGAGGCGGCCGAGCACCTGGTCGCTCGCATCGATCACGTACCAGCGGCGCACCACGTCGGCCGGTCGCGTGCTGCGGGTGGTGCGGTGAGCCTGCGCTCCCATGCGGGGGCTTCCTCCGGACGACTGAGAGCGCGAGTGGATACCGAAGGCCCCCGGGCCCGTCAACCGACGGGCGGCCCGTAGCGGACCCACTCGAGCGTCAGCCCGTGCGCCGGCGCCGTGCGCCCGGCGCGGCGGCGGTCGCGCGCGGCGAGCAGCGCCGGCATCTCGCTCGCGCTGCGCCTCCCCGACCCCACCTCGACCAAGGTGCCCGTCAGGTTCCGCACCATGTGGCGCAGGAATCCCGTGCCCTCGAAGCCGAGCGCGATCCCCTGGCCCGACGCGCCCTCGATGCCGAGGCGCTCGAGCGTCCGCTCGGTGGTCGCGACGTCGGAGCCCGCCGTCTGGAAGCTCGCGAAGTCGTGCCTGCCGACGAGCGCCGCGGCAGCGCAGCGCATCGCGGCGAGGTCGAGCGGGCGTTGCAGGCACCAGGCGCGTGCGGCGCGCAGGGGCGAGCGGGTGGCGCCGTTCCAGATCGTGTAGCGGTAGCGCTTGGCGAGGGCGTCGCGGCGCGCGTGGAAGGTCTCGGCCGCCTCCGTCGCTTCGACCACGACCACGCTCGCCGGCAGCACGCCGTTCAGCGCGAGCCGCAGCCGGTCGGCGCCGAGCGCGGTCTCGATGCGCGCGCTCGCGACCTGCCCTTCCGCATGCACGCCGGCATCGGTCCGACCCGCGCCGACGACGCGCACGCGCTGCCCCGACACGCGCGCGATCGCCGCCTCGAGGGCGCCCTGCACCGTCTCCTTCGCGGGCTGCACCTGCCAGCCGGCGAAGGCGGCGCCGTCGTACTCGAGCACGAGCTTGAAGACGGGCACCTAAGGACGAACGACTCGCTGCGCGAGCGCGAGCGCGTTGGCGGCCGCGAGGCGCAGCGGATCCGCCGCCAGCCACAGCGAGAGCCCCCGCTCGCGCGTCGGATCCGAGCGCAGCCGTCCGACCAGCACTTCGCTGCGGCCCGCCGCGGCGCGCAGGTTCGGGCCCTCGGCGTCGAGCGTCCACAGCTCGACTCCCGGCGCGGCGACGAGCAGCTCGCGCACCTGCTTCGGATCGACGGGGTCTCGGGTGTCGATCGAGACCTGGGCCGCCGTGCCGACGAAGACCGGGATCTGCGCGATCGCGAGCGAGATCGGCAGCGGGGCGCCGAGCAGTCGGCCGAGCGTGCTCCCGACGCGCGTCTCGAGCGCGGTCGCGCCGCTCTCCTCCACCTCGCCGATCGCGGGATGGCAGTCGAAGGCCAGCGGACGGCCCGCGGACTCGGGCGCGTCGCTCTGATTGAAGAGCGCGACCGACTCCGCGCCGAGTGCGGCGATCGCGTCCCGACCGCTCGCGCTCGACGACTCGAGCAAGGTCGCGCCCACGCGCGCGAGCCCGACCGCGCGGCGGATCGGGTCGAGCACCAGCGCGAGCGCGAGCGCGGCGCCCGGAGGCGACGCCACGAGCGGCGCGCCCGCGCCGCATTGCGGATCGAGCGCCGCCGCGCACAGCGGAACCTCGGCGGAGAGCGCGAGCGCGCCGGACGCGTCGACGCAGGGCACCTCCGCGCGGAGCGCCTGGCGCACCCAGCCGAGCGAGGCGTCCGGCGGCGCGCAGCAGACGAGCAGGTCGAGACCTTTCAGCTCGGCCTCCGCGCGCACGGCGAGCGTCTCGCCCTGGAAGCTCACCGACTCGCCCTGCGAGCGCGGGCTCGCGAGCGGCAGCAGGCTCGCGACGCGAAGCTCCGCGTGGCCGTCGAGGAGGCCGAGCAGCTCGCTGCCGAGCGCTCCCGTCGCGCCGACCACCGCGACGCGCAGCGCGCGGCTCAAGCCTGCTCCACCCGTCGCACCACCTCGTCGCCCATCGCGCGGCAGCCGAGCGCGAGCTCGCCCGGTCGCGCCAGGTCGCGCGTGCGGTGCCCCGCGTCGAGCGTGTCGGTGACGGCGCGGCGCACGCAGGCGGCGGCCTCGTGGGCCGCGAGCGAGTGCTCGAGCAGCATCGCCGCCGAGAGGATCGCGGCGAGCGGGTTCGCGACGTCGCGACCGGCGATGTCGGGCGCCGAGCCGTGGATCGGCTCGTAGAGCCCGACCCCGCCGTCGCCGAGCGAGGCGGACGGCAGCATGCCGAGCGAGCCCGTGATCATTGCGGCCTCGTCGGAGAGGATGTCGCCGAAGAGGTTCTCGGTGACGATCACGTCGTAGGCGGCCGGCTCCTTCAGGAGCAGCATCGCCATCGAGTCGACGAGCTGGTGTCGCAGCCGCACGTCCGGGAACTCGCGCGCCACCTCCTCCACCACCTGCACCCAGAGCTGCGAGACCTCGAGCACGTTGGCCTTGTGGACGTGGGTCACGTCCCGGCGCCGCCCGCGCGCGGCCTGGAACGCCACCCGCGCGATCCGCGCGATCTCCCGCTCGTCGTACACCATGGTGTTGCGGGCCTCGCGACGCCCCTCCACCAGCGCCTGGCCGCGCGGCTCGCCGAAGTAGAGGCCGCCCGTCAGCTCCCGCACCACCAGCAGGTCGATGCCGTCGACCACCTCGCGCTTCAAGGTCGAGGCGTCGGCGAGCGCGGGGAAGACCGCCGCCGGCCGCAGGTTCGCGAAGAGCCCGAGCTCCTTCCGCATGCGCAGGAGGCCGCGCTCGGCGCGTCGGTCGACCGGCAGGTGGTCCCACTTCGGCCCGCCGACCGCACCGAACAGCACGGCCTGGCACGTGCGCGCCGACGCCATGGTCTCGTCCGAGAGCGGCGTGCCGAACGCATCGATCGAGGCGCCGCCGATCAGCCCCTCCTCGTACTGGAGCGAGAGCCCGCTCCGCTTGGCGGCCGCATCGAGGACGCGGCGCGCCTGCGCCGTCACCTCGGGGCCGATGCCGTCGCCCGGGAGAACCAGGATGCGCGCCACTCAGATTCCCTTCGGCTCCGAGACGCCGTGCCGGCGCTTGTGCCACTCGAGCTTGTTGAGCGCGTGCACGTAGGCGCGCGCGCTGGCGACGATGATGTCGGGGTCCGCACCGTTGCCGATCACGCGACGACCGCCCTCGCAGACCGCCACCGACACCTCTCCGAGCGCGTCCATGCCGCCGGTGATCGCGTTCACGTGGAAGCGCTCGAGCTCGCTCTTGGTCTCCGTCAGCTCGGCGATCGCCTTGAAGACCGCGTCCACCGGACCGATGCCGAGCGCGGTGCCCTTGCGGACCTGGCCGTCGATGCGCAGCGCCACCGTCGCGGTCGGCTTGGCGAACGTGCCGGAGAGCACCGAGATGTCCTCGACCTGGAAGCGTTCGTCGGTGCGCACGACCGCGTCGGTCGCGAGCGCCTCGAGGTCCTCGTTCCAGATCGTCTTCTTGGCGTCGGCCAGCGCCTTGAAGCGCCGGAAGGCCTCTTCGAACGGCTCGCCCTCCAAGGTGAAGCCGAGCTCGGCGAGGCGGTCTCGGAACGCGTGGCGCCCGGAGTGCTTGCCGAGCACGAGCTCGTTCGAGGCGCGGCCGATCGACTGCGGCGTCATGATCTCGTAGGTGATCGCCGCCTTGAGCACGCCGTCCTGGTGGATGCCGGCCTCGTGGGCGAAGGCGTTGTCGCCGACGATCGCCTTGTTCGGCTGCACCGGCACGCCGATCGTCGACGAGAGCAGGCGGCTCGTCGGGTAGATCTCGCGCGTGACGACGCGCGTGTCGAGACCGGCGTAGACGTCGGGCCGCGTCTTCAGGCTCATCACCACCTCTTCGAGCGAGGTGTTGCCGGCGCGCTCGCCGATGCCGTTGACCGTGCACTCGACCTGTCGCGCCCCCGCGAGCACCGCGGCCAGGCTGTTCGCGACGGCGAGCCCGAGGTCGTTGTGGCAGTGGACCGAGAAGACGGCCTGCTCCGCGCCGGGCACGCGCTCGCGCAGGAAGCGGATCAGGCGCGCGTACTCGTCGGGCTGCGTGTAGCCGACGGTGTCGGGGACGTTCAGGGTCCGGGCGCCCGCGCGCAGCGCGACCGCGAACACCTCGACGAGATAGTCCCAGTCCGAGCGCGTCGCGTCCTCGGCCGAGAACTCGACGTCGTCGCAGTGGCGGCGCGCCTGGCGCACCGCGCGGTCGACCTCGCCGAGCACCTGCTCGCGCGACATGCGCAGCTTGTGCTTCAGGTGGATGTCGCTCGTCGCGATGAAGGTGTGGACCCGCGGGCGCGCCGCGCCGTCGAGCGCGGCGAGCGCGCGCTCGACGTCTTCGCCCCCGGTGCGCGCGAGCCCGCATACGGAGGTCTCGCGCAGCTCGCGCGCGACCGCGCGCACCGCCTCGAAGTCGCCCTCGCTGGCGATCGGGAAGCCCGCCTCGATCACGTCGACGCCGAGCTTTTCCAACTGGCGCGCGAGCCGCAGCTTCTCGCCGAGGTTCATGCTGCAGCCCGGCGACTGCTCGCCGTCGCGCAAGGTGGTGTCGAAGATGCGGATGCTGTCCGTCATGGCCTCACCCTCGCGGAGGCTCGCCCGCCAGCGGATCCGGGTGCGGGAGCTCCGTCAAGGTGGCGCCGGTCGCGCGCCGCCACACCCACTCGACGGGCCCCGAGGCGACGTAGGCGACGCCGAGCACGAAGAGCGTGACCGAGGGCTCCTGCACGACGAGCGCGAGCGCGATCACGACGAGCACCAAGGTCCCGTAGGAGTGGCGCAGGTCGAGCTCCTTGCCGCTGCGATACGGGATCGGGCTCACCATCAGGAGCCCGAGCAGCGCCATGCCGGCCGCCACCAGGAACTCCGGCACTCCGACCTCGATCCCGCTCTCGCGCAGGAAGGAGACGAACCACTGCGTGGTCGCGACCATGCCCGCCGCGGCCGGCGACGGCATGCCCTCGAAGAAGCCCTTGTAACGCCCCGGCGAGACGTTGAAGCGCGCGAGCCGCAGCGCGGCGCACACCGTGAAGAGGAACGACATCACCCAGCCCGGCCGGCCGAGCGTCTGGAGATGACCGGCGCTGAAGGCGAGCATCGCCGGTGCGACGCCGAAGGACACGGTGTCGGCGATCGAGTCGAATTCGACGCCGAAGCGGCTCGAGGAGCGCGCGAGCCGCGCGACTCGGCCGTCGATCGCGTCGCAGACCGCCGCGAGAACGATGCCGAGCGCCGCGCGGTCGGCGCTGCCCGCCACGTCCACCTGGAAGCTCTGGACGATCGCGTAGAAGCCGAAGAAGAGGTTCGCGCTGGTGATCACGTGCGGCAGCAGGTACATGCCGCGCGGCGGCTCGCCGCGCGCCCTGCGCCGCCGTCGGCGCTGCCGCTCGGGCCGGGAGAACAGCTCGTCCTGCGCGCTGCCGTCGTCCGCGGGGTCCATCAGTTCTTCGAGCGGTCGACCAGCCGGTTCTCCTTGAGCCAGGGCATCAGCTCCCGGAGCCTGGCGCCGACCTCCTCCATCGGGTGCACGGCGCCGCGCTTGCGCAGCGCCTGGAACGAGAGCGCTCCGGCCTGGTTCTCGAGGATGAACTCCTTCGCGAAGCGACCGCTCTGGATCTCGTCGAGGATCTCGCGCATGCGCGCGCGCACGCCTGCGTCGATCACGCGCGGGCCGCGCGTGAGGTCGCCGTACTCGGCCGTGTTCGACACGGAGTAACGCATGTTGGCGACGCCGCCTTCGTAGATCAGATCGACGATCAGCTTCACCTCGTGGATCGTCTCGAAGTACGCCATCTCGGGCGCGTAGCCGGCCTCGACCAGCGTCTCGTAGCCGGCCTGCATCAGCGCCGTGAGCCCGCCGCACAGAACCGTCTGCTCGCCGAAGAGATCCGTCTCGGTCTCCTCGCGGAAGCTGGTCTCGATGATGCCGGCGCGTCCGGCGCCGATCCCCTTCGCGTAGGCGAGCGCGATCTGGAGCGCGTCGCCGGACGGGTCCTGGTGCACCGCCACCAGCGACGGCACGCCGCGGCCCTGCTCGTAGTGCGCGCGCACGGTGTGGCCCGGTCCCTTCGGCGCGACCATGAAGACGTTCACGGCGGCCGGCGGCCGGATCACGCCGAAGTGGATGTTGAAGCCGTGCGCGACCGCGAGATAGTCGCCGGGCTTGAGATTCGGCTCCACGTGCTCGCGGTAGATGGCTCCCATCGACTCGTCGGGAAGCGTCATCATCACGATGTCCGCTTCGCGCGCCGCCTCGGAGGGCTGGAGCACGCGCAGGCCGGCGGACTCCGCCTTGGCCCAGGACGGCGAGTCCTTGCGCAGCCCGACCACGACGTCGACACCGGAGCTGCGCAGGTTCTGCGCGTGCGCATGGCCCTGGCTGCCGTAGCCCATCACGGCGACGGTCTTGCCCTCGAGCCGCCCGAGGTCCGCGTCCTTGTCGTAGTAGATGCGCAGCGCCATGGAATTCCTCGACGTCGTGGGCCCGCGCGGAGTCGCACGTCGCGCGTTCGTCAGGTCCGAAGCGCGGGTCTGCGCGGGGTCTGGCCTGCCGCCGCCGGGCGTCGGGCCACATTACGCAACGATTCCGGGCATGTCAAAGCGACTGCCGCGACGCGCGCGCCGCGCTTGACGCCTCGTATCCCGCGGTGAGAAGCTGCCGCACCCTACACCGCTTGCGGAACGGTGCTCGATGAGATCGGCGCTCCGGGCTGCCTGCCTCGTGGTCCTGCTGCCGGCGTTCGCGCGCAGCGCGCACGCCTTCAACCTCGACTTCGGCACGGCCTTCGGGGTCCCGGCTGCGAGCTACGGAGCCGCGTCGGGCCAGACGGGGAGCTGGAATCAGGTCGGTCTCGGCGCGACCGCGCTCGTCGGTCTAGGCGGTGCGCCCTCCGGCGCGAGCGTCAGCGTCACGGCCTCGACCGCCAACGGGGCCTACCTCACCCCGACCAACAACGACCAGCTGCTGCTCGACGACAACTTCTACAGCGCGGGCGGCCTGACCTGGACGGTGTCGTTCTCGGGCCTCGCGAACGGCCGCTACCGCGTCTACCTCTACGCGCCGCGGCATCCGTCCATCGCTACCGGAGCCATGACCGTGGGCGGCGTGCCCGTCGCCAGCATTCCGGGCGACACCAGCGGGACGCTGATCGAGGGCACCTCGTGGGTACGGGTCGACGCGTCGGTCTCCGGCGGCACGCTCTCCATCTCGGGCTCGAACCCTACCGCCCTCACCGGCCTCGCCGGGCTCCAGCTCGTCAGGCCACCTCCCGCCCTCAACATCGACTTCGGACTCCAGTTCGGGACTCCGGCCGCGAGCTACGGGGCGGCGGCGGGGCAGGCCGGAGTCTGGAACCAGGTCGGCCTCGGCACGACCGGCCTCGTCGGGCTCGCAGGCAGCGTGTCGGGCGTCAGCGTCAGCGTCAGCGCCGCGACCGACGGCGGCTACTACCAGACACCGACCAACAACGACCAGCTGCTGCTGGAGGACAACTTCTTCGCCGTCGGAGGCGAGAGCTGGAGCGCCACGCTCTCGGGCCTCGTCGACGGCCGCTACCGCGTCTACCTCTACGCCCCGAGCAACCCCCTCGTTCCGAGCGGCGCCATGAACGTCGGCGGCGTGCTCGTCGCCAGCCTTCCCGGCAGCCCGGGCGGCTCGCTGATCCACGGCACGTCGTGGGCGAGCGTCGACGTGACGGTCGCGGGTGGAACGCTCGCGATCACCGGCGCCGGAGCGACCCTCTCCGGCCTGGCGGGGCTCCAGCTCGTCCCCTTGGACCAGCCCGCTCTCAACCTCGACTTCGGCACGGTCTATGGAACGCCGGCTGCGAGCTACGGGGCCGCCGCGGGGCAGGCCGGCGTCTGGAACCTGGTCGACCTCGGCACGACGGGCCTCGTCAACCTCCTCGGCGCCTCTTCCGGCGTGAGCGTCGCGGTCAGCGCTTCGACCGGGACCGGGGCCTACGTCGCGCCCGGCAACGACGACGAGCTGCTCCTGAACGACAACTTCTTCAGCTCGAGCGGTGGGAGCTGGAGCGTCTCCTTCTCGGGTCTCGGCAACGGCGACTACGCCATCTACCTCTACGCGCCCTCCAATCCCGTCGTCCCGACCGGCGACGTGCACGTCGGCGCTGCGCCCCTCGTCCCGAGCATTCCCGGGGATATCTCGAGCACGCTGATCGAGGGGACGACGTGGGTCCGCGTCGTGGCGCCCGTCACGGGCGGCAGCCTCGCGATCTCCAGCGCCGGCATGCCCATCTCCGGGCTGGCCGGCCTCCAGGTCGTGCCGCTGCCCGAGCCCCGCCCGGTCGTGCAGCTCGCGAGCGGCGCGGCGCTGCTCGCGGGGCTCGCGTGCAGGCGCCGGCGTCCGGCCGCGGCGGCTCAGCCGACTGCCCCCGGCTCGACCCGCTCCCCCGTGCGGCGGACCTCCGCCTCCGCCCGCCGCACGTAGCGAGGCACGAGCGACGCGGGGTCCACGCCCTCCCCTCGCGCGAGCATGCGCTGCGCGAGCCGCCCGACTGCCTCGGCATGCGGGGCGCACTCGGGATGGAGCAACACGCCCGCGCCGCGCGCGCGCAGCGCGCCGGCCGCGATCGCGGCGCCCTCGCCGACCACGCGGCAGGGAAGCGGCAAGGCATCGGCGAGCGCCGCGGCGCGGTACACGCCTTCCGGCAGCCACGCGAGCGCGTGCCCCGCCTTCGGGTCGAAGGCCGCGGCATAGACCTCGCCGCGGCGCGCATCCAGCGCGGCGACGACCGCGCCCTCGCCGGGCGGCGCGTCCGCCGCGAGCGCCGCGAGCGTCGGCACCGCGACGGCTGGAAGCCCCGAGCCGAACGCGAGCCCCTTCAAGGTCGCGAGCCCGACGCGGAGCCCGGTGAACGAGCCGGGCCCGATCGAGATCGCGAAGGCTTCGACGTCCGCGAGCGCAACGCCGGCCTCGGCCAGCAGGTCGGCGATCGCCGGCAGCAGCGTCTGCGCGGCCGGATGCGCGCACTCGCGCCGCGCGCACGCGTCGTCGCCGCGCAGCAGCGCGACACCCGGGCGCACCGCGCTCTCGATCGCCAGCAACAGCGGCGCGGCGCCTTGCCGCGCTCGCATCAGGAGGGCCCGTGCGTGTTGAGCCAGTCGAGCAGGCGCAGCCACTGGCGCGACAGGTCGTTCCAGAAGGCCAGGCCCATGATCAGGATCAGCACGGTGAAGCCGACCTGCTGCGCGATCTCGCGCGTCCGCAGCGAGAGCGGCCCGCGCCGCATCGCCTCGACGAGGAAGAGCAAGGCCTGTCCACCGTCGAGGATCGGGATCGGGAGCAGATTCAGGATGCCGAGATTGATGCTGATCACGACGAGGATCGTGAGGTAGGCCTCCCAGCCCTGGTGCATCGCGTTGCCTGCGATCTCGGCGATCCCGATCGGACCCGCGATCTGGTTCCGCGACACCTGTCCGGTCACGATCATGCCGAGGCCGCGCAAGAAGCTCTGCGTGAAGTCGACGGTCATCCCGGCCGCGCGCGGCAGCGCGACGAGCGGATTGCGCTCGACGTCCGTGCCGAGCGCGCCCTGGAGCGTCGCGGCGCGCGCGCCGATGCCGACGCGATAGCGCGGCTCCTCGACGCCGAGCCCGACGTCCACGTTGGCCATCGCCGGCGCGAGCCGCAGCGCGCGCGTCTCGCCGTCGCGCGCGATCTGGAGCTCGAGCGGTCGACCTTTGCTCGCCCGCACCGTCTCCGCGAAGCTCGAGAACGAGCCGAGCGGCGCGCCGTCGACCGCGAGGATCAGGTCGCCAGGCTGGATGCCGGCCTGCGCCGCGGGCGAATCGGGCTCCACGCGCTCGACGAGCACGTTGGCCGGCACGACGCCGAGGCGCGCGAGGTCGCTCTGCGCCGGCACCTCGACCGCAACGAGCTCGGGCTTCGCGTCGGCCACCTCGGCGCCCGACTTCGCGCGCTCCACCTCGAGACGCACGGGACCCTGACCCGCCGCGGCGTAGGCCGCGGTCAGATCTTCCCAGCTCTCGACCGGAGTGCCGTTCACCGACTTCACGACGTCGCCCGAGCGCAGGCCTGCGTCGAACGCCGGAGACTCCGCGCTCGCGACACCCAGCATGGACGCGATGCGGCGGAAGCCCGCGCCGACCCAGCCCGCCTCGACCGGCTGGCCGAGCTCGTCGAAGCTCGTGCGCTGGAGGACCGGCAGCGCGAGCTCGCGCTCGGCGCCGCCACGCAGCACGCGCAGGTGCAGATCGCGCCCCGGGTGATCCCGCACGGCGTCGTCGAAGTCGCCCCACCACGTGATCGGCTCGCCCTCGACGGCGGTCACGCGGTCGCCCGGCGCGAGCCCCGCTCGCGCGGCCGGCGAGTCCGGCTCGACGCTGCCGATCACGGACTCCGGCCGCGGCACGCCGATCGCGAGCGTCACCATGAAGACCAGCACGGGCAGCAGCAGATTCATCACAGGCCCGGCGAAGACGATCGCCAGCTTCTGCCAGAGGTTCTTGGCGCCGAGCGCCTCGTCCGGGTGCGCGAGCGCCTCCGGATCGTCCACCTCGTCGGGGTTCTCGCCGAGCATCTTCACGAAGCCGCCGAGCGGGAACCACGCGATCACGTAATCCGTTCCGCCGCGGTGCCAGGCGAGCTGGAAGCGGCCGATCCGGATCGGCGGGCCGAAGCCGATCGAGAACTTCAGCACGCGCACGCCGCAGGCGCGCGCCACCAGGAAGTGTCCGAGCTCGTGCACGAAGATCAGGATCGAGAGCAGCAGCAGGAAGGCGAAGCCGAATTCGAACGCGCTCTGCAGGAAATTCATGCCGGACCTCCCTGACACGCGGCCAGCCACTCGCGCGCCCGCTCCCGCGCCCAGCCGTCCGCCTCCAGCACGTCGGGAAGATCGCGCATGGCGCCGGCCCCGCGCGCGAGGTGCGCGTCGAGCACCGACTCGACCGCCGCCGCGATGGCCGGAAATGCGACGCGGCGCGCCAGGAACGCCTCGACCGCCACCTCGTTCGCGGCATTCAGCACCGCGGGCGCGAGCTCGTCGGCGGACGCCGCCGTGTACGCGTGCGCGAGGCAGGGGAAGCGCTTCGTGTCGGGGGTCTCGAAGTGGAGCGCGCCGAGCGCGGTGAGGTCGAGCCGCGGCAGGTCGAGCTCGAGCCGCTCCGGGTGCGCCAGCGCCACGGCGATCGGCACGCGCATGTCGGGGAGCCCGAGCTGCGCGATCACGGACGAGTCCACGAACTCGACCGCCGAGTGGACGATCGATTCCGGATGCACCACCACCTCGATCCGCTCCGGCGGCATGTCGAAGAGCCAGCGCGCCTCGATCACCTCGAGGCCCTTGTTCATCAAGGTCGCCGAATCGATCGTGATCTTCGGCCCCATCGCCCAGTTCGGGTGGCGAAGCGCTTCCTCGACCGTGGCGCGCGCAATGCGCTCGGCCGGCCAGGTCCGGAAGGGACCGCCAGAGGCGGTGAGGATCAGCCGGCGCACGCGCTCGCGCGGTGCGCCCGCCAGCGCCTGGAAGATCGCGCTGTGCTCGCTGTCGACCGGCAGCAGCGAGCCCCCACGCGCGCGCAGCTCGCGCAGCACCAGCGCGCCCGCCATGACGAGCGCCTCCTTGTTCGCGAGCGCGACGGCCATGCCGGCGCGCAGCGCCGCCAAGGTCGGCTCGAGGCCCGCCGCGCCGACGATCGCCGCGACACACACGTCGGCGTCGCGCGAGGCCGCCTCGGCCAGGCCGGCCGGCCCGCTGAGGATCTCGACCGGATGGTCGCCGAGCCGCCGGCGCAGCTCGTGCGCGGCCTCGGGCTGCACGAGGGCCACCCGCTCGGGCCGGAAGCGCCGCACCTGCTCCGCGAGCTTCTCCGCGTTGCGGCGCGCCGCCAGCGACACCACGCGGTAGCGCTCCGGGAACTCCTCGACGACCGCCAGCGTCTGCTCGCCGACGCTGCCCGTGCTGCCGAGCAGGGCGATCCGCTTCACGACGTCGCCCCGCCGCCCCGCACCTGGGCGCTCGTCAGCCCGAAGCGCCGCTCGCGCGCGCGGTAGTCGCGCAGCGCGAGACGCAGGTGCTCGGCGCGGAAGTCCGGCCACATCACGTCGGTCGTGAAGAGCTCGGTATAGGCGATCTGCCAGAGCAGGAAGTTCGACACGCGCGACTCGGCGCCCGTGCGGATCAGCAGGTCGGGATCGGGCAGCTCGGGATCGTAGAGGTAGGCGGCGAAGGTCTTCTCGTCGATCGCCTCCGGGTCGACGAGCCCGCGCTCGGCGTCGCGCAGCAGCTTGCGGGCCGCGTCGACGATCTCCGCGCGCCCGCCGTACGAGAGCGCGAACACGAGCTTCATCGCGCGGCCGCCACGCGAGCGCGACGTCGCCTCGTCGACGCGCCGCCGCACCGAGGGCGGCAGGCGGTCGAGCCGGCCGATCGCGCGCACCTCGATGTCGTTGCGGATCACCTCGGGTAGCTCGATCTCGAGGTAGTGCTCGAGCAGCCGCATCAGCTCCGCGACCTCGGCCTGCGGCCGGTTCCAGTTCTCCAGCGAGAAGGCGTAGAGCGTCAGCACCTCGATGCCGAGGTCGCCGGCCGCGCGGACCACCTCGCGCACCGCCTCGAGTCCCTCGCGGTGGCCCTCGATGCGCGACAGCCCGCGCCGCTCCGCCCAGCGCCCGTTGCCATCCATGATGATGGCGACGTGGCGCGGCGCGCTCTCCGTGTCCTCCGCCATGGCTGCGCTCAAACCTGAAGGATCTCCTGCTCCTTCTGCGCGGACGTCTCCTCGATCTTCTTCGTGTAGTCGTCCGTCAAGGTCTGGATCCGCTTCTCCTCGCGGCGCCGATCGTCGGCCGGGATCGCCCCCTCGCCCTCGAGGTCCTTCAGCATCGTGAGCGCGTCGCGGCGCGCCTCGCGCACGCCGACCTTGTGGTCCTCGGCGAGCCGGTGCACGTGCTTGACGAGCTCCTTGCGGCGCTGCTCCGTCAGCGGCGGGATCGGGATGCGCACCACCTTGCCGTCGTTCGCCGGGGTGAGCCCGAGGTCGGACGTGAGGATCGCCTTCTCGATGCCGCTCATCGCGCCCTTGTCGTACGGCGAGATCACGATCAGGCGCGGGTCGGGCGACGAGAGGTTCGCGAGCTGGTTCAGCGGAGTCGGCGTGCCGTAGTAGTCGACCTGGATGCCGTCGAGGAGCGCCGTGCTCGCGCGGCCGGTGCGCACCTTCTGGAGCTCCTGACGCAGGCTCTTGAGCGACTTCTCCATCGCGCCCCTGGCCTCGTCGAAGACCATCGCGGCATCGCCGTCTGCCATCTCACTACCCCCCGACGCGCGTGCCGATCTCCTCCCCGGCCGCGATGCGGCGCAGGATTCCGGGCACGCTCATGTCGAACACGATGATGGGGAGCCGATTCTCCCGACACAGGGCAATGGCGGTCTGGTCCATCACCCGCAGGTTCTTCTGGAGCGCCTCGTCGAAGCTGACGCGCGCGTAGCGCGTGGCCGACGGATCGAGCTTCGGGTCCGCGCTGTAGACCCCGTCGACGCCGCTCTTGCCCATCAGGATGACCTCGGCGTCGATCTCGGCGGCGCGCAGCGCGGCGGCGGTGTCGGTCGAGAAGTACGGATTGCCGGTGCCGCCGGCGAAGACCACGAGCCGGTTCTTCTCGAGGTGGCGCACGGCGCGGCGCCGGATGTAGGGCTCGGCGACCGATCGGATGTCGAGCGCGGTCTGCACGCGCGTGACGAGGCCTTCCTTCTCGAGTGCGTCCTGGAGCGCGAGCGAGTTGATCACCGAGGCCAGCATGCCCATGTAGTCGGCGCTGGTGCGGTCCATGCCTTCGGCGGCCGCTTGGATCCCGCGGATCACGTTGCCGCCGCCGATCACGACGCAGACCTGGACCCCGAGCTCGTGAACGGCGCGCAGCTCGCGCGCCATGGCCTGGATCACGGTGGGGCTGATGCCGAAGCCGCCGGGTCCGGCGAGCTGCTCTCCGGAGAGCTTGACCAGGACCCTGCGGTAGGCCGCCTTCACGCGCCGCTCGCCTCCTCCGTCTGGCCCAGGCGGAAACGCAAGAAGGCCTCGACCGTCGCGCCGCCCGCCTCGGCCAGCAGCTCGCCGATCGTCTTGTCGGGATCCTTCACGTAGGCCTGATCGACCAGACACACGTCCGACAGGAACTTCGCGAGCTTCCCCTCGACGATGCGGTCCACGACCTTCTCGGGCTTGCCCTCGCCGAGCGCCTGCTTGCGGTAGATCTCGCGCTCCTTCGCGAGGAGCTCCGCGGGGACGCCTTCGCGCGTCACGGCGACCGGCGAGGGATCCGCCGCGGCCACGTGCATCGACACGTCCTTCGCGAGCCCCTCGAGCTGCGGTCCGGACGTCGCGTTCAGCGCGACGAGCACGCCGAGCTTGCCGCCCGCGTGCACGTAGCCTCCGACCACCCCCGCGGCGACCGAGAGGCGAGCCACGCGCTTCAGCACCACGTTCTCGCCGAGCTTCGCGATCGCGCCCTTGATGCGCTCTGCCACCTTCACGCCGTCGATCTCCGCGCCCTCGAGCTCCGCGACGCCCACGAGGCGCGCGTCGCGCGCGACCGCGCGCGCGAGGCCCTGCGCCAGGCCCCCGAAGTCGTCGGTGCGCGCGACGAAGTCGGTCTCGCAGCCGAGCTCCACCATGCCGCCCGCGCGGCCCGCGAGCGCGATCGCGATCAGGCCCTCGCTGGTCGCGCGGCCCTCGCGCTTGCCGGCCTTGGCCAGGCCGCGCTCGCGCAGCAGCACGCTGGCCTTCTCGAGGTCGCCGTTCGCGTCGGCGAGCGCGCGCTTGCAGTCCATCATGCCGGCACCGGTGCGCTCGCGCAGATCCTTCACCACTTTTGCCGAGATCTCGGCCATGTCTTCCCTTCCGACTGGGGTAGCACCGCGGGCGCGCGAGAGGCGGTCGCGCGCGCGGGCCTCGCCTACTCGCTCGCGGCGGGCGCCTCGGGGGTCGGCTCCGGCTCCGCCGCCTCCTCGCGCGGTTTGCCGCGGCCGCCCGGACCTCCCGCCGAGTGCGTGCCGCGGCCGCGCCGCGGCTGCTGCGTGATCTCCACCACCACCTTGCCCGTGCCGGCCGCGCGCTCGGGCGCCGGACCTGCCGCCCGCGCCCGCTCCTCCTCCGCGACCTGCGCCTGCACGCGCTCGTTGTGGAGCATCGCGCCCTCGATGCAGGCCTCGGCGACGCGCGCGCAGTAGAGCTGGATCGCGCGCAGCGAGTCGTCGTTGCCGGGCACGATGTAGTCGATCGAGTCGGGATCGCAGTTGCTGTCGACCACGCCGACGATCGGGATGCCGAGCCGATTGGCCTCCTTGATCGCGATCGCCTCGCAGCCGACGTCGATCACGAAGAGCGCGTCCGGGAGGCGCGTCATCTCCTTGATGCCATCGAGCGACTTCCGGTACTTCTCGATCCAGCGGTTGATGCGCGAGAGCTCCTTCTTCGAGAGCTCGCCCGCGCGCTGCTCGTCGCCGACCTGCTCGAGCAGCTCCTTGAAGCGCTCGATCGACTTCCGCACGGTCTTGAAGTTCGTGAGCATGCCGCCGAGCCAGCGGCGGTTCACGTAGAACTGGCCCGCGCGCTGCGCCTCGTCCTGGATCGGCGCCTGCGCCTGCCGCTTCGTGCCGACGAAGAGCACCTTGCCGCCGGCGGCCACCGTCCGGCGCAGGAACTCGAGCGCGCCTTCGAGCCGCGGCAAGGTCTGGTCGAGGTCGACGATGTGGACGCCGTTGCGCTCGCCGAACAGGAACGGCTTCATGCGCGGATTCCAGCGCCGCGTCTGGTGACCGAAGTGCACGCCTGCCTCGAAGAGGTCGCGCACGGTGAGGGGGGTCGGCTCGTGGGGCGCGGCCGCGTGAGGCGGCTGCAGCGCCGTGGCAGGAGCCATCGGCTCGGACATCTCGTCGCTCCTTCGCGGTTGTGCCTCCGCTCCGGTCCGTGTGCGGGCCATGACCCGTCTTCCCCGACCCGCGCGGCGGCGCCGTCACGCCCCGCTCGAGCACCGCGGGGGCGGTCCCGGAACGTGTGATTTCGCAGAGGGTTAGCAGATGAGTCTGGGTGGCGCCCCCGGATTTTGCGCTCGAGATGGCAAGCGCCGGAGCCTTACGAGCGTGGACCGCGCGCAGCGAGGCGCAGCCCGGCGGAGCCACCGAGTCAGGTCGTGTACTCCGCGTTGATGCGCACGTAGTCCGTGCTGAGGTCGCAGGTCCACATGCGGGCCTGTCCGCGTCCGGCGCCGAGCTCGACCTCGATCGCGACCTTCGGCTCCGCGAGCCGCGCGGCCGCCCGCCGTCGCGCGCCCGGCCCGGCGGCGGCGCCGTCGCGAAAGACCGTCACGCCCGCAAGCCGCACCCGCGCGCGCGGCAGCCGGATCGCGACGCGGCCCGCGCCGATCGTCTGGAGGATCCGGCCCCAGTTCGGATCGCGGCCGAAGAGCGCCGTCTTGACCAGCATCGAGTTCGCGATGCGGCGCGCCGCGAGCCGCGCCTCGGCCTCGCTGCGCGCGCCGCGCACGACCACGTCGACGAGCTTCGTCGCACCCTCGCCGTCGCGCGCGAGCGCGCGCGCGAGCTCGCCCGACACCTCGCGGAGCGCGCCGAGGAAGGACGGTGCGCCGCGGCTCGCGCGGTCACGCAGCACGGAATTCCCCGCGCGCCCGCTCGCGAGCAGCACCACCGTGTCGCTCGTCGAGCACTCGCCGTCGACGCTCACGCAGTTGAAGGTCTCGTCCGCGACCTCGCGCAGGGCCGCGCGCAGGAAGGCGGGCGTCGCGGCGGCGTCGGTGAGCAGGAAGCCGAACATCGTGGCGAGATCGGGTGCGATCATGCCCGAGCCCTTCGCGACACCGGCGACGGTCACGCGCCGGCCGCCGACGCGCGCCGACGCCTCCGCCCACTTCGGCACGGTGTCGGTCGTCATGATCGCGCGCGCGGCATCGCGCAGCCCGCCGGCGGCGAGCGCGCGCGCCGCCTCGCGCGTGCCGCGCCGGATCTTCGCGAGCGGGAGCGGCGCCCCGATCACGCCGGTCGAGGCGACGAGCACTTCCTCCGGGCGCGCGCCGAGCGCGCGGGCGGCCTGCGCCGCCATGGCCGCCGCGTCGCGCCGGCCGCGCTCGCCCATCGCGACGTTCGAGCAGCCGCTGTTCGCGACGATCGCGCGCACGCGGCCCGAGCGCAGCGCGCGGCGCGACCACTCGACCGGCGCGCCGACCACGCTCGAGCGCGTGAACACACCCGCCGCCGGCACCGGCGCATCCGCCGCGATCAGGGCGAGATCGAGCCCCTGCTTCTTGATGCCGCAGCGCACGCCGGCGGAGCGGAAGCCGGCAACCTCGAGCCTCGGAGCAACCAACCCCCGGCTACCCCGCCCCGCAGCACTTCTTGTGCTTCTTGCCGCTGCCGCAGGGACAGGGGTCGTTGCGCCCGACCTTGGCCCCCGCGGCGGGCTTCGAGGCGGGCGACGCGCCCGGCGAGGCCGCGGCCGGGGCGGGCCGTCGCGCCTGCGGGTTGGCGAGCGGTCCCGAACCGGGAGGCGGCGCGGCCGCCGCGCGCAGCGGAGACGCCGGTGCGGGCGCCGGGCGAGGGGGTGCGGCGGCGCGCGGAGTTGGCAGCGCGAACTTGAAGATCAGCTCGAGGGTCTGCGCGTCGATTCGCGCGTTCATCTCCTCGAACAGCGTGTAGCCCTCGCGCTGGTACTCGAGCTTCGGGTCGCGCTGCCCGTAGGCCCGCATCCCGATGCCCTCGCGCAGTCCGTCCATCGAGTGGAGGTGGTCCTTCCACTGGGTGTCGAGGATCTGGAGCAGGATGCTGCGCTCACAGTCGGAGAAGCTCGGGTAGCCCTCGTCGGCATGCTGCTCGGCGAGCGCATCGCAGGACTTCTTCTTCGACTCGAGCTCCTCGTTGACGCGGTCGAGCAGCGCGCGGCCGAACTCGTCGCGATCGGTGCGGTCGGCGGCGTCGAAGGGCGGCGCGGCCGGGTCGAAGGGCACGCCGAACTGCGCAGTCAGCGCCTTGGCCAGGTTGCCGAGCGACTCCTCGTCGGGGTGGCCCTTCTCGGGCCAGTGCAGGTCGAGCAGCGCGACGATCTGGCCCTCGGTCATGTCGAGGACCTCGTCGTGCACGTCCTCGCGCGCAAGCGCCTCCCGGCGCCGGTTGTAGAACGCCTGGCGCTGGTGGTTCATCACGTTGTCGTAGTCGAGCAGGTGCTTGCGGATGTCGAAGTTGCGCGCCTCGACCTTTTTCTGCGCGTTCTCGATCACGCGCGTCAGCAGCCGGTTCTCGATCGCCTCGCCCTCCTCGACGCCGACGCGATCCCACCAGAGCTTCACGCGGTCGGACTCGAAGATGCGGAGCAGGTCGTCCTCCAGCGACAGGAAGAACTGGCTGGAGCCGGCATCGCCCTGACGGCCCGCGCGGCCGCGGAGCTGGTTGTCGACGCGCCGGCTCTCGTGGCGCTCGGTGCCGATGATGTGGAGGCCGCCGGCGTCGACCACCTCGCCGCGCTCGGCACCGCACTCCTGTTCGAAGCGCGAGAGCCACACGGGGTACTCGGGATGCGCCTTGTCCCCGCCGCATTTGCCCTGCGCCAGCATCTCGGCGTTGCCGCCGAGCACGATGTCGGTGCCGCGGCCCGCCATGTTGGTCGAGATCGTGACGGCGCCCTTGCGGCCGGCCTGCGCGACGATCTCGGCCTCGCGCTCGTGCTGCTTCGCGTTCAGCACGTTGTGCCGGATGCCGTGCTTCTTCAGGCGGCCCGAGAGCATCTCCGAGGTCTCGATCGAGATCGTGCCGACGAGCACGGGCTGGCCGCGCTGGTGTCGCTCCTCGATCTCCTCGATCACCGCGCCGAACTTCTCGCGCTTGGTCTTGAAGACCACGTCCTGGAGGTCCTTGCGGACCATCGGCCGGTTGGTCGGCACGATCGTGACGTCGAGGTCGTAGATCTTCGCGAACTCCGGCGCCTCGGTGTCGGCGGTGCCGGTCATGCCCGAGATCTTCTCGTACATGCGGAAGAAGTTCTGGAAGGTGATCGAGGCGAGCGTCTGGTTCTCACTGCGCACCGGGATGCCTTCCTTGGCTTCCACCGCCTGGTGGAGGCCGTCCGACCAGCGGCGGCCCGGCATCATGCGGCCGGTGAACTCGTCGACGATCACGACCTCCGGCTTCCCGTCCTCGCCCTGGCGCACGACGTAGTCGACGTCGCGCTTCTTCAGCTGGTGCGCGGAGAGCGCCTGGTTGACCGCGTGGAGCACGGGCAGCATCTGCGGGTCGTAGAGGTTCTCGATCCGCAGCATCTGCTCGACCTTGTGCACGCCCAGCTCGGTCAAGGTCGCGCTGTGCGCCTTCTCGTCGACCCAGAAGTCACCGGTCTCCTCGATGTCCTTCGAGACCTCGCCCTTCTCACCGCGCTCGAGCCGCGGGATCAGCCGATCCACGACCGCGTAGAGCTGCGTGTTCTGCTCGGACGGGCCCGAGATGATGAGCGGCGTGCGCGCCTCGTCGATCAGGATCGAGTCGACTTCGTCGACGATCGCGTAGTGGAGCTCGCGCTGGACCTGGTGCGCGCGCGTGAACTTCATGTTGTCGCGCAGGTAGTCGAAGCCGAGCTCGTTGTTGGTGACGTAGGTGATGTCGCTCTGGTAGGCCGCGCGCCGGGTCGCGTCGTCGAGGTCGTGCAGGATCACGCCAACCGAGAGGCCGAGGAAGCGGTGGATCTGGCCCATCCACTCGGCGTCGCGGCGCGCGAGGTAGTCGTTGACGGTGACGATGTGGACCCCGTGGCCGGCGAGCGCATTGAGGTAGGCCGGCAAGGTCGCGACGAGCGTCTTGCCCTCGCCGGTCCGCATCTCGGCGATCCCGCCGCGGTGGAGCACCACTCCGCCGATCAGCTGGACGTCGTAGTGGCGCTGCCCGAGGGTGCGCTTGGCGGCCTCGCGCACGGTCGCGAAGGCGTCCGGGAGCACGTCGTCGAGCGAGGCGCCGTTCTCGAGGCGCTGACGCAGGTCCCCCGTTCGCGCGCGCAGCGCGGCATCGGACAGCTTCTCGAGCTCCCGCTCCTGCGCGTTGATCTGCAGGATGACCGGCAGGATTCGCTTGATGACCCGGTCGTTGTGGGAGCCGAGGATCTTCTGCAGGACGCCAGGCATCGTCGGCCGATCGCTCTCTTCGGGGGACGGGCCGAGCGAGTTTACGAGAGCGATCCCGGGGCAGCCAACCGCCGCGCTGCGCCGACCTTCTCGGAGCTTCGGCGAACCGGGTCGATCCTCTGAGCTTCGCTCGGCTTCGCCTCGCTGCGCGCCGCGCTCCGCGCGGCTTGCCCTAATCGAAGATGTAGTCGAGCGGATCCTTGGTCCGGCCGTCCACCTCCACCACGTAGTGGAGATGGGGCCCCGTGCTGCGGCCCGTGTTCCCGAGCTTCGCGATGGCATCGCCGCGCGAGACGCTCTGCCCGAGGTGGACGAGGGCTTCCTCGAGGTGGCCGTACTGCGTGCGCATCCCGTGGCCGTGGTCGATCACGATGCTGTTGCCCATCGGGCCGCGCTGCCCGACGAACACGACGCGGCCGTCCGCTGGCGCGATCACCTGCGTGCCCTCTGCGCCCGCGATGTCGAGGCCCGCGTGGAACTGCGGCTTGTTCGTGAAGGGCGAGATGCGCATGCCGTAGCGCGACGTGAGCCAGCCCTTCGCGGGCCAGATCGACGGCGACGAGGCGAGCAGCGCGTGCTTGCCCTCGAGCGCCGTGACGAGCTCTTCGAGCGAGAGGCTCTGCCCCTCCGCCACCACCCCGAGCGTCTCCGCGGCATTGCGCAGCAGGCTCACGCGCTGGCCGACGTCCGCGCCCTCGGGCGCTCGCGGCACGCGCGAGTGCGGCGAATAGCTGCCGGGATCGACGGGGAACGGGTCGTCGGGACCGCCCTCGCCCCCTGGCTGCTCCTTCATGTCGCCGATCTCCGACCCGACCGCAGTCACCTCGGCGCCGCCGGTCGCGGCCGAGCCGGGGAGATTCGCGATGATGCGGATCTTGCGCTCGAACTCCTGGAGCTGCGTGAGCTTGCGGTCGACGCCCTCTAGCTTCTGCTGGAACTCCGCTACCTGCGCGCGCCGCTCGGTCGTCTCCTTGCGAAGCGAGTCGAGCTCGAAGTTGTCGAGGCGGACGCGCACGTAGTCGACCGCTACGCCGATGCCGACCACCGCCGCGATGCCTGCGCCCCAGAGCGCGCGGCGGACGGTGCTCTTGCGGATCTCGAAGCGACGGACCGGGGAGGTCTCGTCCGACACCACGATCAGCGAAAAGCGGTCCATCAATGCCCCCGTCTTCCGCGGCCCGACGCCGAATGGTTTCGCGCGAGTCGCGTGCCCCTCACGGCAGCATCACCTCGAGCAGCAGCTTCCCGAGCAGGATGCGATCGCCGCTCGACAGCTCGGCGCGCTCCGCGCGCTCGCCGTTCAGCTTCGTCCCATTGGTGCTGCCGAGGTCCTGGACGAAGAAGCGGCGCCCGTCGTAGCCGATCGCGGCATGGGCTCGGGACATGGTCGGCTCGGCGACGACGAGGTCGGCGCCGCGCCCGCGACCTACCACCACCCAATCCCGGTCGACCGGCATTTCGAGGCCCTCGTAGAAGCCCTGCAGGACCCGCACGGCCGCGCCCGAAGGAACGGGACCGGCGGGTTCGGATTCCCGAGCGATCTCCTTTGCCATCGGTGGCCCACGACCTCGATCCCGTGACCTTCCGCACAAAAGCTGCCGATCAGGCGCATGTGTGGGGATCACGCGACTCTTGACGGATCGGAGGATTCGGAGCGGGGCTTTACCCCCTAGGGGGATCCGCGGGCGCGCAGCAGCGCGCGTGCGTATTCGCGAGCCGCATCTCCTGCGGCCTTCCCGCCGGCCATGCGCGCGATCTCGGCCACGCGCGCATCGCCGTCGAGGCGCTCGATGCGAACCGCGGTCCGGTCGCCCCTGGGGCGCTTCACGACCCGGAAGTGCACGTCGGCACAGGCCGCGATCTGCGGCAGGTGGGTGATGCAGAGGACCTGGTGCCTCGCGCCGAGCGCCGAGAGCTGTCGCCCGACCCGATTCGCGGCCTCGCCGCCGAGCGCCGCATCGACCTCGTCGAACACCAGCACCATCCCGGCCTCTTCCTCGCGCAGCGCCTGCTTGAGCGCGAGGAAGGTGCGCGACAGCTCGCCGCCGGACGCGATCTCGCGCAGCGGCCGCAGCGGCTCGCCGCGGTTCGCGCTGAACACGAAGGACGGCGACTCGAAGCCGGTCGCCGCGCACGGGAGGCCATCGGGCGCAGGCGCGGGCGGCAGCGACACCGCGAACGACGCGTGCGGCATCGCGAGCTCGCGCAGCGCCGACTCGACCTCCTCGGCGAGCTTCTCGCCGGCCTGCGCGCGCCGGCGCGAGAGCTCGCGCGCGCGCCCCTCGAGCTCTGCGACGAGCTTCGCGCGCAGGCTCTCGAGCTCGCCCATGCGAGCGTCCGCCCCTGCGATGCCCGCGAGCTCGGCCGCGAGGCGCTCGCGCTGCGCCAGCGCCTCGGAAACCTCGCCGCCGTACTTGCGCAGGAGCCGCTCCACCGTGTGGAGTCGCTCCTCGGCGGCGGCGAGGCGCGCGGGATCGGCGTCGAGCGTGTCGAGCCAGCGCTCGACCTCGGCCGCGACGTCGCGCAGCTCGGCGAGCGCCGCGGCGAGCCGCTCGCCCTGCGCGGCGGGAACCGGATCGAGCGACGCGAGCGCGGAGAGCGCGCGCGCCGCCTCCGCGACGAGATCGCCGGCCGCGCGCGCGTCCGGCGCCGACGGGTCGCCGATCAGGCGGGCGAGCGCGGCGCCGCCCTCGGCGCGCAGCCGCTCCGCGTGCACGAGCCGGCTGCGGAGCGCGCGCAGCGAATCGATCTCCTCGGGATCGAGCGCGGCCGCGTCGATCTCGCGCACCGCGTAGGCGAGGAAGTCCTGGCGCTGGAGCCGCGCGGACGCGGCCGATGCCAGTGCGGCGCGCTCGGCGTCGAGCTCGCGCACTCGTTGGTGCAGCCCCGCGACCTCGCCGCGCAGCCCCACGCAGCCACCGTAGCGGTCGAGCAGGCGCCCGTGGACCTCCGACTGGAGCAGCGACTGCGAGTCGTGCTGGCTCGAGATCTCGAGGCGTCCGCGCAGCAGCTCGGCGAGCGTGCCGACCGGCACGAGCTCGCCGCCGATGCGGGCGCGGCTGCGGCCCTCGCGCGACACACTGCGGTGGAGCACGAGCTCGTGGTCCTCGCAGGCGAGCCCGCGGCGCGCGAGCTCCGCCTCGAGCTCCGGGCAGGCCCCCGTGCGGAAGAGGCCTTCGACGATCGCCTCGTCCTGCCCCTCGCGCACGAGCCGGGGCGCCGCCCGACTTCCCGCCAGCAGCCCGAGCGCACCGAGCACCACCGACTTGCCCGCGCCCGTCTCCCCCGTCAGCACATTGAGGCCCGGCGCGAACTCGAGCTCGGCTCGCTCGACGATCGCGAGGCCCTCGATCCGCAGCGACTCGATCAACGCTCGCCCCAGCGGAGCTTCGCGCGCATCACCTCGAAGCGGTTGCGCCCCGGCGGCACCAGCAGACGCACCGGGTGCTCGGCGCGGCGCACGCGCACCCGGTCGCCTTCGCCGAGCGCGTGTCCGACCTGCCCGTCCACCGTGAGCTGCACGTCGACGCCCCGCCCCGCGTGCACGCGGATCTCGACCACGCAGGTCTCCGGGAGCACCAGCGGGCGCTGGGTCAAGGTGTGCGGGCAGATCGGCGTCAGCACGATCGCCTCGAGCTCGGGCACGAGCAGCGGGCCGCCGGCCGAGAGCGAGTAGGCCGAGGATCCGGTCGGCGTGGCCGCGATCAGCCCGTCCGCGTGGTAGGTCGTGACGGGCGAGCCGTCGGCGAGGGTCTCGAGGTCGACCATGCGCGAGAGCGCGGTCTTGCCGATCACCGCGTCGTTCAGCGCGAGGAAGCGCCCGAGCGTGCGCTCGCCGCGCAGCGCGGTCACGTCGAGGCGCATGCGCGACTCCACGCGGTAGTGGCCAGCGAACACGTCCTCGAGCGCGCGATAGAGGTCGTCGCTCGAGGTCTCGGCCAGGAAGCCGAGGCTGCCGAGGTTGACACCGAGGATCGGCACCGGCCGCTCGCCGATGCCGCGGGCCGCCGCGAGCAAGGTCCCGTCGCCGCCGAGCACGATCACGAGGTCGAGCTTGGCCGCGCTCTCCTCGAGCGCGACCTCCGGCTCTCCCTTCCAGCGCGCCGCCTGCGGATCGAGCGCGACGCGCACGCCGCGCTCGCGCAGCCACTCTTCGAGCTCGCCCACGAAGTCGGCGAGCTGCGGCTGCTCGGGCTTCACGCAGATCCCGACCGCGCGAACCTGCATCGGCCGCGGATGATCCCACGTTGCTACGTTGCGCGCATGTCCCCCGAGTCCCTCGAGCTCTTCAGCGAGCCGGCGGACGCGACGAAGCCGGACCCGCGCGCACCGCTGCCGGAGCGCATGCGACCGCGGGACCTGTCCGAGGTCGTCGGACAGGATCGGCTGCTGCAGCCGGGCGCCGCGCTGCGCGCCCTCGTCGACGCGGGCTCGCTGCCCTCGCTGATCCTCTGGGGTCCGCCGGGCTCGGGCAAGACCACCTTGGCGCGACTGCTGGCCCGCGGCTGCCGCTTCGTCGCGCTCTCCGCCGTGATGGCGGGGGTGAAGGAGATCCGCGCCGCGATCGAGGAGGCGCGACGACTCGGCCCCCGCGTGCGCACCGTGCTCTTCCTGGACGAGATCCACCGCCTGAACCGCGCGCAGCAGGACGCGCTGCTGCCGCACGTGGAGGCCGGGACGGTGACCTTGATCGGCGCCACCACCGAGAACCCGTCGTTCGAGGTGATCGCGCCGCTGCTGTCGCGCGCGCGGGTCTTCGTGCTCGAGCGCCTCGACGAAGCCTCGCTCGCCACCCTGCTCCGCCGCGCGACGACCGACCCGGTGCGAGGGCTCGCGCCGGGCGCGCCCCCAGTGCCCGACGCGATGATCGACGCGATCGCGCACGCCGCCGACGGCGATGCGCGCCGCGCGCTCGGCCTGCTCGAGACCGCGGTCGCGATCGCGCGCGAGACCGGGCCGCCGGGCGCGCCGCTGTCCGAGGCGTCAGTGCGCGAGGCGGCCGGCCGCGCCGTGCTGCTCCACGACCGCGATCGCGAGGAGCACTACAACGTCGTCTCCGCGCTGATCAAGAGCCTGCGCGCCAGCGACCCCGATGCCGCGCTCTACTACACCGCGCGCATGCTCGCGGCCGGCGAAGATCCGCTCTTCGTGGCGCGCCGCCTCGTGATCTTCGCCGCGGAGGACGTCGGCAACGCGGAGCCGCAGGCGCTGACGCTCGCGACTTCAGCCTTCCTCGCGGTCGAGCGCATCGGCATGCCCGAGGGCCGCATCCCGCTCGCGCAGGCGGTCACGTTCCTGGCCTGCGCACCGAAGAGCAACGCCTCCTATCTCGGCATCGCGCGCGCGGACGAAGCGGTCGCGCGCCACGGCTCGCTGCCCGTTCCCATGCATCTGCGCAACGCGCCGACCGGCCTGATGAAACGCCTCGGCTACGGCGCGGGCTACGAGTACCCGCACGACGCGCCGGACCGCTTCGTCGCGCGCGCGAACCTGCCCGACGAGCTCGCGGGCGCGGCGCTCTACCAGCCAACGCGCGAGGGCCGGGAGGCCGAGCTCGCCGACCGCCTGGCCGAGTGGCGCCGTCGCAGATCTGCGACGGAGGGCGAGCGCTAATCCCGTTCCGGCTTCTCGGCCGCCACCATCACGCGGTTCCGCCCGCCGCGTTTGGCCGCGTAGAGGGCGCGGTCGGCCGCGGCGATCAGGTCGCGCGGCGAGGCCATCCGGCGGTCGTACTCGGCCACGCCGAGTGAGAGCGTCACGCGCAGCGGGACGCCCTCCGCGTCGAAGCGCGCGATCTCGACCGCGTGGCGCAGCCGCTCCGCGAGGTGCGCGGCGCCGGTGGCCGTGCTCTGCGGATGGATCACGAGGAACTCCTCGCCTCCATAGCGGCCCGCCACATCGGTGCGTCGGACCATGCTGAGGAAGATCGCGCCGAGCTCGCGCAGCACGTGGTCACCGGCCGGATGCCCCGAGCCGTCGTTGATGCGCTTGAAGTGGTCGAGGTCGGCCATCACCACGGCGAGCGGCGTGCGGTAGCGCCGCGCGCGCAGGAACTCCACGTTGAGGATCTCGTCGAGGAAGCGGCGCGCGCGCAGGCCCGTCAGCGCGTCGACGCTCGAGAGCTGCGCGAGCGCCGCGTTCTTCAGCATCAGCTCGTCCTGGAGGCGCTTGACCTTCAGGTGTAGCTGGAGCCGCGCGAGCAGCTCGCCCGGGTGGAAGGGCTTCGCGATCGCGTCGGCCGCGCCCGACGAGATCAGCCGCGCGCGCCGCTCGGGGTCCGCGGAGCCCGTGAGGAACACGAACGGGATGTTCGCGCCGCCGGGGTTCGCGTCCTTCATGCGCAGCAGCTTGTCGCCGTCGAGCTTCGGCATCGCGAGGTCGCAGAGCACGACGTCCACCGGCTCGCGCACCAGCAGCGAGAGTCCCTCGAGCCCGTCGCGCGCCTCGAGCACGCGCTTGAACGTGGTGACGCCCTCGAGCGCCGCACGGATGGTCTCGCGCTGCGAGTCGGAGTCGTCGATCAGGAGGAGGGTCGCCATGGGCAGGTTGCACCGGGAGCGG
>Ga0335082_10000788_pt1 | contig 33042 bp, 23 predicted proteins | sample Lox_Sample_41_FD_206718 | JGI IMG/M metagenome (GOLD analysis project Ga0335082, IMG submission 206718) | Soil microbial communities from Loxahatchee National Wildlife Refuge, Florida, United States - Lox_Sample_4.1 | ecosystem: Environmental > Terrestrial > Soil > Wetlands | place: USA... | reverse complement strand
TCCAGGCGCATCAGGGCAACTTCCTTGGGGCGCACTCCGAATAGCTTGGCCAGAGCAGTGCAGAACTTCTCCGGACTGTTGGCCTTCTCGAGGACAGCCTCAAGAGAAGCATCAGACGCTAGAGCCGGGGCCGCCGCATTACCTCGAGAGCCAGTAGATTTTCCCGCCATAGGGCTTTTGGTCAATCTTCAATAAGAATCACACAGATACACCTGACCGCACGCTCCATGTTGTCCTGCCGTACGTTGGTCGTTCAAGTTACCGAGGTACCCGCGCATGCCGGTGAAACGACCTCAGGGAGTTCCCAGTTAGTCCTTGGTCAGAGGGAACCCTTTCTCCCGCCATACGCGGATGCCGCCGTCCATTGAAATGGCTCGCGTATAACCCATCTTCTTCAGGTTATCGGCGGCCAGAGCGGAGCGAAAGCCGCCCCCGCAGTAGAGAATCATCTCGGTGTCGAGAGCGGGAACCCGGGCTTCGATATCGCGCTCGATGATGCCTTTGCCGAGATGAACTGCGCCGGGCAAGTGATCTTTGGCATATTCACTTTCTTCCCGTACGTCGATCAGTACGAACCTCTCCTCGCGGTCGAGCCGGGACTTCACCACATCGACCGTGGTTTCCTGGATGCGGGCTCTAGCCTCGTCAACGATTTTGAGAAAACGCGGTGAATGCTGATGGGCCATCGAATTCCTCCTGATGCTTGAACACAGAACGGCAGCCGCATGAGTGAGGCAACCGAAAGATTATTTTATCGGAGGATGGTCGAAGGCGTGACTGCGTTATTCCGCCGCGGATTCGGTGTGGGGCTCGGGCTCCTGACTGGTTGACGTTGGCGCTGAGACCGACGCAGGGGAATCCGACAAAGTGATGTCCATGCGATCGAACAGAGGGAGCGGCGACGCGGCTGAACTCTGCAGCAGCTTTTGCAGGTCAATATGCAGCTCTTGGCGTTCCAGGTCGCCCAGTTCGTCGAAGGCGAAGGGCTGCAGATATCCCTGCGTGGCCCACATGGGAAACAGCACGCGGGCCTTGCTGCGAACCGTACTGTGACCTACGTGAAAGATGACCTCGATCTTAATGCCCTCGTCGAGCGGTTGCTCCAGGTGGAGCAGTCCGCCGCTGGTTGAGAGTTGATGCAGTTTGGCGTGGAGTTGGCGCCCGTTCTCCAGGCGCATCAACGCCAGCACTGTCCCCGCCAGTTTCACGCGCGGGGCGCGCTTGGCTCTTTTTCGGTCAGGCTTGCCCATGGGTTTGCATAACTATCGCATTTCCACCCGCATAGGAGGCAGATTACGAAAGCAGGCACACCTGTGGGTGCCCTGTGTTCGGAATGCTGCCAGCTATGTAAAAATGCGCGACAAACGGTGATAATATGCATGACGACTGGAGAGACCTCTGCGATGACCGCGCCCTACGGACTGCAGATTACCGAGAATTGCGTGATCTGCAAGTTGCGGCACTCCGGCTTCTTCTGCGAACTCCCTAAGGGTCCGCTGGAAGACATGGAGAAAATCAAGTACGCCAGCGCTTTTCCCCAGGGAGCCATCCTTTTTGTTGAAGGACAGTCCGCACGCGGCGCTTATATCATCTGCAGCGGCCGAGTGAAGCTTTCCACCACCTCGCGCGACGGGAAGACTCTGATTGTGCGCATCGCACAAGCCGGGGAAGTGCTCGGCCTGCACGCTACGGTGTCGGGCAAGCCCTACGAGTTGACCGCGGAAACCCTGCAGCCTTGCCAGCTCGATTTCATCAAGCGCGACGACTTCCTGCATTTCCTGCAAAAGCACGCGGACGCCTGCCTGAACGCGGCCCAACATCTCAGCCAGAACTGCCAGGACGCCTACGAAATGATTCGCTCGTTGGGCCTTTCGCACTCGGTCTCGGAAAAGCTGGCGCGGCTGCTGTTGGAATGGGCGAACGACGGCGAGACCACCAAAGAGGGGATTCGCATCAAAGTATCACTTACCCACGAAGAGATTGCGCAACTGATCGGCACTTCGCGGGAGACCGTGACGCGCGTCCTGGGTGAGTTCCGGGACCACCACCTTGCCCAACTTCGCGGCTCCACTCTGCTGATCCAGAACAAGGCCGGGCTCGAAAAGCTGATCGGCGCCTAAGCACACTAAACTCCTGCCGCTCCATGCTAGACTCTCTTGCTTCGCTGGATGATCTGCCATGCCGGACCTGAACTTCCTGCCTGCGGTTGAAATGGCGCGACAAATCCGGGAGCGAAAAATCTCGCCGGTGGATCTGGTTGAGTCCCATCTCGCGCAAATCGAAAAGCTGAACCCCAAGCTGAATGCCTTCGTGCAGGTGGACGCAGAGCGTGCCCGCCAGCAGGCGCGCCAGGCTGAAGACGGAGTGATGCGCGGGAACGTTGTCGGCCCACTGCACGGTGTTCCCATCAGTATCAAGAGTTCGATCGAAGTGGCCGGCCTGCGATGTGAATCGGGTACGAAGCTGCGCGCCGGGCTTGTCGCGGGCAAGGACGCACCCTTGGTCTCGCGGCTGCGGTCCGTAGGTGCCATCATTCTCGGCAACACCAACACGCCCGAACTGCTCATGGCGTGGGAGACCGACAATCTCCTGTATGGCCGAACCAACAATCCCTGGGATCTGTCGCGCACCGCGGGCGGCTCCAGCGGGGGGGAGGCGGCCGCAATCGCTGCGGGTTGTTCGGCGGGCGGGGTGGGAAGCGACGGCGGCGGCTCAATTCGCGTGCCCGCGCACTTCTGCGGAATCAGCGGGTTGAAGCCGACACCAGGACGAATTCCCGCGACCGGTCACTTTCCTACCTCTGTCGGTCCGTTCGCTCTGCTCGGGGTGGTCGGGCCGATGGCCCGCACGGTAGCGGACCTCAAGCTGATGTTCGAAGTCATGCAAGGACCCGACCACGGAGATCCCTATGCGGCGCCAGTTCCTGTGCATTGGCCCGAGGCATCGGATCTTAGAAATCTTCGCATCGGATATTTCGAAGACGACGGCCGCACTCCGGTTACGCCGGAGACTCGGTCTGCAGTTCGCACCGCAGCCGAAGCCTTGCGGCAGGCCGGTTTCAAAGTCGAACCCTTTTGTCCGCAAGGTCTCGAACAGGCCCGGCAACTCTGGTGGCAATGGTTCGGAGTTGTGGGAGGGATGCTGCTGGGGCCGATGACCAAGGGGCGGGAAGCCGACCTCAGCCCGGTGCTCCAACAGTTTTCTGCGTGGGTAGCTGCTGAGAAGCCGCTGACCGCTGAGGGCTTGCTCGAGACTTGGATCCTGCGCGACGCGTTGCGCATGCAGATCTTTGAGCAGATGCGCGACTATCCCATTCTGCTTTGCCCGGTCGCCGCACTGCCGGCTTTCCGTCATGGCGAACGCAGCTGGCAAATCGAGGGGAAAACCGTGAAGTATCTCGATGCCTGGAGCTACACCGCGTGGTTCAACCTGCTGGGCATGCCGGCAGCCGTGGTTCCAGTCAGTCAATCGCAGGAGGGCTTGCCGGTGGGGGTGCAGATTGTGGGGCGTCCCTGGCAGGAGGAGATGGTGTTGGAGGTGGCGGCCGCAATCGAGCAAGCGCGCGGTCCGTGGCGGAAGCCTCCGCTGCCTAGAAGCTTGATCTCCGGTATGCCCGCAGGCTGAGATGAGTGTTTATACTGTCTGCAACCAACGCCTGCAATAGTTTGTTCCACTGCCCAGGGGGTTGTTGTCTCCGATGTCCGTGCTAGGAGATTCGAAGCCGCTCAGCGGGGGCCGCACGCTCTCGGCCCTGGTGGCGTTCCTCACGGTTTCGGCTGCATACCTCTATGCTTTTCCCCAGCCGAACATCATCTATGCGGGGGTTGTGCTGTTGCACGCGGTGGCGGGGGCCCTTACCGCACTCTTGCTGGTGATCTTCCTCCTGCGTTTGCTACGGAGCGGTAGCTTCGCCCCACGCCTGGGCTGGCTCGCGGTTTTGGCCGGAGCAATCATCGGCTTAGTGCTGATCAAAACCGGTACGCCGCGGGGTGAGTGGAAGGTCCTCTATGCCCACATAGCTTTGTCGCTCCTGGGCGTCGGACTCTTGCTGTCGGAATGGCTCGGGGGTCGAGGCTGGGGATTAGCGTCGCGCTCCGCCTTTGCGCGCTGCGCACTCTGTCTGACCCTGATCGCTGTGTTGGCGGCGGGGGCCCACTACATCCGTGACGCCCGTTGGCAGGACAGCAGACGCATTCAGAATCCCGCCGATCCACCCGCCAGCATGGACGGCGAAGGCGACGGCCCCAACGGGCCATTCTTCCCCAGTTCGGCGCAGGTCTATGGCGGGCAGAAGATTCCGAGCCGGTTCTTCATGGAGTCGGAGTCCTGCAAACGCTGCCACCAGGACATCTATAACCAGTGGTTCAGTTCCGCCCACCACTTTTCGTCGTTCAATAATCAGTGGTACCGCAAGAGCATCGAGTACATGCAGGATACGGTCGGCACCCGGCCTTCGAAGTGGTGCGGCGGCTGCCACGATCCCGCCGTTCTTTACAGCGGTCTCATGGATACGCCGATCAAGCAGATCGTGCACCGTCCCGAGTCCCAGGCCGGCCTGGGCTGCGGCATGTGTCATTCGATTGCCGATGTGAAAAGCACCATGGGGCAGGGAGACTTCTACCTGGAGTATCCGAAGCTCCACGAGTTGGCCGCGAGCCAGAACACGATTGTGCGAACCCTGCACGACTTCTTGGTGAAGCTGAATCCCGAGCCGCACCGGCGGGTTTTTCTAAATCCGTTCATGCGGGAGCAGACGGCCGAATTCTGCTCCACTTGCCACAAGGTCCATCTCGATGTGCCGGTGAACCACTACCGCTGGATTCGCGGCTTCAACGAGTACGACAACTGGCAGGCGAGCGGAGTCTCCGGGCAGGGGGCACGGTCGTTTTACTATCCCGCCAAGCCGGCGCAGTGTGCCGATTGCCACATGCCGCTGACGCGGTCCGCCGATTTTGGCAACATCGGCGGCTTTGTACACTCGCATCGCTTCCCAGCGGCGAACACCGCCTTGCCGACCGCCAATGAAGATGCCGAGCAGCTTAAAATCACCGAAGACTTCCTGAAGAACGACATTCTGAGCGTGGACATCTTTGCCCTCACCCCGGAGCAGGGTTTGAAGTCCAGCGCGGTCAGCCAGCCGGAGCTCTCGACCACCTTCGCGGTTGGAGAAGAGGCGGAGCCCAAGATCACTCCTGCCGGCGAAGGCGAAGTGTTGCCTGTGACCGCTCCGCTGAACCGCGTGCACCCCATGGTCCGTCGCGGTGACACGGTGCGGGTGGATGTGGTGGTGCGCACCAAGAAGGTTGGCCATTTTTTCCCCGGCGGTACAGTCGATGCCTATGACACCTGGCTTGAACTCAAAGGCACCGACGATAAAGGGCAAGTAATTTTCTGGAGTGGCGAAGTCGAAGATAACGGCAAGGGCCCGGTCGAAAAGAGTGCGCACTTCTATCGCTCGCTGCAGCTGGATGCCCACGGCAATCGCATTAATAAACGCAACGCCTGGGCGACCCGGGCGGTGGTCTACGTCCACCTGATTCCTCCGGGCGCGGCCGATACCGTCCACTACCGCGTGCACATTCCTGAGAATGCCGGAAACAAGATTACGCTCCACGCCCGGTTGTGCTACCGCAAGTTCTCCTGGTGGAACACGCAGTTCTCCTTTGCTGGTGAGCCCGGGAAAGACGGCGGGGTCACAGCCGATTACGATGACCGGAAGTTTGATTTTGCGGCGTCACTCAAGGGAGTGTCAGCGAAGCAGGAGAAAATTCCGGACCTTCCCATCGTCGCTCTCGCCGAGAATGAGGTTGAGTTACAGGTTGCGCCGCAGAACGCCCCCGCCGCCGCGAAGGTAGTTCTTCAGCCTGAGGACTGGCAGCGGTGGAACGACTACGGCATTGGATTGCTGCTGCAAGGTGACCTCAAAGGAGCCCAAGCCGCATTCCAGAGAGTCACAGAAATTGACCCCAGGAATCCGGACGGCTGGGTGAACATCGGGCGGGCAGCGGTGCAGGAAGGCGATATGGAACGGGCACGGGTGGTGCTCGAGAAGGCGCTGTCCTTGAGCCCGCATCTGGCGCGCGCTCACTTTTTCTTTGCCAGGGTCCTGCGCAGCGACGGCCGGTACGACGATGCCGCTGCTCACCTGCGCGAGGTGCTGGCGCAATATCCCAGAGACCGTGTCGCGCTCAACGACTTGGCACGCGTTCTGTTTCTGCAGCGCCGCTATTCGGATGCGCTTCCCGTCTTACAAAGAGTCCTGGCAGTCGACCCCGAGGACTTGCAGGCCCACTACAACCTCATGCTCTGCTACAACGGTCTCGGAGATGAGAAGCGGGCCCACGAGCACGAACTTCGTTACTTGCGTTTCAAGGCGGACGAGGCATCGCAGACCATCACTGGACCTTACCGCCTGCTCAATCCTGAGGACAATAACGAGCGGCAGGCGATTCATGAGCACGTGTCGGAGCCGATGGCGGGAAACGCCAGAAGGGCCGCCGTGGGTTCCCCAGAACATCATTTGGGCGCTTCGAAGTCCAGCGGGGGATCGGAATAATGCGAAGGGTTCTCCTGCTGGCATGCTGCTTTTTACTGTGTGCCCAATCCAACGCCCAGCGCATCACCCTACGCGACATCACCGTCAAGGCCGGCATTCATTTCACGCACAACAACGGCGCTTTCGGACAGAAATACCTACCGGAAACCATGGGCCCGGGTTGCGCCTTCCTTGACTACGACAACGACGGTTGGCCCGACATTTTGCTGATCAATGGCGAAGATTGGCCCGGACACCCCAAGTCCGGCGCCACCACGATGAAGCTGTATCGCAATAACCACGACGGCACATTTACCGACGTTACGCGTAAGGCCGGCCTGGCCATTCCCATGTTTGGCCTCGGCGTCGCGGTGGGAGACTACGACAACGACGGATTCGACGACCTGTTCGTCACCGCGCTCGGTCAGAGCCATCTGTTTCACAACAACGGCAACGGCACGTTTACAGATGTGACCAAGGCCGCCGGGTTGTGGGGGCCGAATGAGTTTTCCACCAGCGCGGCCTGGGTCGATTACGATCGCGACGGCAAACTCGATCTTGTGGTCGCCAACTATGTGCAATGGTCGGAGAAGGGAGATCTGTACTGCACGCTCGATGGAGCACACAAGTCTTATTGCACGCCGGAATCCTATAAGGGGGCTTCGTCGCGGCTGTGGCACAACCTGGGGGGAGGGAAGTTTGAAGACGCAACGCAGAAGGCCAAATTCTACGATCCAACGGCCAAGAGCCTGGGAGTGGCTATTCTCGACTACAACGGCGACGGATGGCCCGACATCCTTCTGGCAAACGATACCCAGCCCAACAAGCTCTATCTCAACAAACACGACGGTACGTTCGAGGAAAAAGGGGTCCTGGCTGGCGTCGGATTCAGTGAAGACGGTGTGGCCCGCGCCGGCATGGGCGTCGACGCCGCCGACTACGACCGCTCCGGGCGTCCCAGCGTCATCATTACGAATTTTGCCAACCAGATGCTCTCGCTTTATCACAATGAAGGCAACGGGCTGTTCGTAGATGAAGCTCCGCGTTCCGAGGTGGGGCGTGCAACCCTGGTTACGCTGGGTTTCGGCTGCTTCTTCTTCGATTACGACAACGACGGCTGGCCCGATATCTTCGTCGCAGACGGACATATCGAAAATGAGATTGAGCGGATTCAGAAACGAGTGACCTATGCCGAGCCTCCGCATGTATTCCGTAATCTGGGGGACGGAAAATTTCAGGAAGTGACGGAGTCGCTGGGAGCAGCCTTTTCTGGCCCCAAAGTAGCCCGTGGCGCCGCTTATGCCGACATAGACAATGACGGTGGGCTCGACCTCCTGCTGACCACCAACGGTGGTCCGGCGCACCTGTTCCACAACGAAGGCGGAACGAATCACAGCTTGCGAGTGAAGCTGGTAGGAACGAAATCGAATCGTGATGGTATTGGCGCCATCGTGCGCGTGACCTCGGGCAAGGACCAGCAATGGCAGATGGTGCACAGCGGCTCCAGTTACTTGTCGCAGAGCGAACTGGTGCTGACTTTCGGCCTCGCGCAGGCCGTCAAAGCAGACTCGATTGAAGTGCAGTGGCCGAGCGGGCAGAGTGAAAAACTCTCAAATGTGCCAACTGGACAGATGATCACAATCCAGGAAGGGGACGGGATCGTGGCAGATCGAGCGTACAAACCAAAATAACCACAGGCGACAAAGAGTGCACAGAGCGCTGACATTCCGCGAATCCCCGGTATACTCTTTGCCCTCTGTGGTTAACTGTTCTTTCCGATGATTCGTCGAAAGCTGACTCTCGCGGCTGGATGGGCTCTGGCAGGGTTCTTGGTGGGGGCGTACAACCTCACTGAGCCAGCGAACACAACTGTTGAAGCGGCCCGTCTCAACAATCTGGGTGCGGCATACATGAATCAGCAGTTTTTTGAGAAAGCCCTCAAGTCGTTCGAAGAGGCTGCCGCGCTTGACCCCAAGTTGCAGATTGCGCGCGTCAATCAGGGAATAGCGCTGCTGAATCTCGGCAAGATTGATGCAGCCCGGCCGCTCCTTGAAAACGCGGTGAAGCGAAACCCGAACGATCCCCACGCCTGGTACAACCTCGGGCTGCTTAACAAGAACGCGAGGCAAACGGATGCTGCCATCACCGCTTTCCATCACGTGCTCGACATTGTCGGTGACGATGCCGACACGTGGTATTTCCTGGGTACGGTTTTTGTGGAAGCTAAGCAGTTCGAACCTGCCATGGATGCCTTCCAACATGCACTAAAAATCAGTCCGCAGCATGCCTCGGCGGAGTTTGGCTTGGCGCGTGCTTTGCAGCAGTCCGGCGATCTGCAGCAGGCGCGCGAACACCTCACCCGTTTCCAGTACATCACCGAACACAAGCTGGGGATGGCGATCACCCTTGCCTATGGGGAGCAGGGGAACTACTCGCTGGCAGAGGAGTCACCGCTGGCACCGGAGAAAGTCCCTGAGCAAATCAAAGTGGAGTTCGTTGATGTCACACCGCAGGCGAACGTAATCACCAAGCCTGCTCTTCGCAGCGACGATCTCGCGTCCTGGCTGGCCCCCGGAGCCTGTTTTCTAGATTATGACAACGATGGCTGGATCGACCTGTTTCTTCCCGACAATGGAACGCAGGGTGGACTGTCGCTCTACCACAATCTCGGCAAAGGGAAGTTTCAGGACACAACCGCCCAGGCCGGCCTTGACCCCACCCTTCATGCGATCGGATGCACTGCAGGCGACTTCGACAACGACGGCTTCGCTGATCTCGTAGTGACCACCCCAAACCGCGTCCTTCTGCTGCACAACGAAAAAAACGGCAGGTTCAAAGATGTCACGGAGGCTGCCGGGATCAAAGGTGACGGCCTGAATGTAGGTGCGACGCTTTTCGACTACGACCACGACGGCGACCTGGATCTGTTTGTGACAAAGACCAGCACGAACCCGTGTTTGGATCCGCGAAAAGCAACTCCGCCTCCCTGTGGGAGAACTCCTCTACCCAATTTTCAAAGATTATGGCGCAACAATGGAAACGGAACCTTCAGTGAAAGCGATGAACCACTCGGCCAGAGCAATGCGCCCGAGGTTTCGGCGATCGGTACGGATTACAACAACGACCGGGCCATCGATCTGGTCGTCTCCGGTTCGTTCAAGGGTGGCCCGGTGATCTTTGAGAATCCCCGGGAAGGACGATTCAAGATCCAGGTTCCGTGGCCGAACTCGCTGCCGGTGAGCTTTGGGCTAGTGGGCTTGGATTTCAACCACGACGGGTGGATGGATCTGGCGTTTTCGCACTCGGAAAACCCGGGCCTCACATTGTGGCGGACCAATCAGAGCAGGAGTGTCGAACCTGTCGCTCTCCCCGCGATTCACTGGACGCGGGCCTTCGGTGTGGCCGCCTTCGACTACGACAACGACGGCTGGGTCGATCTGGTTGCGGTCGGTGAGACTGCCGACGGCAAAGGCGAGGTGCGGCTCTTCCGCAACCTTGGCCTGGATGGATTTAAAGATGTCACCGCCGACGTTGGACTGGACAAGATTCGGCTAGAATCGCCCCGCGCCGTCATTACCGGCGATTTTGACAACGACGGCGCGACCGATCTCCTGATCACCCAAAATCAGGGTCCGGCTGTACTTCTGCGTAACGAAGGCGGGAATCAGAACCACTGGCTGCGGCTTAGTCTGACTGGTCTCGCCGACAACAAGAGTGCCATTGGAACCAAAGTAGAAGTCTTCTCCGGCGGCAACCGGCAGAAGTTTGAGATCGCCGGCTCGAACGGCTATCTCGGTCAGAACTCGCCCTACCTGACCATCGGTCTGGGGCGAGCCAATCAAGCCGACGTCGTGCGCATGCTCTGGCCGACCGGCGTCCTTCAGGACGAAGTTGACGTCGCAGCCGACCACGAACACAAGTTTCTGGAGATCGACCGCCGCGGCAGTTCCTGTCCCACGCTTTTTGTTTGGGATGGTCGTCGCTACAAACTGGTTGCTGACATGATCGGCGCCGGCGTCGTAGGACACTGGGTTGGGCCGGGGCAACGCAACTTTCCGCGGCCCGTTGAATACGTCAAGATCGACCGCGACAGCATCCAAGAGAAAGATGGAAGGTTCAGTTTTCGTTTCATGGAATCGCTGGAAGAGGCGGTGTACCTCGACCAGGTCGAACTGCTGGCCGTCGACCACCCCGGCGACGTCGATGTTTTTCCGAATGAGTATTTCGCCAGCAATCCGCCGTATCCGCCGTTCAAGATCGTCTTCAGCCAGAATGCCCGGCCTCCCGCCGCCGTAGTCGACGAGCACGGACACAACCTGCTGCCTGCCTTGCTCGCCCATCGTTATGTCGGGGACTTCGAGGTCCTGCCGTTCACCGGCTTCACCAAGCTGCACAGCATGGAACTCGACCTGGGCGATCCCTATCGTGGCGGACCGTTGTGGCTGCTGATGCACGGCGAGATCGAATACTTCAGCGCTACAGGCATGTATGCCGCCGATCAGGCCGGCCTACAACCGATTGCTCCCTACGTCGAGGCGCTTGGCGCGGATGGAAAGTGGACTCGCGTGATGGACGACCTGGGTTTTCCGGCCGGCGGCCCGCGCACCATGACTGCTGACCTGACCGGCAAACTTCCCTCGGGCACGCGGCGCATCCGGGTCACTACGAATCTGCAGATCTATTGGGACAGCATCCTGATCAACCGCACGGGGCAAGACCAGACGGCCCGTCTCACAAGCATTCCCCTGCGCCGGGCTGATCTGCGCTTTCATGGATTTCCCCTGAAGATCGAGGGCAAGCCGCCGGGAAATGTGCAATACGTCTATGAGAAGGCCAGCGCGACGGGGCCTTACACCCGTCCTGCCGGAGCCTATACCCGCTACGGCGACGTTCTGCCGTTGCTGACGAAGTTGGACGATCGGCTTGCAGTCTTCGGCTCGGGCGATGAAGTGGCCCTCGACTTTGATCCCTCGAACCTGCCTGTGCTTCGCATAGGCTGGGTGCGCGATTACTTCTACGCCGCGCTCGGGTATGAAAAAGACATGGACTTCTACGCCTATGACTTCGACCGAGTCGCCCCGCTTCCTTTCAGCGACATGGGAAGCTACCCTTACGTCGGCAGGGTATTCCCTCTGGACGATGCACACCTCAGCTATCTTCTTGAGTACAACACGCGGTATATGTCAGGCAATGAAGCACGAGGTTTTGCTTTCGACTACTCCCGGTCGCACTGATGTAAATTGTCATCCCGGGCCGGAGCCAAGCGGAGTGGAGGGACCTGCTTGGTTTCGGCGAAATCGTTTTAATATTGACAGTTCTCTAGCGGCGTAATCCAATACGCCGAGATGGAAAACACTTCCGCTCCGGCCCGCCTGCGGCGAACCCTCACCCTTTGGGACCTGATTCTTTACGGCGTGATCGTCATTCAGCCGGTGGCGCCGATGTCGGTGTTTGGCGTGCTGAGCGACCGCGGCCGCGGGCACGTGGTCACGACGATTCTCGTAGCCATGGTGGCGATGTTGTTCACCGCGATCAGTTATGGCCGTATGGCGCGCGCCTACCCTAGTGCCGGGTCCGCCTTCACGTATGTCGGACAAGAAATCAATCCGGCGCTCGGTTACGTCACGGGCTGGAGCATGGTCATGGACTACATGCTCAATCCCATGATCTGCATCATCTGGATCAGCCAGCAGGCGCACGTGTTCGCTCCGGGAATTCCGTACTGGGGATGGGCGATCTTCTTCTTCCTGCTGATTACCGGATTGAATATTCAAGGGGTCAAGACTTCGGCCCGGGTGAATACCGGCCTCGCTGTTGGCATGGGTGTGGTGATTGCGATCTTCTTTGTGACCGCGGCCCGCTATATCTTTGGCCATCCTCATGACGGTGTGGGTTTCTTCACTCGTCCGTTTTACGATCCGGAGCTGTGGAACACCAAAGCTGTGCTGGGTGGAACCTCGATCGCCGTGCTGACCTATATCGGCTTCGATGGCATTTCCACGCTTTCCGAAGAGGCGGAAAATCCGCGGCGCAATATTCTGCTGGCGACGGTACTGACATGCCTGGTGATCGGAATTTTGTCCGCCTTCGAGGTCTACGGCGCACAACTGGTGTGGCCGGCATCGAAACCATTTCCGAATGTTGATACTGCTTTTACGTTCGTAGCGGGAAGAGCATGGGGTCCGATGTTCGCCATATTGGGTTTCACCCTGTTAGTGGCCAACTTCGGATCGGCCATGGGAGCGCAATTGGGCGCGGCCCGTTTGCTTTACGGCATGGGACGCAGCAAGGCTTTGCCGCAGTCTTTCTTTGGCGCGATTGAGCCCAAGCGCCATGTGCCGCGCAACAATGTGATCTTTGTAGGGCTGGTGGCTCTGGCCGGAGCCTTCATCATCAGCTACGGGTTGGGCGCAGAGATGCTGAACTTCGGGGCGCTGATCGCGTTTATGGGAGTAAACCTGGCGGCATTCGTGCGCTATTTCGTCCGGGAGAACGAGAAGAAGATCGGCAACCTCCTGCCGCCGATTCTGGGCTTCCTGATTTGTCTCCTGCTATGGCTGAACCTGAGTCGTCCCGCGAAGATCGCCGGCACCATCTGGATGGGCGTGGGAATCCTCTTCGGCGCGATCAAGACGCGGGGCTTCCGTGGAAACCTGATCGACTTCGAGCTGCCAGCGGAAGAAAACTGAGGGTCTGAGATTGTTGATCGGCGTTCAAAATTAAGAGTCAGAAGGCAGAATTCTGACTTTTTACTTTTGACTTCTGACTCCTCTTTCTACTCCACGTTCCACCCGCTCACTTCAACCACGGGCTTTGCGGCGCCCAATTCACTGGTACGGTAGCTGGCGATCACTTCTCGTTTCTGTCCCGGCAGGAGGGAGATGTAATTGTCCTGCCATAGCACCGGCAGGATTTCGTCTCCATGGAGACCCTTGTCGACCTTAAGCCGCACAAAGAACGCCAGAGTTGAACTCGGATTCTCCAGGGTCACCGTAGTGATCGCCTGGTCCCCCTCGCGTCGAGTCTGGCTCGAGACGTTCAGCTTCACTTTGGGCAATTGCGAAAGTGCAGTGAAATCGGCAGAGGAGAGAACGGGAGTTGTGTACCAGTTCGAATTGTTCCAGTCCAGAGTCTCCGGCTTGGTAGACAGCCAGTAGAAGTTGGATCCCACTAGCTTGCCTGAGGAGTCCTCCAGCCGCAGCACGACGAAATAGGTCGAGCTCAGACCTTGGATGTCCGGCAGGGCGATGACTTTGTTCGTACTGTCCGCTGGAGCATCGAGCGTTACCTGCTGCGAGAACCTCTCGCTCATGTCGAGATTGAGCACTTTGGCAGTCAACTTCAGCCCATGGGCATCCTCGTATTGGCTGCTGACTAGCCAAACCGAGTGGTCGTCGTATCCGTAGAGCGGGTGCAAGGACTCCATGGCCTTCTTGGCTCCAAAGTAGCCGCCGCCGGGGCGCAGGTAGTAGTCGTACAGGTGCCAGATGAGCGAAGGCCAGGCATTGTTGAGCATCCACTGGATCACGCCGGTCGCGACATACTTGTTGCGGCTGTATGCCTCGTACATGGCGCGCTCACCTTCGTAGGCCATCAGCTGAGACTTGAACGCGAAGTCCTCAACGCTATCCGCCTTGCCATAGCGGGCATTCAAAGCGTCAGAAAACAAGTGGATCTCTGAAAACACGTGAGCACCGGTGTGGAAGCTCCACCACTCGTCAATGGGCCAGAGGTGTTCTTTGGGAAGCATGGTGCGCAGGCTCTCAATGGGAGGTACCGCTGCCCCCATGCTGGTCTCCGTGTTGAAGGCGTAGCCTCCGCCACAGCCGCCAGCTTCGCACTCCTTATGACTGCCTAGCGTGTCGACTGAATCCTGCAGCCAGTATCCGGGCGGGACATAGTCGTAGGGCCCACTCATCTTGACCCCGCTCACTCCCGTTACGCTGCTCAGTTTCGCGGTGGCAGAGGACACGACGGGATTGGGCCACAGTAGCTCCTTTTCCACGCGCAGATAGGTTTGCTCCACGTCGGGCGGCGGAGGGTTATCACTGCCGTTCATCCAGAACAGCAGGCTGGGATGGCTACGCAGTCGATAGATCTGGTCCCGCAGCGACTGCTCGGCAACGGTGAAGTCCTCCGGCTTCCAGTTCGCCCAATGCTCCCAATGGGAGCAGCAGACCCATCCCGCGACCACGAGAATGCCCTGCCGATCCGTCAGTTGGAAGAAATCCTGGTTCTCGAACATGCCTTCCAGCCGGATGGTGTTCAAACCCATGTCTTGCACATAGCGCAGTTCGTCGCGCATGCGCTTCGGATCCTCGCGAAGGAGCATGTCCATGGCCCAGCCGCCGCCACGGACCAGGATCTTCTTGCCATTGATCGAGAACACCCGTCCGTTGTTTGAGTTGAGCTCAGAAGTAATTTCACGAACGCCAAAGTCAGTTGCGCTGTGGTCCGAAAGGTTGCCGTCAACCGCAAACTCCATCTTCAGCGAGTACAGATTTGGCTTCCCCATCTGGGCCGGCCACCACAGGCGGGGATGGTCGAGATTGAGCTGGGGAAACTGTTCCGGACTGAAGGTGACATCCTTTGATTGCCCAGCGGATAACTCAACTTCCTGCGAGACCTCGCTGTTCTCGATCCGGGCCGTCAGAGTTCCCTTGACAGCCTGGGTGGTTCCATTTTTCAGCAGGGCGCTCACCGTCAGGTGCGCCTTTTCGTTGGCGGGTGAATCAATTTTCGAGATCACGGCAGGGTAGCGAAGGGCGACTGGCCCGGTGGCGGAGATCTCGACGTCACGGAAGATCCCCATGTGCTTGTCGGGAGGCGCAGGGTTCCAGTCCCAGAAATTGACCGTAAGGTCGTTCTCCAGCGGAGAGAAGACTTCCACCGCAAGCACGTTCGTTTGGCCGGGTCGAGCCGCTGAGGTGACGTTGAACTCATAAGTCCGCCACGCCCCGGCCACTTCGCCGGTGTTCGCGATCTGTTTCCCGTTGAGCCAGATGTTAGCCCGCTGGTTGATTCCGCCAAAGTGCAGCCATATGGTCTTACCCCGAAAGTCTCCCGGAACTACGAATTGCTTGCGATACCACCACGGCACCATGAATGGGCTGTCCTGGGCCATGGGCAAGCTGACGAAGGGCGTTCCCACGGGATAGTTCATGCCCGGGAACTTACGCAAGTTCATGCCGAAATACGGATCAGGATAGACCTTGTTCTTCACAAGGGCGGCGACCACGGTGGTGGGCACGGTTACCTGGTACCAGCCGATCGGTTGAAACCTGGGCGTGGAGACGATCTCCCCCGGTTGATCCACCTTGCAGGATAACTGTAGCGTCCAGCCATCGCGCAGGAGCAACGAAGCTGGGGGCTGCGGCACTGGACTTGCGTGCCGCTGTGCAAGCGTAGCGGTTGCGGCGAATGTGATGGCAAGGCACAAGAGGGCGGTTTTCATAGGTCTAAAGATCTTTCGATGTACTCCCGGGAGTCCATTCTATGTTAACTAAATCGTTTTAAGTAAGAGTCTGCTGCATCCTGACCGCTCCAGAAGCCGGGAAAACCCCATTAGTTTATAATCAAAAATCTCGCTGTCTATCCCGGAGTGATAAGAAGATGATTCGATTTTTGCAGACCCCTGGTCCGGTCAAGAAAATAGTTTTGGGCGGCCTATTAACGATCATCTGCGTTTTTATGGTGATCACGCTGGTTCCCGGGTTCGGGAACACGAATTTTTTTGGCCAAAGCGGACCTGGCCGCGGCATTCTCGCCACCGTTGCCGGCAATGACGTTACCACCCTCGAAGTGCAACGCCAGGCGCGGCAAATGATCCGCCAGCAGTTCCCCCGGGGTGGCGCCCAGGCTTCCATGCTGCTGCCTTTCTTTGCCTCGCAGGCGGCAGAGCAGTTGATCACGCGCAACGCGCTGTTGGCGGAGGCGCAACGCCTAGACCTCCGCGCGACCGACGCGGACGTGCGTGATGAGTTGCAGCATGGCCGCTACGCGCCGGTCTTCTTTCCCAACGGTAATTTCATCGGACAGGCAGCCTACGAGCAGCGCCTGCAGGAGGCGGACTTGACGGTGCCGGAGTTCGAGGACGGCCTGAAGACTGACATCCTGGTCGACAAACTCCGCAGTCTGGTCGTCGGCAGCGTCATCGTGACGCAGGCGGAAGTACGGGAGAAGTTCGAAAAGGACAACGCCAAAGTGAAGTTTGACTATGCCGTCTTGCGCAAAGACGACATCCTCAAGACGATCCATCCCACCGATGCCGAACTGAAAGCCTATTACGAACAGCACAAGGCGGCCTACGCGAATTCGATTCCGGAAAAGCGCAAGATCCGGTACGTGTTGACCGATACCGCCAGGCTGCAAAGTCAGGCGCAGGTCACACAGCGAGACCTTGCCGCCTACTACGATGTGCATCGCGACGAGTATCGCGTTCCCGAGCAGGTCAACGTCCGGCACATTCTGATCAAGACTCCCTTGCCCGGGCCCGATGGCAAGACCGATCAGAAGGGAATCGACGAAGCGAAGAAGAAGGCCGACGACGTTCTCAAACAGCTGAAGGCCGGAGGGAACTTCGCCGATCTTGCCAAGAAATACTCCGAAGATACCAGCAGCGCCAAAAACGGTGGATCGCTGGGTTGGATTCAGCGCGGACGCTTCCCGTCTCCCGATGTCGAGAAAGCTGCCTTTTCGCTGCCCAAAGGAGCGACCAGCGATGTGATCAGCGCGGGGTATGGCTTTGACATCGTCCATGTAGATGACAAGCAGGATGCCCACGCCAAAACCCTCGACGAAGTGAAAGACCAGATCGAGCCGGTGCTGAAACAGCAGAAGACCGCCGACTTGGCGGATGCGCAAGCGACCTCTCTGCTGGCGCAGGCCCGCTCCTCCATGGGATTGGAGAAGGCAGCTGCGGCAAAAGGTCTGCAGGTTGTGACCACAGATTTTCTTGGCCGCACAGACGCCTTGCCCGGAATTGGCGCCTCACCCCAGTTCATGGAAGCGGTGTTCAGCGCGGGTGAGAAGTCGCCGCCGGACGAGGTGCAGTTGCCGCAGGGATTCGCGATCTTCGAAGTCGTGGCTATTCAACCGCCCGCAACTCCGACTTTTGACGCGATTCGCAGCCGGGTGGAAAACGAGTTCAAGGAGAATCGCGCCAGCACCCTGCTATCCCAAAAAGCCCAGGAACTCTCCGACCGCGCCAAGGCCCAACATGATCTGAAGAAGGCGGCAAAAGAGCTTAACGCCACCATGAAGACGAGCGATTTCGTGCTGCCGGACGGACAAGTCCCAGATATTGGTTCGATGTCCGGCCCAGCTTCGGCGGCCTTCTCCCTGAAGCCGGGCGAAATCAGCGGTCCCATTGAGAGCGGCACCAGCGCGGCCGTGCTCTCTGTCCTGGAAAGGCAGGAACCCGCCGAGCAGGACTTGTCGGCCAAGGTAGACCAGATTCGCGAGTCCCTGGTGCAGAGCAAGCAGCGAGACCTGTTTGGCCTGTTCTTGACCAATCTGCGGGCGCAGATGGAGAAGTCCGGAAAAATCAAGATCAACGAGCAAGAGATGAAGTCCTTAACTCGGCGGCAAGGTGGGGACGACGAGGGAGAGTAAAGCGAACCGCCGCCAGCCTGACCAGGAAAGCGCAATCGAAGGAAGCTGATGGTATTGCCGCGTTTGACAGGAATTCTGCTCCATCCCACTTCACTGCCATCGCGAGGCGGCATCGGAGACTTTGGTCCTGCCGCGTACAACTTTGTCGATTTCCTTTCCGCGGCGCGGCAAGGCCTGTGGCAGGTGCTCCCGCTCGGTCCTCCAGCCAAAGGAAATTCTCCCTATTCTTCGGAGTCTGCTTTCGCCGGCAACCCTTTCCTGATCAGCCTGGAGAGGTTGGTGGAGCGTGGCTGGCTGGATGCTTCATCACTCTCTGCGCCGCCCGAAGGCTTCGGTCCCATAGACTACGACGCGGTGGCAGCTTACAAGGTCCCCCGCCTGATGGAAGCAGCCGGGAGGTTTGTGGATCGCGCGGACGACCGTCAGCGCTCCCGTTTTCAACAGTTCTGCGCTGAGAACGAATGGTGGCTGGAAGATTTTGTCCTCTACGATGCTTTGCTGAACCGCTACAACGGAGAGTCCTGGAAACTCTGGCCCCAAGACCTGGCCCGCCGCCAACCCGGAGGCCTGCAAACTGCTCGTGCTGAACTCGACCGGGAAATGGCCCTGCGCCGTGTCATCCAGTTCTTTTTCTACGAACAATGGCGTGCCTTGCGCCGCTACTGTGCGCAACGGTCCATTCGGGTGGTGGGTGATATCGCCATTTTTGTCGATTACGACAGCGTAGACGTCTGGGCGAATCGCGAACTCTTTCGCTTGAACGACGATCTGGAGCCGGAGGTGGTTTCCGGTGTTCCCCCGGATGCGTTCAGCGCCACCGGCCAACGCTGGGGCAACCCGCTTTACAACTGGGAAGCCATGCGGGCTCGCGGTTACGAGTGGTGGGTACGGCGTCTGCGCTGGGCCACTCAGACCTGCGACTTCATTCGCCTCGACCATTTCCGCGGTTTTGCTCAGTTCTGGGAGATCCCTGCCGCCGACGAAACCGCCATGAATGGCCGCTGGGTGGACGGTCCACGCGACGAGTTCTTCGACAAGTTGCAGCAGCAACTTGGAGGTTTGCCTTTCTTTGCCGAAGACCTGGGATACATCACCCCCGACGTGCATGCCCTGCGCGAGAACCACAAAATCCCCGGCATGGCCGTTCTGCAGTTCGGTTTTGGCGACCCTGGGGCGCACGTTTACCTGCCCTACCGCCTCACTCCCGATCGCGTGGTGTACACCGGCACCCACGACAACGACACGACCCTTGGCTGGTGGAAGACGGCGACGGATTATGAACGGCGATCGGCGGAGGCGTATCTCGGACAAGCCGAGGACGGAATCAACTGGGCGCTCATCCGTGCCGCGCAGGGCTCGGCTGCCAGCTTCGCGGTGTGTCCACTGCAAGACGTTCTAGGTCTGGGCAGCGAGGCGCGGCTGAATATCCCCAGTAGGAAAGATGGGAATTACCTTTGGCGGTACCAGCCGGCGTCGCTCCGTCCGGAAATGGTCGAGAAACTGGCGCAGCTGGCTGAGGTGACCGACAGGCTTGCCCAGCCGGTACCAGCCTCCGCGGGCGACGATTTCGTGGCGTAACTTCATATATATCTCAGAGACAAAAAAATGCCGGAACCTTTCGGTTCCGGCGTAGTTGGCTGGTTCGCCCGGATGAAATTTGTCGTCCTGAGCGAGGCGCTCTTTGCCTCCCGAAGGGCCTGGGTGAGCCACCGCGCGAAATCCCGCCGCTGCGGGATATCAATCAAGCGCGAGGCGAACCTCTTTGCTACGCGCTCCTTCTCGGCCGCATGGTCAGGTCGCGCACTTGCGTCAGGACGCTCGACATCTGCATTCCGTTTAGCTGGGTTACGAACGGCAGTAACTCCGCGATAAACGCGTCCTGCATCAGTTCACGGACCTCTTCCTGCCTATTCCGCTCGCCGCCACTGAGCAGATCGGGCACCGTCACCTCCAGCGCCTTCGCCAGCCGCTCCAGCGAAGAGAGGGTTGGCGTAGCTTTTTCATTCTCGATCTTCGATACGTAAGTCCGCGGCACAGACATCCGCGTGGCCAGCTGCCGTTGGCTAAGACCATTACGCAGGCGCATGGAGCGGATGGCCGCAGCCAGGTTCAAATGTCCGTGCCCGTTGCCGTTGCTCGGCATCAGCTGTGGCGGGGGCGGAGCCGGGATTATTTCTGGCTCGTCCTCATCGAGCGACGCGTGGCAGCGGCGGCAAAGATTGTTGAGGGTCCGGAATTGGACCAGCAGGCAGTGATCGCAGCGGACGACCTCCCTTGAATCAACCGGGGCAAGAGTCGTAGCCATGTAGGTTTGGGAGTGGCCAGAGCGGGCTTCCCCTGAAACCACGAACCAAACTAGGTACTTGGTTTCAGACCTGAGGCGTAATCTGCGGTAGCGACGCTGTGGAAGTCAAGGAAAATCTGGTGGCGGCTGCCCACGGGCGCTGTGAAAAAGTCAAGTCGAAAGGCGAACGATAGGTGAAAACTCGAATTCGCTCGTTAGAGTCGCAATTGCGAACTACGCCGGCGAGTGCGGTCGGGGCCGTTGCGGCAGAACCCCGACCAATTCTGGGTGTTCGGCGGGTAGAATTCAGAAATACGGCGGGTTGATCCGTCTGTTCAGGGGAACCATGAAAGAACGGGAAGAGGCGTGGTGTTTACTAACTGAGTTCACCCAATCCGAGAGTCTGCGCAAGCATGCTCTGGCGGTCGAGGCGTGTATGCGCGCCTATGCGCGCAAGCTGGGCGGCGACGAGAACCTGTGGGGTACAGTCGGCCTGATTCACGACTTCGACTACGAGAGGTATCCCAGCCCCGGGGACCACCCGTCCAAGGGCAATGCGATTCTGAGAGAACGTGGCTGGCCGGAAGAAGTGTGTCGCGCGATTATGTCGCACGCGAACTATAGCGGCGTGACTCGCGACAGTGCCATGGAGAAGGCCCTGTTTGCCTGCGACGAACTGGCCGGATTTATCACCGCGTGTGCCCTGGTGAAGCCGGGGAAGTCCCTGGTCGAGGTCGAGGCCAAATCGGTGCGAAAGAAGATGAAGGACAAGGCCTTTGCCCGGAGCGTCAATCGCGACGACATTGTGAATGGCGCAGCGGACCTGGGTGTGGAACTGGAAGAGCATATCGCGTTCTGCATCGAGGCGATGAAGGGGATTGCGGCAGAACTGGGATTGGATGGGAACGCGGCGAAGACGGCGTAGCTCGTGGAGGGCGGCTCGCCCGTCACCGGCCTACCGCAGTGCCTCCGCCACCTTGCCACTCGCAATCAACTCCGCGAGCCGCACAAAGTCCTGATACATCACCCGATCCTGGTCCATCGTCGGACAGACTGACCGGATCGCCGCATGGGCGGCCTGGGCGCGCTTGCTTGGCTTCAAGGGAACGAGAAAATCCAGGGCCTGCGCGGCGGCCATTGCCTCAATCGCGAGCACGTTATTCGTATTGGCCACGATCCGCTTCAGCTTGAGTGCCGCCGTCATCCCCATCGACACGTAGTCCTCCTTATTGCCCGAGGTGGTGATCGAATCGACTGACGCGGGATGCGCGAACACCTTGTTCTCGCTGACCAGCGCTGCCGCTGTAACCTGCGGCATCATAAAACCAGAATTCAGGCCTGCCCCGGGAGCAAGGAACGGCGGTAGGCCTTCGTTTAAGGCTGGATTGACCAGTCGCTCCAATCTTCGTTCGGAGATACCAGCCAGCGCACTGAGCGCGATTCCCAGAAAATCCAGGGCGAAGGCGACTGGTTCCCCGTGAAAGTTGCCGCCTGAGAGGACATCTCCGTCTGCCGAGCTACGCTCCGCCTGGACGGGCGAGGCGCCTGTCCCCACACGAACTGGAAAGACCAGTGGGTTGTCGACCGCCGAGTTAATCTCGGTTTCAAAGATGCCACGGCAGTGGGTCAGCGTATCGCGCACGGCGCCGTGCACCTGCGGAATGCAACGCAGCGAGTAGGCATCTTGTACCCGGCCGCAGTCGCGATGGGACTCGTTGATCTGGCTGCCCTCGATCATCTTGCGCAGATTCGCTGCGCTGGCGAGTTGTCCCCGATGTGGACGGGCGCGATGGATGCGTTCGTCGAAAGCAACGAGTGTTCCCTGCAAGGCATCCAGGGTTAAAGAGCCTATGACATCGGCGGAATCCACCAGCGTCTCTGCCATCAGCAGCGCGAGGATTCCGACTGCCAGCATCGCCTGCGTGCCATTGATCAGCGAGACTGCCTCTTTGGCTTGGAGTACCAAAGGCCTGACTTGCGCACGTTGCAAGGCATCGGCGGTAGAGACGCGGACGGCCTTTTCATCGACGCATTCGCCCTCTCCGATCAGCGCGAGCGCGAGGTGTGCCAAAGGCGCCAAATCCCCGCTGGCGCCCACACTCCCCTGGGACGGAACGAAGGGCGTGACGCCGCGGTTTAGCATCTCGCAGAGTGTGTCGATGATCTCGGAGCGCACTCCAGAGTGGCCTTTGGACAGGGAGTTGGCCCGCAGCAGCATCATGGCGCGGACTTCAGGGGTGGAAAGCGGGTCGCCGACACCGACCGCGTGGGAGCGGACCAGGTTCACCTGCATCTCGCGAATCTGGTCGCCTGCGATGCGGACATCGCTGAGCTTGCCGACGCCGGTGGTTATCGCATAGGAAACTTTGTCGGCGGCAATCAGCGCGTCCACGACCGCGCGCGCGCGGTGCACCGCCTCCCGGGCGTCAGGAGCGAGCAGCACGGGCCGCTGTTGGAACGCCACCTCGCGCACCGCCTCGGGAGTCAGATCATTCCCGTTAATGTGCAGGGCTTTCAAGTACACTTTCCCGCCAAAATCTGTCATTCCGAGCGGACTTTAGTCCCGAGGAATCTGCTTTATGACACGATTCCTCACCGCTAAGCGGGTTCGGAATGACAATTGTGTTCCTACAGCATCGCCGCCCGGAAAGCGTTCAGATATTTCTCCGGGATCGGCGTCTTCTGCATGTTTGCATCCACCACAATGTGCGTTGTGTCTCCCTCGGCCAGCAATTCGCGATCGTTGGCCCGCAGCAACTCGTACCCAAACTGTATCAGCGACTCGCGAACGTATTCCAGATGGGTGCGGACGAGGATCTCGTCGTCATAGAGCACCGGCGCCTTATAGCGACAGCGCGCATCGATGACAGCTATGCGGCAACCATCATGCTCTTCCATATCGCGATAGGAAAATCCCAACTGGCGCAGGAGTTCTACCCGTCCGACTTCGAACCAGATGAAGTGATTGGAGTGATAGACCACTCCCATGCGGTCGGTCTCGGCATAGCGGACCCGCAGACGCGTCTCGTTGACCACGGCGTGGTTATGGCTCGTTCGAGGGGTCACGTGCCACTCCACTGGGGCTTGCGTTTTTCGAGAAAAGACGTCACGCCCTCGCGAAAGTCCTGGGTTGCGCGGATGGCTGCGTTCTCTCGGACAGCGGACTGAATCTGCACATCCAGTTCCTTGCGCGCATACTCGCTCAACAGGCGCTTGGTGCAGGCGAGGGATGCTGGGCTGTTGTCCATCAGTTGCGCCGCCAGTTCGCGTGCCCGGTCCAGGAGTTTCTCGGGGGCTACTATTTCGTTGGCCAATCCCAAACGGTACGCCTCATCAGCACTGATGATTCTGCCGGTCAACAGCAGATCTCGCGCGTGTTTCTCCCCGATCTGGCGCAGCAGGAAGGTGGACACAATCGCGGGAACGAATCCAATTCGCACCTCGGTGTACCCGAACTTCGCTTCGGGCACAGCCAACGTGAAGTCGCAGAGAGTGGCCAACCCACAGCCGCCGGCGATGGCAGGGCCGTTTACCGCGGCAATCGTTGGCTTGGGAAAATCGTAGAGCGCCCGAAACAAGCGGGCCATCGTTTCAGAATCCCTCAAGTTCTGTTCATGCGACCGTCCGGTCAGGGCTTTGAGGTTGTCCAAGTCCATTCCCGAGCAGAACGCCTTGCCCGCCCCGGTGAGGATGACCACCAGTGTGGACGACTTCTCAATCTCATCCAGCACGGCCAGCAGATCGTCGATGAGTTCGTAACTGATGGCGTTGCGCTTGTCGGGCCGTTTCAAGGTTATGGTGGCGATCCTGCCGTCCGTCGCGTATTGGATTGTCTGGTACGTCATTTCGTCAGTCTGCTGCGTGTGAACTCGAATACCTTGCTCCGATTTCAGCCGTGGCTCGTAACAATACGTCGAGTGGCTTGAGCCCTGGCAAGGTTGCGCCGCGGTCCGTCAGGGCTTCCACCACCTTCTCTGTGGGAATATTCCCCACCAGTGCATCCTGCGCAAAGGGGCACCCGCCGAGTCCTCCCAATGCTGAATCGAATCGCCGGCACCCGGCGTCGTAAGCGGCGAGGATCCTTTCCCCAGCCTGGTCCGTACGGCTATGCAGGTGGACGCCGATCTCAAGATACTGGTACTTCGACACGACTCGCTCTACCACTTCGCTAATCAGTTCCCGGCTGGCAAGCCCCACCGTGTCGGCCAGCGAAATCGTGCGAATCCCGTAGGACTCGAGGAGATCGACTGCATCGACGACTTCGGAAACGCTCCATTCGTCTCCGTAAGGATTTCCGAACGCCATGGAAATATACACCACGGTGTCGAGTCCGGCCTCTTCGCCCTTCTGCTTGATCTTTTCTAATTCGTCAATCGCTTCTTCCAGCGTCTGGCGCTGGTTGTTCCGCAGAAACGTGGGTGAAACGGAATATGGAAAACCCAGTGTGCGAACGGCGTTGGTATTGATCGCCCGCTGCGCTCCTTTTGCGTTCACCACGATGCCGATGATCTCGACATCATCCGGTGGGTCCAGTTCCTTCAACACTTCTTCGGAATCCGCCATTTGCGGCACAGCCGCGGCGGAGACAAAAGACACAGCGTCAATGTGCTTGAACCCAGCGCTGATCAAGGCTTTCAGGTAGTCGACCTTCAGCTGCGCGGGAATCTGCCCCTTGAGCCCCTGCCAGGCGTCGCGCGGGCATTCGATGAGTTTGACAACTTCGGACATTGCAAATTCTTTTTCGCCGCTGATCTACGCGGATTTCGCTGATTTTCTTAGTTTCTTTAAGTAATCCGCGTTCATCAGCGGAGATCCGCGGCGCAAGAGGTCACGTTTGCAGCACTCCCACCTTGAACTCGGGCACGTCCGGATTCAACGCAGTCGCTTCCAGAGCCTGGGTGATCGCATCCCGTGTTTCAATCGGATCGATGATTCTGTCGATCCAGAGGCGTGCAGCGCCGTAGCGAGGATCGGTTTGCTCGTCGTAGGTGCGCTTCACCGATTCGTAGAGTTCCTTCTTTTCTTCCTCACTCAACTTCTTGCCGCCCCGCTCCAGTTGGCGAATCTTGATCTCAACCAGCGTCCCTGCCGCCGAATCGCCGCTCATCACAGCATATCGTGCGGTCGGCCAGGCGAAGACGAAGCGCGGATCGTATGCCTTCCCGCACATCGCGTAATGTCCCGCGCCAAAACTGCCCCCGACAATCACCGTGATCTTGGGCACTACAGAATTCGATACGGCATTCACCATCTTGGCGCCGGCTTTGATGATGCCAGTCCACTCTGCGTCGCGGCCGACCATAAAGCCGTTCACATCGTGAAAGAACACCAGCGGGATCAAGTTCTGATTGCAGTCCATGATAAAGCGGGCTGCCTTCTCGGCGGACTCGGTGTAGATCACGCCGCCGAACTCGATGCGCTTATGGCCTTCGTGGTCGATCTGTTGGGCATGCAGTTTCTGATTGGCAACGATTCCCACAGCAAAGCCGCCGATGCGGGCATATCCGCAGAGCACAGTCTTGCCGTACTCAGCTTTGTACTCGTCGAACCGGCTGCCATCCACGATGCGCGCCAGAATTTCCTTCATGTCATAGGGTTTTGCGGGTGAGGAGTCATAGATGCCGTAGATTTCCTCGGCAGCCAGAGCCGGCGCCTCGGGTTTCTTCCGGTCCCACGGGGACTGGCGGCGATAGCCCCACTTCTCCACGATGTCGCGAATGCGTTTGAGGCAGGCTTCGTCGTTGGGCTCACGAAAGTCCACAGTTCCACTGATAGAGGAGTGCATGGCAGCCCCGCCCAACTCTTCGGCGGAGACTTTTTGTCCGATTGCGGCCTGCACCAGGGCCGGTCCGGCGAGGAACAACCCGCTGCCGTCGGTCATCAACACGTGATCGCACATGACGGGAAGATATCCGCCGCCGGCTACACACATCCCCATGATGGCGGCGATTTGCGCGATCCCCATGGCCGACATGACCGCGTTGTTGCGAAACACCCGGCCGAAATCGTCGGTGTCGGGAAAGACGTCCTCCTGCAATGGAAGAAACACGCCAGCGGAGTCCACGAGATAGACCGTAGGGATGCGGTTCTCGATGGCGATGTTCTGCGCCCGGATGACTTTCTTCGAGGTCATGGGGAAGAAGGCGCCCGCTTTTACGGTGGCGTCGTTGGCGATGATCATGACCAGGCGGGTGTGGATGCGTCCCAGACCGGTAATCACGCCAGCGGCCGGCGCTCCACCCCATTCCTCGTACATGCCGTAGGCCGCGTAAGAACCCAATTCGAAGAAACTGACCGGGTCAACCAGCAGACTGATCCGTTCGCGGGCAGTCAGCCGGCCCTTGCCGTGCTGGCTTTCAATGGCCTTCGCGCCTCCACCCTCACGGACCTTCTCTTCCTCGTTGCGGACCTGCGAAACCAGATCAGCCAGGAACCGCATATTGGCTTCGTAGCGCGGTGAAGTGGGATCCAGCCGCGTAGTGAGGACGCTGGAGCTTGGCGGTGCGCTGGAGTCGATGCGGTCGGCCATGGGGCAAGAAACAGGGGACTGTTTACGGTATAACAGCCAAGCGTGGACGCGCAAACCGTCGAAGGTTCTTGGACCGTAAAGGCCGCAAACAAATGCACGATGGGCGCCAAGGTTGACTATTGCTGAGGTCGAAGAAGTGCTGCTGCCGCCCCCACCGGGTCTTCCGCTACTTCGTCCACTAATCCGATCTTCCATGCTTGCGCGGCGTGCAGTTTCTCCGCGGCCACAAACATCTCCAGTGCCTTTGCCGGCCCGACCAATCGCGGCAGGCGTTGGGTTCCTCCCCATCCAGTGATCAAACCCAGAGCCGCACCACGATGTCCGAAGACTGCCCTTGGCGAAGCAATGCGCCGGTGGCAGGCCAGCGCCAGATCCAGTCCGCCTCCCATGCAATAGCCCGAAATGGCGGCATGAATGGGCGCAGGGAAGCGCTCGACCAGGTTCAACAGGGTTTGCCCCATCTGCGAGAAGCGAAACGCAGCCGGCCCTGTCAAGGCGGCAATTTCTGCGAGTTCGGCTCCAGCGGAAAAGTATTTGTCGTTGCCCGTGAGGATGAGTGGCGCCGGATCACCTGCCAAATCGCGGAGCGCGTCGGTCAAATCGAGTACACGCGCTGACGTCAGGCGATTTGTGCCGTCTTCAGATAGGAGGCGCAATACGCGAACAATCCCCAACTGCTCGATCTGAAATGACACAGTCATCGATGCTTGTTACGACGCGGCAATGCCTGGAAATCATACCGGCTGGAAGTTGGTCGGTCACGGGGAAGGAGCAGCAACGATGACGCTTAGCCGTGCGTCGGAATCGCGTGCGGCCGCACGTTTGCCTTGATGAACTGCACGATGGCATCCATGGCTGTGCCGGGCTGGAAAACTGCGGCGACACCCGCCTTCTTGAGGTTCTCCACATCCTGGTCCGGAATGATGCCACCTACGATGACAATCACGTCCGCCATCTTGTTCTGCTTAAGCAGGTCCATGACGCGGGGCACAATCGCGTTGTGAGCGCCCGACAGGATCGAAAGACCGATGACGTTGACGTCTTCCTGCAATGCCGCGCTGACGATCATCTCCGGGGTTTGCCGCAGGCCAGTATAGATCACTTCCATGCCGGCGTCCCGCAGCGCGCGGGCGATAACCTTGGCGCCACGGTCATGCCCGTCCAGGCCGGGTTTGGCCACGAGGACGCGGATCTTCTGCTCCGCCATGCACTCCATTTAAACACAGAAGGGGCCCAGTCAGGGGCCCAGAACACAGGCGCCTGTGATTCCGGGCGGGGTTACATGGTCTTGATGTCCAGGCTTCTCCACAGATACCAGCAGGCGATGCTGCGATACGGTTCCCAGGCTTTGGCGATCTTCTCCATCTGCGCGGGTTTCGGAACCTTGCGTTTGCGGTAGTGCTTCTTGATGGCCATCTGCACTCCGAAGTCGCCCGTGGGCAGCACATTGGGCCGCTTCAAGGTGAACATGAGAAACATCTGCGCCGTCCATACGCCCACACCCTTCACCTGGGTGAGGTGCTCGATGACCTCTGCATCGGTGAGGTCTGCCAGCTTGCAGAAATCTAATTGGCCCTTGAGAGAGCGTTCCGCCATGTCTTTCAGATAGGAGGATTTCTGCTTGGACAGGCCGACCGAGCGCATCTGCCCGTCGGTGAGCTTGGCGATGCCCGCGGGCGTGACGGGATCGCCCGCCAGATCGGTGAAACGCTTGAAGATCGTCACGGCCGCCTTGCCATTCAGCTGCTGATAGACGATCGCCTCGGCGAGACTATGGAACTCAGGCGGACCGTACTCCATGCGGCAGGGGCCGACCCGTTCGATAATGCCCGCCAATACGGGGTCGGATTGCTTGAGATGAGAAATCGCTCTGCGCATGGACATTGGACGCGGTCAGGAAGATCAGGATAGCAGGCGCTGCCCGGCTTCCGGACTAGGTGATGCTGGCTTCCGTATAGGTCCCATACACCTCTCGCAGCGCGTCGCAGATCTCGCCCACGGTGGCGTAAGCTCGCACCGCATCGACGATGTAAGGCATGGTGTTCGCGGGGGAGATGTTGCCATTCGAGGCAGCATCCGGCTTGCCGGCAGCAGCTCTTTTCAAAGCGTTCAGCCGGTTTTGCACTTCTTCGTTCGAGCGGCGGCTGCGTAAAGCTTTAAGTTTTGCGCTCTGATGTTTGGCTACACTCTCGTCGATGTATAGGATCTCGGGCGGAGCTTCCTCGATGACGAAATCATTCGCGCCGACAATGATCTTTTCCTTGGCCTCGGCCGCGCGCTGAAATTGATAGGCAGCCTCGGCAATTTCTTTCTGGGGATATCCCCGCTCGATGGCCTTTACCATCCCGCCCATGGCATCCAGCTTGCCGAAGTAGTCGAAGGCGCCTTTCTCCATGTCGAGGGTCAATCGCTCCAGGAAGTACGAACCGCCCAGCGGGTCAACGGTTTGGGCCACACCGGACTCGTAGCCGATGATCTGCTGGGTGCGCAGCGCGATGCGTGCGGCTTCCTCGGTCGGCAACGCCAGGGCCTCGTCGTAGCCGTCGACGTGCAGCGATTGCGTGCCACCCAGGACCGCCGCCAGGGCCTGGATCGCAGCCCGCGCAATGTTATTCATCGGCTGTTGAGCGGTCAGGGAGACTCCAGCTGTCTGGGAGTGAAAGCGCAGCAGCCAGGTGCGTGCATTCTTGGCGCCAAAGCGGTCTTTCATTACCTGGTACCAGATCTTGCGCGCCGCGCGGTATTTCGCAATCTCCTCAAAGAAATCGTTGTGGGCGTTGAAGAAAAAGCTGAGCCGTGGCCCAAACTCATCCACATCTAGGCCACGCCGCTGCGCCCACTCCACGTATTCCACTCCGTCATAGAGGGTGAAGGCCAACTCCTGCAAGGCCGTCGAACCTGCCTCGCGGATGTGGTATCCGCTGATGGAAACCGTGTTGAAGCGGGGAGTGAATCTCGACCCGAACTCAAAGGTGTCGACCACCAGCCGCATCGAGGGATCGGGCGGATAGATGTACTCCTTTTGCGCGATGTATTCCTTCAGAATGTCGTTCTGAATGGTGCCGGAAATCTTCTTCCAATCGGCGCCCTGCTTCTCGGCAACCACCAGGTACATGGCCCAGAGCGCCGAGGCTGGCGAGTTGATGGTCATCGAGACCGTCGTCTTCTCAAGATCAATCCCGTTGAAGAGGATTTCCATGTCCTCCAGGGAATCAATAGCAACGCCGCACTTGCCGACTTCGCCTTCGCTTGCGGGATGGTCGGAGTCGTACCCCATCAGAGTGGGCAGGTCGAAGGCCACAGAAAGGCCGCCGCCGCCGTGCTCGAGCAGATACTTGTAGCGCTGATTGGTCTCTTCCGGCGAAGCGAAGCCGGAAAATTGCCGCATGGTGAAAAGTTTGCCGCGATAGCCGGTCGCGTGAATGCCGCGGGTGTAGGGCGCCTGTCCGGGATAGCCGAGGTACTGCTCATAGTTCCAGTCTTCTGGGAGGTCGGCATGAGTGTAAAGGCGGCGGATGGGCACGCCGGAAATCGTGGTGAAGCGGGCCTGACCGTTCTCATCAACGTTGACGCCGCTGCGCGCCCCGATCGGCCGCTCCGGGGCCTTCTCCAGGGTCGGAGCCAGAGTCTTCTCCGCCCACACTTTCTCCGAATCAGATGGATGCCGCCCGGTAAAAACGTCGGCGACGGGACTCTCCACGACCTGTGGGTGCTTCTTATCTGCCATGCTCACCTCATGCTTAGATGATATGGGGAGCGAGCAGGATGGGCAAGATTGAGTTGAGCGTCTGCTGGGAATTCAGCTGCCCGGCAGGTCACTTTTGCCCTTTCCCCGCGCCAATTCCCACGCCTTGGCATACTTCCAGGAAACATACCCAGAATGGTAAAGGTGGAGCAGCAGTCCATTGCGCCCGTCGAGAAAGCCGAGGCGAATGAAATAGTTGTAAACAAAGGTCAGGACAGGGCGGACGACGATGTTGGCCAGGCTGAAGCTGCGGTAGCCTGTCTCCACCGCTACGGCGGCGCCCGACGATGAATAACTGTTCATGTGGTCGATGTAGCCGCGCAACGTTGGATAGGCATTGTGCGCCAGGGCATGCTTAAAGCGGCCCGTCGAGCCGTCGAGCTTGATCGTGGGATGTGCGCCGTACTCCTGGAAACGGCCCGCGCCCCGGCGAATCAGGCGGAGCTTGGGATCAGGATAGAATCCGCCATGCCGGATCCAGCGTCCGAGAAAAAAATTTTTTCGCGGAATCCAAAATCCTTGCAGTTGGGGATTGGATTCGAGCGCATTTCTGATCTCTGTCGCCAATTCCGGCTCCAGAGGCTCGTCCGCATCCAGTTGTAGAACCCAATCGCATGCTGCTTTGTCCATGGCCGAGTTTTTCTGGGAGGCGAAGCCCTTCCATGGTTCGACAAAAATCTTTGCTCCGAAGTCTCGGGCGATTTCCAGCGTGCGATCGGTGGAGCCTGAATCCACGACAATGATTTCTCCACGGTCATCGCGCACGAGTGGCAGCACGCTTTCGAGTGTGCGCGCAAGGTTCGCCTCCTCGTTGAGCGTGATCAGTACGACCGACAGGGTCACGCGGCAAGCATACCGCAGTCACAGAAGAAAAAGGCAGTTCTACCCTTGAGGCAAGAACTGCCGCGGCCTGATTCAGCGACTACTGTGGCGGTTGTGGAGTCTGCGTTTGCGGGGACGCGGGCATCACTGACTCCGGATTTTCCCTTGGGGCCACGTAGGGCACGCTGGGCATCTTGCTAACTTGCCCGCGTTCGGCATCCGCCACGATGATGCCGGCGTGGTCGAGCAGCAAGCCGGTCGCCCGGTCCAACTCCAGGCGAGACTTCTCATAGTTCGCCATTGCGGACACCAGCGTAGATTCCGCAGTCGCCAAAGACGACTGGTTCTGCAACACCAACGTACTGGTGGAAGCACCCAGGTTCAACTTCTTCTGTTCCGCTTCCAACGACTGTCGCGCCCATGCGACCGCCGCCTGCGCAGCTACCACCGCCGCACGGTTCTGCGATAGCGTGAACTGCGCATTGCGTACCTCGATGCGGACCTGGTTCTCGATCTGTTGCAGCCGCATCTGGGCCTGGCGATATTCGAGTTCCGCTCGTACCTGGTTTGCCTGGGCGGTGCGATTCCGAATGGGAATATTCAGGGTCAGGCCCATTCCCTTGTCTGGCGCCGCCGAAGTCACCAGATTGTTCAGGGCATCGCCGTAGCCGACGGGCCGGCCGCTGGCGAATTGCCCGGGGATTTGCGAGGGGTCGATACAAAACGAGCTGTTCGCTCCGGATGCCGAGCAAAAGGGAATATTAGGGTTGAGATTGCCGCCGAGTCCCGAACCGCCGTAGTACGCGAACAGGTCGAGACTGGGCATTTGCGCGTTGCGCACCGCTTTGTTGTTGATCTCCCGATTCACAAGATCGATGCGGGACTCGGCCAGTTCGGCGCGATGCGACAAGGCATCATTGACCAGTTCCTCGGTTGGGGTGACCGGTTCTTGCTCCGGCAACCTCATCGTGGAGGTCGGGATCACATCGGCGTCGGCCAGACGTTGGTCATGCAAGTTACGGCTGAGCGCGTTCTTCATCAATAACTGCTGCAACTGGAGATTGTTCTGTGCGGTGATGAGCTGTTGCTGGTCCGCCGCCACCGTGCTTTGCGCGCGCACCGTTTCGATCGGGGCGAGGCTGCCGATCTGTACCTGCTTTTGCGTGTCGGACAGTGTCTTCTCGGCGAAGGCGAGCGATTCTTTCTGCACCCTCACGTTCTCGTAGGCGAAAACCAGGTCCCAGTACATATTCTCGATCTGGTCCACGGTTGTTATCGTCTGCAAGCGGAAGGCAACATCAGAAACCTCGCGATTGTTCCTGGCGATCTGAATGAAGCGCGTATTGGGCAGGAAGCCAAAGCCTTGCAGCAGATGCTGGGTGACCTGCAGCCGGAAATTGGAGCTTACCTGCGGGGTCAGGGTGCTGAAAGGAATGTTGGTCGTCGTGTGGGTGTTGTTGAACCCTATGGACAGGTTCGTTCCGGTGTGAAAGCCCTGTTGATAGGCGAAGTCC
>Ga0335082_10000787_pt1 | contig 33045 bp, 30 predicted proteins | sample Lox_Sample_41_FD_206718 | JGI IMG/M metagenome (GOLD analysis project Ga0335082, IMG submission 206718) | Soil microbial communities from Loxahatchee National Wildlife Refuge, Florida, United States - Lox_Sample_4.1 | ecosystem: Environmental > Terrestrial > Soil > Wetlands | place: USA... | reverse complement strand
ATCCTGGCGGAACTCAAAGTGAACCATGCGCACCGCTGGAATCTTCGCAAGAAATTGCAAAAGTGGATCCAATGAACTGTAGTTGAACGATGGTCCTCTTCAAGTCCCGGGGTCCGGTGCGACCCAGCACACACTCAGAGACGGAAAATTCGAATACCGCCGCAAACATGAGCACCGTTGGTGCGTGGCCGACCTCAACCGTTAGTGCGTGGCAAACCCAAAAGTTGGCACTTCAGAGGCGGGAGAGTCTCTCTGCCGGAGGCAACGCCACCGCAGACACCTATCCACAAAGACGGCACCCTCAAGCGTATCTCCTCTTTTGTCGATACACACCATAGAGCTGATCAAAACTCAAGGTGTAGCTGATGCATCATACGGACGAGGAGACAATTGCGCTAGTGCCGGAACTGCCGCAGGCCCCGGAGTCGTTGTCGGAAATTCGCATGTGCCATGCCACCCTCGAAGATCTGGCGCTAAAAATCCTTCTGCTGACTGGGTCGCAATCGCTCAAGCAACTGGCCGACAAGACGAGGCTATCGTTCGGTGTGGCCTCGGAACTGCTTCGCCGGCTGCGTGCCGGATTACTGTGCGAAGTTACGGGAATGATTGGGGACTTTCCTCAGATCGCGATCACTTCGATAGGCCGATCGCGAGCGCTGGAATTGCTGTCCGTGAATCAGTACGCGGGGGTTGCGCCGGTGTCCTTCGAAAGCTATGTGGCGCAAGTCCGCCGGCAGAGCGTGCGGGACGTGGAAGTTCATTCCGATCAGGTTCGGCGTGCTTTTGCCGATCTTACACTGGATTCCGAGCTGCTGAGAAAACTGGGCACTGCCCTGAACTCGGGCGCGCCAATATTCCTGTATGGCCCGAGCGGCACGGGAAAAACCACGATTGCCACAGCGCTCTCCCAGGCGTTCATGTTCGACCGCATATGGATTCCCCATGCGGTGGAAGCCGATGGCCAGATCATTTGTGTCTATGACCCGCTCGTTCACGGCGAAATTGACGGCCCCGTTCCGGAGTATTCGGATCCGCGTTGGGTCCTCTGCCGGCGGCCGTCGGTTGTGGTCGGAGGCGAACTAACGATTGAAATGCTGGAGCTGCAGTTCAACTCCGTCACCAAGTTCTACACGGCCCCCGTGCAGATGAAGGCCAATAACGGAATCCTGATCATCGACGACTTCGGACGCCAGCGACTGCGGCCGGAAGAGCTTCTGAACCGCTGGATCGTCCCGCTCGATCGCAGAGTTGACTTCCTGACTCTGGCAGGAGGCATGAAGCTCGAGATTCCATTCGAGTTGTTCGTTGTATTTGCCACGAACCTGGACCCAGCCACGCTGGTCGACCCTGCCTTCTTGCGAAGAATCCAGACCAAGATCAAGGTGGATGCCGTTTCCGACCAGCAATTCCACGCGATATTTCGCCAGGTCTGCAACAATTTCGGATTGCAGTGCGACCCTGTCGTCATCGATGAGTTGATCAACGTGATACGAAGGAGGGTGAAGGAACCTCTGCGGGCCTGCCTTCCCCGGGATATCGTGAACCAGGTCCGCTGGGCGGCGCGCTACGAAAGAAAGAAGCCGCGCCTGGACCGAGACGCACTGATGACCGCGGTTGACGCGTATTTCGTACCACACTCTTCGGAATTCGAGGTCGAGCAAATCCACGTGCAATGAAGTGGCCGCAGGCTCACGCGATTTCGCGCGGCCGATGAAGCGCTCCCTCAAACGCACCGGCGATGCCCGATTAACCACGGCTTGACGCCCCCCGCGCAGGCCAATCAGACCAACTCCTGCGAGCTTTTGCTCTCGCGACCCGTTCGGCGCCCGTTCACCATAGCTGTCGCAGATCGCCGAATGCTACCCTAATTGCTAATCGCTCATTGCTAATCGCTCATTGCGAGTCGCTTCCCCATGATCCTCGACGCCCTGCACAAGATCGCCAGCCACGGCACCTCGCTCACCCGCGACGAGGCCCGCGACGTCATGGCCGAGGTGCTGCGCGGAGAGGCGACTGAAGCCCAAATCGGCGCGTTGCTGGTGGCGCTGCACATGAAGGGCGAGACCGTCGAGGAGATCGTCGGATTCGCGCAGGCCATTCGCGCGGCAGCCACGCCACTGGTTGGCGAAAATGGCGACACCGTCGACGTGAGCGGAACCGGGCGTGACGCGCTGGTGGACACCTGCGGCACCGGCGGAGACACCTCCGGCACCTTCAACATCTCGACCGCTGTCGCCTTCGTGACCGCGGGCGCGGGTGTACGCGTCGCCAAGCACGGCAATCGCAGCATCAGTTCAAAGTGCGGCTCTGCCGACGTGATGGAAGCCCTGGGCGTGAACATCAGCCTGCCGCCCGCGCGACTCCCCGCCTGCCTGCGCGAGACCGGCATCGTGTTTTTGTTCGCACCCGCCATGCACTCGGCGATGAAGTATGTCCAGCCCGCGCGACGCGAGTTGCACCTGCGCACCGTGTTTAACCTGCTCGGCCCACTGACCAATCCGGCGCACGCATCAGCGCAAGTCGTCGGAGTCTACTCAGCCGATCTCGTTGAAAAGCTCGCGGAAGCCCTCAGCGAACTCGGCCTCCGCCGTGCACTGGTCGTCCACGGCCGCGATGGCTTGGATGAGATCACCATCTCCGGGCCAACCAAAATTGCCGAAGTCCGCGACGGACGCGTCCGCAGCTACGAGGTCACTCCGGAAGAATTCGGCCTGACGTCTGCCCCGCTGGACGCCATCGCCGGAGGCGACGCCCAGCAAAACGCCGCCATCATCCGCGCGGTGCTCGACGGCGAGCGCTCGCCGCGCCGCGATGTGGTGGTGCTGAATGCCGCCGCTGCGCTGGTCGCCGCCGCCCATGCCGACCACATCGCCGAGGCCATCCCGCTCGCCGCCTACGCCATCGACTGCGGACACGCCCGCCAGCGCCTGCAGTTGCTGGTGGAGTTTACCAACCGCCAACCCTAGACACCATTAACACCGCAAGGAGGACGGACCATGTCCCTCGCTCGCTGGCTGATTCTTCTCGCAAGCATCGTTCTCTTCGCCGCCGGCCTCTTGCACGTCGTCGGCTACCTCTACGTTATGCCGGGCTTGCTCAAATCCGGAGTCGACCCCAAATTTCTCGGCGCAGTCAAGTGCGTGTGGTTGGTGTTTACGGTTGAACTGGCTGTCCTGGCTCCGGCCTTTGTAGGCATCAGCCGCCGCCCGGGGATGCGATCGCTTCTCCTCTACCTCGCGCTCATTCCCGTGATCGACGCCATTCTCATGTACTATTTTGTGGGGTCCTTTATCGGTTCCAACATGGTCGGCGGCGGCGCAGTGGTCTTGCTCGTCGGCGCGTGGCTGTTGCCGCGCGGAAGTGTGTCTGTAGGCTGAACAAAAAGGCAGCGCACTCTGCAAGGCGCTGCCTTGAATGAACCAGGATGTCCCTGGCTACTTGCTGGCGTCCACCACGGGAATGTTCGCCGCCAACTGCAGGTTAATCAACAGGTCCAGCCGGCGGTCGATCTGGTACCACAGTGCGGTCTTTTTGGCCGAGATCGCCTTCTCGAAGATCGGCACGTACTTCAAACGCAGGGCCGTAAACTGCTGGTCAATGGCCGCGGCCCGCTTCATGAAATCATTCGCCTGGGCATCGGTCATGGAGTCGTAGCTCTGCGCGTATTCCTTGATCAATGCCACGCGCTGGTCGCCAATCTTCCCCACTTCCGCGGCATACTGGTCATAAATCGGCCAGAACTTGGTCGCTTCCGCGTCGGTCAATGTCATGTTCGCGGCAACGATCTGCTTCTTCTGCGAAGCAACATCTTCCCGCAGCATCTGGATGTCCTGGTCCAGGTTGGCTTTTGGCTGTGTACTCGCACTGGGAGCACTCTGGGCTGCCTGGGCAAATACCGGCATGTTCAGCAACAGCAGTGCGCTGGCGACGATCAGTACCGCAACGACATTCTTCTTCTGCATTCTCTCTCCTCAGCTCCGTTCGGATTTGTCGCTTGTGTGGATAAGCTGTTCGATGTAAGCCTGCTTCGAGACGCGCCACTGGGATGGCGACTCGACTACCCTTCCCTCATTCACACCGCCTGGGCACTCGCCTGCCGGATGGTGCAGGATCGGACTCGAAATCAGGGATTTGGATTGCTTCTGTATTATAGCGAACGTCGCGAGGAAATAGTGCCGTCGTACGCTGACCACCAATTCGAAGTCGAATTACTCCCGAGAGCCGATAGCTGAAGGCAGAGAGGCGACCGCTCACTAATGCGATTGCGTCTGGTCCGGCGGAAACTGGCTGCCCGGCGTGAGCTGCTGGTTCTGCTGTCCCAATCCGCTGGGCTGTTGTCCATAGGCGCCCGGCTGCTGACCGGTCGTTCCTGGAGTTGCCTGGTTTAACTGCCCCGCAGGTGTGCCGACCTGCGCGGCGCCGAACGCTTGCCCGTTGTATGGCCCGCGGAGCAATGTGTTAGCCAGGTCCATCGCCGGGTTATAGATGAAGACCCACTCGTCATAGGTTTTCTTCTTGTTGTACACGCGAATGGTGGTGTCCTTGCTCTTGCTGGCCACGCCGACGATGGCGCCGCCACCAAACGTCTGCCCTCCTACCCCGGTGTTGCCGAAGATCGTGTTGTTGCTGCCAGTCTGACCTGGGCCACTCGCGCCCTGCGACCCACCGACTCCGCCGGTTTGCCCAGCTCCCGGCCCCAGACTGAAGCCCGGCTGTCCCGCTGCTCCTCCGCTGCCACCAGCGGCGAAAGGAGAAGGCCCGCCGGCCGCCTGCGCACCACTCTGCGCCAGACCCCCCGCAAACGCGCCCTGTTGCTGCGGCGACAACTGCGCGCCAGCCGGGGCCGTACTCGCGCCCTGGTCGCTGCCCGAGGCGGCTGTTGTGGGTGTGGTCGAGGGCGTCGAACTTGGCTGCGCTGCCCCAATACCACTTTGCGCTCCTGACGGCGTCCCAATTGCTCCCGGCACGTTCGCGCCGACCAGCGAGGCAATATCGCCATAGTGCAAAAGCTTCCATTGGCCGTCTTTGGTCAACGGATCTTTGTAACGCTTCCGCAGGAAGCGAATCTGGTTGGTATTCTCCAACTGTTCGAGGTTTGCCGGATAGCGCCCAAACTTTTTGTAGAATTTCTTGATGGCCCGCTCGTACTCGGTGCCGCGATGAATCATCTCTTCTTCGCGGTCGCGCTTGGCCTGTTGGATGAAGGCCGGGGCCACCGCTAGCGCGACGATCACCATCATGGCCATCATGAATAGCACGGCCAGCAGCATGGCGCCGCGGTCGCGAGGCCGTCGCCGCCGCGCGCTCACTCGGAGCCGGCCGCCTGTCGTCTGGATGGATTGTCGCGACTGCATACTGCTCGATTACTGCGCCTAGCCTGCCGTCAGCGGCAGGGTCTGTCGATTGTTGGTCAGGACGTCCTCCACTTCGACTGAGTTGGGGCCAATCTTCAGGATCTTGTAGCGCCGGTCGATGATCTGCCCCTCCTTGGCTACGAAGATGTCATCTCCCTTGGAAAGGAATACCTGTCTGGGTCCGCTCTTGGTGCCACTGAAGCCGTAGAACTTCAGCGGAATCGGCGGCGGGGGAGGCGGCGGAGGCGGCCCCGTGTCGATGACCTTCTTAACCGGCTGGGGAATGCTCTCCGGCTGGTTCTGGAAAATATCGCGCCCCGAACCCGTGTACGTCACATCTTCACTCGACTTCAGGAGATCAACCCGCAACGTCGGATCGAGCGACTGCGCCAGCATCACCGGTCCGCTTTTTCGGCCGCCGGGCTTCGCCGGCTTCTTGGCAGTCGTACCCGACGAAGCCGGAGCGGTCGCCGTAACCGCCGGCACCGATTCCTCGCCACTGCTGCTGAGCCAATTGTAAAGCGCAAACGCTGCTACCACGATCAATCCCGCGGCGATGACGGTCTTCGTTTTGTTCTCGGTGCCGAGTTTCACGACGTTGCCGCCCCACCGCGCAAGAAGGTTTCCACCTTAAGCTGCAACCGCACGTTGCTCTGCTGCTCGCCCAAAGTCACTCCGTCCACCACGAAGAACAGCTTGTCACGTTCCAGCCCGTTGATGAACTTCACTTCCTGCAGATAACTCCCCGAGAGCGCAATGTCAATATTGAGGCTGCGCAGACCCTCGATTGGAGTGTCCTTGTCGTCATACTTCACCGCGGCAATCTGCACTCCGCTCTGTGCCGCCAGCCTGCCCAACTCTTCCGAAACCGCCGAGTACTCTGTGGGAAAACGGTCCTTGTAAAAATCCGTAATGTCGCCTGATGCCCGCTTCAGCTTGCCGTCCATCCCGCGAGAGGGCAGCACTTCCTGACGTTTCGCCGCCAACTGCGTCTGCAATGCAGCGAGGTCCCGCTGCCGCGCCTGGCGCGACCGTCCCGCCGGAGAGAGCAGGTATCCAAAACACGCCAGGTCGATCACCACCAGCCCCACCAGCACCGGCAGCAGCGTTTTGCGGACTTCGCGAATGCTTGCCATCAGCGTCGGCCTCCCGGGCTCGTCGGGGGGCCCTTCGCCATCTGCCCGCCGCCCACATCTGCCGCATTCGCGGCAATCTTGCTGCCCGGCTTCTTCTCCGGTTGTTCGTCACCAGAAGCCGCGCTGCTGTCATCGCCAAACGGCACGTACACTGCCGCAATGTCGAACTGGATGTTGCCACCCGCAGGTCCCGCGTTACCCAGCGCCAGGGCGTTTTCCGCTTCCACCTGCGGGGTGCGGAAGTGCGGCGACTTCTCCATGCGCTTCACCAGTTCCACCGCCTTGTCGCGCTCGCTGGTTGCCACCAATACATGCAGCACGAGCTGGTTCTGACGGTTGAACTCCGGCTTCATCGACACCACATGGATGTTCGGCGGCATCATCTTTTCCATCTCGGTGAAGACCCGCGTCCACGACAGCGCCTTGCGCGCAAACAAATTGTTTAGAAACTGCGATTGGTCGGCCACATCCCGGTTCTGCGGCTGGTTGAGAATCGCCAGTGCCTTGGCTTTCTCCTCATCCAGGCTGGCCATCTCCTGGCGGGCCGCCGTAATCTGCTGGTCGACGTCGCGCGTCTGTGCGCGCTGATGCAAAATGAATCCCAGAAGCCCCACGGTCAGCACCGCCAGCGCCGCCAACAGCACACCCATTCGCCGGGTGTACTCCCGCGCGGCTTCATACGGGTTCGACGCAAGATTGATGTTGATCCGCATCAGGCCACCAGTGCTCCCGCCACGCCCGCCAGCGCCGAACGGGACACGCCGCCGGCGCCCGCCATGCTGCTGGAGATCAGTTCTTCCACGCGCAGATTGCTGCTCGCGTTGAACGCCGCCTGCAGCGTCTGCGCCGACTGCACCCCCGTCACCAGCACCCGATCCACCGAAATGCCGTAGCGGTCTTCGAAGTACACCAGCGAGGTATTCACATCGTCCACCAGCGACTCGCCCGTCACCGCCGTTCCGCCGTTTTCCAGTGCGCGATAGAGCAGCAACTGGTCCTTGTCCACGACGGCGAATGTGGTTGTCCCGGGTTCCACTTTGATGATCATGGTGGGACGCGACCCGTCCACTACGCCCAGGGCCGCGATCATCGAAGGCAGCACCGCGCCGGGGTTGAAGCCGGCGTCTCGCACCACCGACTCGTACTCCTCCAAAACAATCTTCGGGGTCACCGCTACCACCGCCCGCACGCCGTTGTCGGCCGGTTGCCGGTCAAACGACACCGACGAGGTGTCCACGTCAAACGGCAATGATTTCTTCAGCCGGAAACGCACCACCGAGTCGGCTTCCGGTGGGTCTTCCGGAAGGGTGTCGAAGTCGAGCAACAGAATGCGCGTACTGGCGTCGGGTATGACCAGCGTGATGTCGCGCGAGCGGCCTGCGACCGCGGCCAGCGACTTGCGTAACGCCGCCACCAACGCTTCCCGCGCCGCAATATTGGCCTGCTGCAGGCCCGGCGTTATCGCCCCCGCCGGCAGGTTCTGCGCGCTCACCGCCTCTAGCGTCTGTGCACCCGCTGGGGCGCGTGCCGCTACCACGCGCTCGGCCGAAATTTCACACGCCACCCGCGGCCGCGAACTGTTCTTGCTTGCCATGAGATCAGTTTTGAGATTCCAGTTTCGAGAACCGACCGGGGTTAATTGCTAATAGCTCCTACCGCGTCGTCTCAATAAACGTGACTTTATTAATCTCTTTCAGCGTGGTCAGTCCACGCTTCACTCTATCAAGGGCCGACTCGCGAAGGAAATGCATACCTTCTTCCCGCGCGGCCCGCCGGATTTCGCTACTTGGCCGCTTGGCCAGAATCATCTCCCGCACGTTGTCCGTCAGTTCCAGCAGTTCGTGGATCGCCGTCCTGCCGCGAAAGCCTGTGCCCGAGCACTCAATGCAACCTTCGCCTTCATAGAACGGCACACCGCCCCATTCTTGCGGATCCAACCCGCTGGCCTCCAGCTCCTCCGCCGAATAATGCACTTCCTTCTTGCAGAACTCACAGATCAGCCGCACCAGCCGCTGCGCCAGGATGCAGTTCAGTGACGATACAAAGTTGTATGCCTCCACGCCAATATTCAGGAAACGGCCAATCACGTCCACCACATTGTTGGCGTGTACCGTGGTAAACACCAGGTGCCCGGTCAGCGCCGCGTTGATGGCGATCTGCGCCGTCTCGGAGTCACGGATTTCACCCACCATGATTTTGTCCGGATCGTGCCGCAAAATCGACCGCAAACCGCGCGCGAACGTCAACCCCTTCTTCTCGTTCACGGGGATTTGCGTGATGCCCGCGATCTGGTATTCAACCGGGTCTTCGATGGTGACAAACTTGTCCTCGTCGGTCTTCACTTCATTCAGCGCCGCGTACAGCGTGGTCGTCTTGCCCGAACCCGTCGGCCCGGTCACCAGCACCATGCCGTATGGTTCCTTAATGTACTGCCGAAACTTGTGCAGGTCCTCGTCGTTAAAGCCCACCACATCCAAGGTCAGTTTATGGAACTTTTCGCTCATCGACTCCTTGTCGAGCACGCGCAGCACCGCGTCCTCGCCGTGAATCGACGGCATGATCGACACGCGGAAGTCAATCGACCGGCCGTTGTAGCGCACCCGGAAGCGCCCGTCCTGCGGCACGCGCCGCTCCGAGATGTCCAGCTCGCTCATCACCTTGATGCGGGAAATGACGGTGGAGTGATGCTCCTTCGCGATGGGCTGCATTGCCTGCTGCAGCACGCCGTCAATGCGGTATTTGATGACCACGGAGTCGTCGCGCGACTCAATGTGGATGTCGCTCGCCCTCCGCTGCAGCGCGGTAAAGATTGTCGTGTCCACCAGCCGGATGATAGGGCTGATGTCGCTCTCCGCCGTCAGCTTCTCGATGGAGATGGTTTCGTCGGCGTTCTCGTCTTCATGGATGACGTCGAGCGCAAAGTTCTCGCCCGCTTCCTCCAGAACGCGCTGCGACTGCTCGGTCTTCTTCAACACGTCGCTGATCTGGGTCAGGGTCGCAACTTTGGTGATGATGCGCCGCCCCAGGTTGAGGCTGATCTCGTCGATCATCATCAACTGGCTGGGATCGGCGATCGCGATCACCAGCCGCCCGTCCTGCGTCTCCTGCAGCGGCACGAAGTTGTAGCGGAACATCAGGTCCACTTTGATCTTGCGGAACAGCTCGTGCTGAATGTGAAAGTTCTTGAGGTCCACGAACTCACAGCGGTAGCGCCGCGCCAGGTCTTGGGCGTGCGCCAGTTCATCAGCTACTGAAACGTTGCCGTTACCGCCATTTACGAATATCGACTTCTTCTCAGCCATTCAAGAACTGCCTTTCCACCCAACCCCTTCGTTCTATTCCTTCACGTCTGTCATCCGGAGCGAGGACACGTCGAAGAGCCGCCTCCGAGTCGAAGAGCCTGCTGCCCTGGGCTTGCCGAAGGGACCTGCTTTTTCTCGAAACTCGAAACTTGCTTCTAATGTATCGCGCCTGCCCCCAAACTGAAGATCGGCAGGTATAGCGAGATCAGCACAAACGCCACCACCACGCCCATCACAATCAGGATAATCGGCTCGATCAACGCCATGGCGGTGGCCAGCGCATTGTTGACATCTTCTTCATAGAATTCCGCCACCGAATTCAGCATTGCCGGCAAGGACCCAGTGGATTCGCCCACCTCGATCATCTCCACTGACATCGGGGGGAAAACACGGGCCGCCTCCAGGCTGCGCGCCAGCGGCTGGCCTTCGCGCACCTGGCGCGTCGCACTCTCCACGCCATGCGCGATCAGGTGGCTCTGCATCGACTCGCCGGCCGTTTCCAGCGCCGGAACCAGCGGCAATCCGCCCGCCAACAGCGTCGAAAGCATGCGCGAGAACACCGCCACCTGGTACTTCAGCCAAATGCCGCCCAGCAGCGGCATCTTCAGTTTGACCCGGTCCACCTGCGTGGCCCCCGCATCGCTCTTCATCCAACGCCAAATCAGGAACCCGGCAATCACTAGAGCCACCGCAACGTAAGGTGCATAGTGCTGCGCATTGGTGCCGATTGCCAGCATCACAGTAGTCAGTGGAGGCAACTCCACTCCAAGCTGGTTGTATAGGTTGGCGAACTGCGGCACCACAAATGTAATCAGGAACGTCAGCATCACCGCCAGCATCACCACCAGCAGCACCGGATACACCAGCGATGACACCAGCTTCTTGCGAAAACTCAGCGCCAGCCGCTGAAATGCGATGTAGCGGCCCAGTACTTCCTCCAGATTGCCCGATTTCTCACCCGCCAGCAGGGTGGTGGTGTACACCTTGGGAAAGATCTTCTGCTCCACAAAGGCTTCCGATAGCAATTCGCCGCCCCGCACCCGGTCGCGCACGTCTTGCAACACCTTCCGGAAGAAGGGGTTTCGCTGGCGCTTCATCAGCAGCTCCAGCGACTGGATGATCGGCAGCCCGGCGTGGATCAGCGTCACAAACTGCTGATTGAAGATGACAAACTGGTCCTGCCTGATTTTGCGTCGGGTCGGCAACCGGACTTCAGACGAGAGCAGTCCTTTAGGCTTGACCCAGTAAACCAGGAACCCTTGCTGCGCGAAGCGTTCGCGCACCTCGCCTTCCGAGTTCCCCGGCTCCACTTGCTCCATGACATGGCCGCGCTCGTCGGCCATGCGGATCATGTACTCGGCCATGAAAGTAACGTTACCTTTGGATGTCCTAGTTTAACAGTTGCCGAAGATCAGTTGTCAGTGGACGGTGGACACTTTTGAAACGGACATTTGCTCTCTCAGCCATCGTCGCTCGCTAGTCGTCGCGCCCCTCCGTGCACACCCACCACTGCGGTCGCCGACCCATCATCGCTGGCTCTTGGTCACTTCTTTACTAACCACTAATTCACCAGCTCCGTCCCCTGCACCACTTCCACGCCGGGAGGCGGCGTGAACCGAAACCGCCGGTCCGCTATTTGGACGTCCTCCTTCTGCTGAAGAAAGCGGAACTCCGTCACCGACCCGTCCATCTCCTCCACCACGATGCGCGTGATGAACCCGTCCGGCGAGACCTCCAGCAGCGTCTGCGACACCCGCTCCTGCATGCCCTTGGGCACGCCGCGCAGCACGATGTCGCCGGGGTTTACCGGCTTGGCGTCGGCAGCGATCGCCAGCCCGATGAACTCCTTCTCCAACTTGGCCTTGCCCAGCAGATACCGTAGCGGCGAGCGCAAGTCGTCAATGTCTTTCACCCGAGCCCGCCTTACCTGCCGCTCTCCCGGCACATAAAACCAAGCGGTCTTACCATCGGTGAGAAACATCTTGGGACGCGGCTCATCGTAGTCCCACCGCATCCGCCCCGGCTTCTTCAGCTCCAGCGTCCCTCTCTCCGTGCGCGTCATCCCCGCGCCGGTATAGGTCTCGCTGAACTGCGCCCGCAGCGTCTGCATGCGGTTATAGCGCTGGTCCACTTTGTCGGCAATGACATGCAAGTCGGTCTCGGCGAAAAGACTCGCCGCACCCAAGGAGGTGAGAACAACTGCCAAAAGGAACCGGACGGGAATCACGCTTCGATACATACTTCATTGATTCTATTGGACTCGCAGCGACGTGCCGTACTGCCCCTCACGTTACAGACACATTACGGCCCCTGTTATATAATCCCCTTTCCGCAATACATCCGCGAGGATCGAATTCTTTCTGAGGAACGACCATGCCCACCGCCACCAAACCAGCACCCAGCAAACAAAGCAAAAACAAGCCTCTTATTCCTCCCCGCCAGCCGGCAACCGAAAGTTGGGTTGGCCGCGTCCCTCAACTCAAGCCGGGCCAATATGCTGACGGCATGCCCATCCATTCGCCCGAGTACATCTGCTGCAAGCTGATCCTGCGGCCCAACAAGTTCCACTCGCGCGAAAGCTTCTTCGACTTCGGTAAGGTCTTTAAGGAGCCCGCCAAAGAACACGGCGTGAAGTACACGACGGCAGGTTTCATAGAACAGCCGGTCAAGATCCGCGAGGTGCTGTTCATTGATACCGATGACTTCCGCCTCTACAACAACGCCTTCATCCTGCGCCGCCGCATCCCCTACAAGGACGGCTTCCCCATTGGCGAGCCCGAGATCGTCTTCAAGTTCAGGCATCCCGATCTGCAGGTCGCAGCCGAGACCGATGTCCGGCCCAACATCCTCGGCGATCACCGCGTCAAGTTCAAGGCCCAAGCCCTGCCGCTGAAGGACAAGCTGGGCGGTATCCGTCTGCTCTTCTCCCACAACGTGCAATTCACCCGCAGCGCCATCGGGCTAGGCCGCGAAAATGTCCGCGACATGGACGCCTTGGTCGATATGCTGCCGGTGCTCGCGAAAGTCAGAAAGCACCAGAACGAAGAGATCCATTTGGTCAGCAACACCATCGTTGAGGAAGTCCTCCAGGACATCGGCATGCTCGACTTTGGTGACGGCCTCGCCTGCAAGGCCAATGTTGCCATCTGGCGCACTCGCGGCGAGCACCGCCCGCTCATCGGCGAATTCGCCTACCAGTTCCGCTTCCAGGACCGCAACAAGCTCAGCAAGGACGCCCTGCGCCGTACCGAAGCATTCTTCATCTCGCTTCAGTACGCCGCCGAAGACTACATCAACCTCGGCGCCACCAAGACTGCGACCGTGTACCGCCTGCTGGGCAACGCACCCAAGTCGCACGAGTAACTCAGGGTCGAGTTGGCTTCCAGGCCAGCGTTGGACGCGTTAAGTTTGACGTTCCCGAACGGACTTGCCTCCGTTCGGGGCTTCTTTTCACCCCAGGGCCGGCAGCCTGAACGGCGTCTCGGCCTTTCCCGCGATGAGCTCAATCCGCGCATCGAGACAGCAACCATGGCTTCCGACCACCCCGATCGACCCGTCATCTCCGCCGACGAGGCCCTCGCCCGCCTCATCGCCGGCAACCAGCGCTTTCTCGCCGGACAGGCCCGCTTCCCCACCGTCTGCAAGGAAACCCTCGCCGACTTCGCCCGCGGCCAGCAGCCCTACGCCACCATCCTCGGGTGCAGCGACTCCCGCGTTCCGCCTGAGCTCATCTTTGATGCCAACTTCGGCGAGCTGTTTATCGTCCGCGTCGCCGGAAATGTAGTCTCAGCCGAGGTGATGGGCAGCCTGCAGTACGCCGGCGCTCACCTCCACACGCCCCTGTTTCTCGTGCTCGGTCACGAAGGTTGCGGCGCCGTGAAAGCCGCCCTCCAAAGCAAGCTTTACGACGTGCAGCATCGCTCGCGCATTCAAATGCTCGTGGATAACATCGTCCCCGGCCTGCCCGACCTCAGCGACGTTCCCCCAGCCGCACAGCTGGACAAAGCTGTCGAAGCCAACGTCCTCTGGTCCATGCACCAGTTGGCCCAGACCCCCGAAGGCCAGAGCGCACTCGCCGAAGGCCGCGCCAGGATGGTCGGCGCCGTTTACGAGATTGCCTCCGGCCGTGTGCGCTTTCTCGGCTGAGTCTTGTCGCCTGTCGCTGATCGCACACCATTACCCGAAGTCGTCAATTGCGGGCACGCCCAGCGGCGCTGGCCGGACCCGATCGTAAAAGCCGCGAACAATCGCCCTTCGATTTGAAGTTGATGCGTTTGTGAAGTGTTCGATCCGGCTGCGGATACCCTGGGCACCGTCGCCACCCCGGAGTTACGCCGTCCCTTCGGATTCCTGCTTCCCCCGCTGCATCATCTTCGGCAGCAGAATCAGCACCCCGCCGTAGAACAGCAGCGACACCACCAGCGACGCAGCATTCCCGAACCGCAGGTCTTCCAGCAGCAGTTTCAACGTCCCGAATCCCACGGCGGCGTAGGCCACCCAACCCAACTCAACCCGCTTCCAGTGGGAACCGGCATACCCCAGGGCCAATGCAACCGCACAATCGACGATCGTGCGCACCATCGACAGCCGCGACGCCACCAGCCCCGTGCCTCCACCCGTGAGTCCCACAATGGCGGACACCGCCAAGGCCGCCACCGCGAAGCCCACCAGCAGCGCCGGAACCACCCACAGCACCCGCCGCATCGTCCGCTCTTCGAACCGGCGTGCCCCCACCGCGTAGCAAAGCCCCGCGGCCAGCGCCACCACCCAAATGCTCCACCCCGCTACCGAAGGCACCTCTCCCGCCAGCGCTCCCATCATGTAGGCCGGCATGGGCGATACTGCCGCTGCCGCAATCAGATAAACCGAAGCGTTCCATCCCAGGCTTAATTTGCCCGTATTCTCATAAAGAAATGCCGCCATCACCGCGGCCACGCACAGGAACAGCACCTGCAGACCCGCCGGCAACAGCAGCCAGCTCCCGGCCACCAGTAGCGCCGCCGCCCAGCTTGCCGAAACCCGCCGGTTGCGCCTCTGCTCTTCGTCCGCGAAGCGCGAAAGCGCTCCCCAGTAACATGCAATGCCCAGCACCAGGAAGAGCGCTCCCAGTGCCGGAGCGATGGCTCCCTGGGTCGCCCGCAATGTGCCAAAGGTCGCCAGCGCGAACGCTACGGCCACCTGGCCCACATCAAAATATGTAATCTGCCGGCGCCGCGCGAAGCTGCGAACGCCAATACTCCCGCCGTAGATCGCCATCAGAAACAGGCAGAGCGCCGCCAGCGTGCCCGTGGACGTGGCGTGGTAACCCTCCGGCACAACCTTCGATGACGTCATTACGTCCACCGTCTGCCATATGACGAAATCCGCCGCCAGCGCTGGCAGCACTCGTTGCGTCAGCCGATGTCCCAGGCACGCGACCAGCTCGCTGACCAGCCCAATCGCGAGTAGCGCAAACGCCAGCGCCAGGATCTCGTGCGTTGCGAAGACCAGCGCCAGCGCGGTCATCACGGATGCGACCGTCGCCACCCAGGCCACCAATTCCAAGCCTTGTCGTGCGGCCAGCGCCAGAGTTAGCACCATGTACCCGACCAGCACCACGGCCGTGAACCCGGGCGAGAGTGCGTGGAACCGTACCGTGGATTCCCACAGCATCGGAGCAAAGATCATGGCCGACGTCATCGCGTAGGTCACGCTCGCAAAGCGGCTGGAGGCGTTGGCTCGCACCGCCCACACCATCCACATCGCCGCATACGCAATCGCGACGATCAGCAGGGGCAACGTCGGTACCGAGCCCGACTCTGCCAGGGCGCGCAACAGATACGCCCCGGCCACCCCCAGCACCGCTTTTCCCAGTACCGTGAACACTCCCGCCGGCGTCTCCACCGCAGGGAATTCCTTCCACGTCGCCGGCGGCTTTCCCGGTTGCGGCGGTGTAACGGCGCCGGCTGGCAGCGCAGCATCGGGCGATGCTGCTGGCGCGTCCCCAACCAGAGCCACTGCCTCCGTTGTCCTCGACCTGGCCGATTCGCTTTCCAGTGCGGCAATCCTTTGCTCTAGCTGGCGCACGCGCTCGCTGAGTTGCTCGACCACCGATGCAATTCCGTCAGCCATCTCGATCATGGGCCGCTCCGCAATCGGCGCATGACAGCGCCGCCCTGGTTCCACATCCTCAGGCTGGTTGCGTAGTACAGCACGGGATAGCACCGCCTTCAGTGATAGCAATCACACAAGCATGTTCGCCCCCTCCCTTTGGCGACGCGAAGGTTGACGCAACCAAGCCCCGGCTGTCGGTCCGGGGCTTGGCTTTCCCTACCTTAGGTTTGGGCGAAGCTCCTCAATCTTCGCCCGGGTGGCGTCCGCTGGCGCTGTAATGAATCCCCCGCTCCTCCAGGAAGCATCGCCGCGCCCCCGCACCGCTAGTGGCCAGCGCAGCCCGGGCCGCTAAACTGGAATTCCAGCGCAGAAACCATCGGGTTTAGCTCGAGTAGCGGAACGTACGTCGAGGAATACTCCTTGTCGCCCTGTACCTGCTTATATGAGCTAAGCTCGCTCTTCGACATCGTCCGGCCCGCCAGGTCAGTCGCTGGAGTCAGCCTCACCACCAGCCGCCCGCAGGCCGCCGGATTTTCCTCCAGCAGACCGTTGCGCCACGAAGTAACCGTGCCCTGTCCGTCAAATCCGTATCCGGCCATCTTGAATGCCTTTCCGTTGAGCTTCTCGAGCTCGCGTATCGGCAGGCCTATCCGGACGCCGCTGGCGGTGCGCCACCGGCACGGCCCGGTCTGTGTCGCATAACAAATGTGGATGGTCGATACATGTTCCCGGTCCCACGTGACCGCCAGCGAAGCCGACGCATCGCCCGGAAACACCACCGTGGCGACCTCCGGCCCTTCGCTGATGTCGAGGTTGCGCTCCTGCACGTTCTCCTTGCCGAACAGCGCATCGAGGTCGGCGCGCGTGGTGGCAGCGGTGACAGGTCCAACGCGCTGGCCGGGGACGATGAGCCAGTCGTTCTTCTGGGCCGACGCCGAAACCTCCAGCCACATGCCCAGCAGCACGAACGTCAGCAGTTTCGCGTTCAAGTGGCGGCGCATCGAGCTTCACTCACTGGCTGAGATTAGCACGCACGACGAACCCCCCGCATCGCCCAGAACGTTTGCTTTCTCGCCCGCAACGGAACAGAATATGCGGGGACGCGAAGTCGAGTCGGCGACGCCGTGTCTCGAGGGGAGGTGTGCGATGAAAGCCTGTAGCGCTTTGGCCGTAGCTGTCTTTGTCGTGGGAACGATGGTAGCGCAAGCGCCGACGCCCAACCTCCCGTTCAACGCCGCCGGACCCAATGGGGCGGCTCCCGTACAGAACGCACCGTACTCTGCCGAGATGGTCACGACCTACGATCGTGTCCTTCCCAGCGGCGAGCGTCTGCATGGCGAGACCCACGGCAAGGTGTACCGCGATTCTCAAGGCCGCACCCGCAGCGAATCGGACGCGGTGGGCCCCGCAGCCGCTGCCCAGAAATTCATCTTCATCTTCATTAACGATCCGGTGGATCACACCATCATTTCGCTGGATCCCCGCACCCTGACCGCGCGGGTCAATCCCTCGCTGTCTCCGCCTGCGCTGGGAACGCCACGACCCGCCAACCCGGCAATTGCGGCAAAGCTCACGCCTGTGGCTCCGGGCGCGCCCCTGCCTAGCGCGGGGTCGAGTGGCGCGTACGCCCCCTCGGGAGTTCCTGCGGCGTCAGCGAACTCGGAAGATCTCGGCACGCGCGAGATGGAGGGCCTTACGGTGACGGGGACCAAAGTCACTCGCACCGTCGCTGCGCCGTTTGCGAGAGACGGCCAGCCCAAGTCGAGTGTGACGACCACCTGGTTTTCGCCCGAGTTGCAGGTCGCGGTGCTGACCGAAACCGACGACCCGCAGGGTGGCCATCGCGCAACTAAGCTGGTGAACATCGTTCGCACCGAGCCCGATGCGACGCTGTTCCAGATACCATCGGGTTACACTGTGGCCGACATCCGGCCGAAGTAATAGGGTACGGAGTTCGTGAACTGAACCTTGCGGTAAGCGGGAGCCATTTCCGCGCCGCTGTCTGAATCCCGTTTTCGGAGTGTGCACATGACGATCCAGGTAAGCACCCGGGTAGTGGATGGAATTGCGATTGTGGACATCAGCGGCCAGCTTCGCCTCGGCGAGGGCACCGGCAAACTGCGCGAAGTGGTACAACAACTGGTGCGCGACGGGTACCACAAGATCCTGCTCAACCTCGCGGGCGTCATCCACATCGACAGCTCCGGCATCGGCGAGCTGATGATGAACTACACCACCCTGCGCAACCAGGGAGGCGAACTCAAGCTCATGAACCTCAACAAGAACGTCCGCAACCTGTTGCAGGTGACGCGCCTGTACACGCTCTTCGACGTCCACGACGACCAGGCCTCGGCGCTCAAGTCGTTCTGATCGTTCCGAAACGCCGCAGCAAACCGAGTGGAGCGTTTTCCCGTTTTGCGAATCGGGAGCGGGGATAGGTACCCCTTCCCGTCCCTTACGAAGGTACCCAACGAGGCGAAACCTTGGTTACCAGTTATCTGGCGGCTGAAGATTGAGACACTGCGCCATCGAACACGATTGCGAGACGCTCTCGTGGCCTTCTGCGGAAATGAGGTGGAGCGGGATGCGCCAACTGCCCGCAAGTCACTTTTGTATTGCATGGCCGGTGACGAACAGCTAAGGTATGGCAGCCAGATTTCACCAACATTCAAGCGATTCACGGGAGCAGACGTGCAAATTGGCGCCGGGCGAGAAAATTCTGCCCAACCGTTCTCTTCACAGTCCGAGGTGTGGGGTAGGCGGGCCGCTCTGGAAAAAGGTACGACTACGGCGGTGCGCCTCAAAACCTTTTTGAGCAGATATTTTTATTTCTGCATGTCGCTGGTGTTCGCCGCGCTGGTGGCGTCGGGATTCAGCCGCACGGTCAACGCCAGCCTATTTCATGCTACCCCGCCGCGGCCGTTGCTGCTGTGGTTTCATGGCGTCGCATTCTCGGCGTGGGTGGTGTTTTTCATCGCGCAGTCCGGGCTGGTGCGCATACGCAAAGTGAGGTGGCATCGCTTTCTGGGCTGGTTTGGAGCCGGGCTGGCGGCGGTGATGGTCCCGCTGGGATTTGCCATCGCCGTCATCATGACCCGATTTGATACGGTCGTACTTCACCAGAACGACGCCGCTCCATTTATAGCGATTCCGTTCTACGACATGATCGCCTTTGGGGTGTGCGTTGGGCTGGCCATCGATTGGAGGAAACGGCCGGAATTCCATCGCCGGCTGCTGTTCATCGCAACCTGCGGGCTCATGGACGCGGCTGTCGGCCGGTTTGCGTTCGTGTTCGACAATAACCTCTTGTTCCCTTGCCTCGACCTGCTGATCGTGCTCGGCGTAGTGCGCGATCTGGTGGTCGATGGCCGCGTCCATAAGGTGTATCGGTACGCGCTGCCTGCGTTGATCGTTGGGCAAAGTCTTGCGGTGTACCTGTGGCGGCTCAACCCTCGCTGGTGGCAGTCGATCACCCATGCGATCCTGGGATAGTGTCGGTGGCCATCCGGGTTGAATACAACAACCGGCGGGCTGGGCCACTCTCGTGAGAGATTCTGCTTGACACGTGCGGGGCGGGCCCCTGTCGCCGACATGGTAATCGAATCAACCCGCCCGGAAGTAGTTGGGATGAGTCAGATCCATCCCCCATCGACAACATGGGTCTGATTGGTGATCGCGGAACTATCGTCGGCGGCAAGGAACAGAATCAGCCGGGCGACTTCATCCGGCTGCAGCAGCCGTTTCAGCGCCTGCCGCTCCAGCATCTGGGCTTTGTAGGCGTCGGTGAACCACAGCCGTCGCTGACGCTCGGTCCAGATGCATCCGGGCATGACGCAGTTGACGCGAATATTGTAGGGCCCGAGCTCGTGCGCCAGGGTGCGAGTCATGCCGACGATCGCGGCTTTCGCCGTGACGTACACGGGAACGTTGGTGGACGGAATCGCCCAGGCAATGGAGCTCAGGTTGACGATGGAGCCGCGCCCCAGCCGGCGCATGCCCGGTATCACGCTTTGGCACATAAAGAATTGCTGTTTCAGGTTGACCGCGATGAGCTGGTCCCATAACTCCGGAGTCACCTCTTCGATGCTATGACGGGTGTCGTTGCCGGCGTTGTTTACCAGGACATCGATGTCCCCCAGATCTTCCACCACGCGGGAAACCGCGGCCCGCGAGGCATCGATCTCAGTCAGATCGCATTGCAGAAACACAGGAGCTGGAGCGCCCACTTCACTGATGCGGTGAATCAGTGCTTCAGCGGCGTCCTTTTGAACGTCGAGGAAAGCCACCTTCGCGTCTTGCCTGGCGAACGCTTCCACAATGGCTTCGCCGATACCGCTTGCGCCTCCCGTGATAAGGACAACACGTCCGCTCAGGCTGGGATAGTGGGCGAAGCTCTCTGCATCGTTCCGCATGAACGTTGAGCCCGTCACTTTCTTGGGATCTCGGCGGGCGAGCGAGCCAGCCACGCTCACTCTAACATTTGCGGGCGGCTTGCGGCCTTTGTGTTGAAGAACTAATCCCCACCCCGCCAACGGAAGGCGGGATGGAATGACCGCCTGAAGCTTATGCGGAAATGAAGCAGCGCAGGGTGGGCCACTCGGGATGCCACTGGGCTCACTCGTTTTTCCCGCCAGATGGCTTGCCCTACCGGCTCAGGAATCTGGAAGGGCGCTGAGCTGAGGTTGGCGTGAAATGTGTGGGCTTTTTGGTTGTACGAACGAAACCCCCACTCAAGGCCGCTGCGCGTCCTTGAATGGGGAACCCTCAAGGTTGTTTTCTTGAAGCAGATTGGTTACCTGGGCCACCCGCCGCTGGCCGCTCTGGTTTTCGCCGTCTTGGCGTTCGCGTCGTGCCGCGCGTGCGCGGCGGAGCGCCGGCATCGGCAGCGGCGGGCGCGCGCTGTGCGGCGCGCTGCATCCGCGCGAACTCGCGATTGAACTCGTCGGTGATCGCTTCCGGGTCCGGCACTAGGCCGGCATCGGCAATCACGGCCAGCGATGCCATCCCGTGGTAGCTCAGGATGCTGATGCCCACACCGAGTTCCTTGCCCGGATGGGGCACCCAGAACATGATCTGGTCGATGGGCACACCGGCGAGGTACACCGTATCCTGCGGGCCGACGACATTGGTCATCACCAGGCTCGCCTTGCTGCCGAAGATCGAGGTGGCCAGGTCCTGGATCGCTTTCGGTCCGCTGCCGAACAGCTCAAACAGGAATTTCATCGCCACCGGCTCGGGCGAGCGCTTGAGCCGGTCCATGCGCGCCTTGGTCCGCGCCAGCCGGTCGGCGGCCTTGGCCGCAGCCACGGGCAACTCGAGCAGCACGAGCCCGAAATCGTTGCCGAGCAGGCCGACGCGCTCGGGCGGCCGCAGGTCCACCGGCACCATCGCGCGCACGGTCGTGTGGTTGACGTCGACCCCGCGGCGCTGGAGGTAGGCGCGCAACGCGCCGGTCATCGCCGCGACGAGAACGTCGTTCACCTTAGCGCCCAGCGGTGCGCCGATCGCCTTGACATCGGCGATCGCGACCGGCGTCGACCAGGCGACATGCTTGCGCAGGCCGAAGTCGCCCTTGAACGGGGACCTCGGATCGGCGGGCTTGAGCAGTTCGCTCAGCAGCACGCCGGCGCCGCCGAGCACGAGGTCGAGCTTCTCCAGCGTGCGTTGCGGATTGGCGACCGCGTCGACCGCCTCGACCGCGAGGGCAAGCGCACGCCGCGCCGCGCGTTCGAGCGTGTCGAAGCCGAACAGGAGATCGGCCGACGCCGCTGGCCGGGCTGCCGGGCTACGGCGACGCGGTCGCCGGGCCAGCGGCGCATCCGGCGTGGCATCGAATACCTCGCGCACCACCGCCTGCATCGCGGTGCCGTCACCGATGCAGTGGTGGTAGCGCATGATTACTGCGCTGCCGCCGCAGACGTTTTCGACGAAGTGCACGTGCCACAGCGGCTGTTCGCGATCCAGCGGCATGCTGGCGATGTCGGTGAACAGCACCTTCAGCGCCGCCATGTCGTGTGGCGCCGGCAACGCGATCCGGTGCAGGTGCTGGTCGATGTCGAAGTGCGGCATGTCCTGCCAGTGCGGTGTCGCCAGCGGGAAGCCGGTCTCCACCACGCGCTGGCGAAAGCGATCGAATCCGGCCAGGCGCCGCCGGTAGACCTCGCGCACCCGGTCGAAGTCCAGCGGCTGCTTCGTCAGCACGACGGCGGTCACCATCGCCAGGTTCGCCGGACCGTCGATGTGATACCACGCGGCATCGACGGGGTCCATCGGGTAAGTGCTCATGGATCTCTCCTCAGCGGGTGGCCCAGATAACCCGCTTCCTTCAGCAAAATAGTCTTGAGGGTGCCCTGTTCAAGCGAAGCTTGAGCGGGGGTGTTCCTGACTTCAGCGCACACGCTCAAGTTTCCGCCATCACGGTGTCCCATGACAAACTCAATTATCCTCCGCTCGCGCCTTGGGGACTGAAACCTTACCAGCAAACCGGTGGCCTCCACTTCGTGACCTTCAGATGCTATCGGCGTCAACCGCTTCTGCTCAGAGGAGGAGCGCCCGAGGTGTTCGAGGCAGCCCTGGAAGCAGCGCGAGTCAATTACGGCTTCTTCGTCCACGGATACGTTGTGATGCCCGAGCACGTGCATCTGCTGGTGAGCGGAGCGGGCGACACTGGCGACAGCGCTGAAGGCCATCCAACAATCGCTGACACGGAGGCGGGTGGCCCGCGCCGCACTCCTACATGCCAGGAAAATCTGAACTTGGGTGGCCCTCAAACCAAAAGACGCCTCGAGGATAGTCGCGAGCCTTCGACCTTATCCAATCAATTCCGCCTTCCTTTGGCGGGCTGGGGATTGTTTCTTGTCCAATCAAGATGATCCGCCCCGGCTTGAAGCTTCCGTGGAGCATTCCGTTCTACTTCCCTCCGTGTCCCGGCCCTCCCACCGCAGACCGTTTCGGAATGCGTTGCTCCAGCGGTGAAAGCGCTGGAAACGCAGCGTGCGGCTCGCTCTAGTACCAATAGGCGACGGGATAGTAATTGCCGGAGCGGTGATTCGCGTGGCCGTGTTCAATCGTCGCACGCAGTGACTTGGTGAAGGTGATCGGCGAATCGATGTGGAAGCGGTACACCGAAGTGCGCGATCCCGCCTTCAATTCACATGGTAGTGGTCGCAGTCGGAACACCTCATGCGAACAGCAGGTGGCGCCCGAAGTGCGCTCGCACCCGTGTCAAGGATTTGATGTGATGCCCAACTCTGGGCAGCGATCTGCAGGCCGCTATCTCGACCACCCGGGCTTGGAGGAGAACGCTTCTCGGGACTTGCTGAGACAGAACGATTAGCATCGCCAACGCCCGCCCGCGAAATTGGCCCTCCAAGTGCTCTAGGTAAGGCGTAACGATTCCGGGTTGGCCAGAGGCGGATGTCGAACAGAGAACGTGAGTGGCCACCGGATAGGAGGACAGTCATGTGGACGAGATCATGTGCCATCTGTAAGTCGCTGCTCAGCAAGCTCCGTCTGTCGGATACCGTGCGCTGCCGGTGCGGCTGGGAATGGTAGGCCAGAACAGTCTGATCGTCGGGAGACCGACTGTGCAGACAGGAACACTACGAAAAGAGCGAGGTACGTCATCTTCGAGAGCCGATAATTCGAATAACAGCCCGTAAGGGCGAGAGAGAGTAGATCATGCCAAACACCAAACAGAAAATTTGGTACGAAACCGGCCAACCCAGTGTGGACTTAGCCTGTACGCACTGCCAAGGCGTCACCCGCCACGAACCGTGGTGCAAGACACAAAACTTGAGCGTTTATTACGCTTTCTACGTGGTATCACACCCAGATCGTTTGACCGTTCAAGATACCCTGATCCTGCATGCTTTAGGTGTCACCTGGGACGCCGCGAAACACTAAGCGACGGGCACCGAGGTTTTGCGCTCCCGTCGCTTGGGTCAATCGAGGTTCTCGTACGCGTTCTGAATCCCGCCGTCAGGCTTTACACCTGATACTCATTTCGCGTCGTGCTCTTCGAAGCTTGATCGGACACGTTGCTCGGCGTCCGTTCCAGGCAGAGAATGGAGTGCAGGCGATATCTACATTTCAGGTTTTGATCGGCCTGATTGTTGTCGGAGTGCTTCGGCTAGTAAATACCTGCATCCCCATGCAGGTTGCGATCCAATCAAACCAGGATGGAGTTGTCGAGATTGCAGTCGTTGTATGGCTGCTGAATCTCTCCGGGCTGCTTCATGCCCTGGCGAACCTCAGGGTCGCGCAGCGGAATAGGCCGATTCGATCTCGTCCACTATTTTCTGCGCTGCGCTGGAAGCATCGGCTGCTTCCAGAATAGGTCTACCAACAACCAGATAGGTCGCTCCTGCGCTGATTGCTTCCCGCGGGGTGAGCACTCGCGCCTGGTCGCCGACCGCGGTTCCGGCCGGACGGACGCCCGGAGTCACGATGGCGAAGTTGTCGCCCAGCTCCCGCCGCAGCTCCCGGGCTTCCAGGGCTGAGGCGACGAGACCCCCGCAGCCAGCGGCCCGGGCCAGCGAGCCGAGTCGTAGCACTTGCGTCTGGACGCGGCCGGAGACGCCAACTTCTTCTAAGTCCTTGTCCGACAAGCTGGTCAGCACCGTCACCGCGAGCACCATGGGCTTGGACACCGACTGGGCGGCGGCATCGACGGCGGCTTTCAGCATTCTGCTGCCGCCCGAGGCGTGGACGCTCATCATGCTGGCCCCAAGTTTGGCGGCCTCGCCGATTGCGGCGGCGACGGTGTTGGGGATATCGTGGAACTTCAGGTCCAGAAAGACCTTACGGCCGGAGGAGACGAGATCGCGCACGATCTCGGGCCCCTCGGCCGTAAATAATTGCTTGCCTACTTTGTAGGTATTGGCAGATTCTCCAATAGATTGAATGATTTGGCGGGCTTGCGTGGCGCTGGAGACGTCCAGCGCCACGATGAGCCGATCTCGGTTCAGCATCGGCCCATCTTACCGCATAATGACAGACTATTGTGGACCCTCGGCCGCTTGCGGACCGATGTTGGTGGCCACGATCGGAGTCTCGATGACATCCAGGCGTACTCGGGCGATACCTTGATCGTCCATGCCCAGAATCATGGCAGCGCCATAGGACAGGTCCAGAATCCGACTCTTCCGTACCGGCCCGCGATCGTTAATGCGAACCATCACGGATTTGTCGTTCTTCAGATTCGTAACCTTGACCCAGGAACCGATCGGCAGCGTACGATGCGCAGCCGTAAAGTCGTGCATGTCATAGGGTTCGCCGCTCGCAGTCTTCTTATGCTGGAACAGTCGACCGTACCACGAAGCCCTGCCGACCTGAAACTTTCTGGTCGGAACCGGCTTGACAGTTTCCTGGGTCTGCCCTGGGATACCTTGGTTCGAGTCCGGTGTCTTGTTACTGGGTGCCGCGCCCAGGGCAGCGACCAAAAGCAGGATCACTGCTGCCTGGTTCAGTACTCGTAGCATTTAAACACCTCGTGTCAAAATATGGACCCTCCCTGACAGGTTGTTAAAGTTTACCGACCGGTTCCACGGCAAGTCAACCCAAAATAAAATTTTTCTAATTTTCTCCTTGACTTTCTACGAATACTGTGCATTCAAACGACTTGTGATGGTCTAGGCCTTTCCGGCACGGCCCAGCAGCGTTGCGGCAGGGCTGGCCAGTCACGGCATTGCCGGGAGGTCATGTGGATATGCGTCGCTGTCCGCGTAGTGCTTCTATGTCTATGATCATTCGAGAGTTACAATCAGCCAGCGAAACCGCGGAGGACACCCGGATCCCGCGCTTTCCGGGTTGCGATACATTCTTGGCATGGATAGTCGGCCAATCATCCTGAGCATAGCGGGCTACGACCCGTCGTCGGGCGCCGGAATTACGGCGGACGTGAAAACTGCTGCCGCCTTGGGTTGTTACGCCGTCACCTGCATGACGGCGCTGACGGTGCAGTCGACCCAGGGGGTGTTCGCGGTGGAGCCAGTCCGGCCGGATGTGATACGCGAAACACTTTCGCGTTTGGCGGTCGACGTCGAACTGGCGGGAGTACGCATCGGGATGCTCGGATCGGGTGAGGTCGCCGAGGTGGTGGCCGATTTCTTGGGGCACATCTCCGCCCGGAACGTGGTGCTCGACCCTGTCTTGCGGTCATCTTCCGGGGCGGCACTAATTGATGAGCTTGGGATAGAGGTCATCCGGGGACAGCTTCTGCGGCTGGCGAACGTGGTCACGCCGAACATAGACGAGGCTGCAGTCCTGGCTGGTGAACCAATCACCAAGGTGCCCGGTTCCTGGCCGGAAACCCTGGCCTGTGTGGAGCACTTGTCGGAAAAGCTACACAGTTTGGGCAGTCGGGGAGTGGTGATCACTGGAGGACACCTGCCAGAGGCCAATGACTTTCTGAGCCTCCGTGCTCACGGCCAAGTCTTTGAGCGCATGTATCTTGGCGGCCGAATTAAGTCACGCGCCACACACGGCACAGGCTGTGCCTTCGCCACGGCACTTTGCTGCCAACTGGCCCTCGGGCGCGACGTGCCCGAGGCGGTGGGGGAGGCCAAGGAGTTCGTTCGGCGGGCGATGTTGGCGGCGTACCCGGTTGGGAAGGGCACCGGGCCGATGAACCACCTATTCGCCCTGGAGTCCTGATTCCGGTGGCAGCCAGTTGGTTAGGATGCCTGTCCAAGGGCGGACGCCGCAGCGCACAGGTGGACGGGTGCGCACCCAACTCCACACGTAAGCCGTTGCACGTAAATGGGTAAGAGTGGGGATCGTGTTGCACCGGGAGAACCCTGACGGCGGCTGGAAAGCCCCTCTGACCGTCCGCGGAGACGCATGATCTCGAACCTTCGATACGCCTTTCGGCAACTTCGGAAATCGCCTGTATTCGCCGTCGTAGCCATTGCGACCGCCACCCTCGGCATCGGGGCAAATACGGCTATCTTCTCTGTTATCAATGCGGTATTGCTGCGCCCGCTACCCTACGCAGACCCCGGCCGGTTAGTGACCATCCTGCACAACGGCGACAACCCGGTGGCGCCGGCCAACTTTTTGGATTGGCAGAAGCAGAGCGACGTCTTCGAGAGCATGGGAGCAGCGCAGGCTTGGACTCCGAACCTCAGCGGCACCGACCAGGCCGAGTCGATCATCGGCATGGAAGTCAGCCACGAAGTGTTGCCGATGCTAGGGGTGCGGCCGTTGCTGGGTAGGTGGTTTCTTCCCGAAGAAGACGAGCCCGGCAAGGACCGAGTGGTGGTGTTGAGCCATCGGCTGTGGGTGCGACGGTTCGGCGGCAGCCCAGATATTGTCGGTCAGGCTATCACTCTGCATGGCGAGAAGCACACGGTGGTCGGAGTGATGCCCGGCGGATTTCGCTTCGCGCCGTTCTGGGACACGCAAGCCGAGATATGGAGACCGCTGGCGCTGGGCGACCGCAAGACGCACCGCACAGACAACAGTCTGCGGGTCTTTGCGCGGCAGAAGCCGGGTGTGACATTGGCCGAGGCGCAGGCACAAATGGCGACCATCACGCAGCGGCTGGAGCAGCAGTATCCCGGCACCAACCGCAACGTTACGGTACAACTCCTCAAGGACAAAGCGGTGGGACAGGTGCGTCCAGCGCTGGTGGTGCTGATGGCGGCGGTGGCCTTCGTGCTGCTGATCGCGTGCGCAAATGTGGCGCATATGCTGATGGCACGCCGCGCAGCCCGGCAGCGGGAGATTGCGGTCCGTGCGGCGCTGGGTGCGCGGCGAGCGCAAATCGTGTCGCAATTCCTGACGGAGAGCGTGCTGCTGTCGCTGATTGGCGGAGTTGGGGGACTGGTACTGGCGTTCTGGGGGGTTCGCGTACTGCGAAATCTGGCTCCTGCCATTCTGCAGCGCTTCGGTCCGATTGAAGTGGAGTGGCCGGTGATGGCGTTTACAGCGGCGGTGTCGTTGCTGACGGGAGTGATTTTCGGAATTGCTCCGGCTTGGCAAGCAGGCCATGTCGATGTGCAGGACGAGCTGCGGGGTGCAGGCCGGGGTGGTGGCGAAAATCGCCACCACCAGCGACTGCGCAACGTGCTGGTGGGCTCCGAATTTGCCTTGGCGCTGTTGCTGTTGACGGGCGCCGGCCTCATGATCCGCACGCTCTATGCGCTCCAGTCGATCGATCCCGGATTCAATCCACATCATGTGCTGAGCGCGGTGGTTTCGGTGGCGGGTTCGCAGGAGGCCGAACCGGGCAGACGGGCCGCCTTTTACGAGACGCTCCTGCAGCGAGTGAAGGCGCTGCCGGGAGTGGAATCCGTCAGCGCGATCAATCACGTGCCGCTGGCGGGCGACCAGTGGGGACTCCCGTTCACGATCGAACGCCGTCCCGCGCCCAAGCCGGGCGAAGCCCCATCCGCGGTGTATCGGGTGGTGTTGCCCGGATATTTCCAGACCATGAACATCACGCTGTTGCGCGGACGCGACATCAGCGAGAGCGACAACCTGAATGCGCCCGGAGTGGTGGTGATCAACGAGCAATTTGCCAAGCGCCACTGGCCGGGGGAGGACCCGCTGGGCAAGCGCATCACGCTGGACGATCCGGCGAAGAATCCGCAGTGGCTGACTGTGATCGGCGTCGCTGCCGACGCCAAGCAGGACACCTGGACGGGCACGCCCGCGCCGGAAATGTACCTGCCGCTGCTGCAGAGCAAGGAATACCTGGAGGCGCCGTCAGGCCACTTTGAGTACATCACGCTGGTGACGCGAACCAGGAAAAATCCCGCCGCGATGACCAGCGAAATCAAGAACACGATCGCGTCGATTGACCGGAACGTCGTGATGACCGAGATCACGACACTGGACGAGGCAGTCGAGGACGCGAATGCGCAGTCGCGCCTGGAGTTGTGGCTGTTTGCGGCGTTCGCGGGCACGGCGCTGGCTCTGGCGGCGCTGGGGATCTATGGGGTGATGAGCTATTCGGTGTCGCGGCGAACCCACGAGATGGGCGTGCGCATGGCGCTGGGCGCCGAGCGCGGCGACGTGGTGCGGCTGGTACTGCGCCAGGCAATGGTGCTGGTGGCGGCCGGAACGGCATGCGGCATTCTGGCGGCCTTCGCGCTCTCGCGATTTATGGCGAACCAGTTGTACGGTGTGAAGCCGAATGATCCGTTGACGTACGCCAGCGTGGTTGCAGTCGTAATCGCCGTAGCGCTGCTGGCCAGCTATTTCCCCGCGCGGCGGGCCACACGGGTCGATCCGATGCAGGCGCTGCGGTACGAGTAGGCAAAGCCGGTTTCAAGTTTCGGGCGCGCGCTCCAAGTCGCAGAGCACTGGAACCATTCGCGAGGTGGAGGCCCATCGACGACGCGAGTCCGCCCGTCGGATGCGAAGCCGACAGCGGCTCATCCGCCTGCTTTTCGGGGTAAACTTCTGACAAGCGAGCCCCATGAAGCCACCGCATCCGCACTCCTTTCGCGAGCAACAATGGACAGCACTTCCAATCGTGCTACTGCTGTGTTTTTCAGCCGGCGCTGCGTTCGCGGCCGACACCGGCGCGTGGGTCCCCACCCGCTCCACCAACGACGCCGCCACCAAAAAGGGCTTCGACTACTTCTACAACCTCGAATACGACAAGTCGATCCGCGAGTTCGAGGCGGCGGTGCAGGCGCATCCCGAAGACCCCTTCACGGTCAACCACCTGCTGTCGGCGGTCATCTTCAAAGAGCTGTACCGCATTGGCGCATTGGACACCGAAGCCTATGCGACCGACAGCTTCATCAACAAGAAATACCTGCAGCCGCTGGATCCCAAGGTGCACGACCGGGTGAACCAATTGAGCGCCCAGTCCATTCAGCTTGCGAACCAGTATTTGGCGAAGAATTCCAACGACGTAAACGCGCTGTACGCCCGGGGGGTGGCCAAGGGACTGCGCTCGACCTACATGGGCATGGCGGAACATGCCTGGTTCGCGGCCCTGCGCAACGCCATCGGAGCGCGCCACGATCACGAGCATGTGTTGGAGCTGGACCCGAACTACGTCGACGCCAAGTTGTCGGTGGGCATCGATCTCTATGTCATCGGCAGCCTGAGCTGGCCGATCAAGATTGCAGCGTCGGTGGCGGGGTTGAGCGGCAACAAGCAGAAGGGACTCGATTACCTCAGGGATGTGGCGGCGCATGGCAGTCCGGAAGTTGCCTGGGATGGCAAGATCGCCCTGGCGTTGTTCCTGCGTCGCGAACAGAAATACGACGAGGCGCTGCAACTGGTAGGCGCAATGTACCAGGCGTTTCCGCGAAATTTCCTCGTTGCGACCGAGTATGCCCACTTACTGAACGCCGCAGGACACGGCCCGCAGGCGGTTGCCGCGTATAAGAAGATTGTTGCCGGCTGCCAGAACCACACCTTCACCGTCTGCCGCATGGAGATTCCCGCCTACGGACTGGGCGAGGCGATGAGCGGGCAGCGCGACTTTCAGGGTGCAGCCGAGGCCTATGAACTGGCGGCGAGTTCCGCCGTGGAACCGGACTTCAAGCAGCGGGCAACGCTCAAAGCGGGCGAGATGTACGACGCCATGCACAAGCGTGACGCGGCGCTGGAGAAGTACAAAGCGGTGATTGCGGCCAATTCCGACAGCGAATCGGCCGAGCTGGCGCGGCGCTACATGAAGCAGGCGTACACCATTCAGTAGCGCCCCGCCGGACTGTCCGCCGCCGGTCCCGTAAGAATCCGCTACTCCGAGCAACCCAGAGGACTTGCGCGTGCGGGAACCTTTTTCTATGCTGTGCGTATTTCCTAGTGGGGAGGCACCATGTACTGCAACTATTGCGGAAAGCAGATTCAGGACGACGCGTATGTCTGCGCCTATTGCGGCCGCCGGGTGGGCTATGTCGCCGGCAGGATGAAGCTGATGCGCCCGCCGAAAAACAGCCCCGACCGGAAGATCGCGGGCGTGTGCGCCGGATTCGCGGAATATTTCGATCTCGATGTGACCATCGTGCGGGTGGTGTGGCTGATCGTCGCGCTCTTCGGAGGCGGCGGTGTTCTGGCCTACATCATCGCCTGGATTGTGATGCCGGAAGCGCCTGACGTTGTGCCGGTGGCACCGCCGGCGGTGGTTCAGCCGTATCACCAGTGACCACAATCCATTGGCCCTGAAGACTGGAGCTTGAATCGGGAGCTGGGCAGGGGAGCCGGGTTCCCGCTTTTTGTCAGTGTCAGCGGCCCCAGCACCAACAGTGCAACGAGTTACTGTCCTGCTTCCCTGCCCGAAAATGCCTTCCCACCCTTGGGTATTGGGGCTACGGTTAGGGCAGCGAGACGCCCCATGGACGAAGGCCCAAAGTCAGAGCCCTCCCTGAATACCATTGCCCTGCTGAACGCCGTGTTGTGCGCCGATTGCGAGGTCATCAGCGACAGCTCGGGCGAAGTCTGCGCGGTGTGCGGCAGCCGCTCGCTGCTCAGTCTGGGGCGCGTGCTGGGCGGCACGATTGGCGATCAACGCGCTGTGCTCCTCTCGGAACAGGAGGGCGAACTGCGGCGCATGTTCACCTTGCTGGTCACCCGGCAGGGGTCAGCCCCGCTGCGTCCTTCGCGGCGATGGGTCCGTCCGCCGCGTGCGGAGAAGTCGGGGAGCTAGGCCTCCCACAGATCACACCATACTAACGTGCGAGTCAATCTCTGCCCTGACCGGTAGCTCTGCGTCCCGCATTTGCGTGGCACAAGGCAATCGCCCAAATCACGCGGCCAAGTGCCGCTGTATGCGATTTACTCTGCGGCCCTCGCCAAGCTCGCCTGCACAAGTTTAGGATGGCTGGTTACTTCCATTCCGTGGAGAAGCTCATGACATCGGCATTCGTAGATTTGGAACCGCAAGCACTCTGGAAACATTTCGACGTATTAGCCGCAACGCCGCGGGCTTCGACGAAAGAAGCTGCCGCGCGCAGCTATGTGCTGGAGCAGGCCAGGAAATTGGGGTTGGAATACACACAGGACGCGGCCGGGAACGTAGTGGTGCGCAAACCAGCGCGTCCGGGACGCGAGAATGCCACCCCGGCGCTGCTGCAAGGACACCTCGACATGGTGTGCGAGAAGAACGAGGGCACGCCCCACAATTTCGATACCGATCCCATTGAGGTGTGGCGCGACGGCGACTGGCTGAAGGCCAAAGGCACCACCCTGGGCGCGGACAACGGCGTGGGCGTGTCGGCGGCCCTGGCCGTGATGGAAAGCACCGACATCGCGCACGGTCCGCTGGAGTTCGTATTCACCATCGACGAAGAGACCGGCTTGACGGGGGCGGTCGAGTTTCCCGGCGGCGTGCTGAAGTCGAAGTACTTTCTCAACCTCGACAACGAAGAGACGGGAACGCTGTGCATCGGTTGCGCCGGCGGTATGAAAACGATCGGTCGGCGCAAAGTCTCGCTGGCGACGGCGACCAGCGACTCGGCGTGGCGGATTAAGGTGTCCGGCCTGAAGGGCGGACACTCGGGCGTGGACATCCACCAGGGACGCGGCAATGCCCTGCGCATTCTCGGAACCACACTGCAAAGCGTGACGGGCAGCTTGCCCGTCGGTGTCGCCTCGATTCAAGGTGGCAGCGCGCAGAACGCGATCCCGCGCGAGGCGGCCGCAGTGCTGGTGGGCGATGCAGCGCGCGAGAGCGAGCTGCGTGCGCTGCTGGCCAAGTGCGAAGCTGAGTGGAAGGCTGACCTGGGCGGGTTCGATCCAGAGCTGCAGATCACTGCCGAGAAAACGGCTCGCCCGGAGAAAATCATCGCGGCCGATGACGCCAAGCGCATCATTGACCTGCTGGTCGCGCTGCCCCACGGGGTGGTGGCGATGAGTCCTGACGTGCCCGGCCTGGTGCAGAACTCGACCAACCTGGCGGTGGTCACGGTGAACGGCGACGTCGCCGAGATCATCACCAGCCAGCGCAGCGCGATTGCCAGCAGCCGCGATGCCGTTGCCAAAATGGTGGCTACGGTGTTCGGCATGGCGGGCTTCGAGGTGGAGCACTCCGGCGCCTACCCGGGATGGAAGCCGGTGCCCACAAGCGACGTCGTGCAGAAGCTGCAGAGCGTTCACCAGGAGCTCTTCGGCAAACCGGCGAACCTCATCGCCATGCACGCCGGGCTGGAGTGCGGCGTGATCGGCGAGAAATATCCCGGCATGCAGATGGTC
>Ga0335082_10000786_pt1 | contig 33047 bp, 26 predicted proteins | sample Lox_Sample_41_FD_206718 | JGI IMG/M metagenome (GOLD analysis project Ga0335082, IMG submission 206718) | Soil microbial communities from Loxahatchee National Wildlife Refuge, Florida, United States - Lox_Sample_4.1 | ecosystem: Environmental > Terrestrial > Soil > Wetlands | place: USA... | reverse complement strand
CATGTTGCTGGAGAACGGGAACCGCGTCTCTGCGGTCGAGCCCAATCCGGACATGCGCCATGCCGGCGAAAGGCTGTTGGGAGACTGTTCAAAGTTTGTGAGTGTTGCTGGCTCAGCCGAACATACGACGCTCGCCGACAACAGTATGGATTTTGTCACGGCAGCACAAGCTGCCCACTGGTTCGATCGTAAGCGCACCCGCGACGAGTTTGTCAGAGTCCTCAAGCCCGGCGGATGGCTCGTCCTGCTATGGAATGAGCGTCTGATCGACACAACACCATTTCTCCGCGACTACGAGCAATTGCTACTCACCTACGGCACCGATTACGAAGACGTCCGTCACGAGAGGACGACCGATGCAGTAAATGAATTCTTCGATCCACTGCCGTTCCAGGAGAGAATGTTCGCCATGCGCCAGGAGTTTGACTACGAAGGCCTTGAAGGCAGGCTGCTTTCTTCGTCGTACGCGCCTTGTCCCGGTCATCTGAAGCATGAACCAATGCTGAAAGAACTGCGCAAAATCTTCCACGAACACGCACGAAGTGGAAGCGTGAGCTTCGACTACAAAACGCGAGTTTATTTTGGGAAGCTGAAATGAAACCGACTACAGAAATATCAGAAGAGAAGCTGTCGCATATGACTCCCGAGGAATTCCGCCGCTACGGCCACGCAGTCATCGACTGGATCGCCGATTATCAAAGTCGAGTCGAATCCCTTCCTGTTCTTTCGCAGGTCAAGCCGGGAGAAGTCCGCGCTGCTTTGCCAGTCGCTCCGCCGCAGAAAGGCGAAGCATTCGACGACGTGCTCAAGGACATCGATCGGGTGATTTTGCCCGGCATCACCCATTGGCAATCGCCGAATTTCTTTGCCTATTTTCCTTGCAATGCGTCGGGACCGGGGATTCTTGGAGACTTGCTTTCATCTGGTTTAGGCGTGCAAGGAATGCTGTGGTCGACAAGTCCTGCGTGCACGGAGCTTGAATCCCACGTCATGGACTGGCTCGTGGGAATGCTCGGCCTTCCGGATAGATTTCTGTCTTCGGGCTCGGGTGGAGGAGTTATTCAGGACACGGCTTCGAGCGCGGTGCTGTGCTCGCTGCTGGCAGCGCGCGAGAAGGCAACGGACTACACGAGCAACAAAAAAGGATCCAACGGAAAGCTCATCGCGTATGCCTCGACGCAGACGCACTCGTCCCTGGAAAAGGCCGCAATGATCGCGGGAATTGGGACAGAAAATCTGCGCCTGATCGAAGTCGATCAGAACTTCGCGATGCGTCCCGACGCCCTTGCAAAACAAATTGAACTCGATCGCAACGCGGGGCTAAGTCCATGCTTCGTCTGCGCCACGGTCGGCACGACTTCTTCGAACGCGATGGACCCATTACCTGCAATCGGTGAAATCGCGCGAAAGCACAATCTCTGGATGCACGTTGACGCGGCTATGTCAGGAACGGCAATGGTGTGTCCGGAATTTCGGCATCTGCAGAACGGTGTTGAATTCGCGGACAGCTACAACTTCAATCCGCATAAATGGATGGGTGCGAACTTCGACTGCAGTTGCTTCTGGGTGGCTGATCGCAAGGCTCTGATCCAAACGCTGAGCATTCTGCCGGAGTATTTACGAAATCAAGCAACGGAATCGGGGGCCGTAATCGACTATCGCGACTGGCATATTCAGTTAGGCCGGCGCTTCCGCTCGCTTAAGCTGTGGTTCCTGATTCGTCACTACGGGATCGAAGGCCTGCAGCACAATGTGCGAGAGCACGTCCGCTTGGCGCAGCAGTTTGCTGGGTGGGTACGCGCGGATGGTCGCTTCGAAATCGCTGCACCCGTACCGCTCAATCTGGTCTGCTTCCGCCACAAAGGCGGAGATGCGGTGAATCAGTCGATCATGGATCGTCTGAATAGTAGCGGCGACCTTTTTCTGACTCACACAAAGCTGAATGGGAAACTCACCTTGCGATTGTCAATCGGGCAGATGCACACGCAGGAGCGGCACGTTAGAGCCGCGTGGAATCACATCGCAAAAGCGGCGGACATGGAATAAATTGGAGGGCCCTGAGTAGGGACTGTCACCGAGGATTTTGGGTGCCGGAAAGGCCTCACTTGAGATTGCTCGTTCGGCAAGTTTCCACGTTCGGAAAAACCTCGTTTCCAATCCGTTCTGCCTTTAAAGGTAAGGTCAGCAAGGCACTGCTGTGCCTCTGTCTATTCCTGCCCACAATGTTGCATGCGGCGAAGATCTCAGGAACGGTGAAAGATCCTTCCGGAGCCGTGGTTGCGGGCGCACACATCGAAATTTCTGGAGGGGATCTTTCGCAGCCTCTGACACTTGTTTCGGATGCCGTGGGTCGGTTTGAGTCAATCGATCTCAAGTCCGGAGTTTATGTAATTCGCATTTCACGTGAGGGGTTCGAGACTCTTACGCAATCCGTAACACTGACCGGAGATGTAGACCTGCAGTTCCCGCTTGCGATTGCTGTGCAAGAGACAAATATCGAAGTTGCCGGTTTGGCGCGGGCGTTCGCGAATACAGATCCGATCTACCGCCAGCTGAGGTCGGTCGGTGTGGGCGAAACGTTTGCGATTGAGAACTTCACTCTCAATGTGGATGTTGGCACCTTTCAGATCCAGAAGGGCAGTGTCAGTTGGCTTCGGCCGGTCGACGGCAAGGTTACCGGCGCCGTTTTCATCGGTGACGGTCATTTTCATTTGGCAGCAGTCACGAAGCTCGATGCCCAGGAAATCAGCCGGCGCACGGGCGAAGAAGAAATCGACGAAGAGTTTACCGAGGTCGTATTTCGCTTCAACGGATCGGAGCGCCTCAAGTTAGCGTCGGGTGTTGGGCAACACATTGAACCTTCCACAGAAGCCGCGAAGGCGTTTGAGCAATGGAGGGAGAAGATGCGCCAGCGGCGTGAAATACCTTTGGGTTTCACCGAAGCGATGCTGCATGGCGAGGCCATTGACAACATCGACGCCGACATCCTGGCCGCCATCTACAACCCCGCGCATCCTCCATTTTTCAATGCTTATATGAGGGGAAAGAAGCACAAGGATCTGCGTTTTTTCGTCAGAACCCGCGTCGGCGCTGTGCCTCAAATGGACTCATCCGAGGAAGTCGGCCTGATCAACTACGATCCGGAAGGGATGCAGGATGGGATCTGGTACATGGCGCACCTCAAGTCGGAGTTTGCGAATCACACAGCTAGTTCCCAGGAAGACCGCAGGCTCTTTGCGACAAAACGATACAAGATCGAAACCGTGATCGCTAAAAACCGGCACCTGTTCAGCACCGCCAAGATCAGCTTCGAGCCGCTAGTTCCGGGGGAACGAGTTCTTAAATTTTCTCTGCTACCGAACCTGCGGGTCTCACGAGTTGCGGATGAGCACGGTCAAAACCTGTATTTCATCCAGGAGGGCCGCAAGCACGACGGATCTTTTTATGTGGTGCTGCCAACCGCCCCGGAAATGGGTAAAGAAGCCTCGATCACGATCGAGTATGCCGGAGACAAGGTCGTCGAAAACGCGGGAGAGGGCAGTTTCTACGTCAGGGCGCGAACGTCATGGTATCCGAACCTGAATGGATTCGGTGAACACGCACTGTACGATCTCACCTTCAAGGTTCCGCGCAAATACAAAGTCGTTAGCGTGGGCAGAGTCCAGGAGGAGTCCACCGAGCAAGACCTGGCTGTGAGTCACTGGGTTACGCCAATTCCGGTGGCAGTCGCCGGCTTCAACTATGGCGAGTACAAGAGGATGGACTTTCCGGATGACATAACGCACTACAAAATATCCGGGTATTACATCACCGAGCTGCCCGACAACCTGCGAAGATTCCAAGCATTGCAGAGTATGGCTCCTAGCGCGATGACGAAATACGCGCTCGATCAGACTCGCGCCCAATTGCAGATCTGCACGTACTACTTCGGCAAGAGCCCGTACGAGGACGTATACATCACTGAGCAGCCCGACTTCTTCTTTGGACAATCGTGGCCGAATCTCGTTTACCTGCCGATTTCGGCATATACCGATGCGACTCAGAGATGGATGTTATTCGGTCATATCAGCGACAGTTTTACGGGTTTCGCGCAGGAGGTCACGCCCCACGAGGTGGCGCATCAGTGGTGGGGACACACCGTCAGTTGGGCGTCGTACCACGATCAGTGGCTTTCGGAAGGATTTGCGGAGTTTTCAGCGGGACTGTTCCTGCAACGCGCATTCGGAGACAACTGGCGGAAAGACTATACGGACTTTTGGGAAAGGTTGCGGAAACGAATTCTTGATAAGAACACCTTCGGAATCGCACCCACCGATGCTGGCCCACTTTGGATGGGATTGCGGCTGATATCTCCGAAGACATCGAACGCATATCAGAACGTCACCTATCCCAAAGGTGCGTATGTTCTCTCGATGCTGCGCTCGATCATGTACAGTCCCGAGGACAATGACAAAGCGTTCATCGATATGATGCACGACTTTGTAGACACCCATCGAGAGCGAGCCGCTTGCACGGAGTCCTTCAAGGCGGTCGTCGAGAAACACATGACCAAGGTGATGGATTTGAAAGGGAACCACCGCCTGGATTGGTTTTTTAACGAATGGGTTTACGGGACAGAGGTTCCGAAGTACCACTTTGACTATCAAGTTTCTCCAGCTGAAGGCGGTAAAACGCACCTGCACATGAATCTTACCCAGAGCGAAGTCGGTGATCAGTTCATGATGCTGGTGCCGATCTTTGCCGATTTTGGTAAAGGCTGGGTTCGCATCGGGCAACTTGGGGTCAGTGGCAACACAACACGCAGCGCCGATACACTCCTGCCTGCGATTCCAAAGAAAGTCGCGGCCAACGTGTACAAGGAAATTCTGGAGCGTTAACTGATCAGTCCGCCGGCATGGGCACGGTGCGTGGCGCGCCGCGACGATCGACTGAGGGCCAAGTAGCAGCGGCAGGAACTTCCAGCCACTTCTTCACTTCCGGTAAGGCGGCACGCATTGCAGCTTCGCCCACCTTGATCAAGTCAACCGCGCGTTTGAAGTCGTCATAGGCGAAGCCCGAAACCTCCGGCTCGACGACGAGGTCCGCCGCATTTCGCCATAGAGAGGACATGGCATCCTGAGCGATGGCGAAAGATTGACCGATTACATCAAAGAGATGTCGCGGAGGGCCGCCATTTGACCACGTCCCCTTAAGATGTATCGCGATTACTTTGTCGGCGCCCATGTCGCGGACAGGCCGCGTCGGCACCGGGTGCGAGAGCATCCCGTCAACGAGATGGCGTCCACCGATTTCGATGGGTAGGAACATGCCGGGGTATGAACAACTGGCGCGCACCGGATCGATGATCGAGCCGGACTGAAAGACAACGCCTTCACCGGTGTTGAAGTCGGTCGCTGTGACGCCTAGCGGGATACGAAGTTGTTCGAAGTTTTTGCACTTCAGGGTGCGAGTGAGATACGGCACCATTCGGTCGTTGGAAGCGAATCCGCAGCGGGAAAGGGTCCAGCGAGCGAAACTGGTGAAGCGGGTCTTATGTGCGAGCTCTTCCATGTCCGCCGGAGACAGGCCACTGCAATAGCATGCGCCAATCAGCGCACCAACGCTCGTTCCAGCCACAGCGTGGATGGGAATGCCTTCCTCTTCGAGAACTTTTAGCACGCCGACATGAGCAATGCCGCGGGCGAAACCTCCGCCCAGGGCGATCCCAATGGCTGGAGGATGTGACAGCGCCGGCTGTTCGGCCTTGCGGGAGAATTCCCGGCCAAACGCCTGTACGGAGCGGATGATTTTCCCCAGATGCTTCACTGCGAAACCCCACGTCCATGGCCCGGTTTCGGCCAGGTACTAATCCCCCAGCTGATATGTAAGATGCCATATTCGGCAACAGGGCTGTAACGGCACGAACGTGCTAGTTCGTAACTCGTTGTAGACTCGATAGTTACTGTAAAGACATCAGACAGATGACGAGATTCCAGTATTCCTGTTAAGTTGCGGACAGTATGTTGAGAGAGATTTCAGCCGGTGGAGTGGTCGTCCGGGACAAGAACGGGACCTGGGAGATGGCAGCGATCGAGCCCCGAGGGGATTCGGTCGCAAATGCTACAAAGGCCGATCCATCGAAAAAAGCGGCTCGTGCCAAGAGCAAAACCGTAATCTGCCTGCCGAAGGGATTGGTCGATCCTGGAGAGAAGGCGCTGGAAGCCGCGCTGCGCGAGGTTCGGGAAGAGACTGGAATCACTGCAACCCTGGTTACAAAACTTGCGGACATCAAGTACATGTATGTCCGCAGCTGGAGCGATGGCCAGCGAGTATTCAAAGTTGTCAGCTTCTACTTGTTGCGATACGAGTCCGGACGAATCAACGAGATCTCGGAAGATATGCGGATCGAAGTTGCAAGGGCGCTATGGGTACCATTGGCCGACGCGCCGAAACTCCTTGCTTACAAAGGAGAGAAGCAGATGGCCCGCCAGGCTCTTGAGTACGTGACGGCACATGTCGACTTGGCTACAGGTGCTGGATAAAGAGTCCCGATTCCAAGTACCATTGCTGGGCACACATCCACCAAGGGCCGGCATCTTCCCTTGCAAGTCCACCAAATCAGAACGCGCATTTGATTCCCACCGATCCATGCTCGAGGGCTCGCTATATGAAGCGCATCAATAAAGTCGCCATTCTGGGCGCCGGAACCATGGGCGCGCGTATCGCCGCTCATTTCGCCAATGCGGGAGTGCCCAGCTATCTGCTGGATATTGTTCCAGCCGATGCAGATGGATCCACTCGCAACAAGATTGCTGCTGCGGGACTTGATGCGGCGAAGAAGTCGAAGCCCGCAGCTTTTATGGATGCGTCACTTGCGCGACTGGTGACGGTCGGGAATTTTGAAGATGACCTCAAGAAGTTGGCCGAGGTTGACTGGATCATCGAAGCAGTCGTCGAAAATCTGGAGATCAAGCGCAGCTTGTTAAAGAAGGTTGAGGCCATCCGCAAGCCGGGGACCATCATCACGACGAATACCAGCGGGCTGCCCGTCGGGAAAATCGCAGAAGGATTCTCAGACGATTTTCGTCGAGCATGGTTTGGAACCCATTTCTTCAATCCTCCCCGATACATGCGACTGCTGGAGATTATCCCCACCCCTGACGCGGACCGCGACGCGATCGATGCCATTTCGCATTTCTCCGATGTGCGCTTGGGCAAGGGAGTGGTGATCGCGAAGGACACTCCAAACTTCATCGGTAATCGCATCGGGACCTTCTCGGTCCTGAACGTAGTGCGGCTCATGCAAGAGATGGGAATGACCATTGAGGAAGTCGATGCGCTCACTGGACAAGCCGTCGGATGGCCCAAATCGGCGACCTTCCGCACCATCGATCTCGTCGGGCTCGACATTCTCGGGCACGTGGTCGGGAACATGACAACGAATGTTCACGACGAGCGAAGCGATCTGAAACTCCCCGACTTCTTCAACCAGATGTTGCAAAAGAAGTGGCTCGGCGACAAGACCAAGGGCGGCTTCTACAAAAAGGTCAAGGGCGGCGAAGGACACGAAGACGAGCGGATGGCTCTGGATTGGAAGACGCTGGAATACCATCCGCGCCAAAAGCCGAAATTACCCGCACTCGACATGGCGAAGAACGTCGAAGAAACGGGAGCACGCCTGCGCATGCTGCTGGGACTCGAAGGGGCGCCTCAGAAAGGCGATCGCGCGGGTGCGTTCCTGTGGGCTGCGCTCAGTGATCTCTGGACGTACGCCGCGAATCGAGTACCGGAAATTTCCGACTCCATCATCGAGATCGATCGCGCGATGAAACTTGGTTTCAATTGGGAACTTGGGCCTTTCGAACTCTGGGATGCCGCCGGAGTCGAAGCCACTGTTGCGCGTATGAAGAAAGAGGGCAAGCCGGTCGCGGCAAATGTCGAGAAGTTACTCGCCTCAGGGCAGACGTCCTGGTACGTCGACGATGCGAAGTCGGCATCCGGACGGAAGTATTTCGCTCTGCTGAAGGATAGTTGGCAGGAGGTGGAAGTTTCGGCCGGAGTGTGGTCCGTTACCGTCGCGAAAAAGTCGAACGGCGTGGTGAAGAAAAATTCCGGCGCTTCGGTCGTGGATTTGGGCGATGGCGTTGCCTGCATCGAATTCCACAGCAAGATGAACACGCTCGGAACTGACATCATCAATTTGATTACACAGTCATTGAAACCTGGGGGACCCGGCGACAACTTCGACGCATTCGTGATCACCAACGACGCTCAGAATTTCTCCGTGGGTGCGAATCTCATGCTGTTGCTGATGAGCGTCCAGGATGAAGAGTGGGATGATGTTGATCTCGTCATTCGTCAATTCCAGGGTATGACGCAGGCAATCAAGTTCTCACCAAAACCGGTAGTTTCCGCGCCATTCGGATTATGTCTGGGCGGTGGCACTGAAATCTCTCTGCACGCTGCAGCACGCCAACCGCATGCCGAGTTATACACGGGATTGGTCGAAGTGGGAGTAGGCCTTCTGCCCGGAGGCGGCGGCTGTAAGGAGATGCTGCTGCGAGCCGTCGACAGCGCTGCGGCTTCGCGAGGGAAAGTTTCCGGTGAAGCACTCGCCGGTTCCGTCGAGATGATGGAAGCCATGAAAAAGGCATTCGAGACTATCGCTACGGCAAAAATAGCAACCTCCGCTCACGAGGCACGTGGATTCGGATTCCTGTCGGATTCTGACCGCATCACGATGAATCGCGAGCGTGTGCTCTCCGATGCGAAGGCCAAAGCCCTCGAGTTGGCGAAAGCGGGATATGAGCCGCCGCTACCGCGCAACGACATTCCCGCCCCTGGCGAGAGTTTACTGGCTGCATTGAAAATGGGCGTCCACCTCATGCGTCAAGGCGACTTTATTACGGAGTATGAAGTGAAACTGGGCGGAAAGATTGCCGAGGTCCTCTGCGGTGGCAATGTTACGCCTGGCACGTCAGTCAGTGAGCAGTACATCCTTGACCTGGAGCGGGAAGGATTCAAATCGCTCTGCGGTGAACGCAAGACACAGGAAAGGATTCAGTACACACTCAAGACCGGAAAGACATTGAGGAATTAGACGATACGTTCCTCAGTAGCGTTTCGAGCCGCTCAGATCTGCCTTTCTGCTTGACGCGCGTCGCTGCGTCGAGATACTGTCTCGACCTATCTGTTTCGAGTCGGCCGCTTTCCCCAGGCGTCCGTGACAGGCCTGAGCCTTTAACCTCTAAGCCCACGCACAAGGAGTTTCGTCATGGTATCTATGCCTGCACCAAGCTAGTCGACACCGCCGCGGCTCGTCTCATCGGGATCGGTTTCATCCTTCGGTCGGACCGGAAAGCGTAGCTACTCGAAGGCTGCTTGCGTTGTTCTGGCGCTCGTTGCCTTGGGATTTTCGGCAACGGCTCCCATCTACAACATAGTGGCCCGCTTCAGCCGCACGAATGGCGGCACTCCTAGTCCACTTGCTCAAGGCCTTGACGGATTTCTTTATGGAACAACGGAGGCGGGCGGACCTCACGACGGAGGCACTCTCTTCAAAATTGGTCCTGGCGGCTTAACCGTGTTGTACAACTTTTGCTCCGCCACCAACTGCTCTGACGGAGTCGCTCCCGTGGGGAGACTGGTTTTAACTTCCGACGGCAACTTCTATGGCACGACGAGTATTGGAGGCCCTCAGTATGGCGGCACCATCTTTAAGTTAACCCCTTCCGGGCAACTGACTACGATTGCCACTCTCTGTACCGAAACTGATTGTCCGAACGGCCAAATTCCGATGTCCCCTCTCATTCAGGCCTCCGACAGTAACCTTTACGGTACGACCAGCCTCGGTGGAAATAACGGCGGAGGAGGTACCGTCTTTCGAGTCTCGCCCCAGGGAATAGTTACGACGGTGTACAGCTTTTGTGGCATATTTTCGTGCTCTGGGGGAAACACGCCCGCAGGGCCGGTCGTCCAAGGGCCCGATGGCAACTTCTATGGCACCACTGCGGCCGGCGGAAGCGCGGCGTGGGGAACAGCGTTCAAACTCACTCCGGGTGGCGTTCTGACCATGCTGCATGATTTTTGTGTCACAACCTGCACCGACGGAGCAGAGCCTTTCTCGGGACTTATTCTTGGTTCTGATGGGAATCTTTATGGACTGACGCTCGCGGGGGGCTCTGCTTCGGGATATGCGGGCGGCGGTACCGTGTTCAAAATCGCTCCCGATGGCACCCTCACGACGATCTACACTTTTTGTAACCCCGATTGTTCCGCCGGCAAAGGTCCTGCCGGAAATCTAATAGAAGGCACAGATCACAATCTGTACGGCACAACCGCCACGGGCGGAACGGCGAACCTTGGTACGATCTTCTCAATCGACTTCAGTGGCACCCTCACAACTCTGCACACCTTCACATCTAAAACTACTGGCGAAAACCCTTCCGGTTCGATGATGCAGGCAACCACTGGGACCTTCTTGGGGACAGCGGCGTCTGGCATCAACGGACTTGTGTACAGCCTATCCGCTGGACTTGGACCTTTCGTTGAAACAGTGCAGCCGTCCGGTAAGGCAGGGCAGATCATCAATATCCTCGGCCAGGGTTTTACCGGGACGACGGGGGTTTCCTTCAACGGAACTGCCGCCAGTTACGTAGTCGTGTCGGATACTTACTTGAAGGCTAAAGTTCCTACGGGAGCGACTTCCGGCTTGGTTACTGTCACGACGCCTAGCGCTACGCTGACCAGTAACAGGGGGTTCGTCATTAGGCATTGAACGTAGCCCGGCTCAGTTGTTAACTCTGAATACCAGCCGAAATGGAACGCTGGCGTTCGTGCCACGTTCCTCTGCGCTACAATTCCGTCATGCGAAGGCCCTATCCGTCTGCCGTCGCGGTCATCGGTTTGGCGGCCGTCATTCTTTTCCCAGGCTTTCCCGCATACGCTCAGCAGCAAGACACTCCGGCTACGGAATCCGCTCCCGATGTACCCGATGCTATCGCGGTGCCGAGCGGACTTGCACCTGTGCTGTTCGTGAGAGCCGCGGGCTCGCAAATCTATACCTGTCAGGCGGATTCCGACGGCAAATACGACTGGACCCTTAAAGCTCCCGACGCCGAATTGAAGGATCGCAAAGACAAGGTGATCGGGCAACATATCGCGGGGCCGACGTGGAAGTTGAAAGATGGCAGTGAAGTGACCGGCAAGGCGATCGGGCATATCGATTCGTTGGACTCGGATTCAATCCCATGGCTGCTCGTTGACGTGGTCAGCAACTCGGGCAAGGGCGCACTCGCGAAAGTCACAAAGATTCAGCGGGTGCACACCCACGGAGGTAAGCCTGGCAGCGATCCCTGCGACGAGTCGCACAAAGGCCAAGAAACAAAAAGCCAGTACCGGGCGGATTATTACTTTTATGCTCCGGGGAAATAGGCTCCGGGCTTCAGCAAAGATTTTCCGGAAACCGGCAGCCGGGAGTCCGAAGCGCAACTGGGGCATCTAATTGGAATTAGAAGATTGGAGATGACATGCGAGAAGTCGTGATCGCATCTTCCGTACGCACGCCAGTGGGCCGCGCGTTCAAAGGCACATTGCGAGCTACCCGTCCAGATGAACTCGCGGCAGTCGCGATCAAGGGTGCGCTAGACCGCGTTCCGCAACTCGATCCCAAAGAAATTGAAGACGTTATTCTCGGCTGTGCCATGCCGGAGGCAGAGCAGGGAATGAATGTTGCGCGCATCGCCTCGCTTCGAGCGGGCCTGCCCGTGGAAGTCTCCGCCATGACCATCAATCGATTCTGCTCGTCGGGTCTGCAGGCGATCGCGATGGCTGCCGAGCGGATTATGGCCGGCGGAGCTGATGTGGTAGTTGCTGGTGGCACTGAGTCGATGTCAATGATCCCGATGGGGGGCCACAAGATTTCGCCGAATCCCTGGTTGGTTAGCAACTATCCGGACGCCTATCTTTCAATGGGACTCACAGCCGAACGGCTGGCCCAGCGATTCGGCATTACCCGTGAGGCTGCAGATGAATTTTCCCTGCGCAGCCATCAGACAGCGATCGCAGCGATCCAGGCCGGGAAGTTCGGTGAGGAACTTGTGCCTGTGCCGGTCAGCTTCACGACGCCGAACGGATCGAAGCCGAAACGACAAGAGATCGTGTTCAAGATGGACGAAGGGCCGCGTGCTGACACTTCGATCGAAGCGCTGCTCGGATTGAAGCCCGCATTTCACATGAAGGGAACAGTGACCGCAGGGAACTCGTCACAAATGTCCGATGGTGCCGCTGCTGCTGTGGTCATGTCTGCGGAGCGCGCTCAGGCTCTCGGGATCAAACCGCTGGCTCGTTATGTTTCTTTCGCGACCGCCGGATACAAGCCAGAGGAGATGGGACTCGGCCCCGTCTACGCCATCCCCAAAGCGCTGAAGCTTGCGGGTCTCAAGCTGAACGATATCGGAGTGATCGAGCTCAACGAAGCATTCGCGGCACAGTCACTGGCGGTTATCAAGGAAGGCGGACTGGATCCCCAGAAAGTGAACCCAAACGGCGGAGCCATTGCACTTGGACATCCGCTGGGCTGCACCGGAGCCAAGCTGACGGCAAGCGTCATTCGCGAGATGAAGCGGCGTAATGCTGGCTATGGCATGGTCACGATGTGCGTGGGGGGTGGAATGGGCGCAGCCGGAATTTTCGAAAACATCGCCTAGAACAGCGAGCTATAATTCACGACAGGAGGCCCCTTATGACTCTCCTCCGCGTTCTCCCCGCAGTCTTGTTGCTTTGCTCAGGCTTTGCGTTCGCACAGCAGAAGCCCGATTCAGACGAAGCTCAGCAGAAGCAATTCACTCTTTTTCCGGAACGTCCGAACTTTCCTTTTCGAGAAGCCAACCCGGTAAATCCTCTCAGACCAAACAAGCCGCTGCAATTCGCCGCCGCCCCCAAAGGCCTGCCAGGGGACACAACGTGTTACGTGATCAGCAGTTACGTCGTCGCACGCGACCACAAGAATTCAGATTCAACTCACCTTGTCGGCTATTCCACGTGCCAGCCCTCAAACCGCTATCGTCTGAAATCGGTGGAAGGTCAGACCGGTGAAGTAGATCTGAGGCTTCGCTGAAGTAACAATTCTTTACTCGACTGCTGCACACATTGACGGATCGTCGCGGTATGCTTTCCTAGGTTAGATCGCCCAACAAAAGGTGTCCCCCACCCGAATTGGGAGTAGCAGTTCTGACCATCGTAGGAGGTGCTCTATGAAGCTCTCCGTCGGTTCTCTCGGGTTTGTTCTTCTTTTCGCTTCCCTGACCATTGCCCAACATCAGAGCTCGAGCAGCAGCTCCAGCACACCAGCTCCTGCTCCGAGTCCTGCGCCCGCCATGCATTCGTCACCAGCTCCATCGGCGCCGAGCATGCCGAGTGCGCCATCCCACACGTTTACGCCTAGCTCGCCGTCTCCGGTGAACTCTCCGTCCATGCACAGTGCTCCCCCGCCGTCGCGTTCGGCCCCGGAATCCACCCCTCTCATCAGCCGCAGCAAAGAAGCCTTCGGCACTGGAGGAACAAAGGAAACCATTGTGCCTCAGCCGGCTAAGCCCGACGATTCGGCCAAGGCAACCTTGGATCTCAGGGTCAACAAGAATCCGGAACCAAAACCGGGGCTCGTTCCTGCGCAATCCGATCTTAGGAAACGAATCTGCGAAGGCGGGCTGCCGTGCAAAGAATCAACACCCCAGCCTCCGCAGAACGATTCCCTGCGCCACTGTCTGGTCGGAGGCGAGTGCAAATGTCCGGCCGGACAGAGCTACAGCAATGGCGGATGCGTCGCGAGCTCTGTCTCCAAGAATCAGAGTTCATGCGGCCCGGGTACCAGTTGGAACGGATCGTCGTGCGTTCAGTCCAATGACTGTCCCGCGGGACAGAACTGGAATGGCGCTCAGTGCGCGCCGATTACGTGCCCTGCGGGGCAGATTCGACGCGGAGCTTCGTGTGTCGCTGATTGCACGGGCGCGACAGGCTTTACCGCTGGGAAAGCTGCTGAAGTTCGGAGCGCCAGGCGAGATAAGGACGACGCATGCCGTCAAGGTGCCTCCAGCGCAGCCTGCCAGCAAGCCGAGATGCACTACTTCACGGTTTTGAATGAATACCGGGGATTGCTCTCTTCGGTGCCGATCGAATGTCAGGAGTCGTTGCCGGTGCCGGAGACACTTTAGTAATCGCTGAAAGCCGCCGTCTGAGATGGCCTTCCGCCTATCCTTCTGCGCCCAGTCGGCATTAGAATCGAAACACCAACACCGCCGTGTCCTCCGACCCGGCGGTTTCTTGTGAGGATTGAAAATGGCGACCACGACCGCAGTGCCCAAGTCCAAAATCTCCGGTGGAAGTTTTTTGCTCGAATCGCGACAGCCTGACGAAGTATTCACCCCGGAAGATTTCAGCGAGCAGCATCAGCTAATCGGGCAGACGGCGGAAGAGTTTGCGATCAATGAAATTCTGCCGAACGTCGAGAAGATTGAACACAAGGACTTCTCCGTGACTCGCGACCTGCTGAAGAAGGCGGGCGAATTGGGCCTGAGCTCCGCAGAAATTCCAGAAGCATACGGCGGCCTTGAAATGGATAAGGTGACCGCCGCGGTGATCGCGGATCACATTGCGAAGTACGCTGGGTTCGCGACTACGTGGGGTGGGCACACGGGAATCGGGACGTTGCCCATCGTTTATTTCGGAACAGAAGAGCAGAAGCAGAAATATCTGCCGCGGTTGGCTGCTGGTGAGATCGTCGGCGCCTACGCGTTGTCGGAGTCGACATCCGGTTCCGACGCCATGAACTGCCGCACACGGGCGGTGCTCTCACCAGACGGCAAGCATTACGTTCTGAACGGCGAGAAGATGTGGATCACCAACGCCGGATTCGCCGATCTGTTCACCGTATTCGCCAAGATCGATGGCGAAAAATTCACTGCGTTTTTGGTGGAAAAAACATTTCCGGGATTTTCGATCGGCGCCGAAGAACACAAGATGGGCATCCGAGGATCTTCGACATGCCCGATCATCTTGAATGACTGCAAGGTCCCGGTCGAAAACCTGCTCGGTGAGATTGGTAAGGGGCACCTGATCGCCTTCAATATTCTGAACATCGGCCGCTTCAAACTCGGCGCGATGTGCGTTGGCGGCGGCCGCGTGTCGATTCAGGATGCCATCGGCTACGCCAAGCAGCGCAAGGCTTTCAACAAGGTTATTGCCGATTTCGGCCTGATCCGCGAGAAGATCGCGAATATGGCGACGCTGCTTTATGTCGGTGAGTCGATGGTCTATCGCACCGTCGCCATGATGGACGCCGCGCTGGCTGATGTGGACAAGTCGGCTGCAGATGCGGCCAAGCAAACCCTGAAAGCCATCGAGGAGTACGCCGTCGAGTGCTCGATCATAAAAGTCTGGGGCTCCGAGATGATCGACTACGTAGTCGATGAAACCGTGCAGATTTTTGCGGGTTATGGATTCGTCGAAGAGTATCCGGCGGAGCGCGCATACCGCGATGCGCGTATCAACCGCATCTTCGAAGGTACGAATGAAATCAACCGGCTGATCATCACTGGATTCCTTCTCAAACGCGCTATGAGCGGCCAATTGCCCCTAATGCCCGCGATCAAGAAGTTAATGGACGAAGTGCTCTCCGGACCCTCAATGGGTGAAGAACTCGAAGGCGCGCTGGTCGACGAACGCAAGCTCGTGGCCCAGGCGAAGAAGCTTGGCTTGTTCGCCGCAGGTTCTGCCACGCGGAAGTACATGCAGACCATCCAGGATCAGCAGGAGATCATGGGCGCGATCGCTGACATCACCATTGAAACCTACGCCATGGAATCAGCGGTCGTGCGAGCCCAAAAGATAGTCGAAAGCAAAGGCGAAGCCGCCGCGGCCTTGCCTCTTGCGATGACTCGTGTTTATCTTTCGCAAGCCATGGAGAAGATCGAGGCCGCCGCGAAGAAGGTGATTACCGCCGTTGCCGATGGCGATATGCTGCGCACGCAACTCGCCATCCTGCGCCGCTTGGGGAAGCACGAACCATTCAACACCATCGAACTGCGCCAGCAAATCGCGCACAAGACGATCGAGCGAGGAAAATACACCCTGGCGTAAGCGGCGCTAACCATTGTTTGTCATCCTGAGGAGGGCGCTGTTTGCCCGACGAAGGACCTATGCAATTTGCCCCGTAGCATCGATGCTGTCGACGATTGCACAGATCCTTCGACCGCAAAGAACGCGGCCCCAGGATGACAATCCTCTGCGAGTCTGCTACCACTATTCCGATGAAATTCCTAAGTGCGTTCTGCCTCGTTCTCGTTGTGTCTCTTACATCCTTCTTAAACGCGCAATCCACATCAACCGCCCAGAAAGACTCTGCGACCTTCGATCCCGACGGCACCGCCCACATCACGCGCGTAGTCCCAATGCCGCCAACCGTCAGTCCCGAAGCGCAAACGTGGCTCGAATCGCTGAATCATTCGACGCCCGGCCCGGAGGATCTCGCGACGCGCCGCAAACGGACTGATGAGTGGCGTGCCAAAGATTCTGCCGAAGCGAAGAAGCTCTACCCCGTAAACATCGAGGAGACGACGACAGCGGGCGTTCGCACCGACATCATCACGCCTCTCTCGATGCCGGAAGAAAATCGCACTCGTGTCCTGATCAATCTCCACGGCGGCGGATTCAACTCCGACTCCGGCTCGCTCATCGAAGGCGTCCCGATCGCGAATCTCGCGAAGATCAAAGTTGTCTCGGTCTACTATCGGCTCGCGCCTGAGAATCCTTTCCCGGCGGCCGTCGACGATGTTGTTGCCGTTTACAAAGAACTGCTCAAAACCTACAAGCCCAAGAGCATCGGAATATTCGGCACCTCTGCCGGAGCGATCCTCACGGCTGAAGTCACATCGAAGCTGAAACAGCTTGGACTGCCTCTGCCAGGGGCGCTGGGAATGTTCTCCGGTCTCGCTGACTTCAGCCGCGCGGGTGATTCGTGGCAACTCTTCACGCTAAACGGATTTCCTGGGAAACTTGAACCCACTGATTTGAAGAGCCCGCATGACAGCGAATACGTGCGCAAAACCGACCCGAAAGATCCCGTGCTCTCGCCTCTCTTCTCCGATCTGCAAGCATGGCCGCCAAGCCTGTCAATCACGAGCGGGCGCGACATCTTGTTAAGCAGCACCACGATTTTTCACCGCGCATTGCTGAAGTCCGGAAACGATGCACAGTTGGTGGTATTCGAAGCTCTGCCGCACGCTTTCTGGTATCACTTCCAGTTGCCGGAGACGAAAGAAGCGCTGGAGTTGATGGCGAGGTTTTTCGACGAGAAGGTGAGCCATTAGGAAGTCTGTCCGATTGTCAATGGACGGCGATCGTTTGGCTGAGCTGGATTTCCAGAAACGCCTCTGTCACTTCGAGCATCAACTTCCCACGATGCTCCGGAACAAATTCAAAGTCGTAGGTTTCACCGACCGTAATTGCTTGTCGCGCTGGACGAATCGTTGCCTGAGACTCAGGCAGAGTCCACCCATCTTTCGCAATCGCACGCCATTGTGCTGGCTCTCCGCCGTTCAGCAGATTGATCGAGGTATCCGAGTCGTTGGTGGCGATATTTACGAAGCGAAAGCGGTAGCGAGTGCCCGCCTTAAGCGTAATCGGCCTTGGTTCCGCGAGGCCGTTCAGCAACAAGGAATCCCTGCTGTCGCTCGGGCCAGAGCGACTGAGGATGAAAATCCTGTTGATCTCCGGATCGAACTTTTCTCCGGGCTCAAGCACGATCAACGGTCCGTATAGCCCTGCCATCAACTGGTTCGCGTCGTGCCAATGCGTGTGATAAATGAACGTTCCCGCCCGTGGAGGCGTCATTCGCGCTACGAAAGTTCCGCCAGCAGGAATTGGAGGAGTGGTTTGTGCCGACTCGCCGCTCCAGCCGGGCACGCCATCGTAGTAGCTATCCAGTTCAATGCCGTGCCAATGCACGGCCGTTGTCTCTTTCAGCCGGTTCACGATGGTGATCTCAACTGGCTCATCGCGCGTCAGAACCAACGGCGCGCCGGGGATCGGAGGTGCGTCGGTAGTTTCCTTCTCGGCTGCATCCTGAATGAGATAACCCATGCCAGCGGGAGTAAACCGCGTTGCCGGCACATCACGCACCAGGAGACGCAATTTTCTGGGTTCCCGCTTCGAGATCTTTGAAACCGCCGGACCAGCGGCAGGTGCAACCTTGATCCCCAGGATCAGACCTGCCATCCCGGCTGAGTCTTGCGTCATGGTGTGCTCGGCATGTTTCGACCCATCCAGCGGGTGTGCAACCAGACTGAGCTCCGGCGACATATGAACCGTCATGTGACAATGGAAGAGCCATTGTCCGGGCCGCTCCGCAATCCACGTCAGGGAAGTCGTCGCTCCTTGAACAAGGTATTGCGTCACGGCATGGTGAGATTCTTCGCTCGAATAAATGTGGTCGTTTTCACCATCGCCCAGGCTATCTATCTGGAAATAGAACCCGTGCAGGTGCATGGCGTGGTCACTCATGCTTGGGTTGAGAACGCGCCAGTGAATCCTGTCGCCGACCCGTTGCGTCAAGCGCTCCGTGTAAGGCCACGACTTGCCGTTGATCGCAGGTACCTCCCGGGAATGAGGACTGAGCACTCCACCAATCCAGACGGTGACAACGAAAACTCGATCGTCGGTAGCTCCTCCCGGCGGATCGACAATAAAGGCTCCGTTCAGCTGGCTTTCGATTTCAAATGGACCCTCGCCCATGGGAAGGTCCTCACTGATGGGCAAGAGACCGACCTCTCGAATGCTCTCTTTCGTACTACGCGCGGAGTAATAGAACGTACCCGCCGCGGAGGCCTCGAAGTTCAAATCAATCGTTGCGCCAGCGGCAAGCTGCTGTGGCTCCGCGCTTCCGTTGTGCGCATGAAATCCACGCAGGAAAACAGTGATAGGTAGGGAATTGTGAATGCTGGCGTGAATCTTCGTGCCCTGTGGCACTCGGATCAGCGGTCCGGGAACTTGCGGCGCCTGCCCACGCTCCGCAAATGCGTCAACATGGATTGACGGCCCGGGCTCCATTTCTGGAAACCAGTTCGTCTCGACTAGGTCAAGTTGCACGGTCAGAACGCCGTTACTGAGCCTCCCGGCAGGCGTACGGTTGTCGTTCGCACGCGCAGATGGCAAATCGATGCCATGTAATGGGAGCGCGCAGAGGCAAGACAGAAATATCCACGCCTTACGGGCCAGAAATGAATGTCTCACCCGTTCGCCCCCGAACTCGTTGTTGGACAGTAGCGCGGAACAAAAAGACTGTCAATTGAGTTCTACCGGAGCACTAAGGAATCGTCATGTAACTCACAAACGCTACCTGCTTGCTGTCCGGAGACCACGATGGCACATTGATCGTTCCCTGCCCGCCAAACAGCTTCGCCAGCACCGTGATCTTCTTATCCGCGAGAGACATCAGCCGTAGTATTACATCTTTGCTCTCCGGATGACCCTTCACGTCGGCGCCGTAAGTGAGAAACACCATCCACTGCCCATCGGGTGAGATGTGTGGGAACCAGTTGTTCAGATCGTCAGAGAAAACCTGCTCCTGGTCGCTGCCGTCCGGCTTCATGCGCCAGATCTGCATATGTCCGGTACGCTCGGAGTTGAAATAAAGGTATTTTCCGTCCGGAGAATATTCGGGCCCATCGTCCAGACCTTTTGCAGTTGTGAGTCGAGTCTCCGCACCGCCAGCTGCCGGAATTCCGTAGATATCGAACTCCTTATCGCGCTGTCCGACAAACGCAAGCGTTTTCCCGTCGGGAGACCAGCCATGCCAATACGAAGGTGACTTCTCCGTCATGCGTCGAGGTGTGCCTCCGCCGATCGGCAAGAGGTAGACCATCGACTCCTTATCCCCCTGCGAGTTGTCGCTGATGGCAAGCTGCATCCCGTCAGGAGAAATGCCGTGATCGTTATTGCACTTGTTCGCGAAACCGGTATCGATGACCGAAGGCTTGTCGCCTCCAACAGCTAACTTCTCTATCCGCCCCCCATGATTGAAGAGAAAGTAGCTGCCATCGCGGCTCCAGTTGGGAGCCTCAAACCGTCCCCTTTCCAGATAAGTCACGCGCCGGTCGGCCGAAGCGATCGTCACAGTCTCAAGCGTGCTGTAGAGAATGGGTTCGCCCTTTGCAGCGGTAGGCTGGTTTAATTCCACATTCGAAAACGCCGCCGTCTCGACAACATCTTTGTCATGCGAACAGACGACCAGCCCAACATAGAAGCTTCCTTGCAGCGGAATCCGCAACCAGCCGCCTGCAGGCTGAAGGCTGCTGTCATTACCCAGCGACATGTAAACGTAGTCCCCACGCTTCGCGATCCGGAGTCGCTTCGGCGCAGAAAGGTTCGACTGCACCTCACGCGTAATCGCGCCTTTCTCATCGCGGAACTGTAGCGAAGTCAGCCCACTCGCATGCAGCGCAACATCGGCATAAACCGAATCCGCGTCGAGGCTCTGGCGCAGCATCAATGCAGCCTTCTTGTGCGCGTTGCCAGTTTTCGTCAGAAAATTGATGTCCGCCGTGAGCATCACATCCCCCGACATCTTCTTCCACACAAACTGAAAAGCGTCGGCCGCAAACCACATATTCTCGCCGCTGCCGGAAATCGTGTAGGTCTGCTTGGCGGCATCGAAATCGACCGAGCCGGGATGCAGCACTGTTCCAACATCGTTGTGGCCCTCGAACATTCCCACCGGTTGGGCGTTTTGAGCAACGAAGGGAAAGGCGACCAGGCAAATGAATAGAATCAATGACAAAGAGTGCACGGACTGACGCATAGGAGGCCTCATCGAATCGAAGATGAATTTACTCTGACAATTCCAGCAGCGGGATTGTAAATCCTGCGCGCGTCCTTCGCAGTGATTCTTCGCCTACCAAACTTCCATCACTTCTGATACAACGGGTGCCATGAAATCGAGACCTCTGCTGCTCTCGCTCTGCATCGTTCTTATTCTTTCGTTTATCTCGCTAGCAACCGCTCAGGAAACGCACTCGCCATCAGCGGGCCTAGCTCTCACGCCGCCGATGGGCTGGAACTCCTGGAACAAGTTCGCGTGCAACGTTAGCGAAGACATGATCAAGAGCATGGCCGACGCGGTTGTAAAGTCGGGCATGAAAGATGCAGGATACGTCTACGTCAACATCGACGACTGCTGGCAGGTGAGCCGCGACGAGAAGGCCAACATCGTTGTCGATCCGCAGCGCTTTCCGCACGGCATGAAGGCCCTCGGCGACTATATTCACTCGCTCGGTCTGAAGTTCGGCGTCTACTCCGATGCGGGATCGAAAACCTGCGCTGGCCGCCCCGGCGGCCTTGGACACGAGTACCAGGACGCGATCTCCTACGCCTCTTGGGGCGTGGACTACCTGAAGTACGACTGGTGCCACACCAGCACGCAGGATGCGAAGGCCTCTTACGCAAATATCCGCGCCGCCCTCGACGCTTCCGGACGTCCCATCGTCCTCAGCATCTGCGAATGGGGCAAAGCGCAGCCGTGGCTCTGGGGCAAAGAGGTCGGCGGAAATCTTTGGCGCACGACCGGCGACATCAGCGATCGATGGGCCGGACACAACAAGTGGCCCGATGGCAGTTGCTGCTCCGATGGCATGCTCGCGATTCTCGATCAACAAGTTGGATTGCAGTCCTACGCGGGTCCGGGACACTGGAACGATCCCGACATGCTCGAGGTTGGCAACGGCGGCATGACCGACACTGAGTATCGATCGCACTTCAGCCTGTGGGCGCTTCTTGCGGCTCCGCTACTTGCCGGAAACGATCTGCGCGACATGCGGCCTGAGATCCATGACATCCTCACCAACAAAGAAATCATCGCCGTCAATCAGGACGCACTCGGCAGCGAAGGCGAGCGTGTTGCCAAGAATGGAGATCTCGAAGTCTGGGCGAAACAACTGAAAGACGGCAGCCGGGCGGTCATTCTCTTCAATCGTGGCGCATCAGAAGAAGAAATAACGGCGAACTGGGAAGACATCGGTTATCCGCGCACGATTAGCGCCTCCGTACGCGATCTGTGGCAGCACAAGGATTTGGGGAAGGCTGCCGGAAAGTTCTCAGCGAAGGTTGCATCACACGGCGTGGTGATGGTTACAGTGAAACCCTGAAACTACAAAGGGCACGTAGTTCCAGGAAGAAGAGTCAATCCTTCGTGTTCCTTCGTGCCCTTTGTGGTTTACGCCTTTTGCTTCAGTTCTTCCATCACGCTCTGGATCAGTTCCTTAGCATCGGTAAGGTTCTTCATCACGATCTGAATGTCGAGCACCGGCTTGCCCGGCCAGCGCTGGCTCTGGCAGTAAACACCGTGCTGACCAACAAGGGCCATCGCGTCTGTGATGGTGTCCATCGTCACCGCGAGTCGCCCGCGCGGGACGCCCATCATCGTCTCGTAATGCTCCAACTCTTCCTGTTTCTCATCGAATACCGGCATGCCTCGATTGTAACTGCGCGGCTGGGCGGAGCATAATGAGTCGCTGACAAAACCGAATCTGAAACGTCCAAGTCATTTGCATCTGAACTGCTCAAAGGAGAGACCATGCAGAAACGAATCGCCTTGCTCACTGGCTTGATTTTTACTTTCACAATCTTTGCTGCCTGTCAGGGAAACAAACCCAGCCCTCCGGAGTCGGCGTCGTGCGATCTCGGTGGTGGCAAGACCGTCAAGACGAACTATTCCAGCCCGCGCATGAAAGGACGCAAGATCTACGGCGGCCTCGTACCTTACGGAGAAGTCTGGCGCACGGGCGCAAATGAAGCGACCACGTTTGTCACCAGCTCCAACATCACGGTCGGCGGCAAGAGTGTTCCCGCTGGAAGCTACACAATCTTCACGGTTCCGACCGCGGACAAGTGGACTCTCATCGTCAACAAGAAGACTGGCGAATGGGGCATCCCATACAAGTACGAAAGCGATGAACTCGCACGCGTAGATATGAAAGTTTCGAAGCTGCCTTCACCCGTCGAGAACTTCACCATCTCCTACGAGAAATCCGGCGGCGGCTGCACCATGAACATCGACTGGGAAACAACCCGCGCTTCGGTCGACATCAAATAACCATCGACCCGTGAAGATTGAGACGCTCTAGGTGCGCCATCGTGCCTAGAGCGTTCGTTTGAATAGAGGAACCGCGATTGCGAAAGTCACGGCCGTGAAGATCGTGAGATAGAGCATGTCTCCCCACACCGCCGCGAGAGTAGTTTCCTTCAGCAACAGACATTTGAATCCATCGACCGCGTAAGTGAACGGATCGCCCTTCGCAATCACACGCAGCCACGGCGGAAACGCCTGAATTGGGTACACCGACCCGCTCGGGAAGAACAACAACGTATTGAGGATTCCAAACATCGCGCGCGGTACAAGAGGGTCTTCAATCCGCACCATCAACAGGAACATCATCGTGTTGAATGCCAGTGAGGTCAGCACGATCATGGCGATCAGTCCGATGATTGCTGTCGGACTGAAGATCGTCCCGACTCCCGCCATCATGGAACCGATTCCGACGATGATCATCCCGGTCATGACAGCCTTGATCGCCCCCGCCAAATTGAGCCCCAACACAAGTTCGAGCTTCGTAATCGGCGTGACGAGGTATCCTTCATGCACGCCGCGGGCTTTGTCGTCGATGTAAAGCATTCCGCCGCCGATCATGACGGAAACGAACATCGCCAGCACCAACGATCCAGGTAGCAGGTACTTCATGTACTCGATGTAGGGATAGAGTTCGACCACGCTGAGTGCCGTCTGCTGCAAGATGCGTGGCGAGGCGTTGGGTTGGTTAAGAGCATTAGTGAGATCATTCAACTCCGCCGTAACCGCCGAACTCATGAAGTTATCGCTGTTATCGACGACCAGAACAATCTGCGGGTGGTTTTGCTCATACACGCGTCGCGAATACTGCGGCGGGATGATCACTGCGCCTTGCAACTTGCCGTTGCGAACATCTTCCGCTGCCTGCTTGTCGCTGTCGTAGGGAATCGGCACGAACGTGCGAATATTTGCCCGCACCGAATCGAAAGCCTCGCGAATCCTCAACGCCTGCGGCCCACCATCCTGATCGACAATCGCAACTTTGGCGTCTCGAATCTTTCCGCCGAATGCATTGCCGAGAATGATCAATTGCACGAGCGGAAAAATCATCGACGCGAGCATGAGCGCCGGCGAGCGGAAAAACTTGCGCATCTCACGCTCGACAATGGCCATCATCCGATTCATAGAACTCCGTAGCGCCGCCGTCCTCGGCGGCTGTCGCGTCGGCATCTTGCCGGCGCATCTTCCTCGAGCACTAACTCAAGGCTGGAGGCCGGGTCTTTGCGGCATCACAAACGCGTACGCTTTCTGCAGTTCATCCCGCAGCTGTCTCCCCGTGTAATGCACGAACACATCATCCAGCGTCGTGTTCTGCACGCTCAGCGTCTTCACCGCAATCCCGCTCTGCACTGCCATTTCCACCAATTCGGTCGTTGTCCGTGACCCATTACTAGTCAGCACGCGGTACATGCCTGCGCCCTCGTGTTGCACCGATGTAACATCGTCCAGCGTGTGCAGCTTCTGTTCCCAATCGGCCGGAGGACTATCGAATTGAGCTTCGATCACATTCGATCCCGGCACGCTGGCCTTTAGCGCAGAAGGAGTATCCAGCGCAACCAGCGTTCCGTGATCCACAATCGCAATCCGGTCGCACAGTCGATCCGCCTCATCCATGTAGTGAGTCGTAATCAGAATCGTCAGTTGTCGATGCTCTTTGATGTTTCCCAGCATCTCCCAAACGCTAACGCGCGACACAGGATCCAGACCAGTAGTCGGTTCATCCAGAAAGAAGATTTTCGGATGATGCACCAGCCCGCGCGCAATCTCGAGCCTACGCCGCATGCCGCCCGAAAGCGTTTTGGTCGCCGCATCTCGCCACTTCGTCAGATCGACCAGTTCGAGCAGCTCATCAATCGACGCCTTGCGCTCCTTCGCCGGTACGTCGTAGAGCTTGGCGTAAATATTCATGTTCTCTGCGACGGTGAGGTCGAGATCGCTGGTCAGCGCCTGCGGAATCACCCCAATCAAGCGCCGGGCGGCATTGGGTTCTTTCGCAACATCATGTCCTGCGATGCGCGCCTTCCCCGACGTGATCGGAATGAGCGTCGTGATCATGCGGATCAGCGTCGACTTGCCCGCTCCGTTAGGACCAAGCAGCCCGAAGATTTCTCCTTCTTTCACCGAAAACGAGACATCATTCACCGCCGTGAAGTCACCATACTTCTTGACAATGTGGTCCACTTCGATAGCAGACGCCGCCGTCGGATCGTACACAGGCCTCTCGAGTGTGTGCCCGTTTCCGTTGATCTTCTGAGGCGACTGGTCCGTCATTGCTGCTCCGTAGCTTTCGCGCTCTGCGTAGTGCCTTTCACTTGGTTTGGCGAGACGAGCACCTCAGCCGTCATTCCCGGCACATAAGCGCCTTTGGGGTTATCCAGCCGGATTTTCAGCACAATCGTCTTGATGTCGCGCTTGCGCCGGCTGACGTCGCGCTGCGTCGCATAGTCGCCTTCAACACCCTTAAAAAACACTTTGCCGTTAGTAACGGTTCCTCCGGGCAAGCGCACGCGTAGCGTGTCGCCATAGCCGATGTGATCGGCATAGGTCTCCGGAATCGCGGCGCGCGCCCAGGTATCGCTGAGATCCACAATGGTGACAATCGGAGCCCCGATGTTCACGACCTCTCCCTGACGCGCCGCGCGCACCGACACCGTTCCGCTGACAGGTGCGTAAATGTTGGTGTACCCAAGTCGAACGGCTGCCTGATTCTTCTGGGCAACAGCATTCTTCAAATCAGCCTCGGTCGCGGCGACCGTACTCTTCGCCGCATTCGCCTGATACGTGCGCGCCATCGCAGCTTTCAGATCCGCTTCTCCAGCGCTGACCATATCCTGCTGCGCTTGGACCGTTGCCTGTGCTGCTCGCAGGTTCGTCTCAGCTTGAACACGCTCCTGATCGGAAGCGATCCCCGCCTTGGCCAATTCAATAACGCGGCGACTGTCGCTCTCGGTGCGGTCCAGCGCGGCCTGTGCCTGCAGCAACTGTGCTTTTGCGGACGATAACTTGGCCTGCGCATTTGCCACGTCGCTGGTTGTGGATCCCGACGTGGACTTTTCTGTGTGCCGCATTTCGGCGACTTTTTGTTGCAGGCTGGCAATCGTCGCCGTCGCCGCGGCTTCCTGTGCCTGCAATTCTGATGGATCGAGCACAGCAATCAGGTCGCCTGCCTTTACCGGCGTTCCTTCGTCTACCAAAAGTTTCTGAATGCGTCCTTCGACCTGTGCGCTGACGATAACCTGATTCGCGTCCACCGTCCCAATCAGAACGAGGTCCGACGAGTGATCCGCTGAAAAGTAGTAGTAGATGGAGGCGATCACAAAGATAATTCCGAGAAGTATAAAAAACCGATTGCGGGCACTCATGAGCGTGCTCCTTGCTTTGCTGACGGATGTGGCTGAAACAGTGCCGCTGAGACAAAATCGAGCACCGCGGCGCGGCGTTCTGCCACGCGCTGTGGCGCCAACGGATTAAATCCGACGATCTTCTGCATCATCGGCGCGCTGCTGAAATAGAAAACAATCATCGCCACTATCGAAGGCACAAAGTGCTCCGCCTTCACCGGGCGGAACTCACCACGGGCGATCCCATCCTGCAGCACCTGGCCCACCCGCATGAAGATTGGCTGTATGTACGCCTTTACCATCTTTTCGAAATGCTGCGACTCTCCTTCCCGGGCTCGCATCATCTCCCGCTGCATCAGCCGCGGATAAAGCTGGTTCGAAGCAATGAAGTCGAAATACGCCCCAACATACGCGAGCATCTTGTCTTTCGGAGGGAGATCGCCGTCAAGCACCTTGAAAACCGTGCTCTTCAGTCCGGAGAACGCATTTTCGAGCACTGCGCCGTAGAGCGTCTCCTTGTCCTTGAAGTAGTAGTAGAGGAGAGCCTTGTTGACATGGGCTTCGCGGGCGATTGCATCCGTCCGTGCCCCGGCAATGCCATATTGGGCGAACTCTCGCGCAGCTGCGTCCAGGATCGCCGCGCGGCTCTCCTCGGGCTGTCCACGAGTACCCATGTGTCCTTGCCAATCGCGGCGACGGTGTTGAAAAAGACGAGCCATGTATTAATTAACCAGTTAGTTAGATTGTACGCGCGATTGGATGCGCTCGCAATCTTTTTTTGTTATTGACTAGTCAGATGACTAGTCACTACTATTAGAGCTTGGGAGGCACACATGAGTCTTTGGCAGTTGCAGGATGCCAAGGCGCGATTCAGCGAATTCCTGGATGCTGCACTGAAGAAAGGGCCACAGGTGGTGACCCGGCGGGGGATTGAACAGGCTGTTCTGGTCCCAATTGAAGAATGGCGCCGTCTGCAGCGCGAGAAGCGACCCAACATCAAGGAGTGGCTGCTCGGCGATGGGCCGCATTTTGAGGATATTGCGCCAAAGCGTGGCGGCTGGAAAAGTCGCCCCACGATCGATTTCAGTGGACCTGAATCTAAGTAGGCCGCCAGAACCTAGTGACGCGATATTTGCTCGATACGAACGTCGTTTCTGAGTTGCGGAAACGCAAACCACACGGAGCGGTGATTGCGTGGTTGCATACGCTGCGCCCCGAGCAGATATTCCTTTCGGCAGTCACCATCGGCGAATTGCAAGCCGGTGCCGAATTAACCCGGAAAAATGATCCAACCAAAGCGATGGAAATCGAGAACTGGCTAGTACTCACCGAGGGTGGGTTTTCGATTATTCCGATGGACTCCGCGTGCTTTCGCGAATGGGCGCGGCTCAAAGCGGGGAAATCTTCCGAGATAATCGAGGATGCAATGATCGCGGCGACCGCCCGCGTTCATGAACTACAAGTTGCCACTCGGAATGAGAAAGATTTCAAACAGTTTGAAGTGGCGGCGTTCAACCCATTTCGCTTCCAGGGGTGATCTTGCTCGTCCGTTGAACCTCGACACCGCACCCCTACTTCAGCGTAACTAACTTGTCCACCAGTTCCGAATAATCCTTTTTCTCGATCCCGTGTACCTGCTTGTTGTACTCGTCCACCTTCGACGAGTAGTTCATCGAGCAGAATTTCGGTCCGCACATCGAGCAGAAAGCGGCTTCCTTGTAGTAGTCGTCGGGAAGCGTCTCGTCGTGCATTGCGCGCGCTGTTTCCGGATCGAGCGACAGGGCGAACTGCTTCTCCCAGTCGAATTTGTAGCGCGCGTAGCTGAGCGCGTCGTCACGGTCGCGAGCACCGGGCCGTCCGCGGGCGATGTCCGCGGCATGGGCCGAAATCTTGTACGCGATGATCCCGTCCTTCACGTCTTTCTCGTTTGGCAGGCCCAGGTGCTCTTTCGGGGTTACATAGCAAAGCATGGCCGCGCCATACCATCCGATCATCGCCGCCCCGATCGCACTGGTGATGTGGTCATATCCGGGCGCGATATCTGTCACGAGGGGCCCCAACGTGTAGAACGGAGCTTCGTAGCAAAGCTCGACTTCCTTATCCACCTGTTCCTTGATCTTGTCCATTGAGACATGCCCGGGTCCCTCGATCATTACCTGCACGTCTTCTTCCCACGCCTTCTTCGTGAGTTCGCCCAAGGTTTTCAGTTCGGAGAATTGGGCTTCGTCGCTCGCGTCGGCCACGCATCCGGGACGCAGTCCATCGCCGAGTGAAAAGCTGACATCGTATTTCTTGAAAATCTTGACGATGTCATCAAAGCGCTCGTAGAGAAAGTTCTGCTTGTGGTTGTGTGCCATCCACTGTGCGAGGATCGCGCCCCCACGGCTTACGATCCCCGTAATCCGCTTCGACACCAGTGGCAAGTACTGAATCAGCACGCCGGCATGGATCGTCATGTAGTCCACGCCCTGAGCCGCCTGCTCCTCGATGACTTCGAGCATCACTTCCGCATTCAGATCTTCCACGCGCTTCACCCGCGCGATGGCTTCATAAATCGGAACAGTGCCGATCGGAACTGGAGAATGTCGCAAAATCGCTTCCCGGATCTCGTGAATATTTCCGCCGGTCGAGAGATCCATCACAATGTCTGCACCGTAGTGCACGGCAGTATGAAGCTTTTTCAGTTCCTCGTTGATTTCCGATGTGACGGCCGAATTCCCGATGTTCGCGTTGATCTTGCACAGGCTCGCCACGCCAATCGCCATCGGTTCCAACTCTGGATGGTTGGTGTTTGCCGGGATAATCATCCGTCCTCGCGCCACTTCGTCCCGCACGAGCTCAGCTGTCAGCTTCTCTTTATGCGCGATGTACGACATTTCCTCGGTCATCACGCCCTTGCGCGCGTAATGCATCTGCGAAAAGTTGCCGTCGGTGTTCTCGCGTTTACGCTGTGCGAGCCAATCCGCCCGCGGTTTGGGGACAACGTAGCCGTTGCCATTTGTGCCATTTGAGGAAGTCATACGAACCCCAACTTTCGAAGATTTCTTTAAATTCCGATTATAAACGCGTCGCACTGCCTTGCATGGTTGCCGATCGACAAATCATGGGCTTACAATTTTTCGCGTCCTCAAGGAGACCCGATTGATGCGCTTTTTCCGTGTCCTACTTTTCGTAATGCTGCTCTGCGCCCTCGCTTTCTCGCAATCCTCAACCAAGTCCGCCCCGGGTTTCAGCATCGACACCATTGATAAGAGCGTCGATCCTTGCGTCGACTTTTACGAATATGCCTGCGGCAACTGGATCAAGAATGCCGAAATTCCCCCCGACCAGGCCCAGTGGGTCAGCTTTATCGAACTCCACGAGCGAAACATGGACATCATGCGCGGCATTCTCGAGAAGGCATCCATAGGAGGCGCGAGCCGCAACGCGATCGATCAGAAAATCGGCGACATGTACGGCTCCTGCATGGACGAGAAAACCGTCAACGACAAAGGCCTCGCGGCTTTGAAGCCGGAGCTTGACCGCATCGATGCCGTGAAAGACAAGCAGGCACTGATTGACGAGATCGCACACGTGCACATGATCGGACCGAATCCGCTGTTCGCCTTTTATTCTGCGTCGGATCTGCATAACGCCGACCAGGTGATCGCTTACATCGACCAGGGTGGCTTAAGTGCACCGGATCGCGACTACTACCTCAAAGACGATGACAAGACGAAGGCTGTCCGGCAGCATCTTGTCGACTACATGACCGAGGTCTTTACGCAAGCGTCGAAGGAGGGAGTACAGGCGGGCTCGTCTGCCGCACAGGATGCAGACGCGGTACTGCGCATCGAAACTGCCATCGCGAAGGCCGAGATGGATCGCACGTCCCGACGGGATCCCAAGAACCGTGACCACAAGATGTCGCGCCAGGATGCGGTTTCCTTGGCTTCGAATTTCTATCTTGACCGCTACTTTCACGATGTGAACGCCCCAAATTTCTCGCAGCTGAACGTGGGGAATCCAGATTTCTTTAAGCAGATCAATGCCCTTCTCGAATCCGAATCGCTCGATTCGCTGAAGACGTATGTGAAGTGGCACCTTCTCAATTCCTCAGCTCCGTGGTTGTCGCAGCCCTATGTCGACGCGAACTTCAAGTGGCAGCAAGCGCTCACTGGCCAGAAGGAGATCCAGGCCCGTTGGAAGCGTTGCACCAACCTCGTCGATCGAGAACTCGGGGAAGCCTTGGGCCAGAGATATGTCGATGTCGCATTCCCGCCGGAAAGCAAGGCGCGCATGCTCAAGATGGTGAATGCCCTCGAAAAGTCATTGGGCGAAGACATCCAGAATCTTTCCTGGATGAGCGACGAAACGAAGAAGCAGGCAGCCATCAAACTAGCTGCGATCAATAACAAGATTGGATATCCAGACGTCTGGCGTGATTACAGTTCTGTCGTCATCAAGCCTGGCGATCTGCTCGGCAATGTGCAGCGCGCCAACGAATTCGAGTCCAAGCGAGACATCAATAAGATCGATAAGCCCCTCGATCGTAAGGAATGGGGGATGACTCCGCCCACCGTGAACGCATATTACAGCCCATCGTTCAACGAAATTGTTTTCCCGGCGGGAATTCTCCAGCCTCCATTCTTCGATCCCAAGCTGGACGATGGCGTCAACTTCGGCGGCATCGGCCTTGTCATCGGGCACGAGTTAACCCACGGCTTCGACGATCAGGGACGCAAGTTCGATCCCCAGGGCAACTTGCATGACTGGTGGACCAAACAGGATGGCGAAGAATTCGAAAAGCGCGCGGCTTGTGTCGCCAATGAATATTCAAACTTCGTCGCCGTCGACGATTTGAAACTGAACGGAAAACTCACGCTAGGCGAAAACACTGCCGACAATGGCGGAGCACGCGTCTCTTTCATGGCCCTTGAGCATGTGATCGCGGATGACAAGACCGGCAAAGAGTCGCAGAAGATCGATGGCTACACGCCCCAGCAACGTTTCTTCCTCGGTTTTGGGCGCGTCTGGTGCGAAAAACGCCGTCCGGAAGTGGCTCGCATGCGCGTACTGGTAGATCCGCACTCGCCCGGGCAGTGGCGGGTCGACGGCGTCGTGCAGAATATGCCTGAATTCCAGAAAGCGTGGAGTTGCAAGGCCGGACAACCAATGGTCGCGGAAAATGCCTGCCACGTCTGGTAAGCATAAGGATGCGGATTTGCGACAGTCGCAGCGTTAAGCAAGTTTGTCATTCCGACACGCGAGCAAAAGCGAGCAAGGAGGAATCCGCTTTAAGTCCATCCCACAACGGCGGGAAATGTTAGGTCCCCACTTCTGGCGGGTTGGCCAGAAGTGGGGATTTTGATGTTCATTCTGCCGGAATCGAAACTCGAGCTTTGACCGAACTGCAAGCATCAACAACCTGCGCCACCTGCCCGAAGGGTAAGTTGTCATCGGCTTGTAATTGAACCACTCGCTCGGTCCGGCCCTGCAATGCCTGGTTCAATGCGCTCTGCAAATCGCTTACCATAATCTCTCGATCATTCACCAGCACCTTCGGAACCTTCTGTCCCGAATCGCGCAACTGCACCGTCACCGCCTGAGCAGAGCCGGGAGCAAGTATCACCGGCAGGCCCTTCGGCGCGACCAGTTTCCCTAACGCCGGAGTCTCGTCCTGATTTGTCAAAAGCACCGCTGATTGAAACCAATCCCCACTCGCGGCTTTCAGCACCAGTTTCAAGTTTCCGAAGGTGGTGCGCGCATCCGCTTTGATGTAAAGATCCTGGTCGCGATGTCGCGGCGTCTCCCGCATGATCTCGGTCAGTCCGTCCTGCCTGACAGGTTTGACGCCGAAGAATACGCCGCCATCCGCCGTCACCGAAATGACCCATGCATCTTCGTTATCGGCCTCGGGCATGGGTGTTGCGTTCGCGGTTCTTGCCATCTGCACGCTGACGCCCTGCCGCATGGGCGGGGTCTGCACCTGAGCGGCAGAATTAGTTGTGAGCGTTAGGGCGAGTAGACACACGAATATTGCGTATTTCATACGATGCTCCTTTACGATTCGGATTTAGGAGGAAATGTTTACGGTTTCACTCCACCAATGGCAGCAGTAGCCAGGCTGCCGCCGAGTCCCATGGTTTCCACTGCAGACGAGGGCACAATCACCATCGATCCACGTTCCTTGATGGCTTCGTACAACATGTTCATCGCACGGAGATGCAGCGCGGTCGGATCGTTCTTGTAAGTGGCAGCAGCAGCTGCGAACTTGTCGGCGATTTCGGTCTCCGCTTGACCCAAAATGTTGCGCGCCTGCCGCTCGCGTTCCGCCTGAGCTTGACGCGACATTGCATCTTCGAGTGCCTGCGGAATTTTCACATCGCGGATCTCGACTGACTGTACCGTGATGCCCCATGGATTCGTCTTCTCATCGAGAATCCGCTGGAGTTCGCGGCCGAGAGTTTCGCGCTCCGTGATCATCTGTCCGAGTTCGTGACGCCCGATCGATTCACGCAATGCGGTCTGCGCGCTCATGTTGATCGCATCCACGAAGTTTTCGACTTCCAGGA